>Ga0136611_10001707_pt1 | contig 15281 bp, 12 predicted proteins | sample AntDrymUQ2232306_2_FD_106645 | JGI IMG/M metagenome (GOLD analysis project Ga0136611, IMG submission 106645) | Polar desert sand microbial communities from Dry Valleys, Antarctica - metaG UQ223 (23.06) | ecosystem: Environmental > Terrestrial > Soil > Desert | place: Antarctica: Dry Valley...
CGCGTAGCGGGCGCCTGCTGCGCGTTTTGCCCGGCATGAACAACACGACGCAGCTTCAACTTTTGCCCGATGGCAGCGTGGCCGCGAGCAATCTGGCTTATGCATATTTCTGGGATGCACAGGGCAAATTTGTGCGCCAATGGCCGCCCAAAGATTCCCAAATCCTGGGGCGCCAGTATTCCGGCGGCGTAAGCGTTTCGCCCGACGGCCAATTCCTGCTGACCGCGCCCAACGTGTGGAAAAAAGAAGACGGCGACGTGTTTCTGCACATCTGGTCGGGCAGCGGCGAAAAGCTTCACACCATTAAACGGCTGCAAAACACTTATATCGAACTGCGCCTGATGCGCTGGCTCGACGGCTCGCATTTCATGCAGGGCGGCAAAGGCGGCATCAAATTGTGGGACGCTGCAACCGGCGAGATCGAGCGCATTTTCAGCGATCCGGTCGAGCCGGCGGCGCTTGTCTGGTCGGCGGTCGCTTCCGCCGACGGCAAAGTCATCGCGGGGCAAAGCAGTCGCGACAAGTCGCTGCTGGCGTGGAACCGCGACGGCAGCCTGCGCCGCGTCATCAGGGCGCAATCCGGCGCACCGCTGGCGCTTTCGCCCGACGGCGCTTTGCTGGCCGCCGTCTCCGGCAGCGCGATTCATATTTTCGCGACGCGGGCGGCGAACGATCCTGAAAAACGCGCGCCGGATAAGCCGCTTCGCAGCCTGTCGCTTGGCGCCTGGCTTCCCAGTTTCGAGACCGCCTTGAGCTGGTCGCCCGACGGCGCGAACCTGGCATTTTCCAAAAATGGAACCGTCAGGCTGTTCGATCCGCGCAGTGGCGCTTTGCGCCTTACGTTTTTTGTTTTGCACGCACCGCGTTCGGATAGGCTTTCCCGCGCGCCCGATGCCTGGATTGTCTCAACACGTGACGGCTTTTACGACGCTTCGCCGGGCGCCGATAAATTTATTCGCTGGCGTGTTAGCAACCAGATTTTTCCCGCCGCGCGCTTTGCCAGGCAATTCAAACAGCCCGCAAAAGTGCGCGCCGCTCTTCGCCCTTGAAAAGTTAAAGTGCGCCTGAATAAAGGCGTACTTTTTTCGTTTGTGGAATTTACACGGAATTTAATTTCGCGCCCTTTGCAGCGCGCTTCGTCTTTATTAAGATAATAACAATCGGAAAGGAGAATATCGATGAAAAAGAAAATCGGTCTGGCGAAGGTTCTGACTTTCGGATTGTTGCTGGTTTTGCCATTCGTGGCGCAGGCGCGCATTTATCGCAACGAGCCGGGCGGACAGCTTCGCCTGGTAAATGCACAAAATAAAGTTGTTGGTGTTTGTCCGCTGAAACATACGGATGTGAAAGCGGACATCAGCGGTTTTGTGGCGCGCGTGGACGTAACGCAACAATTTGAAAATCCGGCAAAGTCGCCGGTCGAAGCGATTTATACGTTTCCTTTGCCCGAAGATGCCGCCGTCGATGCGATGACGATGACCGTGGGAAATCGGCGCATTGTCGGGCGCATCAAGCGCAAAGAAGACGCGCAAAAGATTTATCAGGACGCCAAAGCCGCCGGCAAAACCGCCAGCCTGCTCGATCAGGAACGGCCCAATATCTTCACGCAATCGGTCGCCAACATTTTGCCGGGCCAGAAAATCACCGTCGTGATTTCCTATGTCAACGTTTTGAAATATGACGAAGGCGGCTACGAATGGAGTTTTCCCCTCGTCGTCGGGCCGCGCTATACGCCGACCGGCGGCATTTCCAAGCCCGGCGTACGCGGCGCGCCAAGTACTTCAGGCGCGGCTTCTTCCAAGACCGAAGCGATTGTCAAAGACGCCGATAGAATCACGCCGCCGATAGCCGCCGGCACGCGCGCGGGACACGAGGTTTCTCTGGCGGTGCATCTGGATGCGGGCGTGCCGCTGCAAAAAATCGAATCGGTTTTGCACGATGTCAACCTTACGCGGCGCAGCGGTTCGGTCGCCGACGTGAGCTTGAGAAAAGAAGACCGAATTCCCAATCGCGATTTTATTTTGAAATATCGGACGGCGGGCCAGAAACTGGAAACCGCGCTTTTGACGCACGCCGACAAAGCCGGCGACGGATATTTTACGCTGATTTTTCAGCCGCCCGCTTCGCCGCCGCAGCGCGATGTCGCGCCCAAGGAAATGGTTTTCGTGATCGACCAGACAGGCTCGCAAAGCGGCTGGCCGATTGCGAAATCCAAAGAAGCGATGCGGCTGTGCCTCCAGCGACTGAATCCGCGCGACACGTTTCAGCTCATCGGTTTCAATACCAAAATATTTCCGTGCTTTCCCAAGCCCGTCCCCGCGACGCGCGTCAATCTCGCCACAGCCTTGAAGTTCTTGGCGCCGATCGAAGGCAGCGGCGGAACAGATATTTTGAAATCGGTGCAATACGCGCTGAAAATCCCCGACGACCCGCAGCGCCTGCGCATCGTGTGCTACATGACCGACGGCTACATCGGCAACGACATGCAGGTCATCGATTACATTCGCAAAAATCGCGGACGCGCGCGCATGTTTCCTTTTGGCGTGGGCAACAGCGTCAACCGTTTTCTGATTAATGCGATGGCGCGCGAAGGCCGCGGCGCCGCCGAATATGTGACGCTTGGCATGAGCCAGCAGGAAGTCGAGACAATGTGGAACGACGAAGACGCCGGCGACGATTCCGGCACGCGCGACGCCGCCAAGCGCGCCAATTCGATGGCGAGCGCGAACAAAGCCGCCGAGCGGTTTTATCGGCGCATCGCCAATCCGGTTTTGCTCGATCCACGTGTCGATTGGAACAGCTTGCCGGTCGCCGATGTTTATCCGTCGCCGGTTTTGGATGTATTTACATCCGGCCCGATCGTCCTGAAAGGCCGTTACACCGCCGCCGCAACGGGCGACATCACGGTTTCGGGCATCTTGCGCGGGCAGCGTTGGTATCAGACGCTGCGCGTTTCGTTTCCCGCGGTGAAGAAAAGCGGCAGCGCGCTGCGTTCGCTGTGGGCGCGCGAGCGCATCGAAAACTTGCAGGGCAACGATTGGATCGGCGCGCAAAACGGCAATCCCGATCCGAAAATCAAAGAGCAAATCATCAAGACCGCGCTCGATTACAGCTTGATGAGCCAGTACACGTCGTTCGTTGCGGTGCAGGAAAAAATTGTGAATCCGGGCGGTGCGCAAGATACGGCTGACGTGCCGGTCGAACTGCCCGAAGGCGTTGACCCCAAAGGCATTTTCGGCGAGGAAGACGAGGCCGATGCCGAGTCGCTTATCGGCGGCTCGGTTGGCGGCGCTGCGGGAGTTGCCGGACCTACCGGGCCTCCTGGAATTGTCGGTTATCCGTCTACACGTAGCGCCGCGGCGCCAACAACGCGCTACCGCGTCGCGACGGGCGGCACGTTTTCGGGACGCGCCGGCGATCCGCTCATTACAATCGATGCGCCCGCCGATGCGCGCGGAGTTGTCGCGCTTTTGCCCGGCGGCGAAATCAAGACTTTGCGCTTCAATCGCGAAAATCGCAAGTGGGAAGCGCGCTTCGATATTCCGACTTATGCAAGCGAAGGCGACTACGTTGTGTCGGTCATCGTCGCTCTGAAAAACGGCGCGCGCCGCATCGTCAAGCTTTCCTACCGCGTTGATTTGACTTCGCCCAAAGGCAGCGGAACAGTGCAGCTTGCGGATGGAAAAAGCGCGACGGTCGAACTGCGCATCGAAGGCGATGACGATACGGCGCGCGTTACGGCCTTGCTGCCGTGGGGCGAGCGCATCATTATGAATAGCGCGGGCGGGACGCGTTTCGCCGCGCGCGCCGGGGTTCCCGCCGCCTGGCAGGGCAAGGCGTTCGCGGCGACGTTCGTTCTCACCGACCGCGCGCACAACCTGACGCGCGTCACGCTGGACATGAGCCGCTAACTGAAAAGTACGCCGGTATTCAGGCGTACTTTTATCTAACGCAAAAGCGAGCCGCTTTTTTAAGTGGCGCGCTTTTGCGTGTTTGGCGAAACCAGTTTCGCGAGGCGCCTACGCAAAGCAAAGGGCGGATGATCTCCCGGGTTTTGAGGTTCGCGCGAAAAAATGTTACGCTATAGGTGCATTTACTGAATGTCGCGAATTAGGATTTTGGCGGCGTGGGCGCCCGCAAGCGCAACGGAACTGGGCGCACTTTTCGCAGTTTCAAACAGTGTGGGCGGGCCGCCACCGCTGCCGCCATAATAGAGTCTGAAAAGTACGCGGGCATTCGGGCGTACTTTGAAGCCGTCGAACACGTTGTGGAGAAGTTCAAAAAGTCCACATTTTTCGCGGCGCGCGTGTGCGGACAATCGCAGCGGATAATTACAGTTGCAAAAGGAACAATCATGGGATTCTGGGATCAGCTCAAGAGCAACGCGGCGACGATGAACGCCAGCTTGCAAACCAACGTATCGAAGTTTAAGAACGCCGATTTCGCCAACGGCACGATGGCGATGTGCGCCTTGATCGCGTCGGCGGACGGCTCGATTGACGCCAGCGAGCGCTCGAAAACCGCGGCGCTGATTACGTCCAACGAGACGCTGAAAATTTTTGAGGCGTCGGAACTCAAGCAGAAATTCGACTTTTTCTGCGACAAGCTGACCGCCGATTTCGACTTCGGTCGCATTGAAGCGATTCAAGCGGTTTCCAAATTGAAATCGAAGCCCGACCAGGCGCGCGCGGTGATTCAAGTCGGCATCATCATCGGCGGCGCCGACGGCAACTTCGACAAAGACGAAATGAAAGCCGTGCGCGATGCGTGTCTCGCCGTCGGCATTCCGCCGACTGATTTCGATTTGTAACACAGTTTCACAACCAAAAAGTACGCCTGAATTCAGGCGTACTTTTTAATTTGCCGGGCGATTACAAACCATGCTGCTGTCTGATGTGACAACGCAAAACGAACTCAGGTTGACAGTGGGGCCATCGCGTGGCGCGTTGATTCTGGCGCTGTTTGCGATCATCATTTTCTTCGTGTGCGCGATTTTGATGGCATTGGACGGACACAAAATGGGCTGGCTGTGCGCCGCTTTTCTGGTTTGTGTTTTCCCGATCATGGTCGGCAACTTGCGGCGCGGCGTGCGCACTTTGCATTTGAATCACGAAGGCTTTGTCGTCGAGGGCGGCAAGTCGCCGCGCATTATGTGGCGCGAAGTTCAGGGTTTTTCAGTTGCCGCCGCAGGCCAACCCAATAGCGAATCGGCGCCGGGTTTGGCGCTGACGGCTGCAATTGCCTTCGCGCCCGGCGCCGGCGCCAAAGGCGGAAAGTTCGTGGTTTTCAACTTCGTGCCGGGTTATTCTCAAAACCAGAAATCGCGCAAAGTCGCGCGCGACCTTTTTGGCCATGAATCTTCTTTGCCGCAAGTGCAAGGGCACAAGCCCGAAGCTGTCGCCGCGCTGATGAACGAGTGGAAAAATGTGCATTCTTAAAGGCTTCGGATTTTTCTTCGGTCTCGGCGTGATCTACAATTTGTTTCGCGGCGATTTCTCCAACGCCTTTTGGGGCCTGGTCATCGCCGCCACATTGTTCTTTACCGGCGGATTACTGGGACGCGAAGATTCTTGCGCCGAAAAATTCGAGCAATGGCTTTTGCATCACAAAGCCGCGCTTTTCGATGGCGAGATTTTGGTTTTTTCCGGCCAGAGCATCGCGCTCGAAACCAAAGTCACGCGCTATTTTGTCGTGTTCAGCTTTCTCATATTTTCGGCAAAAGAAAAAACGCGCTACCTGGTGCGCGGCGAAACCAAAACGCGCCTGGCTGGATTTTTGTGCAGCGTTCTGACGCTTGTTTTCGGCTGGTGGGCTTTGCCCGAAGGCCCGATTTCGACGTTGTGGGCTTTGGGCAAAAATGCGCGCGGCGGCGAAACTGTCCAAGTTGCGGTTTTGCTCAACACGCTCGCTAAAACGCAAAGTAAAGCCGATTCCGCCTGATTTCACGCGCCCAAAAATTGCAGAATCTCTTCGATGCCTTCATGCCCGCTTTGCGACGTAACGTAGCCGCCGCGCTTTTGCACGCACGCGACAAGCGCCGCGTCGCCGCCCGAAAAAGTCGCCGGCGTCGTAATTTCTTTCAGCCAGCACAGATCGTTCTTGCCGTCGCCTGCGCCCGCCGCGCGCCGCGCGGATTCGCCAAGCAATCTTTGCAGCGCGCTCCATTTGTCCGCCGCTTGCGGCAACGCGTAGACCTTGCGCCCGTCGCGGAAAAGCCGCAATTGATCCCTCGGCTCGATTTCCTTCGCCCAGGATTCCATTAAATGCGCCGCGTTTTCGCGGTCGGCGCAGCGCGCTACAAGGCACGCTTGAAAATCGTGCTGCCACTCGAACGCGGGGCAACCGCGCCGGGATTCGAGCGATGCGCGCAGGTGATCCCAATCGCGGCGCGCATCCCACGCGTGCAAATCATCCGGCGTGCCCCATAACGCGCCATCTTCCAAAACCAGGCCGCTGATGGCGACGCCATTGGCCTCGAGCCCTTCCACGACCCAGAGCGCGCCATCCCACGAGCGCGCCGTGGCCAAGACCAGATCGAAGCGGTTTTGCAAGTCGTGAAGTTGACGCACGACATTCAAACTTAAATAGGCGCTGCGCGTGCGTCCCGGCACTTCGATGACGCCGAATTGCGATTCCAGGTGCAGCAGCGTGAAATCGAGGTCGAGAATCAAAGGGCGCTTGTTCATCTTTCAAATTTTACCCTGATGCTCCCGAATACCCGCGTACTTTTCGCCGGCATTTTTAAGATGTTACCGGCGTTTGCAGTAGGGGCGAAGCATTCGCTCGCCAAGTGGGATTCGTGAAGTCGAAACCGCAGCGCGAATGCTTCGCCCCTACTGGAAGCATCGACGACACGCGCATCAACTTTCGCGATGAAAATGCTGCAGGAAACAAGAAGCCCGCGACAAATTTGTCGCGGGCTTCTTGTTGGTGCAATTCAGCGCGAAGGCGTTCCAGAAAGGCGCGGCGCCGGGCGTTTTGCGGGCGTTTTGGCCGGAATCTTGGCGGCGACTTGCTTGACTCGCGGCGCGGTTTTGGGCGCGGCGGCGTTGGCGGGTGCCGGAGGCGCGTCGGCTGCGGGCGTGGCGGCTGCCGCGTCGGCGACAGCCGGGGTCGAACGCAGGCGCTTAAGATCGGTGAGAACGTTTTTGAATCGACCGATCAGCGCATCGAGATCGCCCGAGGTCATCAGCGGCTCGTAGATTTCGATTTCGCCCAGCGACACGGAGCGGTCGGAACTCACGTTCGGATCGCCCAGCGGCAACGGATTGCCCGGGCCGTTCGCGGTGAACGCGAAACGCACGTATTTAGCTTCGACAGGGCGCATCGAAAACTCCTGATTCGCCGCCTGCGCCAAAAGGTTGAACGTGCCGACGGTGCGAAACGGGCCTTCTTTCGACGTGCCCATCGTGACTTGAACTTCCACGCGGCTGGCCCAGCGCAGCGTCGACTGGTTGGAAACCGGATTGATGATCAGTTTGTTGATGACGTGCGAGCGGTCGTCGCGAAAGCCGATGGTGACATATTGGCGGCCCGGCGAGAATCCCTGGCTGGCCCAGCCATAAGAACCCTTGTCGGTGAGCGGCGAATAATTCTGGCCGTCGATCAGGTTGTTGGCGGAAAACTTTTCGTCGTTGTCGAAGGTGCTTGTCACATCGACGATTTTGCCGCCGTTTCTGGCCGCCGCGATGTTGCCGCCAGCGGCGGCGGGCGCCTGAACCGGACGCAGATTCTTGGGATTAAAAACGACGGGTTTGGCCGCAGGACGCGGCGCGGCAGTGCCGGCGCGCGTGACCAGGGAATTCTGGATTTCGCTTTGCGTTGTCTTATATCTTTCCAGATCGTTGATCGTGCCTTCAAGTCGCGCGATGACGCCGCCCATCGGATTGCTGGTGTCAATCGCTTCGTAGAGCTCGACTTCGCCCAGCGACACGGCGCGATCCGAACCCCAGTTGGAGCGGAACATCAGGCGCACAAAGCGTGCGTCGGCAGGCAGAATCGGGAATTCCTGCGCTTCGGCGCTGCGCTTGAGCGTGATTTGCTGAATCGCGCGATACGGGCCTTCGGCGGTGTCGGTCGAAACCTGGACTTCGATGTCTTTGGCCCAGCGTTCGGGGTTGAGCGAAGTCGCCGCGTTGAAAACCAGCTTGCCGACGCGCTTGATTTCGTTGCCGGCAAAGCCAATCGTCACGTAATCCATGTTGACCGGATCGAACTTGTTGCTCGACCAGCCCGCCGAACCCGCTTTGCTGGCCGGATTATAAACCTGCCCGTCGATCAGGTTATCGGCTTTAAATTCCGTGTTGTTGTCCAGCGTCGAAGTCGAGCCGAGCACGCGCCCGCCATTGGCCGCCGCGGCGATGTTCGTCAGGTCGGTCGGCAACACGCGCGCTACTTGCGCCGACGCCGCGCTTGCCGTCAGCGCGCCCGCCGCCAAAAGCGCGCGCGCTGCCAGCGCGCCGGACAGATTTCGTGTTGCTCTTGGTTTCAAATGTTTGTTCATGTTCTTTCCCTTGCGCATACCGCGCTCCGTGCGATTGAAAAGTACGCCTTTATTCAGGCGTACTTTTCAGAGTGCGTGTCGCATCGTTTGTTACGTTTATTTTTCCTGCCACGCGTGCAGCGCCGCCGCATAAATTTCGCGCGCGGCCACGTTTTGCTCGCTTGCCAATCGCGCTACGTCGTCGTATTCGGGCGCGGCGCGATTCAGGTTCTGCTCGTCCCAGCGCGCGATTTTTACACGCACCTCGCCCCATTTTGTCGAAACGCTTTCTATTTCGCGCTGCAATGACGCGCGCTCGACTTGAGATACGCGCATGCCGAGTGTTGTCGTTTCGCGCAAGATCGTCGCGATCACGGCGCCGCGCGCCTCATTTTCGCACAAGGCCGAGAGCATCGTCGCCGGACGGTTTTTCTTCATCCCAATCGGAGTCAGCCAAACATCGAGCGCGCCTGTCGCAAACAAGCGCGCCAGGACGAAATCGAACAGCTCCGGGTTCATGTCATCGATGTTGGTTTCGACCAGAGCCAGAGTTTGCCACGAAAGGCCGTCTGAGTGCCGAGTGCGGGGTGCGGAGTGCGGAGTTGGGTCGCTGGTTTCGCCGATTGCGATACGCAGCAGATTCGGACGGTCGGGCCAGTTTTTCTTGCCTGCGCCAAAGCCGACGCTTTGCGGCACGAACGCCGGCGGATCGCCGAAATTTTGCGCCAGCGCCGCGACAATTGCGGCGCCCGTCGGCGTAATCATTTCGCCCCTGATGCCGGTCGGAAACAGCGGCGCGCCCTGCAAAAGTTTGAGCGTCGCGGGCGCCGGAACCGGCATTGTGCCGTGCGCGCATTTGACCGTGCCGCTCGAATAGGGCAGCGCCGAGCAATAAACCTGTTCCACGCCGAGATATTCCAGGCACCACGCTGCGCCGCAAATATCGAGCAGCGAATCGACGCCGCCGATTTCGTGAAAATGTATTTCATCGGGCGTCGAATGATGCAACTCGGCCTCGACCTGTGCGATGCGCCCGAAAATCTTCAAGCTGGTTTCTTTCACGCGCGGCGATAATTCACTTGATTCGATAATCACGCGAATCTCACTCATCGAACGACCGTGAATGTGGGAGGCGGGCGGCAGGAGGCGGGAGGCGGAAGAATCGTGCGCGTGATCGTGATGCGAATGTTCGTGTTCGTGATGATGTGAATGGCTGTGTTCGTGAGTATGCGAATGCTCGTGGTGCGAATGATGCGGCTCTCCCGCCTCCCGCCTCCACCCGGTCGCTGCGCGCCCTCCCGCCGCCAATTCCTCTTCGTCGCTTTTTCCGTCCAGCGAAATGCGCACGCTCAGGCCATGAATACCGCTTTTCAAAACCGCCTGGGTTTCGATGTTCCAGCCTTCGACCGGCAGCGACGACAAGCCCGCGCGCAAAGCGTCGAGCGGCACGCCGCAATCGAGCAGCGCGCCCAAAGTCATGTCGCCGGCGATGCCGGCAAAGCAATCGAAATACGCGATTTTCATAATTCTAACTGGGATGAACGAGATAAACGGGATCCGAAAAGTACGCCTTTATTCCGGCGTACTTTTCATCTTGCAGCCTCTTTGTCGTTCCCATCTCATTTATCTTTATCTCGTTCATCCCAGTTTTTTCGCTGTGTTCTTAAAATCGTCGCGGCAAAAGCCGCCGCGCCGAAACCGTTGTCGATATTGACGACCGCCAGACCTTTCGCGCACGAATTGAGCATTCCCAAAAGCGCAGCCAGTCCGCCAAACGCCGCGCCGTAGCCGACGCTTGTCGGGACGGCGATAACCGGAACATCGACAAGGCCGCCGACAACCGAAGGCAATGCGCCTTCCATTCCCGCCGCGACGATCAGCACGTCGCATTTCTGCATCTCGCCGCGAAATTCGAGCAAACGATGCAATCCGGCGACGCCGACATCGAAAATCCGCGTAACATTTGCGCCCATCGCTTCCCCGCAAATCGCCGCTTCTTCGGCGACGGGAATATCGGTCGTGCCGGCGCACAAAACTCCAACGGTTCCATGGAGGCGCGGCGCGTTTTCGCCCCGCGCCCAGATCACGCGCGCGACATCGTGATATTGCGCCTCCGGCACTTCTTTTTGCACCGCTTGAAACGCTTCGCGCGTCGCGCGCGTGGCCAGAAGAGTCGAGCCATTGGCGACGATGCGCGCGGCGATGTGCGCGATTTGTTCGGGCGTTTTGCCTTCGCCCCAAATGACTTCGGGAAATCCCTGGCGCAGCGCGCGGTGATGATCGATTTTGGCGAATCCCAAATCCTCGAACGGCAAATCGCGCAACGCTTCCAGTGCCGCGCCGGTCGTGGTTTCGCCGTCGCGCACGCGCTCGAGCAACGCTCGCAGAGTTTCGGTTTGCATTGATAAATAAAGCCGCTTTCATTGTAACAAAATCGGCGGCCCCATTCGGGCGCGGCGAATCGGCTTGACGCACGGTGTTTCGTTGCCTATAATCTTCTTCGCGCCGATGGCTTCCAAGCGTCGCGCCCTCCAAGGAACGTAATGAACGTATTAAGCAATCTAATTTTCGCAGTCCAAATCATCCTCGCGGTGGTTCTGGTTGTTTTGATGGCGGTTCAGACCGACAAAGCCGAGCAGGGCGGCGGCGGCGTCATGGGCCTTGGCGCGGCCAACGCGCGCACGACGGGCAACATCGACATGGCGGTCGGTGCCGAGCGCATCCTCAAGCCGATGACCAAATGGATCGCCATCGGCTTTTTGTGTTCGTGCATCCTCAACGCGATTCCGGCGGCGACTCTGACCGTGATGCACATCCTTTCGATCGTCGCGATTTACCTTGTGCTGATGCTTTTCGGCGGTCGCGTGTGGAGCGCGATCACGCGCTCGCTGTAATCCTTAATCGTCGCAGTGGCGGAATGGCAGACGCGCCAGCTTGAGGGGCTGGTGGGGGCAACCCCGTGGAGGTTCGAGTCCTCTCTGCGACATCCTTAAAAGAGATGACCCTTGCGGTCGTCTCTTTTTTGGCAAAAGTACGCCTGAATAACGGCGTACTTTCAAGGATTTCATGGAACGCAAAAGCATTGTTTTCACCGGCAAAAACCAGGTCGAATGGCTCACCGAAGAAACTGAAAAGCCCGCCGCCGGCCAATTGTTGATCGAAACCCGCAAATCGCTGATCTCGACGGGAACCGAGTGCATTTGCCTTGCGCGCAATTTCGCGCCGGGCACGCACTGGGATTCGTGGGTTCAATACCCGTTTCGCACCGGCTATTCCAATGTCGGGCGCGTGCTCGAAGTCGGCGAGGGCGTCGAAGGCTTTGTGGTCGGCGACCGCGTCGCGTCGCGCTCGAATCATTCGCAGTTTGTTCTCGCCAAAGCGGCGGAATCGTTTCGCGTGCCCGACGGCGTTTCGGATGAAGACGCGACGTGGTTCGGTTTGGCGACGATTGTGCAAATCGGCGTGCGCCGCGCGGAGCACCGATTGGGCGATGCCGTCGTGCTGGTCGGCATGGGCCTCTTGGGCCAGCTGGCGACGCAATATGTGCGGCTTTGCGGCGCGCGCGAAATCATCGTCGTGGACACGGCGCAGCCGCGACTGGAAATGGCAACCGCGCACGGCGCGACGCTGGCGTTAAGCAAAAGTGTGAGCGAAGTTTCCGACGAAGTGATGAGCGCGACGCAGGGGCGCGGCGCGGATGTGGTTTACGACATCACCGGCCATCCGGCGGTGTTCGGGCCGGCGATGGGGCTGGCGCGGCGCTTCGGAAAACTGCTTTTGCTGGGCGATGCCGGCACGCCGGGCGAGCAGCGTTTGACCTCCGATGTCATCATGCGCGGCGTGCGCATCGTCGGCGCGCACGACGGGCATCCGCCGGCCAGCGCGGACGATCACAACCTGTGGTCGAAAAAAGAAATGGGCGAATTGTTTTTCAATTACATCGCGCGCGGCCAGATGCGCGTGTCGGATTTGGTGACGCATCGCTACGCGCCAACCGATGCAAGCGCAGCTTATCAAATGCTGCTCACCGACCGCTCGGCGGCGATGGGCGTCGTTTTCGATTGGACGAAGTAGGGGTTTGACGTGCCAAACCCGACAAAAGTACGCCTGAATAACGGCGTACTTTCGCTTATGAAAATTTCTCATTACTGCGTTGGCGAAGGCGCGCCGCTGTTACTCATCGCCGGGCCGTGCGTCATCGAAAGCCGCGAATTGTGCCAGGGCATCGCGGCGGCGATGAAAGACATTTGCGTAGCGCGCAACGTGAATTACGTTTTTAAAGCGTCGTTCGATAAAGCCAATCGCACTTCCATCCACTCGCAACGCGGGCCAGGAATCGACGAGGGACTGGAAATTCTGCGCGCGATTAAAAGCGAATTCGAAATTCCGGTTTTGACCGACGTTCATTTGCCCGAACAATGCCAGGCCGTCGCGCGCGTTTGCGACGTGCTGCAAATTCCGGCGTTTTTGAGTCGCCAGACCGATTTGCTGGTCGCGGCGGCGCAGGCGGCGCGCGAAAACGGCGGTGCGGTCAACGTCAAGAAAGGCCAGTTTCTCGCACCTGAAGACATGAAGCACGCCGCGACCAAAGTGCGTGACGGCGGTTGCGAAAACATTCTCTTGACAGAGCGCGGCACAACGTTTGGCTACAACAATCTGGTGGTCGATTTTCGCGGATTGGAAATCATGCAAAGCTACGCGCCCGTCTGTTTCGACGCGACGCATTCGGTGCAAAAGCCCGGCGGCGCGGGCGATAAATCGGGGGGAGACCGCAAATTCGTGCCGCTTTTGGTGCGCGCCGCTTGCGCTGTCGGCGTCGATGCGCTGTTTATCGAGACGCACCCGAATCCCGAAAGCGCCTGGAGCGACGGCCCGAACATGGTTCCGTTAAAGGAAATGGCATCGCTGCTCGACAGCGCGCTGGCGATGCGCGCGGCGTTTTTGAAAAATTGACTGCCGGACAATTGCGTGCTGTGAAACGTTTCACAAAATCGTATAATGGAACGTGTTTGATCGTTTCACTAATTGTCTCCATCCCATGACATCCGAACCCACATCTCTTCCCGAATCGCAAATCGCGCCGCTCGCTGCGCCGTCTACGATTCCCGTCGCCCATCCGAATCCGATTGTGCCGGAGATTTACAAAGCGGCGCCGCATTCGGGCGTACTTTGGGCGAAGCGCATTGTCTTTGGCTTGGCCGTTGTGGCTATTTTGGCGGCGGCTGCGGGCTATGGCGCGTGGTCGTCGTGGATGCGCGGCGGCCAGATCGCGAACGGCGTCTTCATCGCCGGTGAGCCTGTCGGCGGCCTGACGCGCAGCGAAGCGAAGCAGCGTTTGCAGGTGCGTTTCGGCAAGCTGGCGCTGCAAGTCGAAACGCCGCAGCGACCTTTTGTGCTGGGCGTTCAGCGTCTGGGCGGACAGCTTAACTTTGACGGCTCGGTCGATAAAGCCTACCGTTTTGGGCGCGAAGGGAATTTGGTAACCAACGTTTTCGGTGTCTGGAAAGCGCGCGAAACCAATCACAGCTTGCCTCTGCCGATTCGCTGGAACAAGCCGCAACTGCGCCGCACGATGTGGACTGTCGCCAATCAATACAATCGCAAGCCGCGCAACGCGACGCTGAAAATGGGCGCAAGCGGCATCCACGTCGTCCCCGATTCCGCCGGGCGCAAGCTCAATGTCGGCGCGACGTTGATGACGTTGCAGAAAAAATACTACGTCGGCGTTTCGAGCATTGCGGCGACGACGCTGCCGCTTGCGCCGCGCATCACAGCCGCGAGTTTGGATGGCGTCGATGTCGAGCTGGGACGTTACACGACTTCGTTCGATTCGGGTTTGTGGGGCCGCACGCGCAATATTCACGTCGCGGCGGAATCGGTGGACGGCAAGATTTTAATGCCCGGCCAGAGCTTTTCGTTCAACCGCGCGACCGGCAAGCGCACATGGGACAAAGGCTATCGCATGGCGCACATTTTCGAGCGCAAGCCGGGAAAAAACGAATCGGAAGTTGTCGACGGACTGGCCGGCGGCGTCTGCCAGGTTTCGAGCACGCTGTTCAACGCGGTGCGCAAAAGCAACAAGAAAATCGACAGGAAAATCGAGATCGTCGAGCGCACGACGCACTCGCTGCCTGTTCCCTACGTGCCGCGCGGCCTGGACGCTACGGTCGCTTGGCCCAGCAAGGACCTGCGTTTCCGCAACAGTTTCAAATACCCGATTTATCTGCGTGCGGGGGTTTCGGGCAGCCGCCTCAAGATCAGCGTATGGGGCCGCGTTCCGTCCGACATGGCCGCAGGCATTCCCGGCGCCAAGCCCAAAGCCGCTCCCGAACGCCACGCCGTGAATTTTTAAGTTCTCACTCCAAACAAAAAAGTACGCCTGAATTCAGGCGTACTTTTTTGTTTGGCGGGCAGAGACCGTTATTCGGTTTCGGGCGTTGCCTTGTCTTTCCCGGCACGCCCCGCGCCGCCGCGCCGTCCGCGCGCCGGGCGCTTTTTCGGCGCGTCTGCCGTGCTGTCGCCGTTTTGCGCGTCGGCGATTGCCGCAGCTATTGGCGCATCTGTTTTTACATCGGCGATTGTCGCATCAGTTATAGGCTCGCCCGTACTTTTGGCGCTTGTCGCTTTGGCTTTGCGCGGCGCTCGCGAACGTGCGTTTTTGGGCGCGGGTTCGCTTTTGCTGACCGGCGCGCTTTGGGCGGCTGGCGCGCTTTGGTCGGCTGGCGCGCTTTGGGATTCGACTGCTAAAGTCTCGGCGGTGACGGTTTCGCTTTCTTCGCTTTTGGCGGTTTTGCGACGC
>Ga0136611_10001708_pt1 | contig 15269 bp, 19 predicted proteins | sample AntDrymUQ2232306_2_FD_106645 | JGI IMG/M metagenome (GOLD analysis project Ga0136611, IMG submission 106645) | Polar desert sand microbial communities from Dry Valleys, Antarctica - metaG UQ223 (23.06) | ecosystem: Environmental > Terrestrial > Soil > Desert | place: Antarctica: Dry Valley...
CCCGTGCTGAAGCAGGCCGGCGTGGTCGATGCCGGTGGGGCGGGATACGTGCTGCTCCTCGACGCCTTCCTGTCGGTGGTCGACGGACGCGAGGTCCCGGCACCTCCGGCCCCGAGCGGGTCGGCCCCCGAGATCCACGCCGAGGTCGATGCGATCCATCGTGAGGGAGGGCATGGCGAGAGCGGGGGCCTCGCTGACCTGCGCTACGAGGTCATGTACTTCCTCGAGGCGCGCGACGAGACCATTCCGTCGTTCAAGGAGGTGTGGGCCTCGATCGGCGACTCCATCGTCGTCGTCGGCGGCGACGGCATCTGGAACTGCCACATCCACACCGACGACATCGGCGCCTCCATCGAGGCGGCGCTCGACTGCGGACGCCCGAAGCGCATCCGGGTCACCGACCTGCTCGAGCAGGTCGAGGAGGAACGATGGGTGCGCGATGCCTCGACGACGGATTCGTCGGGCGACGGTGGCACCGGAGGAGTCGCGGTGATCACGGTTCCCTGTGCGGTCGTGGCCGTGGCCACCGGAGAAGGCATCCGGCGCATCTTCCGGTCGATGGGCGTGCAGCAGATGGTGGCCGGCGGGCAGTCGATGAATCCCTCGACGGCCCAGATTCTCGAGGCCGTCGAAGCGGCCCCCGCCGACGAGGTCATCATCCTCCCGAACAACAAGAACATCATCCCGGTGGCCGAGCAGGTGGCCCCGCACACCTCGAAGAAGGTGCGGGTCGTACGCACGACCGGTGTGGCCGAAGGCTTCGGCGCTCTCCTGGGCTACGACCCCCAGGCCACGGTCGAGGAGAACGAGACCTCGATGGCGGGCGCCGCCCAGCGGGTCGTGAGCGGCGAGGTCACCCGCGCCGTTCGGAATTCGACCACCGACGCCGGTCCGGTGAAGGAGGGTGAGTACCTCGGCCTCGCGGCGTCGAAGATCACCGTCGTGCGTCCGACACTGGCCGAGGCGGCCACGGCATTGCTCGAAGACATCGTCACCGATCGCCACGAAGTCGTGACCATCATCGAAGGCGAGGGGGCGTCGGCGGCGCTCACCCGACAGCTCACCGAGTGGTTGGGCGAGCACCGTCCCGACGCCGAGACCGAGGTGCATCACGGCGGGCAACCGCTCTACCCCTATCTCTTCAGCGCCGAGTAGCAGCCCCGTGCCGGGACGGACGCTGTCGTCGCTGCGGGAGATCTCCGTCGACCGGCTCGAGGGCGTGAAGACGAAGAAGAAGAAAGCCGAAGGGCTGGCGGTGATGGACCCGCCGATCGAGACGGTTCTCGACCTTTTGACCCACTACCCCCGTCGCTATCTCGACCGGACGAACCAGGCCATGATCCGCGACCTCAAGGTCGGGGACGAGGCCATGATCCTGGCTCGAGTGAAGCGGGTGCAGGCTCGGCGGACACGGCAGGGGAAAGCCATGGTCGAGATCGACGTCTTCGACGGATCGAGCTACCTGAAGTGCACCTTCTTCAACCAGGGGTGGCGGAGCAAGCAGTTGCCGGTGGGAACCGAAGCCGTGTTCTTCGGCAAGCTCGATCTCTACAAAGGCAGCCGGCAGATGACCAACCCCGTCGTCGATCTGATCGGCGACAAGACGGGTCGCGTCATCCCCATCTATCCGCAGTCGGAGAAGGCCGGGCTCACCACGTGGGACCTCGGCGGATGGATCGAGGAGGCGCTGCGCCGGGCGGGCGAGGTCCACGACCCGCTCGACGACGAGTGGCGCGACCGCCTCAACGTGATCGACCGGGCGCGCGCGCTGCGCCAGATCCATCTGCCGACCTCGCTCGAGGATGCGCGTGAGGCCAGGCGCCGACTGGCGATGGACGAGCTTCTGCGCCTGCAGCTCACGTTGGTGATGCGCAAGCGCGCCGTCGAGCGGGACGCCAGAGGGCTGCGTCACGAGGTCGTCGGCGAACTCGTCGACCGCTTCCACGGCGCGCTGCCCTTCCCGCTCACCCGTGCGCAACTGCGGGCCATCGCCGAGATCTCCGTCGATCTCGCCGGGCCGCACCCCATGCACCGGTTGCTGCAGGGCGACGTCGGCAGTGGCAAGACGGTAGTGGCCGTGACCGCGCTGTTGATGGCGGTGCAGGGCGGATTTCAGGGCGCGTTCATGGCCCCGACCGAAGTACTGGCCGAGCAACATTTCGCCAGCCTCCGTCTGATGCTCGACGGTTTGGCCGTGCCCGACCGGGGCGACTCGCTGTTCGGCGAGCGCCCGTTGCGGGTCGAGTCGCTGACCAATCGCACGACGGCGGGGGAGCGTGCCAAGTTGCACGCAGGGCTGTCGTCCGGCGAGGTCGACATCCTCATCGGCACCCACGCGCTGTTGACGGATGCCGTCGAGTTCCATCGTCTCGGGTTGATCGTCATCGACGAGCAACACCGCTTCGGTGTCGAGCAGCGGGCGACCCTGCGGGGCAAAGGCGACGAGCCCGACGTGCTGGTGATGACGGCGACCCCGATCCCGCGGACCGCGGCCATGACCGTCTACGGCGATCTCGACATGACCGTGCTCGACGAGATGCCCCCAGGACGCACGCCGATCGAAACCACGTGGGCCCGCGGACCGCTCGAAGAGACGGCGGCGTGGGCTCGGGTGCGCAGCGAGATCGACGCCGGCCACCAGGCCTTCGTGGTGTGTCCCCTCATCGACGAGTCCGAGAAGATCGAAGCCCGCTCGGCCGAGGAGGAGTACGAGCGTCTGGGGGCGGCCGAGTTGGCCGGTCTGCGACTCGGACTGTTGCACGGGCGCGTGCTCCCCAAGGACAAGGAGTCGACGATGCTCGCCTTCCGCAACGGCGACCTCGACGTGCTCGTGGCGACCACGGTGATCGAGGTCGGGGTTGACATCCCCAACGCCACCGTGATGGTGATCGAGGACGCCGACCGCTTCGGCATCGCCCAGCTCCACCAGTTGCGAGGTCGGGTGGGGCGCGGGGCCGCCGTCAGCTACTGCTTCTTGTTGGGCGACACCAAGACGCCCGACGGCGAGGCCCGGCTGTCGGCCGTCGAACGCACGACCGATGGGTTCGAGTTGGTCGAGGTCGATCTCGAGGTGCGGGGCGAGGGCGCGATTCTCGGTACCCGCCAGAAAGGTCGGTCGGATCTGAAGTTGGCCAGCCTGCGGCGAGACAAGGACCTCGTCGCCGAAGCCCGCGACGCCGCCTTTGCCATCACCGAGATCGACCCCTTCCTCGAGCGCTACCAACTTCTCGGCGCCGAAGTTCGCGACCTACTCGAGCCCGACGAAGCCGAGTTCCTCTTCAAGAGCTGAGGCCCCTTCCGCGCCCGAACGTCTGGCAGCATGCGGCGTGCACGCGGACCAGGCTGGAGTGGTTCTTGCCGCCGGCCTGGGCACCCGCTTGCGGCCGTTGACCGAGCTGTTGCCAAAGGCGTTGTGCCCAGTCGACAACGTCCCGCTCGTCGACCTGGCCATCGAGCGGGTACGGGTCGTCGCCGGCGGCGGCGTCGCCGTGAACGTCCACCACCATCGCCAACGGATGGAACAGCACCTCGGCCATCTGGATGTGCACGTCTCGGTGGAAGAGGGCGAACCCCTGGGTACGGCCGGCGCGCTCGGGCAGCTGCGCGGCTGGATAGACGGCCGGCCGACCATCGTCCACAACGCCGACTCCTGGCACGACGCCGACCTGCGTTTGCTGCTGACGGACGGATGGGACGGTGAGCGCATCCGCTTGCTCGTGGTGGCCGCGCGGCCGGGTACGGACGACTTCGACGGCCGATGGACCTTCGCTGGCGTGAGCCTGTTGCCGTGGAGCGACGTCGAGCCCCTGCGGGCCGAGCCGAGCGGACTCTGGGAAGTCTCGTGGCGCGTCGCCCACGCCGCCGGCCGCGTCGAGCTCGTTCCCTACGCCGGCCCGTGGTTCGATACCGGCACGCCCTCGACCTACCTCGCTGCCAACCTGGCCGCCAACCACGGCGAGAGCGTCATCGCGCCGGATGCCGTCGTCGAGGGCGAAGTCGATCGCTGCGTGGTGTGGAGCGGCGCGCGGGTAGAGGCCGGCGAGGCACTGTTCGAACAGATCCGGGCCCCCGGCCCCGTCACGGTTGACGCCGGCCGGTGATTGTCGTGCTGCGGATCGCGGCCCAACTCCGGAAGGTCGTCTGGCGGGTCTTCGGTCCGAGGACGGTCGGCATCCGGGGCCTGGTCGTCGACGACGAAGGCAAGGTGCTGCTCGTCCGCCACAGCTACGGCTTCCCTGCGTGGCATTTGCCCGGCGGCGGCGTGAAGCGACGCGAGTCGATCGAGCACGCGCTACATCGCGAGCTTCGAGAGGAAGCGGGCGTCACTGCGAGCGCACCGGTCCGACTTCTCGGGACCTACACGAACTTGCGCGAGGGCAAGAGCGACCACATCTCGGTGTTCGTGGTCGACCAGTGGGATCGACGCGAAAGCCATGACGCAGAGATCGCAGCGACGGGCTTCTTCGCCCTCGATGCGTTGCCCGAGCACACGTCGCCGGGCACGCGCCGCCGCCTCGCCGAGTGGTCGACGGGGAACTCCGGCTGCTTCGACTGGTGAATCTGGATATCGTCTGTCCGACATGACCGGTTCGCCCCTCGTCGTGATCGAGCACGTCGACAAGTGGTTCGGGGATCTTCACGTCCTCCAGGACATCAACCTGACCGTCGACCGGGGCGAAGTCGTCGTCATCATCGGACCTTCGGGTTCGGGCAAGTCGACGCTGTGCCGCACCATCAATCGGCTCGAACCCATCCAGAAGGGGACGATCTCGATCGACGGCGTGCCGCTCCCCGAAGAGGGGAAGGCGCTGGCCAAGTTGCGGGCTGACGTGGGCATGGTGTTCCAGTCGTTCAACCTCTTCGCCCACAAGACGATTCTCGACAACGTCACCCTCGGTCCGATCAAGGTGCGCAAGAAGTCGAAGGCCGAGGCTGAGGCCATCGGCATGGCCCTGCTCGAGCGGGTCGGCATCGCCGAGAAGGCCAAACGCCACCCGGCCGAGCTCTCCGGGGGGCAACAACAGCGGGTGGCCATCGCAAGAGCGCTGGCCATGGGGCCGAAGGTGCTGCTCTTCGACGAGCCCACTTCGGCCCTCGACCCCGAGATGATCAAGGAGGTGCTCGACGTCATGCTCGAGCTCGCCTCCGAAGAGGAGACCACGATGCTCGTGGTCACCCACGAGATGGGGTTCGCCCGACGGGCGGCGAAGCGGGTCGTCTTCATGGACGAGGGCCGCATCGTCGAGGTGTCGACCCCCCAGACGTTCTTCACCGAGCCCGAGAGCGATCGGGCTCGCGACTTCCTCTCCAAGGTCCTGGCGCATTGAACAAGGAGCAATTGATATGAAACAACGTGGATGGATAACGGCCTTCCTGATGGTGCTGGCGATGATCGCCGGCGCCTGTGGGGGTGGCGATGAACCTGCGGTCGACGCGGGTGACGACGACACGACGACCACGGTCGAGAAGGACGCCGGCCCACCGAAGTTCGAGGCCGGCTCGACCATGGACACGCTGCAGAAGAAGGGCAAGCTCGTCGTCGGAACGAAGTTCGACCAGCCGCTCTTCGGCCTGAAGAACCCGGTGTCCGGCAAGGTCGAAGGCTTCGACGTCGAGATGGCCAAGATCATCGCCGTGGCCATCTTCGGGGGCGAGGCCGCGGAGGTGGAGTCGAAGATCGAGTTCAAGGAAACGGTCTCGAAGAATCGCGAGCCCTTCATCCAGGACGGCAGCGTCGACTTCGTGGTCGCGACGTACACCATCAACGACACCCGCAAGCAGGTCGTCGACTTCGCTGGCCCGTACTACGTGGCCGGCCAGGACATCATGGTCAAGGCGGACGACACGACGATCAAGTCCGTGACCGATCTCGACGGCAAGAAGGTCTGCTCGGTCACCGGGTCTACCTCGATCAAGAACGTTGCCGAGAAGGCCCCGAAGGCGGACCTGTCGACGTCGTTCGACAAGTACTCGCTGTGCGCGGAGGCGCTGGCTGATGGTCGCGTCGCGGCGGTGACGACCGACAACATCATCCTGCTCGGCCTGGTGAAGGACAACCCCGGCAAGTTCAAGCTGGTCAAGAGCACGTTCACCACCGAGCCCTACGGCGTCGGCGTCAAGAAGGGCGACGACGACTTCCGCACGTTCATCAACGACGTCATCGAGAAGTCGTACAAGGACGGCTCGTGGAAGAAAGCCTTCGACGCCACCGTCGGCGCGGCCGGCGAGGCAGCACCGACGCCTCCCCCGGTCGACCGGTACACGGCAACGCCGGCGGCACCGCCCACCACGGCGGCGGCCGGATCGGGTTCGTCGACGTCGACCACTTCGGCGACGTCGTCCGGCTCGAGTTCCAGCTCGAGCAGTAGCACCTCGAAACCCTGAACGTCGTCTTCGACAACCTGGACCTCTACGTCCAGGGCATCCGCACCACCGTCGGGCTCACCCTGTTCTCGTTCGTGTTTGCGGCCCTTCTCGGGACCGTGATCGCGGCGTGCAGGGTGAGCCCGGTGCCGCCCCTGCGGCTCTTCGGAACCTTCTGGGTGGAGATCTTCCGCAACACACCGTTGACGGTGATGATGGTCATCTTCTTTTTCGGGTTCACGAAGGTCGGTGTCGGCCCGTACGAGCCCTTTCCCTCGGCCGTCATCGTGCTGTCGGTGTACACCTCGGCCTTCGTGGCCGAGACCCTCCGCTCGGGGGTCAACACCGTCGCCGGGGGGCAGGGTGAGGCCGCCCGGGCCATCGGCCTCACCTTCGTCCAGACGCTCACCCTCGTCGTGTTGCCCCAGGCGGTGCGGTCGGTGGTGGGGCCGATCGGCAGCCTCTTCATCGCCCTGACCAAGAACTCGTCGATCGCGTCGGTCATCTCCGTCCTCGAACTGTCGAAGGCGGCCGAGAACCTCATCACCGACACCGCCCAGCCCTTCCCCGTGCTCATCGGGTCGGGGATCGCCTACCTCCTGTTGACCCTCCCCTCCGGCTTCGCCTTCGGGGCCCTCGAGCGCCGGGTGGCGTTCAAGCGATGACGTCGGGCGCAGCACCCCTCCTCGGCGATGCGCTGGGCCCTCGTGGTCGCCGCAAAGTGCAGATCGCATCGGTCCTCTCGGTGCTGTTGCTCGCCGCCCTGATCTACGTGGCCGTGCGCCGTCTCGCCGACAACGGACAGTTGGCAGCGGAGAAGTGGGAACCGCTCACCCAGTACGCCATTCTTCGGTTCCTCTTCATCGGCCTGCTGACCACGTTGAAGGCGGCCGCAGTTTCGATGGTGTTGGCCATGGTCGTCGGCGGGTTGCTGGCGCTCGGTCGCCTGGCCCGCAATGGCCCCATCCGTTGGATCACCGGCGCCTGGGTCGAGGTCTTCCGGGCGGTGCCGCTGCTGTTGTTGATCTACTTCTCGGCCCGCGGCCTGCCCCGCATGGGGGTCTCGTTCCCCGTCTTCTGGTACCTGGTGCTCGGCCTCGTGCTCTACAACTCGGCCGTGCTGGCCGAGATCTTCCGGGCCGGCATCGTGTCGCTCGACGGCGGGCAGACTGAGGCGTCGCTGGCCATCGGTATGAGCTACTGGCAGTCGATGCTGCTCGTCGTCATCCCCCAGGCGCTGCGGCGGATGGTGCCCTCGATCGTCAGCCAACTGGTCACGCTGTTGAAGGACACCTCACTCGGCTTCATCATTCCCATCGAGGAACTGCTGCGTCGCAGCCAGATCCTCGGGGAGTTCAAGGGCAAACCGCTGTTGCAATCGCTGGCGCTCGCCGCCCTCATCTACATCGCCATCAACTTCGCGTTGTCACGTGTGGCTCGCCGCCTCGAGGTCCGCCAGCGTCGCCGTTACGGCGGCGGAGGCGTGGCCGTGACCGGTTCAGAGGACCTGGCCGTGGTCAATGCGCAGGCAATGGGCTCAGCCAGCCTCTGAACCGCCAAACTCTGAACAGATAGCGTCCCGGCATCACGAGCGAGGAGTGCCGCATGCCCACCATCCCTTCGTCCATCGACGAGGTCACGCCCGAGTGGTTGAGCGAGGCCATGGGGTGCTCGATCACCTCCTGTGAGGTCGCGCAGATCGGTGTCGGCGTCGGCGTCAGCAGCGCCCTCTATCGCGTGACGCTGACCGGCGACGAGGCCTGTCCGGAGACGGTCGTCGTCAAGCTGCCGGCCCTCGACGAAGCCGCCGTCTTCACCTCGACGATGTTGCGGATGTACATCCGCGAGGTCCGGTTCTTCGACGAGCTGGCGGCCGAGTCGCCCATCCGCGTACCGCAGCGGTATTTCGGTGAGGTCGACGAGGAGTCGAGCCACTTCATCGTGGTCATGGAGGACATGGCCGGCATGCGCATGGTCGACCAGCTGGCCGGCATGGACATCGTCGATGCCGAGCGGGTCGTCGACGAGCTGGCGACCTGGCACGCCAAGTGGTGGGGCAAGGGCAAGGCGCTTGCTGAGGCCGGTATCACCGTCAGTCTCGGCGACCCGATCTACCCGGCAGTCCTTCCGTTCGTGTTCGGCGAGGGGTGGGAGAAGGTCACGACCGGGATGAAGGTCTCGGACGAGATCCTCTCGGTGGGACCGAGGTGGGCCGATGCGCTCGTCGGGTTGCTCACCGACCTGTCCGCCGAACCGACCACCCTTGCTCATGGTGACTACCGAGCAGACAACATCCTCTTCGCCCCCGACGGCTCGATGGTGCTCATCGACTTCCAGCTGATCGGCACGGGAAGCGGGGCCTACGACCTTGCCTACTTCATCACCCAGAGCCTTGATCCCGAGGTGGCCTCAGCCAACGAGAAGCCCCTCTTCGACCGCTGGATCGAAGGATTGCGGTCGGCCGGGGTGCCGGCCGAGGATCTCGAGATCCAGTGGGAGCTCTACCGCAAGGCTGCGCTCTTCTGCCTCGTCTATCCGATCGTCGCCAGCCGCGGCATGGACCTCTCCGACCCCCGGCAGTACGGCCTCATCGAGTGCATGAACACCCGGCTGACCAGGGCGATCGGCGAGCTCGACCTCGCCTCGCTCCTCTAACCCGTTCCTTCCGTTCTGGGCGGATCTTTCTGTGCAGAGGACGGAAGGATCCGCCCAAAAACTCTTGTGGCTTCTCCTAGGCGGTGGGGTGGAGGGCGCGTTTGAGGGCGGCGGCGGTCTCGGCGATGGCGTCGCGGGCGACGTCGAGCACGCCTCCGAGTTGGAAGAACATGTGGGTCATGCCGTCGTAGCGCTTGACGTCGACTTGGTTGCCGGCGGCCCGCAGCGCTTCGGCGTAGGCCTCGCCCTCGTCGCGCAGGGGGTCGAATTCCGCTGTCAACACCAGAGCCGGCGGCAGGCCGGCGAGGTCGGGAGCGAGCATCGGGGTCGCTCGCCAATCGTCGGCCGACTCAGGTGACGACGCCAGGTAGTGCTCGATGAACCAGCGCATCGTGTCGGCCGAGAGGAAGGCCCCGTCGGCGTTCTCCTCGATCGACGGATAGCCACCCCGAGCATCGGTGGTGGGGTAGACCAACGCTTGGAACTGGATCGCGGGACCGCCGGCGTCGCGGGCGAGCAGACACGCAACGGCTGCGAGGTTGCCCCCGGCGCTGTCGCCGCACACGGCGAGTCGGGCGCCGTCGGCCCCGAGTTCTGCGGCATTGGCAGCGACCCACGTCAGTGCGGCGAACGAGTCGTCGACGGCGGCCGGAAAGGGGTGCTCCGGAGCCAGGCGGTAGTCGACGCTCACGACGACGGCTTCGGCTCGGGCGCACAACTGCCGGGCTACGGGATCGTGACTGTCCAAACTGCCGATCGTGAACCCGCCGCCGTGGAAGAAAACGATCACCGGAAACGGGCCGGCGCCCATCGGCGAGTAGATGCGCAGGGCGACGTCGCCGGAGGGGCCGGGGAACGTGCAGTCGTCGACCGCTTCCAGCGCCGGCGGCTCGCCGCCGGCGCCCGCAACCAGCTCGTACGCCGCCCTGGCCTCGGCCACGGTGCCGTCGCGGAGTGACCCGCGATCGGAGGCCTTGGCACCGTCGGCCATCATTTGAAGTGTGGGATGCATCGGCATGAGCGAAATCTAAGCCCTGGTGCCGCGTGGGGATGAGGTCGCATACGCCGACAACTGGCGCACCGTGCTCGCGGTCGACGCCGCCCTCGGTGTCAGCATCGCCGTTACCGGCATCGTGCTGGTGGTGGTGCGGGGAATGGCTCTCGGCTACCTATTGGCGATTGCCGGCGCCGTGTACGTGGTGTTCGTGGTCAAGCGATTCCTGCGGTGGAAGTCGATCCGAGCGGACGCCGCTACTCGTCGCCACCTGGAATGACGAGGTCCCAACGGTCGAGGCAGTCCTCGCAGCGGTAGGTGATGAGATCGCCTGGCATCGGAGGCTGCTCGTCGTCGAACCGGGTGATGAGGTGGCACCATCCGCCACAGTCGATGCACGTGATGTTGGGCGGCGCCAGCAACTCACCATCCTCCCCCCGTTCGGACCGCAGTCGGTCGTCGCCCGCGGCCATCAGCGCGTCTGCACGAAGATGCCTGAGGCCTCGACGGCGACCGTGCCGTCGGCGAGCAGCAGGCGGCCCTGCACGCGCTGTGTACGGCGCGCCTCGACCCGGTCGCGCCAGGCTTCGATGCGGATCGGCTGGCCGTCGAGGGGGACGGGCTTGCGGTAGCGCAGTTCGAGGGTCGCCGTCACACAGGGAACGTCGTCGAGGGCCCAGCCCAACGAAGCCATGGTCTCGTCGAGCACCGTCGCTGCGATGCCACCGTGGAGGAACCCCGGCGGCCCGCGATGCCCGGGCTTCGGATCGAAGCGGGCCACGAGCCCAGGCGCCTCCTTGTGAAATCGCAACCCGAGGCCGAGTGGGTTCTCGCCCGTGGTTCCTTCATCGGTGGGGAGTTCGGGCACCAGCGGCGAAACTACCGTCCATGCGCGTCGTGGCCGGCATCGCCAAGGGACGGCGGTTGGCCGCCCCGAAGGGCGACACGACCCGCCCGACCTCCGACTTCGTCCGCGAGGCCATCTTCAACGCCATCGGGAGCCAGACGGATCTCGAGGGCGCCTCGGTGGCCGACCTCTTCGCCGGCTCTGGGGCCATGGGCATCGAAGCGCTCTCGCGGGGCGCGGCCTCCGCCGACCTCGTCGAGGTCGACCGCGTCGCCGTGACCACCATCCGCCAGAACCTCGAGTCGACGGGACTCGCTGGCGGCGCCGTCCATCAGTCGGACGTCGTCAAGTGGCTGCAGCGCCAGGCGATCGGCGGCGGCTTCGACGTGGTGTTCGCCGATCCGCCCTACGCCTTCGACGGATGGAGGGCGCTGCTCGACGCAATCGCGACGCACCTCGCCGGCGACGAAAGGGCCCGGCTGGTCGTGATCGAAAGCGACCGTGAACTCGACCTGGGCGAGGGGTGGGAAGTTCTCAGGTCGAAGCGCTACGGCACTACCGTGGTGACCCTGACTTCCCCGAACCCCAGGAGCCACACGTGAGAACTGCCCTGTGTCCGGGTTCGTTCGATCCTCTGCACAACGGACACGTCGACGTGTTCGAGACGGCGGCGCGTCTCTACGATCGCGTCGTCGTCGCCGCCATCCGCAATCCCGGAAAGGGCGAACCGCTGTTCTCGCTCGACGAGCGGAAATCGATGATCACCGAGGTCTTGTCCCACCTCGACAACATCGAGGTCGTGTCGATGACCAAGCTCACCGTCGACGTCGCCAAGGACGTCGGGGCCACGGTCATCGTCAAGGGACTTCGAGACGGCACCGACTTCGCGTCGGAACTGCAGCAGGCCCAGATGAACAAGGCCATCTCCGGCATGCAGACAGTGTTCCTGCCGTGCGGGCCGGAGAGTTCGTTCATCGCCGCCACCCTCATCCGCCAGATCGCCCAGTTCGGCGGGGCCGATCGCATCGGCAGCATGGTCCCCGACGTCGTGGCCAAGCGCCTGGCCGAGAAGTACGGCGCGTGATGGCCAACGGGCACGACGACATCGATTCCGAAACGCTCGTTCGCCGGGTCGTGGAGGTGGTGACGAACGCCAAATCCGTCCCGCTCTCGTCGTCGGTGATGGTGACCAAGGACGAGGTCCTCGAGTTGCTGGAGGATGCCCTCGAGCGTCTTCCCGAAGAGCTGCGCCAGGCGCGATGGATGCTCAAGGAGCGCGAGGAGTTCTTGGCCAAGGTGGCTCGCGAGGGCGACGACATCCTCGAGTCGGCCCGGGTGCAGGCCGAGCGCATGGTCGAGCGCCAGGAGATCGTCCGTGAGGCGCGCCACACCGCCCAGCGCCTCGTCGAGGACGCGAGGGACGAATCCCGGCGACTCCGACTCGAGGCCGAGGACTACTGCGACCAGAAGCTGGCGGCCTTCGAGATCGTGCTCGAGCGGACGCTGAAGACGGCCCGAGCCGGTCGCGAAAAGCTCTCGGTGACGCCGGCCCCGGCCGATCGGCCCGACATCGGGCTCAGCGCGGAGGAGAACGACTCGTCCGAGGCCTTCTTCGACCAGGATCAGTCATAGCCCCCCGCAGCCCCTTCCGGATCAACGTCACCTCGATCCTTCGACACGGCGAGCCGCGGCGTGAGATCGTCCAGGGCCAGATCGACGACCTGTTCGTGAGCGGAAGCGAGGTGCCGTCGACAGCCTTGATCGATCTCGAGGTCGAGCTCGTCCCGATCGGAGGCACCATCGAGGCAATAGGAACCGTCAAGGCGCCTTGGCAGGGGGCCTGCCGACGGTGCCTGCAGATGGCCTACGGAGAGCTCACCGGCGTGGTCAGAGAACTCTTCGAGAGCCCCCACGAGGAAGGGGAGAGCTACCCCCTCGAACACGACGAGATCGACCTCGAGCCTCTGGCGCGCGAAACTGTCGTGCTCGAGTTGCCCCAGGCGCCTCTCTGTCGAGAGGATTGCCTCGGCCTCTGCCCCGATTGCGGGGTCGATCGCAACGAGAGCACCTGTTCGTGCTCACCCGCCATGGATCCCCGTTGGTTGGTGCTGGACGAACTGCGTACCGAGCACCCGGAAGAGAGCTAGACGACGATGGCCGTCCCCAAGAAGAAGACCTCCAAGATGAAGAGCCGCTCGCGGCGCGCTTCGAACTGGAAGCTCAGCACCCCGCCGCGGAGCATCTGCCCGCAGTGCAACCAGGCGAAGCTGCCCCATGTCGTGTGCAACAACTGCGGCTGGTACGGCGGCCGCCAGGCCATCGACGTCTGATCCTGGTCCGTTCATGACCGGACACGGGACGGTCGGCCTTCCGATCGCCATCGACGCGATGGGCGGGGACCAGGCGCCTGGCGAGATCGTCGCCGGCGCGGCCCGAGCCGCGTCCGAACTCGGGGTGCCCATCGTCCTGGTCGGCCCGCCCGACCGGATCGGCGATCCGATGGGTCTCGAAGTCGTCGCCTGCACCGAGATCATCGACATGCACGAGGACGGCGCCCGCGCGGTTCGCCGCAAGAAGGACGCCTCGCTGGTCGTCTGCGCCGAACTCGTCCGTGACGGCAAGGCCAGCGCCATGCTCAGCGCAGGCAACACCGGCGCCACGGTGGCATCGGCGCTGCTGCGCATGGGCCGGGTGTCGGGGGTCAATCGGCCGGCCATCGCCACGCCCATTCCGGTGCCGGGGTCGACCCCGACGGTGCTGCTCGACGCCGGCGCCAATGCCGAGGTGCAGCCGGGCTGGCTCGTGCAGTTCGCCCAGATGGGGTCGGCCTACTGCTCGGCCCGCTACGGCATCGAGTTCCCCCGGGTCGGACTGTTGAACATCGGCGAGGAGGAGTCGAAGGGCACCGGCCTCACCAAGGAGGCGTTCGGCCTGCTCAAGGATGCTTCGGGCATCAACTTCGTCGGGAACGTCGAAGGTCGCGACCTGCTGAGCGAGGACGTCGATGTCGTCGTCACCGACGGCTTCACCGGGAACGTGGCCCTCAAGACGCTCGAGGGCGGAATGAAGTTTCTTCGGGATGCCGTCTTCGCCGCGATGATGAGCAGCGAAGCCGCCATCAAGGCGTCCGAGACCCTGCTGCCCCTGCTGTTGCCGATCGCCGAAGACCTCGATCCCGAGAGCCACGGAGGGGCGATGGCCCTCGGCCTCAACGGCGTGTGCATCATCGGACACGGATCATCGAGCTCCCGGGCCATCGTCAATGCCGTGAAGGTGGCCAAGGCCATGGTCGAGCAGGATCTCGTGGGTCGGGTGCGCGAGGCCGTTTCCGCCGGCTGAGCACCGGCTCACTCTCCATCCAGGTCGTCTCCATCCACTACACTCCGGCCGCGATGCCCGCCGAGACACATGTCGAACAGACCCCCATGGACCGTCAGCAGGTCTTCGAACTGATCCGTGACCGCCTTGCGGACATCCTCGAGATCGAACCCTCGACCATCGCTGAGGGCGCATCATTCTCCGACGATCTCGATGCCGATTCACTGGCGCTGATCGAGCTCGTCGAAGCACTGGAAGAAGAATTGGGCGAGCGGTCGGTTGGCTTCCGCATCGATGACGAAGACCTCGAGGACCTGAAGACGGTGCGCGATGCCGTCGACTACGTGGTCGCCAAGCTCGAGGCGTAAGAACCGGGCACTCGCGCTGTCGGCTACTGAGCCCACGGAAACGACCACGGCGATTCCGGACCGGGTGACGGTGACGGTGGTGGGCCCCCCCATGGGTGCCGACGCCGTTCGGACGCTGATGCGACGCCTCGGACGACCCTTCGAGAACACGGGGTTGCTGGCCAGGGCGCTCGCCCATCGGTCGTGGTGTGCCGAGAACGATGGGGCAACCTCGAACGAGCGCCTCGAGTTCCTGGGTGACGCCGTGCTCGGCCTGGTCGTGACCGATCACCTGTTCCTGACCTATCCCGACCTGCCCGAAGGTGAGCTGGCCAAGGTGCGGGCGTCGCTCGTGAACTCCGAGGCGTTGGCGGAAGTGGCGACCGACCTCGATCTCGGCTCGTTCCTCCTCCTCGGAAAGGGTGAGGCGGCGTCCGGCGGCCGGGAGAAGCCTTCGATTCTGGCCGACGCCATGGAGGCCGTCATCGGGGCCGTCTACATCGACGGCGGCTGGCCAGCGGCGGCCAGCCTCGTGATGCAGCTCCTGGCCGACCGCATCGACGAGGCGGCCGCAGGTCCGGGTGGCCAGGACTACAAGACCCGACTCCAGGAGCTGGCGGCGCGCCGCTTCGAGCAACTGCCCAGGTACGAGGTCGTCGACGAAGGCCCCGACCACGCCAAGCGGTTCTTCGCCAAGGTCTTCCTGGTCGGCGAACCCCGGGGCGAGGGTGAGGGCCGCTCGAAG
>Ga0136611_10001709_pt1 | contig 15268 bp, 12 predicted proteins | sample AntDrymUQ2232306_2_FD_106645 | JGI IMG/M metagenome (GOLD analysis project Ga0136611, IMG submission 106645) | Polar desert sand microbial communities from Dry Valleys, Antarctica - metaG UQ223 (23.06) | ecosystem: Environmental > Terrestrial > Soil > Desert | place: Antarctica: Dry Valley...
AGGCATCGACGGCGCCCGGGAGGCTGAATGCCATCACGCGCGGCAGCAGGATGGCGTTGGCGCGGCCGTGCGCCACGCCGAACATCCCGCTGATGGGTCCGGCGAAGGCGTGCACGTCGCCGGTGCCGGCCTTGGCGATGCACAGGCCGCCCAGGTTGGCGCCCCACATCAGCTCCGAGCGCGCCGCGAGGTCCCTGCCGTGGACGACCGCGCGGCGCAGCGAGCGGCCGATCACCCGCACCCCCTCCAGCGCCGTCAGCTTGGCGTAAGGGTTGAAGACGGTGTTGGCGTAGCACTCGACGCAGTGGGTCAGCGCGTCGAGGCCGCTGTTGGCGGTGGCCAGCGGCGGCAGGCCCAGCGTCAGCTCTGGGTCGCAGATGGCGAGGCGCGGCATGAGCAACGGGCCGCTGATCCCGCCCTTCCAGCGCCGCTCGATGTCGATGATGACCGAGATGGGGGTCACCTCGGCGCCGGTGCCGGCGGTGGTGGGGATGGCGACGACGGGCACGCCCGGACGCTCGGCCTTGCGCGCCCGATTCATGTGCTCGAGCACGGTGTCGCCGTTCGCCGCCACCACGGCGGCCGCCTTGGCAGTGTCCATCGCCGAGCCACCGCCCATGCCGACGATGGCGTCAGGCCGCAGCGCCACCGTGCGGTCCACCGCCGCTTGCACCGAGCGGTCGGTCGGCTCGCCCGCCACCTCGCCGAACGTCTCGCACGCGACGCCGGCGGCGCGCAGCGACTCCTCGACCGGCTGCGCCAGCCCGGCGCCGAGCACGCCGCCGTCGGCGATGAGCAGCACGCTGCGGGCGCCGAGCGCCGCCACCCTCTCGCCCACGCTGCGGGACGTGCCGGCGCCGAACACGACTTCAGCCGGCGTGCCGTAGGAAAACGCGGACGGGAACTGAGCCGGAGCTTGCACTGCTGCGCACCACCTGGAAAGGCTGCCCGTTATCGGGCGCGCCGGATTCTACTTCTTGCCCATTTTCTCACGCGAGATCTTGAGCAGCTCCGTGACGCGCGGGCGCACCGATTCGAGCGCCTCCTTGGCCGGCTTGCGCCCCTCCCAGATCTGGTCTACCGCCGGCCTGATCTCGTCGCGCAGCTCGATGCCGTTGTAGAGGAACGGCCAGCGCCCCTGGTGGTCGATCGAGTCGATCCACACCTTGGCCTGCTTTGGCTGCCGCGCCGGATCAACGAACACCTTCGACTGCTGGACGCTCGTCTTGGCGGGCATCAGGTCGCCGTTCTCGGCAAGGATCTGCTGTGCCTCCTCGCCCATGAAGTACGAGGCGAAGGCGGCCGTGCCGGCGGGATCCTTGGTCGCCTTGGCCATCGAGAACGTGAACAGGCTCGCTTCGGCCTTGGCGCTCTTCGTCAGCTTGGCCGTCGGCATCACGTCCCAGCGCAGCTCCTTCACGTCGTTGAGCTGCTTGGCGACTGAGATGGTGGTGTTCCAGATGGCGAGCTTGCCGTTGCTGAACATCTGCCGCTCGCCGCCCATCTGGCGGCGCACGTCTACCGGCGGCGCAACCCGCTGCTTGTACGCCAGGTCGGCGATCCACTGGTAGGCGTCGGCGTACTTCGGCTCCAGGTAGTCCGAATAATCCGCCGGGAAGTGGTCGCCACCGTTCATGGCGGGGATCGAGTCCCAGATCCAGTAGTCCCAGACGTAGCCGTAGGTGTCGCCTTGGGTCAGCTTGCGCGCGTTCTCCAGCAACTGGTCGGCCGTCCATGCCTGGGACCACGTGCCGGGGGCCTTGATGCCGGCGCGCTCGAACAGCTCCACGTTGTAGAGGTAGGCGCGCGGCTTGAGCGCCAGCGTGAGCGCCATCACCTTGCCCTGCACGGTGGTCAGGTCCCACACCAGCTTGTGGTACTCGCCCTTGGCGATGGCGTTGTCCTTGAGGATGGGGTCCACCGGCAGCAGCAGGTCACGCATGGCGAAGAAGGGCACCGCATCATCATCGACCTGGTGGAAGTCGGGCGGCGTGCCCGCGGTATGCAGTGAGACGATCTTGGTCTCGAACTCGCCCCAGGGCGCGTAGACCATGTTGACCTGCGAGCCCGGGTTGCGCGCCTTGAAGGTATCGACGACGCGCTCCAGCTTCTCCTTCTGCGGCGGACCGTCTGCGTGGAGGAACTCCACATTCACCGCCCGCTTGACGGCAGCCGACTTGGTGGTGGCCGCGGCCCCGCACGCCGCCACCACCGGTGAGCCCCCCAGCAGCGCCAGCACGTCCCGCCGAATCGCTCGATACGTCATGTGATCTCTCCGTTGTGTGTACTCTGTGCTCGCTGCGTGCGCTGCGCGCGTGTCCCCGGCGGGTGGAGCGAGCAGCCGGCACGGGCCAACGGAGCCTATAGTAAATTGGCTGCTGCTTGCCGTCAATGCCCTCTAATTTGAAGGGTGCGCGTCAAAGTTTTGCGGTCGCGTTGTCGGCGTCCTATGCGGGGACCAGGAAGCGGCGCTTCCTGGGGTGGTTGGAGGCGGGGCGGCCGGGACCATACGAGAGCCGCTCGCATGCTAGGAGTGTGGGAGGGGACGAGCACGGCCGACCTGGCCCGCAGCTACGCCGCCGAGGCGCGACGGCTGGCGGATCTGGCCCAGCAACATGCGGCGGCGATGGAGGCGCACGCCGAGACCTTGGCTAACATGAGGGACACCGGGGACATTGGGGATGGCGCCGGTGGTGCGAAGCAGGCGATGGACGACGCGCGGCACACGCTGCGCGACGTGCTCTGGCAGGTGCGTACGGCGGAACTGGCCTGGAACGCCCTGGCGCCAAGGGCTAGTGGCGGTCCGGCGCCCGCGGCGAAGAAGTAGGACCGGCTGCACAGCGGGCGGGCGCCCACTTCGACCCTCCGCAAAAGGGGGCCTGCATGGCTGAACACGCGCGCCGAGCAGGTCAGCACGGCTACTTGCTGGTTCAGAGTAGCGGGGCCTGACACACTAGCCATGGACGGATACTTTGAATACCAGCGGAGGGCACAGGCGGCGCGGGCTGAGCAGGCGGGCGATGGTACGACGGCGGCCGGCGCGGGGGGAGCGCTGGCGTCGGCGCTCCTGGGGGCGTGCGGCGGCGCTGCGCCGGGGGCCGAGCCGGGCAAGCCGAGTGCCGGCGCGGTGGCTGCCAGCGGCACGATCAGCGCCGGTGTGTGGGGCAGCGCCTTCTCGGACCAGGTCGACCTGAAGGTGATCGAAACCTTCCACAAGAAGCAGGACCGCGTCAAGGTCGAGCTGCTCAAGTACCAGGGTGGCATGTTCACCGCCCTGATGGCGCTCATAGCCGGTGGTACCCCGCCGAACACCGCGCTGATCGACGGACCGGTGGTGCGCGCCGTCTTCCAGAAGGGAGGAGCCCAGGACCTCACCGCCCGCGTCAAGCGTGACGTGAAGAAGGACGACTACGTCGACCTGTGGCTTGACGAGTTCCTGTACAAGAGCAGGTACTACTACTTCCCCGTCATGCGCGGCGGCAACGCGGCCATGTTCTACAACAAGACGCTGATCGAGAAAGTGGGCGCCAGGGTGCCCCAGGAGGGCTGGTCCCTGCAAGACTGGCTGGAGCTGGCGCAGAAGACCACCCCCGACGCCAGGGGCACCCCGCCCACGCAGGCCGGCTTCGAGTCCGGCACCGCCACCTTCGGCACCGAGCGCCCGGGACTGTGGCATCCTTTCGTCTGGGCAAACGGCGGCGAACTCATCGATTTCGACAAGAACGTCTGCCTACTGGACCGCCCCGAGGCGATCGAGGCGCTGCAGCTCATGCAGGACATGGTGCACCGCTACAAGGTGACCCGCAACTCGTTCCCCGGCACCCCCGGCGGCGCGGACCTGTTCGTCCAGGGGCGTCTCGCCACGCGCTGGGAGTGGTTCACGGAGATCCCGCGTTACCGCCAGGAGGGCACGGGCTTCGAGTGGGACGTCGTGCTCACGCCGTTTGGGAAGCCCAAGAAGCAGACCGGGTTGTACAAGGGCAACGGCCAAACCATCCCCACCGGCTCTAAGAACCCCGACGCCGCCTGGGAGTTCATGAAGCACCTTGGCAGTTACGAAGCGCAGATCATCTACGGCACCGAGGGGCGCTTCATCCCCTCGCTCAAGAAGGCGATACAGGACCCCGCCTTCACCAAGAGCGGCAAGTCACCCAAGAACATGGCAGCGTTCTATGATCCGCGGACCAAGCTGCTGCCGCTGATCCCAGAGTTCCAGCAGATTGAGGCCGACATTTGGAACCCGCAGCTGAACAAGATCTGGAACAACGACGCGCCGGCCAAGGAAGTGGTGCCCGAGCTCGCGCGCCTGACGAACGAGATCATCAAGAACCGCGAGAAGTACTAGCTGCTGACACTTCGCGACCTCGACGGCGCGATATCTACGGAGGAATACAGCATGACGGCACAAGAAACGGGAAACACTCGCACCGCGCCAACGCGGCGCACGGTACTGGGAGCGAGCACCGCAGGCCTCGTGGCGCTGCTCGCGGCGTGCGGGCAGGCCGGCTCTGACGGCGGCGCGGGGGCGGCCAAGACGCAGGCGCCGGCCACCATCCAGTGGTGGGACCAGGAGCCGCCGGCGTTCAAGCAGTTCGCCGAGCAATGGCTGCCGCAGTTCAACGCGAAGAACCCGAACATCAAGGTGGAGTTCTCCCCGCGCCCGCCGCAGTGGACCGAGAAGCTCACCGCGTCCATGATCGCCGGCACGGCGCCGGGCGTGGTGGCGGTGTTCGGGGACTGGTTCCGCACCTACCAGCAGCAGAAGCAAGTCATTGGGCTGGACAAGTACCTCAAGGCGTCTAAGTTCGATGCGAGCGACTTCGTGCAGGGGCAGTGGAAGGGCATGCAGTGGGGCGGCCAGCAGGTGGCGATCCCGCAGTACATAAACCCGAACGTGGTCTTCTACAACCGCGAGCACTTTGGCCGCGCGGGCGTGCCCTTCCCTAAGGAGGACTGGACCTGGGAGCAGTTGATGGACGCGGCGCGCAGGACCATGCGCGGCACGCCGGGCAAGGCCGACGTGTGGGGGTTCACCAGCAGCTTCGCCAACGTCGCCAAGTACACTTGCACCGTCATCTGGGCGCAGGGTGGTGACTTCAATGACCCGAAGGACCCCAACGTCTTCACCTTCACCAAGGCGGAGAACGCGCGGGCGTTCCAGTACGCGCACGACCTGCTGTGGAAGCAGCAGTTCAGCGCAAAGACCAATGCCGAGCTGGGTGGCGTGGACGCCCGCGCGGCCATGTTCTCCACCGGCAGCGTCGCCATCAGCCTGGACGCTGGCCTGGCAGTCCAGATCTGGCGTGACCGCGGCACCACCGACTGGGACATCGCCCCGCTGCCGAAGGGCCCCGGCGGCCGTGGCGAGCGCATCGCGATGGACGGCTACGTCATCACGGCCGGATCCAAGTTCCCGGACCAGTCCTGGACCTTCGTGCAGGCCGTGGCGGACAAGGAGCCGAACAAGCTGCGCGCGGAGCTGGCGCTGATTATGCCGGCGCGCAAGTCGCAGCTGGACGCCTGGAACAAGGTCGCGCCCGGCAAGAGCCTCAAGGCGGCGTTCCCCAGCGACGCCGCGCGGCCCGACCCGCTGGGGCTGTGGCCGAAGTCCACCGACGTCAACCAGGCCATCACGCCGGTCTTCCAGCGGTACTATGACAAGAACGAGATTGGCGTGACGGACGCGCTGAAGCAGGCCCAAGACGCCGTGGTTGGCGTGCTCGGTCCCTCGGCGGGCAAATGAGCCGGAGGACGCGCGGAGACCAGGGCGCAGCGCGGGCCGATCGATGACGGAGATGGAATACCGGCAACTGGGCGCCACCGGCGTGCGCGTCTCTGCCATCGGCTTCGGCGGGTTAGGAATCGGCGGCGGCTACGGGCGGCGCGACCGGGACGAGGCGCTGCGGACCGTCGCCCGTGCCCTGGAGCTGGGTGTCACCTTCTTCGACACGGCGCCGAGCTACGGGCACGGGCTGAGCGAGGAGATCCTGGGTGAGGTACTGGGGCCCGTGCGGGAGCGCGTGGTGATCGCGACCAAGCCCGAGGGGCGCGAACCGGACTTCATCCGCCGGTCGGTCGAGGACAGCCTGGGTCGCCTGCGCACCGACTACATCGACGTGCTGCAGCTGCGCGATCCGAGCCCGAGCAAGCTCGAACAGTTTCGCGTGCTAGAGACGTTCGCCGCCTTGCGCGAGGAAGGCAAGATCCGCTTCGGCTCGGTCACCCTGGGTGACGCGCGCCAGGAGGAGGAGGGCCATCTCGCCGTCGACGCGGGCTTCGCCACCATCCAGCTGGCCTACAACCTGGTGTTTCCGAACGCGGCACGCACGATCCTGCCTCGCGCGAGGGAAGCGGGCGTCGGCATCGTCGCCCGTGGGCCGCTGTGCAAGGGCTTTCTGACCGGGCGGTTCACGGGCATGCCGGCGGACATCAAGGCGGACCCGAACTTCCGCTGGTGGACGGCGGAGGAGGCGCAGACGCTGCTGCGTCTTCAGCACGACCTGTCATTCCTGGTGCGGCCCGGCGAGCGATCGCTGGCGCAGGCGGCTATCCAGTTCGTGCTCCGCAGCGAAGCCGTCTCGACGACGATCCCGAGCGTTGAGACGGTGACTGAGGTGGACGAGCTGGTGGGCGCGCTGGGGGCGCCGCGCCTGGAGAACGACGAAATCGCGCGGGCGGCCGCGGCGGTGGCGAAGTACCCGGCGGTGGACTATTAGCCGCCGGCCTCCGGCACGCGCGGCGCCCAGCGAGGAGCACTGAGTGGCTGGAGCAGACGGCAAGCTGGCGGGAAAGGTGGCGCTGGTCACCGGGTCCACGCTGGGCATCGGCAGGGCAACCGCCAGGCTCTTCGCGGCGGAGGGCGCGCGGGTGGTCGTCAACGGGCTCGAACCGGAGGAGGGCGAGCGCACGATCGCTGACATTCGTAGCGGCGGCGGCGAAGCGGTCTACTTCCACGCGAATGTGGGCGCGGCGGACGAACTACGCGCCCTGGTGGAGTTTGCCGTCCGGACATACGGCCCGGTGGACGTGCTGATGAACAACGCATTTTCGGGTCGCGGCGGCTCGGCTACAGAGATGGACGAAGCGGACTGGGACCGGCACCTGGCGGTCTCGCTCAAGGCGGTGTACCTCGGCAGCAAGCTCGTGCTGCCGCAGATGATCAAGCGCGGCGGTGGCGCCATCGTCAACACGTCGTCGGTGCATGGCCTGCTGGCCGCCCGCCGCAGTGTGGCGTACGAAACGGCCAAGGCGGGGATCATCAACCTGACTCGGTCGCTGGCGGTGGACTACGGTCCGCACGACGTGCGCGTGAACGCCATCTGTCCGGGGCGCATCGTCACCGAGCGCAAGCAGGCGATGCTCGACCGCAGCCCGCTGCTGGACCGGCGCGACAAGCTGTTCTACCCGCTGCGCCGCTTCGGCGAGACGGCGGACATCGCCAAAGCGGCGCTGTTTCTCGCCTCCGACGACGCAGCGTTCGTCACCGGCCACGCGCTGGTGGTGGACGGGGGGCTGACGGCGCAGCTGCAGGACTCGCTGGGCGCATTTATCTGGGACGAAGCCACGCGCGAGACGGGCGAGAATCGCGAGTAGCTGTTGTTTGCCACCCTTTCGCAGCCCTCATAACCAGGAGTGACCACCACCACCATGAGCGCCTACGTCGCCGCCAACCAGCCTGACACGGGCGCCATTCGCCACGTGCTCGACGACCCGCCGCCGTTTCACTCGAAGCTGCTGGAGTACGGCGAGCGGCCGTACTGGTCGCCTGACGGCACGCGCATCGTCTTCGTGGAGCGCAATTACGGCGACATCGCCGAGCTGGACTTCGCCACGCGCCGGGTGCGCCGGCTGACGTATGGGTTGGGCGATCACCACACGTTCCTACGCGCGCTGTACATGCACAACGGTGACTACCTGCTGATCGGCCCGCGCGAGTTCAAGGACCGCGACACGAGCCGGCACGTGGAATCCGAGCTGTGGTGGATGGGCCGCGAGGCGAAGCGCCCGCCAGCACCGGTGGGACGGCGCATGTTCGAGGGCATGGGCGTCTCGTGTATCGCGCCGCGCATCACCTTTGCAGTGAGCGGGCGCAACGATCCCTCGCTCGGGGCACCCGACGTGTACGAGTGCCACGTGACCGAGCTGGTCTATGAAGGCGGCGTGGCGGAGCTGGGCCCGGACCGGGTGATCTATCGCGCCGAGTCGGGCAGCGGCCACGCGCCGGAGCCGCAGGACTTCCGCCACCGGGATGGCGAAGTGATCATGGCGGAATACGTACGGAAACCGCTGCGCACGGACCAATCGCCCAAGTGCACCGTGAAGGGGGTGGAGGTCGCGACCGGCCGGGTGCGCACATACAGCGCCGAGTCGCCGGTGCACAACGAGTGCGAGGGCATCTTCCCCGACAACGAGCACTCCTGCCTGGAATCGTCGGTGGACGCCTACGAAGGCGGCCCACAGCCAACGGACCTGTGGAAGCTGAAGCTGGACGGCTCCGGCCGGCGGGTGCGCATGACGCGCATGTGCGACCACCGGCCGTGGCGGGCGACGAACTCCAACGTCAGCCCCGACGGCAGGTGGCTGGCCTTCATGGTCAACCGGCAGGGCGACGAGCCGGGGTACGGCCGCGGCCTGGGGCTGCTGGACCTGGCCGCCTGGGAAGCCTCGCCCGCCGGCCAGGCGTGGGAGGCTGCGCCGGTGGAGGACGGCTGGTAGGCAAGCAGACCGGCCACGAAGGATGCCGTCCGCTCGTCACGCACGTGCCTCATTTGCCGATCCCGGTGGTCCGGTTGAGGCCGCGTCGCGGCTGCGCTGCTGTGCCGGCGGCTGGTACCGGCGCCGCGGATCCGTGTCTGGTCTTGGGCTAGAATGCCGGCCACGGAGGGGCACGTGAGGACGGTGACGACTCGCAGGGCGGTGCTGGGCGGGCATTGTCACGTTAAGAGGGCCCAGTCCGGCCGCTGGCGAATGGACGCGTGCAAAACCCACCAACCGACCGCTTACGCGGCGGCGGAGCCCGTGACCAGACGCCAGGTCGTGAAGCGGCTCTGCAGCAGCTGGTGGTAGTCGGGCGCGGCGAGGAGGTGACGGCGGGGGCGGAAGTGGTCGGAGATGGGGCCGAAGGGAGCGAGGAACTGCTGCGCGTGCGCGGGTGACGTGAACCGCTGGCGCACCCGAGCACCCGATCTCGTTTCCGGACCGGCCGGTGGGAGTGCTCCGCCCGGGTGTTCAGCCCCGTATGGCGCCGGTGCCCAACACCCGGGAGCACGCGCTTGAGGGCGGGCGGGGAGCTCGCCAGCGTGTCCGTGACCACCACCCGCGGTCGGACATCCTCGCCATCGAGCACGCGGCGCAGGAAGCGCGCGGCAGCCTCCTGGGTGCGGCGCTCCTGCACCAGGATGTCGAGGATGGCGAGCACCGTCCCGTCCTGGTCCACCGCCCGCCACAGCCAGTGCCTTCTTCCCTTTTCTTCCCGTTGCTCTTCAGCTGCACCTCGTCCAGGTGCCACTTCCCGGCTGCCGGGCGCCGGTGGCGGCGCAGCCCCGCGGCGAAGGCCGGTCCGAACATGCGGCACCACCGGCGGATGGCGTCGTCGCTGACCTGGACGCCGCGCGCGGCCAGCAGGTCCTCGCTGTCCCGGTGACTCAGGGGGAATCGGGAGTACCGCCACACGGCAGAGCTGATGCTCTCGGCGGGAACGCGGGAGCCCCGGTACAGCGGGTCACGAGCGGGCGCAGCAGGCACCACCTGATCCTACAGCCGTGCGCCCGCTCAACTTGTCAATGCCCGCCGATCTGCGGCGCGGTGTCCAGGATCCAGGCACGCTCGAACCCCGGCACGTTGGCGCGGAACCAGGCCAGCCCGGCGCGCATCGCGTCGCGCGAGCGGAACTCCACCGCGGTCAGGTCCGCCACCCTGATGGCGGAGTTGCCCGTGAACTTGGGGGTCATGAACAGCGTTACCGAGTCGTCGGAAGCCGCGTGGACGCGCAAGTCGATTCCGGCCTCGACGGCGCGGCGCATCAGCTCGTTGTGCGCCTGCGCATCGTTGAGCTTGAAGTTCATGTAGCGCGGCATATCCACGTTGCCGAAGCGGAAGCTGGTGTTGACGCGGGCGTGGATCGTAGCGGTGTCGGTACTCGCCCGACTACAGCCCTATCGAGTTCGTGTGACGGACAACGAAGCGGCGGGCAACCCACAATCGCTACTTCCCCATCTTCGATGCGCTGATCGACTCCGTGCAGCACGCCCTCGCCTACTTTGCGACACTCCCCCAGCGGGTCAAGGCGCTCTTCGGCCGGCATCTCGGACACAAGGCCCGTCCCCCTACTCTCGCCCAACCCACCGCCACCTAGGCCAGAACGTTTTCTGACGATCTATGGAACTCGCCCGCCGGGGCGCCGTGCTCCAGGCGGAAGGGGCGGCCATGTCCTGGGACGATCACGTCCGCGATGGACGAGAAAAGCTGGAAGTTACGACGCTCGCTCTCGGGGTCCACGGCGTTGTGAGAGGGCTCGCGGCGCGCGAAGAAATCGATGCTATCCACGGCGTCTCCGGTGATCGCGATGAGCTGTCCCGCCTGCGCGACAAGTAGCGTGGCAGAGCCGGGAGTGTGCCCCGGCGTGAGGACCATGCGAACGCCGGACGCGATTCCCGTTACGGTGGGGGTCATGCGGCCCAGCAGCTCTTTGTCCGGCGAGCCCCGCGCGCGCCAGGCGTTCTGCTCGGGTCCACTGCTCAAGATGCGCGCGTTGGGGAGCAGATGAACCGAACGGTAATGGTCGCCGTGGGTATGTGTCACAAAAACCGTGTCCACCGCGTCTGGTGAGACGCCCGCGGCGTCCAGCCCCCTAAGCAGGAGGGCATCCTCCATCCCGGGGTCAACAACGATGGCGCGCCCGTCCACCTGAATGAGGGTGACGGTGCTCTCGGCGGAGCGCTGACCCCATTCAGGATGGTACTTATCGTAGCTGAGATACCCCGCGACGAGGACGGTGACGCGGGGCTGATCAATTCCAAAGGGTGACGTGATAGGGATCACCTGTGCATCCGCAGTGTTCTGATCCTGGTTCATCGGGTAAGGCCGGCTTCCTCGTCGGCGGTGCGGTAGATACCCGCCGTGAGGCGAGGCAGGTCGGCGGCGTCGAAGGGCGGCGTGAAGGACTCGACCAGCGCCACGTTCTGGTCTACCTCGTGGGGCCAGCGCATGCCGACGTTCGCGACGTGCACGCGCGAGTCAGAGAGCACGTACTTAAGCGCTACTTCGTAGACTTCGGATTCGGGCCATTCGGGTTTCAAAAAACGCAGGGCGCGCTGGAGGATACCGCTGGTCATGGGGCGCATCACGGTCACACCCAGCCCGGCATCGCGCGCCTCATTCAAGGCGTGTAGCGCAGCGCTCTGGTAGATGATGTTGTACCGCAGCTGCACTACCTGGAACTGACCGCTGGCAATGAGCGGACGGGCGGTCCATGGCTCCTCGCAGGTGAAGCCAATGAAGCGTATTTTTTCCTGATCGCGCAGGCGCTGCAATGCTTCCAGCGGGCCGCCTTCCAGGATGTGGCGCACGTTCTCCGGAGTGAACATGCCGCCGTGCAGCTGCAGCACGTCGATGACATCCGCGCGCAGGCGGCGCAGGCTTGCCTCGACACTCTCGGTCACTTCGGCGGCGGTGGCGTTCCAGCGGCACTTGGTGGCAAGCGTCACCGCATCGCGACGGCCGCCAGTGGAGAGCGCTTCACCAAAGATCTCCTCACTGTTGCCATCGCCGTAGCTCGCGGCGGTGTCCACGTACGTGATGCCACGCTCGATGGCGCGGTGGATGGTGGAAATGGCGATGCGCTTCCCTTCTGGTGAGAAGGGGTCCCACCCGGCGGCGCGATTCACGCCGCCAAAGGGATAGCCGCCCAGCGCAATGGGCGTGACGCTCAGACCGGTGCGCCCAAATGGCCTCACCTCCATGCTTGTCATGTTCGTGTTTGTCTTTCGGAGTTGGGGGAATCCCCATTGGGCGCAGTGTTCCAGAGGCGGAGGATGGTATCGCGCCCCGTTGTCAGACGCTCCGCGAGTGGCAGCGGCCGGGTGTCTTCATTGGAGAGGTACCCGTCATACTGCATTTGACGCAGCAGTTTCACGAAGGCCGGCCAATCGACCAGCCCCTGATCGAGGGGCACGTATTCGCGCCGCCAGCGCTGCCAGCCATCGCCAGCCACCTTCTCCGCCGGCGCCCAGACCGCGTTCTTGAACTGAACGTAGGCCAGGTAGGGCTCCAGTAGTTCAAGGCCAAGCTGCCAGTTCTCCAGGCCTTCCTGGGTCAGATTGTCGGGATCGTAGATGACCCCCACGTGCTTGGGATCGAGGCCTTCTAGAAGCCGGAGCGTGAGGCTCGCGCTTGGCACGATGGTGCCAAAGTGCACCTCCACAATCGCGCGTACGCCGTGCGCGGCGGCCTGGTGGGTAACGCGTTCCAGGTCTGCGCGCGCCTGGGTGAAGAGCCTCCCGTACGGCACAGTCCCCCGGAACGCGGGCGCCCAGATCCGCACGTTGGGGCATTCGATGGCGGCCGACGCCGCGAGCTGCTTGCCAATCGACGCAACCGCGTCCTGGTCTCCGAGATGCAGGTACCCGGCCAGACAGAGGCTCTCCAGTCCATGCTGCCGGGCGGCGCCGGCCGCGCGGCGTGCGCCCGCATCAAGCTCCTCTGGAAGGATGTGGCCGTCCGGATGCACCTGCCACTCCACCCCGTGATAGCCATGCTGCGCCAGGGTGGCGCAGAGGTCTTCTGGGGGAAGCTGATTGCCAATTTTTGAGAAGGCGGCCAGCTTCATGCGTTAGCCGCGCGCAACGACGTACGGCTGAAAGAGCGCATTGACTTGCTCGGTGATCTGTTTGGCGGTACTCGGCGCGGACTGCTCGTTCGCCATCAACTTGGCGACCTCGGTGTTGATGGCAGTCCACATCTCGGGCTTCACATTTGGGTGGTCCGCGTCCACCTTACCCGCGGACTTGAGCCCGTCCTGGGTCATCTTGGTCTGCCACTCAGGCAGCGGTGAACACTTGGAGCGCTCGACCTTATCCGACACTGCCTGGGACGCGAGCCCCATGATGGCGCAGGCACCGTCCTGAAACGTAGTCCACTTGATCCAGTCAAATGCTTCAGCGACGTGCTTGGTGCCGGTAGGGACGCCAAACCCCACCACCACCACTTGGGTGCCCTTCGACCGGCCCTTCGGCAACGGCGCAATGCTCCACTCGAAGCCCTGAGCCGCGGTAAAGATTGCGGCGGTGTGCTTGTAGCCTCCGAGCACCATCGCGGCTTTCCCTTGTAGGAACGCGTTGTCTGAGCTGGTGATGCCCTGCGCGGTAGCCACCGCCGACGCTGGCGCAAAGCGGAACTTGTGCGCGCTGTCTTGCATCCACTGGAAGGACTCGATCGCGCCCGGCGTGTCCAGGACGCACTTGGCGGTGTAGTTGCGGTCGTCCCAGAAGTCGGCCCCAAATTGGTACAGCGCTTTGAGTGGCCAGCTTTCACCATGCACGAAACCCCAGATGCCCTTGGCGGGATCGGTCAGGCGCTGGGCGTAGTCGTTGAACTTCTCGATGGTGAAGCTGTCGTCGTTCCACTCTTTGGGCAGCATGGGCAGACCGGCCTGCTTGAACAGGTTGACGTTGTAGTGGATATAGCGCGTGTCGGCCATGACTGGCATGCCATAGAGCTTCCCGGCCCAGGTGTAGCCCTTCAGCGCACGGTCTGGGATGTCCTTGAGATTGACGGCGCGATCCGCCTTCACGAGCGGTATCAAGTCCGTGAAGGTGCCCTTTGGCCCGAAGTTATGGATTCCCGTAGTGCTGGTATAGAAGATGGGCGGCGGGTCACCGGCTGCCTGCTGTGAGACCATGCGGTCGGTGTAGGCACTACCGGTGGCGTGCTCCAGCTTGACCTTGCGCGTGGGAAACTTGGCCTCATAGCCCTGCGCCGCCTTTTCCCAACCTGGCATGTTCTGGATACTGGTATTGGTGGCAACCCGCAGCTCCATTGGCCCGGTGACCGGCTTGGGCAGCTCGCCGGCCCGCTCGCTCGAAGAAGGACCCCCGCAGGCCACCGCCAGTGCACCGGTGAGGGTCGCGCCTCCCAGTATGCGCCGGCTCACGCGCCCCACCGCGCCTGTGCCTCGCTCCGCTCCTTGCTCCGTCCCGCTCAATTGCTCACCATCCCGAATACGCATCTCGCAATTCCCTTCTTTCCGCGCTCGAAGGAGCGCTATGCCAGCTCCAGCACCAGTACTTCGTGGTCACGCACCCACGGCACAGTGGCGATGGCGGTGCCGCCGTGCGTCTGCACCTCCGCCGCGCCACCTTCCACCAGGAGGCGCGCGCCGGTGGAGCGACGGCCTTTGGGCAGCGCCACCGAGACGCGACACTCGCCGATCCGAATCAGCTCGTCGATGGGGGCTTTCCAGCCGTTGGCGTGGGTGAGATTGACCAGATGGACGATGACACGCTCGGCGCGATCAAGACTGCCCGAGCCGCTTTCGGGTTGGCCGTCACCCTGGACGTAGGCATGCACGTCCACCAGGCCGGGTCCCTCAACGCGAACAGGCAGTGAGTCTTGCGCTGCCCACGTCACAAGGCGAGCCAGCAAGTCCGCGTGGTCGGGCTGGTTGCTGCGCCAGTAAAGACGGTCCACGTCCGCGGGGAGGTACGCCACGCGGCCGCTGCCTTTTTGATCTGTCAGATAGAGACACGGAAGACCGGTGCGTTCAATCGTCATGTAGCTGAACTCGGGTGGATGCGTCGGGAAGGGCGGGATGTAGGTCAGGGCGACGCGCTCAGCTCCCCCGGCCGGACGCGTCAGCACCAGCTCTCCGCCAAACGGGAGGTGCGCGGTTTCATCCCAACCTCCCTGGAACGCCCCAGACGGACCGTTGCGCAGTGGCTCAGGGCGTTTCCCGGGAGCGTCGACAAAGCGGAAGTAGGATGGCTCGCCGCGCCGGGCATCGGTACTGGCGGCCGAGGTGTGCTGCGAGAGCACTTGCCCCGTCGAATGGGCGCCGAAGAGATCCGCCAGCAAGAAATCCGGCCTCCGGTCGCCCCACTCATCGTAGAGCGACGTTTCGCCCGTAGCGACCAGACCGCCGCCGCCAGCGACGTACGCGCGCAGCGCCTGGCAGTGCTGCTCGGTCAGCGCGCCGATGTTGGGTAGCACGATGGCGCGGTAGCGACTCAGGTCCACGGTCCCCAGTTGGTCCGCGTTGAGCATGGCGTATGGG
>Ga0136611_10001710_pt1 | contig 15262 bp, 15 predicted proteins | sample AntDrymUQ2232306_2_FD_106645 | JGI IMG/M metagenome (GOLD analysis project Ga0136611, IMG submission 106645) | Polar desert sand microbial communities from Dry Valleys, Antarctica - metaG UQ223 (23.06) | ecosystem: Environmental > Terrestrial > Soil > Desert | place: Antarctica: Dry Valley...
CGCGCGGTTTCCGTGCTGACCGAGTCGTCGCGCTTTGGGGGCAGCCTCGATGACCTGCGTCATGCGAGGAGCGGCTGCACCCTGCCGCTGCTGCGCAAGGATTTCCTGATCGATCCGCTCCAGTTGATGGAGGCACGACTTTTTGGCGCGTCGGCAGTGCTGTTGATCGCCCGCGCGCTCCCACCGCAGACGCTGTCAGCGCTCGCACAGATCGCACGAGAGCTATCGCTCGAGCCGCTTGTCGAGATTCGCGACGAGCGAGAGCTCGACGCGGCGCTCGACGCCGGTGCGATGTTCATCGGCGTCAATAGCCGCAACCTCGAGACGCTCGTCGTGGACCCGAAGATCTTTCAGTCGCTGATCCCGCGAATCCCGGCCGACCGCATCGCGATCGCCGAAAGCGGTCTCGGCACGGTGGCGGACGTGCGCGCGGTCGCGGATCTCGGCGCGGATGCGGTGCTCGTGGGCTCCGCGCTTTCTCTGGCTGGCGACCCGACGGATGCCCTTCGCATGATGACGGGCGTGGAACGCCGCGGCCGTGGTTGAGATCAAGTTCTGCGGACTCACGCGCGCCGAGGACGCCGCGGAAGCCGAACGTCTGGGCGCGTCCTATCAGGGCGTGATTTTCGCCGGTGGTCCGCGCAACCTGACAATGGATCAGGCCGGTGTCGTGCTGGCCGCATCTCACCGCGCGCGTCGCGTCGGCGTGTTTGCGTCCGCCGATGTGCATCGCGTGGTTGTCGTCGCGGAGGCATTGCGGCTCAGTGTGCTTCAGGTACAGGCGGACGCTGGTACGGAGGAAGTGGAACGCGTCCGCGAGGCGACCGGGCTGGAAGTGTGGCCAGTGATTCGCATTGCAGGATCGGTACTTCCCGCGAACGCGGAAGACATCTTCTCCTGCGCGGACGCCGTCGTGCTCGACACCCGCGTGAGCGGCGTGCTTGGCGGCAGCGGGAGGACGTTCGACTGGACCGGTGTTGCACGGTCGCTCGAACCCTTCCGCGGCAAGGCGCGGATCGTGCTCGCCGGCGGCCTCAATCCGGACAATGTCGCCGACGCCATCTCGACCCTGTCGCCTGACATCGTCGATGTGTCCTCCGGCGTCGAGGCATCGCCCGGCATCAAGGATCACGATCGGATGCGGCGCTTTGCGTTCGCGGTGCGTGGCGCGGCGGCGCTGTCCGGGTGACGGTCGTGCGAGACGATCGCTTCGGCGCGTTTGGCGGACGCTACGTCCCCGAGACGCTGATCCCCGCGCTCGACGAGCTGGAAGCCGCGTTCGATTCGGCCATGCGCGATGCGAGCTTCCGCGCGGAGCTCGATATCCTGCTGCGCGATTTCGTCGGACGTCCCTCGCCCCTCGGTGATGCGCCGCGGCTGTCCGAGCGCGTGGGCGCGACCGTCTACCTCAAACGCGAAGACCTGAATCACACCGGCGCCCACAAGATCAACAACACGGTAGGCCAGGCGCTGCTCGCCCAGCGCATGGGGAAGCGGCGCATCATCGCCGAGACCGGCGCGGGGCAGCATGGCGTGGCGACGGCCACGGTGTGCGCGCGGTTCGGTCTGGAGTGCGTGGTCTACATGGGCGAGGAGGACATGCGGCGGCAGGCGCTGAACGTCTACCGCATGAAGCTCCTCGGCGCCACGGTCATCCCGGTGACCTCGGGAACGCGCACCCTGAAGGATGCGACCAGTGAGGCCATTCGCGAATGGGTGTCGAGTGTCAGAGAGAGTCACTACATCATCGGGTCGGTGGTGGGGCCTGCGCCCTATCCCCGTATGGTGCGGGACTTTCAGGCCATCATTGGACAGGAGGCGCGGCGCCAGATGCTCGACCGCACCGGCAAACTCCCCGGGACGGTGGTGGCATGCGTGGGCGGCGGCTCGAACGCGATGGGAATTTTTCACGCGTTCGTTCCCGACCGCGATGTGCGTCTGGTCGGCGTCGAGGCGGCAGGCAAGGGGCTGGACTCCGAGCATCATTCCGCGTCGCTTTCGCGCGGACGTCCGGGTGTACTGCATGGGGCACTCAGTTATCTGCTGCAGGATGACGGAGGGCAGGTGCACCCGGCCCACTCGATCTCCGCCGGTCTCGACTATCCGGGCGTTGGACCCGAACACTCCTTTCTGAAGGATTCGGGACGGGCGAGCTACGTGGCGGTAGGTGATGCCGAAGCGCTCGAGGGATTCCGTCTGCTGTGCGAGCTCGAGGGCATCATTCCCGCGCTCGAAACGTCCCATGCGGTCGCGTGGATAGACAGCCAGCGCGGGAAATGGGCGAGCGACGAGACGATTCTCTTGTGCCTCAGCGGGCGCGGGGATAAGGATGTAGCGCAAATCAACGCCATGAATATTTTGAATACGTGACTTCGACGACGCCGTCGACCGCTGTTCAGGTGCCAGAGCAGGCCGAGCCCCCGGTCTCGCCCGCGCTTGTCGAGGAGATGCTCAAGCTCCTCGTGAAGGCCGTCCGCGCCCACCAGCTCTACCTGCCCAACAATCCCATGTACCAGCGCGCGATCGAGCTGCTGCGAGGCTCCTTCACGCCCATTTGGGACCGGATTGACGAGCTGCCGCTCATTGTGACCGAGCGCGAGTTCAAGTGGAGCGGTCGCGCGGTGCACTCCGAGGATTCGAAGTCGGAAAGCCTGCCCTGGATCTTCTACAAGGACGGCGTGCGCGAGATCCGTATGCTACGCGGCTTCGAGACGACCGAGGCGGAAGGGCTGCTGGGCATCGTGCAGCGGGCGCGCAACGCGACCCCGGAGGACGACGATCTGCTCAGCATGCTCTGGGAGAAGGATTTCGGGAATCTGCGGTACCGATTCGTCGATCTGGGGATGGAATCAGCTGCCGCTGTCGATAGTGCCATGCAGGAGGAGCCGCCCAAGGGGGTGGACCGCCAGCAGGTCGAAGAAGAGGTGGAGGAACAGAAGGCACAGTCAGGCGTCGTCAATCTCGATGATTTCGATTCCACGCTCTACTTCCTGGACGACCGCGAGGTGGAGTATCTGCGATCGGAAGTACGGCGCGAGTATGAGATCGACATGCGGCGGAACATCGTGTCGACTATTCTCGACATTTACGAGCAGCAGACAGATCCCGCCATCCGCGAAGAGGTCTCGCAGCTCGTCGATAATTTCATGCTGCACCTGCTCTCGGCCGGCCAGTTCAGCACGGTCGCGTTCCTGCTTCGCGAGGTGGGCGACGCGTCGCGGCGGGCCAAGGACATCACGCCGGACCAGCGAGCGAAGCTCGCTGCCATTCCAGACCGGCTAAGCGCGCCCGAGGCGCTGTCGCAGCTCCTGCAATCGCTGGACGAATCGGAGCATCTTCCCCCGCAGAGCGAGCTGCTGGAGCTGTTCGAGCAGCTCCGCATGTCGGCGCTCGGCACGGTATTCGGCTGGGTGGGCAAGTTACAGAATACGAAGCTGCGGCCGATGCTCGAAGGCGCCGCTGAACGACTCGCGATGTCGAATACGGGCGAGCTGGTGAAGCTGATCTCGTCCACCGATCCCGCGGTCGCGATGGAAGCAATCCGTCGAGCCGGTGGGCTGAAGACGACCGCGGCCGTGGCGCCACTCGCCAAGGTGATGAGTGACCGGGATCCGGCACTGCGGCAGGCGGCAGTGCATGCGCTCGCCGAGATCGGGTCGCCCGGGGCGCTCCAGGTGCTGGAGAAGGGCACCGACGATTCGGATCGCGACGTGCGCGTCACCACGGTGCGCGTCTTTGCCGCGAAGAGTTACCGTCCGGCGCTCACAAAGCTCGAGGCCGCGATCAAGGGCAAGGTGCTGCGCGAGGCCGATCTCACGGAGAAGATGGCAGTGTTCGAGGCCTACGGATCGCTGTGTGGCGATGCGGGCATTCCGTTGCTCGACGGCATCCTGAACGGGAAAGGCGGCTTGTTCGGTCGGAAAGAGGATCCCGAAGTGCGTGCGTGTGCCGCGATGGCGCTCGGCAAGGTGGCGTCATCGGGGGCGAGCGACGTGTTGCGTCGCTCCTCAAATGAAAAGGAAGTGCTCGTGCGGAACGCGGTCAGCCGCGCACTCAGCAGGCAGACGGCGTGACCCAGACGAAGACGCCATCGCGCGCGTCGGTCGCGATGGCCAGCTTCTCCGAGATGGGAGGCGACTCCTACATCCGGCGAAGTGGACGCACGTTCATTCTTGCCTTCTACGGCGCATTGCGCGCGGTGAAGCTTTACCCGGTCGAGAACGCCGCGGTGACGAAGTCGCTCGACGAGCTTGCCCTCGTGGCAGGTGAGATCATTCGCCACGAGCACGAGCTGGAAGTCCGGGTGTCGGGGGAGTTCATCTTCCTGAATTCAACCCGGCTTCGCCTGGACCTCGAGAACTACGCCAGCTTCAGTCACATTCTCTCCGTGTTTCGCGGGGCGTCCATTGGGGTATTGACCGTGCACGAAGGTCCGGCGGCCAGGGACTGGCTCGTCTTCGTGTCGGCGCTGCAGGCTTCCACGCGGGAGGGCACCCCGCAGGCGCGCTTTCACCAGATCCTCGGCAAGCTGGAGCAGACAGGCGTTCGTGGATTCGAGATTGGTCCGCCCAACGAGTCGGACGAGAACGAGTTTCACGAGAAGGCGAAGGAAGCCGCGAAGCGCACGTATGCGCAGTCAGTCACGGTGACGAAGGATCTGATCAACTCGGTTCGCATGGGCAAGGGCGCGAACATCAAGAAGATCAAGCGCGTCGTGCAGTCGATCGTCGATCAGATTCTGAATGAGGAAACGTCGCTGGTGGGGCTCACCACCATCCGCGATTACGACGAGTACACGTTCACGCACAGCGTCAACGTCTGCATCATCTCGGTGGCGCTTGGCCGGCGTCTCGGCCTCACCAAGCTCCAGCTCTACGACCTGGGCCTCGCCGCGCTCTTTCATGATATCGGCAAGTCGCGCGTGCCCCTCGAAGTGCTGAACAAGTCGACGGGACTGAGCGATGACGAATGGCGTCAGATCGCCTCGCACCCGTGGCTTGGCGTGCTCGCCCTGTTTGGTGTGCGCGGGCAGCAGGAGCTGCCATATCGGTCGATGGTCGTCGCGTACGAGCATCACATGAAGGCCGATCTGACCGGCTACCCGCGCAGCATTCGCCCCCGCGTGCAGAGCATTTTCAGCAAGATCGTATCGGTCGCCGATGGGTTTGATGCCGCCACGTCGCGCCGCGCGTACCAGACCATTCCGCTCTCACCGGCGGATGTGCTCAAGGAGATGCGCGACAATCCGCGGCGCGGAATGGACCCGGTCGTGGTGAAGGCCTTCATCAACATGCTCGGCGTATACCCCGTGGGCACGTTCGTGGTGCTGGATTCGTTCGAGCTCGCGATCGTGCATGCGGCCAACCCGAACGCGGAGAAAATGTCGCGGCCCATCGTTCGGATCGTGAGCGATGATCGCGGAACCATTCTGCAACCCGGCTTGCTGTACGATCTTGCGCAGCAGGATGCGTCGGGTAGCTATGTAAAGACCATCATCAAGACCGCCGATCCCGACCGCTACGGCATTCGTGTCAGCGACTATTTCCTCTGACGCCATTGGCCGGTGCTTCGCCGGCCTTCGGGAGCACCGGCGACGTGCGCTGATTCCGTACATTACGGCGGGCTATCCGACGCGTGCGCAATCGCTCGAGCTCCTTCGGGGGCTGGCATCGGCAGGCGCCGATCTCGTCGAGGTCGGCGTTCCGTTTTCCGACCCGATGGCGGATGGGCCGATCATCCAGGCGAGCTCCCAGCGGGCGCTCGAAGAAGGGATGACGTTTGAAGGCACACTCGCGCTGATCGCCGAGGCCGGTTTGGCGATTCCCGTTGTGCTGTTCAGCTATCTCAACCCGTTGATCGCTGCGGGGCCGCAGGCGCTCGAGCGCATTGCGGATGCAGGGGCGCACGGGGTGCTGGTCACGGATCTTCCGGTGGGCGCCGATCCCGCGCGCGAGGCATGGCTTGGCGGCGGACCGCTGAGCTTCATTCGGCTCGTCGCACCCACGACGCCATCGGAGCGCATGACCGAGATCAGGCATCATGGCTCCGGTTTCGTGTATGTCATCGCGCGGATGGGCGTTACGGGCATCCGTGACGATCTGCCCCCTGAGCTTCCGGATACGATCGCGCGACTGCGCACGGCGACGACACTGCCCGTCTGTGCGGGTTTCGGCATTTCTACGCCGCAGCAGGCACAGGGAGTCGCTCGACTCGCCGATGGAGTCATCGTCGGCAGTGCAGTCGTTCGCGCCGCCGGCGGATCGGTGGAGGAAGCGCTATCGCTCATCCGCGGCATGCGCACCGCGATGGACGCGCGCTGATGCAGCGATTCTGTCAGGCGTACTCGAATGCCATGGGCGTTCTGGGTCTGCTGATGCTGGTTGCCGTCCTCGCATTCGATCCACGATGGCTGTTGCAGATCTACGGCGTGCTTGTGGTGTTCGTGCTAGCGACCTTGATGCGCGGATTCCATATACCGCTCACGAAGTATTCGGCGCTGAACCTGCTGGGTTTCGTGTCGGTGGCCGGGGCATTCATCATCGGCGCGCCCGCGACAGCGCTTGCGGTCTACTTCGCCGTCCTGGCCGCGGACTTCGTCATTCTCAGAAAGACGGCCGTCGTTGCGTGGATCAACGCCGGCCGGGAGACGCTCGCGCTCCTGTCCGCGTACGGATTCTACGCCGCGACCGTGCACACGGGGCCCGGCAGCTCGCGGACCCTTAACGCCGACATGTTGCCCGCGGCCGCGCTCTTTCTGCTGAGCTACTTCTTCATCAGTCGGGCGTTGCAGTATTTCACGCTGATCTTCCGCGCCAAGCTCCTGGCGGAAGAGAAATCCATCATCCTCCGCTACGAAGTCGTGGCTTTTGGTGCCAGCACCATTGGGGTGTCGGTGGCGCTCCTCACGATCACGAACCTCGGTCTTCGCGGTTGGCTCGTTGTCGCGCTGGTCATGGGACCTGCGGGACTGCTGCTCAAACGCATTCTCGAGGAATCCATTGCCGCTGAGGAGCTCAACAAGATCCACGCGATGGAGCAGGTGGTCGCCTCGGACGTGAGCCTGGGAGAGGCGTTTCGACAGATCGAGCGGTACGTGCACCGACTGGTGGACTGGCGACATCTCAACATCTGGCGACTGCAGCAGGGTGGCATGCGCCTGGTGTACCAGAGCGGGCAGGGCATGCTCGAGGTGCCGCTCGAGCCCGGCCCCGACGGCGCTCGACTGCGCCGGCTTGCCCTCGACGGTGGGCAACCGCTGCTCGTGACGGATTCGCAACGCGATGCCCGGGTGGAGAATGCGCGTCCCGATGGCCGCAGCATTGTGGTGATTCCGCTTCGGTTCGGCGACCGGAATGTCGGCCTCGTCGAAATGAGTCATCACAAACGGGGGGCTTACACGCTGAAGGACGTGGCTGTCATTCGTCGGTTCGCCAATCAGCTCGCGACGACACTGCACATTCACGACCTGCGCCAGCCGCTGCTGGAAGCCGTCACGCGGGTCAGCAACCAGCTGGAGACACTGAACGAGTCCGCGCGCGCGCTGCGGGGCGGCGGGGAATCCGTGGCGCGCACGATCGGTGAAATCTCCCGTGGTATCTCCGAGGAGAGTGAGCAGCTCGGTCGCAGCCTGGACGTGACCAATGCGCTGCACGAGGCAACCGCGGGCGTGGTGCGAGACGGCGGCAGCGCCGCCGCCGCCAGCCATCAGGCGACATCGATCGCCTCGGAGCATCGCGGTACGATCGGCACGGCGATCGAGCGTCTCGTCAGCGCCAAGGGGTTCGTCGCCGAGAGCGCCACGCAGATCGATGCGCTGTCGCAGACCACGAAACGCATCACCGAGTTCATCGCCGTCATTCGAGAGCTGGCGGACCAGACGAACCTGCTGGCGGTGAACGCGGCGATCGAAGCCGCGCGTGCCGGTGATCGGGGCCAGGGATTCGCCGTGGTGGCGGGCGAGGTGCGCAAGCTGGCGGAGCAGAGTGCGCGCGCCTCCGACGAGGCGGGCGACATCGTGCTCAACTTCGAGGAGCAGATGCGCCGAATCGCGTCGCAGATGGATCGCGGGCAGCTCATGGTGCAGGACGTCGAAACGCTGTCGTCGTCCGCGCTTGGCGCACTGGATTCAATCGTGACATCGACCGCATCGAGCTTCTCGCATGCGCAGCGCATTGCGTCGACGTCGCGCGACCAGGAGGTGGAGTTCGGCCGGCTTCGCGAACGCGTCGCGCGCATCGCGGAGATCTCGAATCGCAACCGCCTGGGCACCGAAGAAGTCCTGGCGAGCGCCAAGCATCAGGCGACGGCGCTGCGCGGACTCGAAGGGGCGACGCATGAGCTCCGCAGCGTGGCACTCTACCTCGGCGAGCTGACGCGCCGCATTACGAGCGTTGGATGAGCGACGAGGTCACCCTTCGCGGCATGCGCTTCCATGCGCTCGTGGGAATTCTTCCGCACGAGCGAGAGCTCAGGCAGCCGCTCGAAGTGGATCTCACGCTGTCAATGGCAACGGCCATCGCGAGCGACGCACTCGATCCCGAGGGTGGCATCGTGGACTATCGCACGCTCTATGACCTCGTGGCCGAGGAGGTCACTGGCGGTCACGTCGGCTACATCGAGCATGTCGCGACCCGAATCGCCGATCGCGTGCTCGCGGACTCGCGCATCGCACGCGTGGCCATCACGGTGCGCAAACCGCATGTCGCCCTGCCGGGACCGCTGGCCGCGGCCGAGGTGCGCATCGAGCGCACTCGCAGTGGGTGACGTGGCGTACATCGCCCTGGGATCGAATCTCGGAGACCGGCAGGGATACCTCAGTCGGGCGCGCCTCGCACTGGCGGCGCTTTCCGATAGTCGCATTCATGCGGAATCCGACATTGAAGAAACACCGCCGCTCGGTCCCGTGGCACAGCCGTCCTATCTCAACCAGATGATCGCTCTTGAAACGACTCTCGCTCCGGAGGACCTGATGCTTGAGCTGTTGCGCATCGAGCGCGATGAAGGCCGACTACGTGGCGAGCGCTGGGGTGCCCGAACGCTCGATCTCGACCTGGTTGCGTACGGCAACCGCGAACTGCGGAGTGAGACGCTGACTATTCCGCACCCGGAACTGCCAAATCGGGATTTCTGGCAGCGGCAGCTCGCCGCGGTGAAGGGTGAACCGTGACCGAGAAGGCGCCCGCCGTGAAACAGGTCACGATTCGAGATCTGCAGGCGAAAAAGCGCGACGGCACGAAGCTCGTCATGGTCAGCGCCTACGATGCACTGTTCGGCCGGCTCGCGGACGAAGGGGGCGTTGACGCCGTGCTCGTTGGCGACTCCGTCGGCAATGTCATCGCCGGCTTCGATTCCACGGTGAAAGTCACTCTCGACCAGATGATTTACCACGGCGCCGCCACGCGTCGCGGCGTGACGCGGGCGCTGCTAGTGGTGGACATGCCCTTTCTTACCTACCACACCGGGGAGCAGCAGGCGATTGTCAACACCGGCCGCGTGATGCAGGAGACCGGCGCGCAGGCGGTGAAGCTCGAAGGCGGTACGGAGCAGATCGCCTCCGCGGTCGCTGCCGTAGTGCGCTGTGGCATTCCAGCCATGGGACACATCGGCTTCACCCCGCAGTCCGTTCACGCGCTCGGCGGATTCCGCGTGCAGGGTCGTTCCGACGAGGAGGCGACGCGCATGATCGACCAGGCGCGCCGCCTGGAGGACGCAGGCGCCTTTGCACTGGTGCTGGAATTGGTGCCATCGGAGCTCGCAGCGCGGATTACCGAATGACTCACGATCCCGACTATCGGAATTGGGGCCGGCGCGGGCTGCGATGGCCAGGTGCTGGTACTGCCCGACCTCGTCGGCCTCACCGACCGCTTCACACCCAGGTATCTCAAACGGTATGCGGAAATGGCCGAGGAGGTGCGCGCCGCCGTGCGCCGTTTCGGCGACGAAGTGCGCGCCGGCGAGTTTCCGTCCGAGGACCACGGGTTCTGATGCAGGTCGTCTCGTCCATCGAGACGACGCGTGCTGCGGTCGCCGAGGCGCGGCGTGCCGGTGCCGGTATCGGCTTCGTACCTACCATGGGCTATCTGCACGACGGTCACCTGGCGCTCGCGGCTGCGTCGAAGCAGCACGCGAGCTTCACGGTGATGAGCATTTTTGTGAATCCGCTGCAGTTCGGGCCAACGGAGGACCTGGCGAAGTATCCGCGTGATGAAACGGGTGACGAGACGAAGGCAGAATCCGCGGGGGTCAGTCTGCTGTTCCGGCCCACTGCTTCGGAGATGTACGGCGACCGGCCCCAGGTGACCGTGACGCCGGGTGCCATCGCCGACCGATGGGAAGGCGCCATTCGCCCGGGTCACTTCGCGGGCGTGCTCACGGTGGTCGCGAAGCTGTTCAACATTGTTCAGCCCGACGTCGCGATCTTCGGCCAGAAGGACTTTCAGCAGGCGGCGCTGATCCGCGCCATGGTCCGCGACCTCGACTTCCCGCTGACGCTGGTGGTGCATCCAACGGTACGCGAATCCGATGGCCTCGCGATGTCGAGTCGGAACAGTTATCTGCGCGGCAACGACCGCGTGCAGGCCCGTGCGCTGTCGTCCGCGCTCCGGTCAATACAGCAGCGGTTCGCCGACGGCGTCCGCGACGAGAGCGCGCTGATCGCACTGGGCAGTGATGTCGTCGCCGAACACCACGGCGTGAAGCTCGACTACCTCACCGTCGTGCATCCCGACGACCTGGTGCCTGTCGAGCAGGCCGAGGAAGGTCACGTGATCCTGATTGCCGCCAGGGTGGGACCGACGCGACTGCTCGACAACTCGGTACTCGGCGCCGGCGAACGGTGGTTGTCAGCGCGTGCCGCTTCAGCCGGCGTCGCCGGGGGGAGTGGGCGGGCATGACGCAGCACGTGTCGGTCGAACTGCCGTCGTGGGCGCAGGTCAGTGACAAGCGCCGAGCGCACATTGAGCGCGTTACGGCGCTGCTGGTCGAGTGGGCGGTCGCACTGCGTTTAAGCGCCAAGGAAACGGCGCTGTGGCGCGATGCAGGTCGGCTGCACGATGCATTGCGTGATGCGGATGAGCCCGAGCTCCGCCGGCTGTCGGGCAAGAAGACCGCGCTGGCGGGGATGCTCCATGGCCCGGCGGCCGCCGAGATGCTGCGTGCCGACGGGGAGCGTCGCGAGGAGCTGCTGCAGGCCATCGCCTACCACACGGTTGGACATGCCGCCTTCGAACGCACCGGCCGCGCGCTGTACATGGCTGACTTCCTGGAGCCCGGTCGGAACTTTGCCACGGCCGATCGCGAGTATCTGCGCCGGCACGTGCCTGGCGATTTCGAGTCCACCTTCCGGCAGGTGGTACGCATGCGCATTGAGTGGACGGTGCGAGAAGGGAAGGCGCTGTTCCCCGAGACCGTGGAAATGTGGAACGCCGTGCGATGAGCCGACGTCGCATTGGCCTCGTGCTGGTGGCGGTGCTGGTCGTGATCGCGATCGGCGTCGTCGCAGTGCGTGCACGCTGGACGGAGGGCGCAGGTGGACTGCCGGGGCGCTCCGTTCGCGCGCCGGCCGACACGCGCATCCGCGTGGAGGTGCTCAATGCGACGAAGACGAGAGGGCTTGCGCGCCGGGCAACCGCGTATCTGCGCGATCGCGGCTTCGACGTCGTCGCTACTGGAACGTCGAGCGAAGCCCTGGACAGTACCCTGGTGCTCGACCGCTCCAATCATCCGGAATGGGCGGCCCTCGTCGCGCGCTCCCTCGGCAACGCCCGGGTCGAGACGCGACCCGACAGCTCACGCTACCTGGATGTTACCGTCCTTGTCGGAACGAGCTGGCGCCCCCCTGCCGAGCCGTTCTACCCGTAGCTGGCCACACGCGGCGGCGATGTCGATGCCGCGACTCTTTCGCACGGCCACCTCGATCCCCTCGTCGCGCAGCTCGCGCGCGAAGGCGGCGATCCGCGGTCCCGGCGTCGGGGTGAAGCCCTGCGACCCGCCCGGATGCAGCGGAATGAGATTCACGAACGCCTTGCACTCGCGCGCCAGGCGCGCGAGCTGGAGGGCGTGAAGCTCGTCGTCATTGACGCCGCCGAGCATCACGTACTCGAATGTGACACGCCGATCGAACACCTTCGCGGCCGCGATGACCTGGGAGAGCGGATACCTGGTGTTGATGGGCATGAGCTCGCGCCGCAGCTCATCGGTTGGCGCATGAATGGAGATGGCGAGGCGGAACTGCTCCGTGCGGCGCCCCAGCGCCACGATCCCCGGCAGCACGCCCACGGTGGAGATGGTGATGTGCCGCGCGCCGATTCCCAGCCCTTTCGGATCGTTGAGGATGGTCAGCACCGGATCGACCGCCTTCCAGTTCATCATCGGTTCGCCCATGCCCATGAACACGATGTTCGTAATGCGGATCGGCGGATCGAGCAACAGCATCTCCCTCACCTGTCCGGCGATCTCGAACGGCTCGAGATTGCGCGAAAAGCCCATCGCGCCGGTGGCGCAGAATGCACAGCGGAGCGCGCATCCGGCCTGGGACGAGACGCACAGCGTCATCCGGGCGCCATCGGGAATGGCGACGGCCTCGATGGCCTCGCCGTCCGCCAGCCGAAAAAGAAACTTCTCCGTGCCGTCGCGTGAGGTCTGGCGGGTGTCGAGTGACAGTCGCGGCATGCTGAAGCGCATCGCCAACTGCTCGCGAAACGCGCGCGGCAGATCGCTCATCTCCGCGAATCCGGCCGCCGGGTTCTGCCAGAGGTGTCGCACCGCCTGCGAGCCGCGATAGGCCGATTCGCCCATCTCGACCGCGGCTGCGCGAAGCCGGCGCTCCGCTTCATCCGGCGTCAGATTGAGGAGGTTCAGGGGGTCACTCATTGAAACACCGAGCTGAGCATGAACTGGTAGGTGGAGCCCAGCTCCGCGCCGCTGTCTTCCCGGCCGACGCCCACGGTGTAGCGCGCGTAGTGTAGTCCGACGCCCAACCGCACGTGTGTATTGCTGTGATTGAAGGCGTTCTCACGCGCAATGCCGCCAAGCAGCTCGACGATCCTGAACCGCGATGATGCAAAGAAGTAGTGCTCCTGTGTTCGGCCCTGCGTCGCCGAGAACGCATAGCCTCCGCGGGTTCTGGAGAGCGTGTCAGACGCCCAGAGGTCGAGATCCGCGCCAGCGCTGTATCTGGCCTGCTTTTGTTCGCTCCCCGGACCCCAGAGAAAGGTGGAGGCGCCCACGCGTCCACGACGCGCCCCCAGGTCGGAGACGACGAGTCCCCCATCAACACCGATGGTATGGGCGCTGGTTCCATCCAGCTTGCCCGTGCGATACCGCGTCGCGAGGCCGACGGTGAGGTGCCCCGTGCGCCGGGCCACGGCCGCGGACAGCACCGTGGTATTGTAGGGAATCTCGGAACCGAGCGACTGCGGGTCCGTGTCCGTGCGAAGAATGTCGCTGACGGCGGCGCGTACGACGGTCGCGCCGAGCGTGGCGCGGGCCGCGATGGGCATGGCTACCGACAGAAGCTGGGCCGACACGCCTTGATCCGCGGGCGCATTCAGTGTTGCCACGCTCACCTGAACCCGGGTGCTGCGCAGCTGAGCGATGTTGGCCGGATTCCACAGGCCGTGCGCCGCCTGTCGCGCCAGAACGCCTGGTGCCGCCAGCGTGCCGATCGGAAACTCGAGCAGCTCGCGCGCGGGAACGCGCTGCGCGCGGGCAGAGCTTGCGCAAAGAACCACGGAAAGTGCCATGAACTTCAAGTGCTGCATGAAGTTGAGCTTAGACGGCGCCGGCGGGGCGGTCAAGCCGACCGGCTTCCAACGCCCGTCGTACGGGGTTAAATTCCTTCACTTGACCAACTTACCCGCTGGAGCGCATCTGAGATTATTGGCCTGGGCGCCCGCAGCTGTCTGGTCACTCGCCATTCTGTTCCTCACGTCCATTCCAAATCCCAGCCTCGACGTTCCGCCGAACAGCGACAAGGTCGCCCACTTCGCCGTTTACGCCATCCTGGGACTTCTGTGCGCTCGCGCGGCAAAGCTGCGACGGGACGACATCGCGACGCTGCTTGCGTTGATTGCGGGCATCAGCCTGTTCGGCGCGATTGACGAGGCGCACCAGTATTTCATCCCCGGTCGTTCCCCCGCCGTGGATGATTGGATGGCCGACTCACTCGGCGGGATCGCCGGCGCCACCGTCGTCATGCTTGCTGCCTTTCGACGACGCGCCGGCGCATGAGCGCCGAGCCGAATCTTGCGACGAGCTATCGCACCCATCTTTGCGGCGCGTTGCGACCCGCGCACGTTGGCCAGACGGTGCGACTGGGTGGTTGGGTGCACCGCAGTCGCGACCTGGGCGGACTGCTCTTCATTGACCTCCGCGACCGTGCGGGGCTGGTGCAGCTGTCTATTGATCCGCGGGCGCTGTCTGCCGCCGAGAGCAGCGCGGCGTCATCGGTTGGTGCGGAGAGCGTCGTGCTGGTGGAGGGGGAAGTGATTGCGCGTCCCACCGAGATGCGCAACGCCGAGATGCCGACCGGCGCGGTGGAGGTCCAGGTGACCGCGCTGCGCGTCGTCGGTCCGGCGCGTACGCCGGCTATTCCGGTGGCCCGTGGTCGCACCGAGAAGCTGGCGGCTGAAGACCTTCGCCTCCGTCATCGGTATCTGGATCTTCGGCGTCCGGAACTGCAGGCCAGCCTCCTGCTCCGTCACCGACTGTTGCAGACGACGCGGCGCCACCTCTCCGCGCAGGGATTCTTCGAGATCGAAACGCCGATCCTGACGCGACCGACGCCAGAGGGAGCTCGCGATTATCTCGTTCCCAGCCGCGTCCATCCGGGTGAGTTCTATGCACTGCCGCAATCACCGCAGCTGTACAAGCAGCTCCTGATGGTCGCGGGCTTCGACCGGTATTTTCAGATCGCGCGCTGTTTCCGCGACGAGGACCTCCGCGCAGATCGCCAGCCGGAGTTCACGCAGATCGACATCGAGGCGTCGTTCGTCACCGTCGACGATCTCTTTCCGCTCATTGAAGGCATGCTCGTGGCGCTGTGGGCCGAGGCGGGGTTGACGGTGAGGGGACCGTTTCAGCGGATGACGCATGCTGAAGCGCTGGAGCGGTTCGGTACCGATCGTCCGGATCTCCGGTATGCGCTCGAGCTGTTCGACGCGAGCGACGTCTTCCGCGATGCGGACTTCGGCATCACTCGCTCGGCGCTTGGCGCCGGTGGACGCATCCGCGGGATTCGCCTGCCCGGTGGCGGGGCCATGTC
>Ga0136611_10001711_pt1 | contig 15253 bp, 12 predicted proteins | sample AntDrymUQ2232306_2_FD_106645 | JGI IMG/M metagenome (GOLD analysis project Ga0136611, IMG submission 106645) | Polar desert sand microbial communities from Dry Valleys, Antarctica - metaG UQ223 (23.06) | ecosystem: Environmental > Terrestrial > Soil > Desert | place: Antarctica: Dry Valley...
CGACAGCACCCCGCACGGCGCGGCACCCGCCCCGCAGGTGACGTGACGGGCGAAGGCAATCGCTCCAGCGCGGAGTGAGCCGTTGCGGTTTTGGCGACTGTCCATGGGGCTCCGCGTCCCATTCGTCTCGTCGGCCCCAGCCTGCCAATCGAGGCTCAGCAGGCGGAGATTTCACAGCACGGCACTGGGTGAAGGAGCCGGCGCTTCGCTCGGCAACGCGCGGACCCCGCGCAGTCGGTTCCTGGAGAATGTGCAGCTGATCACCAGTGCCTCCCGCACCATCAGCGTCGCGGGCGCGGATTACGCCCACATCGTCACGAACGGGGGCATCGCGATTCCGTTGGGACCCAACTGAATGGTTGCGGCAGGCAGGCTCAATCTCGTCGGCCAATCCCCCGCCAGAATGGTTGCAGCGGGACGGCTCAATCTGGTTGCCGCCGGCGGCGGCAATATGAAGGTGGAAGTGCCAGGCTCCGAGGTCACACGCTCGCCCCGAGCGCCGGCCGCCGTCTCGGCCGATCGTCAGCTCGATTTGTCCTTTCAGCGGGTTCTCGACTCTCAAACTGCGGTGCAGGGTGCCTCCTCGTTTGTGCTCCTGAGCCAGGTTCCCCTGACATCTGGAATCGTGCTGCTGGCGGCTGCCGTCTCGCTTCTGTCAGTCCGGCGTTTTCGGCAGCGGTCTGAAAGCGCCTGGTGACGGAGAAACCACGATGCTGCTGAACCACGCCAGCTGCGACGAACGATGCCCAACCGAACACAGGCTGTCCTCCGGATCGAGCTGAGTTTCGCGCAAAACTGGACCGTGGCGGTGAGGGCGTGGACACCGACGACGCCACCTCTGCATCAAAGCTAAAACACTTCACCGCGCTTTTCACCGGGGGGCTCTCGCGCATATAACCTGGCGCGATGAAGCCGCTCAAGGTCGTCGGAAGCAGAAAGCCGCCGCAAACGCCAGCAGAGTGCCACGCGCTCGCGGTCAAACAGTATCACGCGGCGATTGCGATGTCGCCTTATCCGCGGCCGCGTGGGTTCGTCTTTAAAGCGCGCAGTTGGGAGGAGTGGGAGTGCTGGCGCCGCGGGCACCCAAACCCTTGGCTGTGGTAATGAACCGTGCACCATGCCCCCGATGAGCCCCGTCCCGAAAGTTTGCGCGCTGCTCAATCGGCACGACGCGCAGTATCTCATCGTCGGCGCCCAAGCGGCGATCCTCCACGGATATGTGCGCGACACCCATGATGTCGATCTTCTCATCCCGGAGGATCTCGCGAATCACGCGCGCATCATCGCCGCGCTCTCTGAGCTCGAAGATCATACCGCGGCAGAGCTGACGCCGCAGGATTTGGTGGAGAATGTCGTCGTGAAAATCGCCGACGAGGTCGAGGTGGATGTGAGCACGCGCGCATGGAAGCTCACGTTTGAGGGGGTCGAGATTCCCTTCGTGGCACTGCCGACGTTGATCGCGTCAAAAGAGACCTATCGCGACCAGGATCAAGTGGACGTGCAACGCTTGCGGGCTTTGCTGGAACGTCAGCGACTCGCGGAGTGAGGGCCGCTGCGCAAGGAGCGCCGGCCGCAACTGGGAACATCTACCCTGGCGTCCGCTCACGGATTGATCGGCTGCGGAATGCGCAGGTAGGCGAAGAAATCGCGCACCTCCTGATCGCTCAGACCGGCCAGCAGCCCTTCTGGCATCAGGCTGGTCTCAGCGGGGCGCAACTCCTTCACTTCCGCTCGGGGGATGGTGAAAGTGGTGTCACCGAAAGTGCGCAGGGTCAGCACGGCGTCACTCTGCTCAGCGAGCAGTCCGCTCAGGGAGCGGCCATCTTTGGTCGTCACGAGGTGATTGCGAAAACCGTCACGGATCTCCGCGTTCGGATCGACGATGCTCGTGAGCAGCGTCGAGAGATCGTCCCGCTGGTAGCGCGTGAGATCGGGGCCGAGTTGTCCGCCTTTGTGAAAGAGCACGTGGCAGGCGGAGCAGCGCTGCATGAACATCGGCTCGCCTTTATAAGGATCGCCCGGTGCCGCGGCGATCACCTCGCGCAGCTTTGCGATCGTCGCCCGATGCGCGGGGGCGGCGGTCGCCGGCACTTGGGCGAAGAGCCTTTCCGCGCGTTGCGCAATGGCCTTGTCATCATGCGTGCGCAGGCGGGTGAGGAGATCGTTCGGCAGTTCTGCCTCGGGGATCTTGCGCAGCTCCACCGCCTCCAGAAAGGCGAGCGTCCATGGCACCCTGCTGGTCAGGAGCGCTTGAGCGATTGGCCGCGAGTCGGAGGGGAGCTCCGGGTAAAGCGCGATGACTTCCGCAGGAATCGATGCGGCATCGTAGAGCAGCAGCGCGTTCAGTGCCGCCGCCTGGAGCGTAGGCAAATCCCGGCTCTTCGCGAGATGCAGCAGGACGGGGACGCTTTCCGGCACGCGGACTTCGCCGAAGACGCGCACCGCGCCGAGTCGCTCGGCGAGCTTCGCCTTTGGATCAGCAGCGATCTGCAAAGTCGCCGCAATCGCCGCTGGATCGCGCTGGCGCACTTGCAACTCGCGCGATGCGAGCCCGCTTTTCGCAAGCGAGGCGACGAGCTCATCGGGCAGCGGCGGCAGCGCGCGGCCTTTGAACGCCTCCTCGAAACCCGCGACGAGCAAGCGCCGATGTTCGGTGGAAGGAGCGGCATTGAGCAGCCGCGCGCAGGTGAGCAGATCGGCGTGGAGTCCAGTCGTCGCGAAGCGCCGCATCAGGCGGCCGAGGATGTGTTGCTTCACGCACGCGGCATCCCACGGGATCGAGCGCAGCACCGTCTCCCGTTCGGTCGCGCAATGCGCCTCGATGGCCCACCAGCAGAGGAGGGGAATGGCCGGATCGTTCACGTCTTCATCACGCGTGAGCAGCGCCCCAGCGAGCGGGAGCGCCTGCGCCGCGGGAAGGCGGCGCGCGGCTGAGGCGAGCTGTGCGCGAGTGCCCGCGTCTGGCTCGGAGGAGGCGAGCTCCGTAACGCGGCCGGCGAACGCCTCCGGCAAACGGCGGGCATTTGCGAGCAACTGCACGGCGCCCGCACGCACCCCGGCGGCGGGGTGATCCAGCGCGGCGGTCGCGGTTAGTTCATCGAGTGCGTCCGCTTGGAAGAGCGCCCAGAGAGCGTCGAGCGCGGGGTGAACGTTTCTTTCGCGCGCGGACGCTTTGAGTGGCTCGACCGCTCCGGGATCGCGCCGCTCGCCGAGGAGCCGCACCGCCGTTTGCCGATGCCAGCGATTCGGATGACCGAGGAGGGCGACAAGTTCGAGCGTCGTCTTTGCGCCCAAGTTCACATCCTTCCGCAGCGGCAATTCCTTTCCGCGAATGCGGAAAATGCGGCCGCTGCCCGGATCGATCTGGCCCTGGTAGTTCTGCCCATGGGCGATGAACTCTTCGTAGAAATCCGCGAGGTAGATCGACCCGTCGGGAGCGTTCGCCATGAAGACCGGGCGGAACGACGGATCCGCGCCCGTCAGCGCGACCGCGGAATCGCTGGTCTCGAAGGTGGAACCGCGCGCGTAGCGCTCCGCGATGACCACCTTCCGGTGCAATGGATCAGCGGCGAAGAATCGCCCGAAATGGTGTGCGGGGAGGGCCGTCCCTTCACCGACGATGGTCGCGTGAGTGAAGCGCTGGATCGGGTGACGGGTCTTCATTGCGTCGAGCTGGCCGAACGCAAAAGGATTGGCTGGTGGGCCGTATTTTCCGGGATCGAATCCTTGCTTGAGGTAGAGCCCTTGCGGGAGGAAATGCCAGCCGCGCGTATCGCCGCCATTGTGGCCGGTGAAGAGCCGCCCCTCGGAGTCGAAATCGAGGCCGAAGTTGTTCCCGCCGCCTTCCGCAAAGATTTCGTAGAGCTTCGTGCGCGGGTGATAGCGCCAGACCATGCAGCCTTCAAAATAGACGCCCGCGAAGTCCGCCGGATCGACACCCGGTCGCGTCACGCGACTCGTCACGGTGCTCCCTTGCGTGCCGTAAAGCCACCCGTCCGGCCCCCACGCAAGACCGTTCGACACCGAATGCGTATCCTCCAGCCCGAAGCCCGCGAGCCGCACCTCCGGCGTGCCGAATTCGTCCGGCTTCGTCTCCGGATAGAAGAGCAGATACGGCGTGTGCATCACCCACAGCCCGCCGTTTCCGTGGACGACGGCGTTCGCCATGTTCAGCCCTTCGAGCACGTTGCGGTGACGGTCGAAAGTGCCGTCGCCATCCGTGTCCTCGTGCACCGAGATAATATCGTTCCCGCGGTCGTGATGCGGCGGGGCCGGCGGCATGCGATCGAAGCGCGCGCGGTAATACTTGTCGCGACTCACCATCTTCAGCCCTGCCGGATACGGATACTGCCGATACTGCGCGACCCACATTCGGCCGTGTGCATCAAAGGAGAGATGCGTCGGCTGCGCGACTTGCGGCTCGCTGAGCACGAGATCCACCGCCAGATCCTCCGCAGTGGTCATCTTCGCGAGCGATTCAGCGGGTGAAAGACGCGCGCTGGTGAGCGTTTCGGGATTGGCGGCGAGCGGGGTGGTGGACGGGCGGAACCCGGCTTCGGTGAACTCCGTTGCGCCTGCAGGTGCGGCGGCAACCGGATGAAAATCCGTCGGCTGCGGCTCACCCGTCGCCACCTGCCACGTCCCTGCGAGCACCAACTCGTCAAGATAGCCGGCGAGAATCGGGGCGGAGGCGAGCACGCCTGAGACGTTATCCAGGTGCAGCGCCAGGACGTTGAAAGATTTCTTTTCGAGGATGCCCTTCGGCACTTTGAAGCGTTGTCGCGCCTGTTGACCGACCGCCTTCCCAGCGGCAATTTTTTGCCCATTGAGCTGAATGGAAAAAGCGCCGGAGATCCCGCCGATGCTCAACGTGATCGAGTCGCGCCAGAGATCCTTCTCCGCGGGGGTAACCATCGCGTCCGGCACCCGAATGAAGCAGCGAACCCACGATGGCGACGTCCCGGCGGGTTGCGGCTGCGCAGGAACCGGGAGCGGAGTCCACTCGGCGCCGACCGCGAAAGCCGCACGGGAGAGCAAAAGGAGGAATGCTAATCGCATGACTTTGCAGAATATCGGTGCCGCTTCGCGCGCGTCGATTCACAAGACGAGAGTGGACGTCCGGCTCCCGAATTGGCGATACCAGCCCGGAGGCTTTGCCTTGTGAAGCGCAGGTTGTCCTCCAGGCTCCTGGAGATGAACTGGCAGATGCGCCGATTTCTCTGCCGCTGAAATGCCGCCGGTCCTACAAGTTACTGATCTGACAATTCGTCGCGGCGGGACGGTGATCCTCGACCGCGTGAACTGGTCGGTCGCGGCTGGAGAGCATTGGGTGATGCTCGGCGCGAACGGCTCGGGGAAGACCTCGCTGCTCAGTGCGCTGACCGGCTATCTCTCCCCCACGAGTGGCGAGATTGCGGTTCTCGGGCGGACATTCGGCCGAAGTGACTGGCGGGAATTGCGCCGGCAGGTTGGCATCGTGAGCAGCAGCGTGCGGCAGCTCATGCACGACGACGAGCCAGCCGAGATCACCGTCGCGTCCGGCAAATACGCAACGATCGGGCATTGGGGAGACGTGCCGCGCGGCGATCTCGCGCGGGCGCGCGAGCTTTTGCGTGACGTCGATTTAACGCACCTCGCCGCTCGGCGCTGGGGTGTCCTCAGCCAGGGAGAACGCCAACGCGTTTTGATCGCGCGAGCGCTGATGCCGCGCCCGCAGCTGCTGATTCTCGATGAGCCTTGCGCCGGCCTCGATCCGGTCGCCCGCGAGCAGTTCCTCGAGTTTACGGGCCGTTTGACCGGGAGCGAAACTTCCCGAACGCCTAATCCGGCAGCGCTCGTGTTCGTAACGCACCACGTGGAGGAGATTCTGCCGTCGTTTACCCGCGCGTTGCTCCTGCGCGAAGGGAAGGTGGTCGCGTCCGGAAGGGCGACGCAAATTCTGACGAGCGAGAATCTCACGAACACCTTTGCCGCTCCGGTGCGGTTGCGCCGTTCCGCGGGCCGCTATTCCTTGAACTGCTTGCGCCGGTGAGCCCCTGTCCGCATGTTGCCGCGATCACTTTCCTGCCGACGATGATGACAAGGTTCCTGCTCTGGTGTGCCTCCGCGGGAGGGCTGACTCTGCTTAGCGGGGCTGTGACGGCTCGGGCGGAGGAACCTGCGCCGCCTGCCATGCGCGAGATCAGCCCTGGGGTGTTCGAGATCGGCTCGCTGCGCCTCAACAAAGTGCAGCGCAGCGTCTCGTTCCCCGCCAAGGTGAATATGGACAAGGATCTCGTGGAATACGCACTCGTGACGAAGCAGGGGAGCGTTCATGAAAGTCTGCTCGTGGCCGACGTGCAGCCCACGGATCTGCACTTCGCGATGTTGCTGCTTGGGGCCAAAGGCGCGGGCCTTTCCGCCCCGGCCGCGAAGGACGCTCCTCCGGCGCAGATCGACGCAAAGTTCCTCGAAAACGCGCCGAAGCTGAAGGGCGATGACGTGCGGCTCACCGCGACATGGAAGACAAAGGACGGAAAAGAGCGCACGAGCCCCGTGGAAGAATGGCTTTTCAACACGAAGACGAACGCGGTTGCGACCGCGGGACCTTGGATCTACACGGCTTCGATGTTCAGCGCCGATGGCACTTTCCTCGCCCAACAAATGGGCGTCTTCGTGTCGGTCGTGAACAACCCGTCGGCGCTCATCAACAACCCGCGCCAAGGCAATAATCTCGATACGATCTGGACGGTGAATGAGAAGGCGGTTCCTCCGCGCGACACTCCCATCACCGTCACGGTCACCCTCCAATCTGGCACCTCCGAAGCTCAATGAAACTGCTCTCGATTCTTCTTCCCTGGCCGATCATCGCGACTTCCGTCTTTGCGGCTGACGACCCGATTCTTCGCGATCCGCAAAACCTCTCCCTGCGAAATGAAGTGCAGACCGCGATCGATCGCGGGCTGGACTGGCTAAAGTCGCAGCAGCAACCGGATGGGAGTTGGTCGAAGGCGGATCATCCAGCGTTAACCGGACTGGCAGCGATGGCCTTTCAGCGAGCGCCGGGCTCGAAAGCGAGGCAGCCGGAAGTGCTCGCTCAAGCTTACGCATTTCTGCGGAAGCACGTGCAGCCGGATGGCGGCATCTACAATGCAGGCTTGTCGAACTACAATACGTCGGTGGCGATGATGGCGCTGCTGGGGACAGGCGATCACAAGGATGAGCCGATCATCGATGGTGCGCGGAAGTTCATCAGCGGACAGCAGGCGACCGCGATGACCAAGCCGGGCCTTGATGGCGGGTTTGGTTATGGCCCCACGGGCGCCAGTCCGAAGCGGATGCACCCCGACCTGGATAACACGCTGATCTCGCTCGAGGCGCTCGTCGCGTATCGGCAGGCGCGGCCAACGGCGGAACTCGCATCGGGGAAGGACTTGGACTGGAAAGCGGCGATCGATTTCCTCAGCCGGTGCCAGAACCTGCCCGGCTCGAACAAAATGGCATGGGCCAGCGGCGATCCCGAAAACAAGGGCGGGTTCGTTTACTACCCGGGCTTCAGCAATGCGGGGGAAGTCGATCTTCCGGACGGGAAAACGGCGCTGCGAAGCTATGGCACAATGAGCTACGCGGGCCTTCTGAGCTTCATTTACGCCGATGTAAAGAAGGACGATCCCCGCGTGAAAGCCGCACTCGATTGGTTGCGGAAGAATTACACAGTCCAGGAAAATCCCGGAATGGGGAAGCAGGGGCAGTATTATTACTACCACCTGATGACCAAGGCACTGGCGGCGGCGGGCGTGGAGCAACTCGAGACAGCCGAGGGTAAGAAGATCGACTGGCGACGGGAGGTCGCGACAAAACTGATCAACCTGCAGAAAGCCGACGGGCACTGGGTGAACGATCCAGACGCCGGCCGCTGGATGGAAAGTGATCCCGTCCTCGTGACGAGCTACGGAGTGCTCACGCTCGCCCAGCTGTTCCACCTTCTGTAAATCGGTGGATCAGCAAAACGCCCGCGCGCGGGCTGCATTCCCGATCGGCAACGTCACCATCGGCACTGGTGCGCCGCTCTTCATCCTCGGACCGTGCGTGATCGAGAGCGAAGAGTTCGTCTGGCGAATGGCTCGAGCACTGCAGGAAATCGCCACGGCAGCGAACGCGCAGTTCGTCTTTAAGGCAAGTTACGACAAGGCGAACCGGACTTCAGTAAAGTCCTATCGTGGGCTCGGCGTGCGGGACGGCTGCGCCCTGCTTGGAGCGATCGGCCGCGAACTGGGCGTTCCTGTGACTACCGATGTGCACTCGGCCGAAGAAGCGGAGATCGCTGCGGAGTTCATCGATATTTTGCAAATTCCCGCGTTTCTTTGCCGGCAGACCGACCTGATCCGCGCCGCTGCGGAGACCAGGCGCGTCGTCAACGTGAAGAAGGGGCAGTTCCTTGCGCCTTGGGATGTTCGCAACATCGCGGAGAAACTCGTCGCGTTCGGTGCAGAACGATTCTTTTTCACCGAACGGGGCACCACCTTCGGCTACAACAACCTGGTCGCCGACATGCGTTCGCTCTTCTGGATTCGCGAGCAAGGCTTCCACGTTGTCTTCGACGCCACGCATTCGGTGCAACGGCCGGGCGGAGGCGGCGACACGACGACCGGCGATGGAGTTCTCGCGCCGGTGCTCGCGCGGGCGGCGATCGCGGCGGGTTGCGACGGGGTCTTCATCGAAACGCATGAAAATCCTGCGGCTGCCTTCAGTGATGGTCCCAACCAGATTCCTCTCGCCGATGTGTCGCGGCTGCTGTCACAGTTGATTCAGATCAATGCGCTGCTCGCCTGAGTTTCCCATGCTTGTGGTGTGCCTGGCGGTGGCCATCGGACCCGCTGCCGCCAACAAAGGAGAGCGGCCGCGTGAGACGAAGGAGGTAGCCGCGAAGCGAGAGTTTCTGAAGAAGAAGAGCGACAAGGCCGGGGAGCAGAAAACTGAGCCGAAGCTCTCGGAAGCCACAAAGCCGCTCTCCACGCCGCCGCCGGCGACGAAACCTCTTCCGAAGCTTTCGTTGCCTCTCGTGAGAGGACAAACCTCCAAAGGGGTGACCATTCCTTACAACGACGGGTCCGGCGCAAAGACGATGAACTTTCGTATCGGTGCGGCGACCCCGGTGGACGATGATCACATCCAGATGAAGGATCTCACGATCGAAACACTTGACGAAGCGGGCGAGAAGGAAATGACGATCGATCTGCCCGGCTCCGTATTCGACCTGAAAACCCGCGTGATCAGCGGCAATGAGCGCGTGACAATCAAGCGCAGCGACTTTGAGATCACTGGTGCCAGCATGGAGTTCAATACCGAGACGAAGCAGGGCCGCATCAACGGCGATGTGAAGATGATTATTTACGATCTGAGCGGACAGGCGGAAGAACCGGCGGCGAAGCAGAAAGGCCGGGGAAATGAATAGAGCCTACTTGCTGCCTATTCTCGTGATCGGGCTCTCGTGCGGAGCTGAGAGGTCGGAGGCGCAGGGCACGAAAGCACCGAAAGTCGGCGACTTGCCGCGGAACATCGGGAAATTACCAACATCGTCGAACCGGAAACCGCTTGGACTGGAAGGAACCCCGCTCGAAAGCAAGAAGGGCGATCCGCCGACGAAGAAAGCGAAGGGGCAGACGGAGATTACGGCGCAGGAATCCACCTTTGATCAGCGCACGCGACAGGCGGTTTTCCTCGGCAACGTTGTCGTAAAAGACCCGGAGTTTAATGTGAAGTGCGACCGGCTTATCGCCGATTTGAAAAAGGCGCCAGGCTTGGGAGAACATGACCAGTCGCCTCTGACGGACGGTCCGGCCAAGAAGGGAAAGGGCGGGCTCGACCGGGCGACCGCTGAAGCCAACCCAGGAGGAATCGTTGTCATCACTCAGGAGAAGACGGAAGCGGATGGTTCCGTCAGCCTCAATGTCGGCAAGGCGAGGAAGGCCGTCTATGAGTCGGAGACGGGAAACATCGTGCTCACTGGAATGCCGGTCGTGCAGCAGGGAATCAACGTTTGTGCGGCGACGGATGAGAGCACGGTAATCACGCTGAATCGCGACGGGAAGATGGACGTTAAGGGCGATTCAAAAACGACGATCAACGACACCGAAAAGATTGAAGGCCTTCGCCCCTGATGCCGAGTTAGCGGAAGTGGCTCGCGCCAGCAGTGCGCCGCACGTGCTGCAGACGGAGAAGCTGGTGAAGATCTATGGTGGGCGGGCGGTGGTAAACGGCGTCGATATCAATTGCCGGCGCGGCGAGATCGTTGGCTTGCTTGGACCGAATGGCGCCGGGAAAACCACGAGCTTTTACATGATCGTCGGTCTGGTGCGCCCGAATAGCGGACGGGTGCTCTTTAACCAGAAAGAAGTGACCGACCTTGCGATGTATCGCCGCGCTCGGATGGGGATGGGCTACTTGCCCCAGGAAGAGTCGATTTTCCGAAAGCTGACGGTCGAAGAGAACCTGATGGCCATCCTGGAGACGACGAAGCTCAGGCGAAAGGAACGAAAAGCACGCTGCGCGGAGCTACTAACCCAGTTTGGCATCGAGCACGTTGCGCGGCAGCTTGCGCTGACACTTTCAGGTGGCGAAAAACGCCGGTTAACGATTGCCCGCTCGCTGGTCACGAATCCGAGCTTGCTGATGCTTGACGAGCCCTTCAGCGGTGTTGATCCCATTGCCGTCTATGACGTTCAGCAAATCATCCAAAACCTGCGCGATGCGGGGTTGGCTATCCTGATCACCGATCACAATGTGCGTGAGACCCTGAGTATCGTGGATCGCGCCTATCTGATCTACGAAGGCCGGGTAGAGACGCAAGGGACGAAAGATTTCCTGATTAATGACCCTGTGGCTCGCCGCATCTATCTCGGCGAGAGCTTTCAAATGTAACACTGGTTCCGACGAGACGCCCTAAAGTCACTACACAACACGCTATGCAAACTGCGAACGTCAATATCCCGGTCAAAGTCACCGGCCGGCACGTCACGATCACCGACGCGATCAAAGACTACGCGTATGGGAAGCTGGCGAACATCCACTTGGACTACCCGCGGATCATCGAGGCTCACGTGATCTTGGATATCGAGAAGCATCGGCATTTCGCCGAGATCATCCTCCATTGCAATAACCACATCAGCATCGAAGCGAGCCACGAGTGCAACGACATGTATGCGGCGATCGATGGGGTCGTCGCCAAGGTCGCGCAGCAGATGCGCAAGTATAAGACAAAGATCCTGCGGAGCCATCGCCCGCGCGGCCAAGATATCCGCCACCTTTCAGAGCAGGTGTTGCATCTGGACGATTCGTTCCCAGAGATCGAAACATCGACGCCGACGGTTCTCAAGACAGAACGTTACGAAGTGCGGCCGATGTATGTGGACGAGGCCGCTCTGCAGATAGAGATCTCGAAGCAGCCATTTGTCATCTTCCAGAACGCAGAGACTGAAAAGGTGAACATCCTTTACCGCCGAAAAGACGGCGGGTTGGGCCTGATGGAACCTTCATTAACGTAGCCCCGTCTGGCAGGAGGGAGTTGCTTCAGGCGCGTCGAGGCAAGAAAAACGCGAGCCCGGTCGCCCGAGCTCGCGCTGAAAACTACGGTGATTAGAAGCCTGTTGAAAAACCTCGAACGCCGTCATTCCGACCGAGCGGAGCGAGTGGAGGAACCTTTAACTTCGCCGTTTCCCCTGCGACGCGCGCGGTTTGAAGGCAAAGTTTGAGGTTCCTCAACAAGCTCGGAATGACAAAAATGGGCTACTTCAACAGCCTCTTAGGTGGGCGTTAGCTCCGAGGATTGAGCAGCTTGCAACCGACCAGCCAGGGGTCGCTGTCGCTAGGGTCTTCCTTGAAAAGGTTTTTCCGCCCCTGACCCTTCCGCTCCACCTTAAGGCTCTGTGAATTCACGTTCTCCACGGACGCACTGCCATCGCAACGGACGAGGATTGCATACTTGCCCTTCCATTGGGCACCGTAATCGCCCTCTTTCTTTGAATACTTCGGATCGCTTTCGCTGCCCTGAGCAAAGCCATCCGCGAGAATCGGATAACTTGAATTCGAGGTCTCGCTCAAACCGCGGACATACGCGTAGGTATTCTCGCCCTTTTCGAGAATCTTGTTCCGAGTGCTGATGTCGTTGTCGGGCATCTTCGGATTTCCAGCGGCGTCTTTACAGTATTTCGAAGCAGAATTGCCAAAGGGCGTCTCGTTGGAAACGTAGCCGGGAATGAGGTTCGCAAAAGCTTCGTTGGCATCTTTGAGCTGGCCGCCGCCGCTGCCAGTCCCCTCATCCTGGTTTGGTTGCGATGGGTAAGCTCCGTCATGATCGCCCGCGAACATCTTCAACGCAGGGAAGACGCCACGCGCCTGACTCAGACACTTGGTCCGTTGCGCGCGTTCCTGCGCTTGCCCCATGACGGGAATGGCGATACTCGCGAGCACCGCGATGATCGCGATGACGACGAGTAGTTCGATGAGGGTGAACGCCTTGTTTTTGATGAGTTTCATATGCGGGCAGTGAGGGAGATAAGAAGAAAGCGACGATAGCGGCGCTGGCAGGCGAGGCAATACCTTTGTGCTGCGGCCGGTCTATCAGGAGTTCCGTTGCTTGCGTTGCGAGCGGAGCACAGCGGATCGGCCGGCCTCGGCAACATGTTCCCCCTCATGGACGCACGGACACCCTGATCGTGTTCACACTCACCCCTTCCATTTGAAGCCGACGACGGCCAGGGGCGGGAGCCGGAGCATCAGCGAGTGGCTCTTACCCTGCCAGGGCGTCGCCTCCGCGTGCATGCCGCCGAAATTTCCATGGTTCGCGCCGCCATAATGCACCGCATCGGTATTCAGCAGTTCTTCATACCAGCCGGCTTGGGGCACTCCGATGCGATACCCTTCGCGGACGACGGGTGTTGCATTCACGACGAACACGAGCGCATCGCCAGCGCGCGACTTCCGCAGGAACGCGACGACCGAATTGTCGGAGTCGAGGAAATCGATCCACTCGAAGCCTTCGCTCGTGTCATCGAGTTCGTAGAACGCAGGCTCGTTCCGGTAAAGCCAATTGAGATGCTGGACGAGGCGCTTGAGCCCGTCGTGCTCGGGCCAGGCGCACAAATGCCAGTCCAGCGAGCGGTCGTGATTCCACTCGCGCCACTGCCCGAACTCGCCGCCCATGAAGAGCAGTTTTTTGCCGGGGTGCGCATACATCCATGCGTAGAACATCCGGAGATTCGCAAATTTCTGCCACAAATCCCCCGGCATCTTGTTTAAGAGCGAGCCCTTGCCGTGCACCACTTCGTCGTGGCTAAGAACGAGCATGAAATGCTCCTGGAAAGCGTAAACGAGTGAGAACGTGACAGTCCCCTGGTGATACCGGCGGTAGAGGGGATCCTTCGCCATGTAGACGAGGAAGTCGTGCATCCAGCCCATGTTCCACTTGAACCCGAAACCGAGGCCCCCCAGGTAAGTCGGGCGGGAGACCCCCGGCCACGCGGTCGACTCTTCGGCGATCGTCATGATGCCCGGATGACGCTCGTAACAAACTTCGTTGAAGCGCTTCAGGAAGTGGATGGCTTCCAGATTTTCGCGACCGCCGTGGACGTTCGGGACCCATTCACCGGGCTGCCGCGAGTAATCGAGGTAAAGCATCGAGGCCACGGCATCGACCCGGAGCCCATCGATATGATATTCCTCGAACCAGAAGAGGGCGTTGGCGATGAGAAAATTACGAACTTCGTTGCGCCCATAGTTGAAGATGAGCGTGCCCCAGTCCATGTGCTCGCCCATGCGAGGATCGGCGTGCTCGTAGAGGTCCGTGCCGTCGAATTCCGCGAGCCCGTGCGCATCTTTCGGGAAGTGGCCGGGCACCCAATCGAGGATCACGCCGATTCCTGCCTGGTGGAAGCGGTCGATCAGATAGCGGAACTCATCAGGAGTCCCAAACCGGCTTGTGGGCGCGTAGTAACCCGTCACCTGATAACCCCAGGAACCCTCGAACGGGTGCTCCGCGACCGGCAGCAACTCGACGTGTGTGTAGCCCATCTCAAGCACGTAAGGGAGGAGCGTGTCGGCCAGCTCCCGATAGCTTAGAAAGCGGTCTCCTTCTTCCGGGTTTCGTTGCCATGACCCGAGATGAACCTCGTAGATGCTCACGGGCGCGCGGTGCCACTCTTGCTTCGCGCGGGCGGCCATCCAGTCCGCATCGCTCCATTCATAGCGATGCAAATCGAACACCATCGAAGCGGTGCTGGTGCCGTGCTGGGAGAAGAAGGCAAACGGATCGCTCTTCAATTGCACTCGTCCGTGCGACTGCTTGACCTCGAACTTGTAGTGCGCACCCGCCGCGACTCCCGGCAGGAAAATTTCCCAGACACCACACCCGACGAGCTTCCGCATCGGGTGAATCCGGCCATCCCATCCATTGAACTCGCCAACGACAGAAACTCGCTGCGCGTTCGGAGCCCAAACGTGGAAAGTCGAGCCGTGCGCGCCATCGACGTCGGTGAGATGCGCTCCCAGCTTTTCGTAGAGTTGCCAGTGATTGCCCTCAGCGAAGAGGTGCAGGTCCAGCGGTCCGAGAATGGTGCCGAACGAATAAGGATCGCGTGCCGTCCACGTCTCCCCGCCGCGACCGGTGAACGCCAACTCGTAGCGAAACCGCTCTTCTGTGCCCTCCAGCACGGCCTCGAAAAATCCATCGGCGTCGATTCGCACCGCTTGCCACTCACCCGGCACTCCATCGATTCTCCGGACCGTGACTGCCTGCACATCCGGGCGGAAAATGCGCACCACGAGATGGTCGCCCGCTTGATGCATCCCCAACAACGCGAATGGATCGCCGTGCGACGCGGCGAGGAGCGCGGTGAGGGTATGATCGTCGACCGTGGGTAGCGGCAAGCTTGAGAGATTCATGACATTGAAATGGTGCCCGCGAGCAGCGGTTGAAGGAATTCGCGGTCGATTTTTGCCCACGCGTAGCGCTCGAGCACTTCGCGCCGAGCGCGGTGTGGCGCAGAAAGATCGAGCGTGCGCGCGATCTTGGTTGCGACTTCCGCTGCGGTTGCAGACGGCGAAAAGAGATGCGGCATCTCGCCGAGTAACATATTCATCGGCCGCTGATCGGAGGTGAAGACGGGCACGCGGTGAAGCACCGCCTCAAGCAGCGGCAATCCGAATCCTTCGTGAAGACTGGGCAGAAAAATGGCATGCGCGAGGGCATAAAGCGCCGTCAGCTCGGTGCTTGTCACCG
>Ga0136611_10001712_pt1 | contig 15244 bp, 14 predicted proteins | sample AntDrymUQ2232306_2_FD_106645 | JGI IMG/M metagenome (GOLD analysis project Ga0136611, IMG submission 106645) | Polar desert sand microbial communities from Dry Valleys, Antarctica - metaG UQ223 (23.06) | ecosystem: Environmental > Terrestrial > Soil > Desert | place: Antarctica: Dry Valley...
ATGATGACGTAGGGCGCGTCGAGCTTGCCATGCCAGGCGTCCTCGAAGTGCTTTACAAACGCTTCACCGGCATCGACTGCGAGCACCGGGTGATGCAGGATCACTCTTGGAATGCCTGGAATCGAGCCGAGCAGCAGCGACTCGACCGTCGGCTGGGTCGCGCCGAGGACTGAGATCGAGCAGCCGTCACAGCTCATCCCGGCCATCCAGAAGGCGTAGACCTTCTCCAGCGGCCCGAGTGGATGCGGCGCGCGTTCGATCTCCAGCATCTGACCCGTGCCGGTAATGTTGCCCGCATTTTCAGCGGTCTCGAAGTCAGGACTACCTTCGGCGTCATCAGGCGGTGCCGTGACAGCGTCCTGCCATCCGGCATCGACCACCCCCTCCGGCACGCCGTGCTCCTCCACCCGGTGTTGCGCGGATTCGTCGCGTCTCGTTCGGTCGGGGTCTTCACGCATGTGTCAGCCTCCCGACTGGTCTAATCCGCAGCGGCGTCCCGTGTCGAACGCGACTGAGTGAGTAATTGCTGTGCCAGTTCGGACAGGACGGCGACCGCCGCCGCATCAGGCGCGGTGTCGAGGACAGCCCTGCCCTGCCGCTCCGCCTCTGCGATGTCAGCATCGTGTGGGACGATCGCAAGCACCGGCAGGTCGCGCGGCGCGCAATAGTCGCGGATGGCTGCTTCGTCGCGCGGCGATTGCACCTTGTTGGCGACGGCGTAGACATCGGGGACGCCCAGGTTGCGGGCCAGCTCGGCGATCCTGCCGGCAGCTTCGAGCGACTTGAAGTACGGCTCGACGACGATCAGCAGCGTCTCGGCGTGCTCGAGTGTGCCGCGCTTGAGATGCTCAAGGCCGGCCTCCATGTCGGTGACCGTCAGTGGCGCCTGGCTGGGATCGAGGTGTTCGAGAATACCACGGACCGTGGTATGGGCGTTGCAGTTTCAGCCTGCTCCCGCCTGGTCAGGCTCGACCCGCCCGATCAGCAGCAGCGTCACATCATCCGGCGCTTGTGCGCCGTAGTCAGCCACGATCTGTTCAGGTGTGACGCTCATCCCGACCGAGTAGCGCCCGTGCTCGTCCTCGGTGTGGTGGATGAACGAGTGCGGCACCGGCCTGATGCGCGCGGCAGTTTCCGGATCGACACCGAGGCTGACGGCCAGGTTCGGGTTCGGGTCTGCGTCTATTGCCAGCACCCGTTGCCCGCTCTGGCCGATGACGCGCGCCAGCGTTCCAGCGATGGTTGTCTTGCCGGAGCCACCTTTTCCGGCGACAGCGATCTTCATGCGACCCCTTTCTCATGCTCGTCTGCGAGTACCAGTTCGGTATCGGCCAATTCCTCAACCCACGCGAGTCCGTGCTGCGGCACGACGGTGGGCGCGCTCATGCCATCCATCTGTTCGAGCGTAAGCCTGAATACCAGCTCCTGCATATATGGCCAGAGATCGGAGAACTCCCAGCCATCGCGGGCGAGATGCGTCATCGCGAATGCCGCCAGCACGTCGCCGCGCTGTTCGGTCAGCGCCGCTGCCAGTTCGTTGGCGACTGCGCGGCAGGCTGGCTCCAGCAACTCGCGGTCGGCCTGACGGATGACCGGCACGGTCGGGGCGTAATAGCGCTCGCCAGCCGTCCGGCGTTGCTCCGCAGAGACCTCGACTTCGACAATCAACCCATCCCGCAGCGCCCGGCGCACCTGGTCCAGCATTGTCGGCTGCGCGAGGCCGAACTCCTGCGCGAGCTGCGCCACCGTCCGTGGCCGCTCGGCCAGCGCCGCGACCAGCCGCTCACGCGGAGTCGGCGCTTCGACCGAAAGGCGCGCTGGCACCTGCACCTGCTTCATCCATTGCAATTGCTTCGCCTGCGATGTCATGGATAACTCACTTAGGTACAGACCTAATCGACCTTATCCTTTGTAACAGCATGGCGGCGAGTCGTCAATCTCTCCGCGTCGTCTGCACCTTCATTCGCCGGAAGCATCCACCACGGCACATTGCATTGTACGGGGATTTGCTGTACATTCAGACTGTTTGATTTTGATGTTGTGAGACGCCGTTAGTAGACCAGCAGGTGCAGTAGGCAGGTGCAGTAGGAAGGATCGATCCGATGACCGCTTCCGCGACTCGACAGAAGCGAGCATCAACCCGTGCCAGTGCGCGGATCGATGCTCGTCTTACGCCCGACCAGAAGGATGTTATTCAACACGCCGCTGACCTGGAAAGTCGTTCGATCAGCGACTTTGTTGTTGAGAATGCATACGCGGCAGCCAGGCAGATTATCCGTGAGCATGACACGATTGCCTTGTCGATACAGGAAAGCCGACGCTTCGCCGAACTTCTGCTCAATCCGCCTGCACCAAGCGATCGGATGCTGGCGGCGGCTGAGCAGCACCGAGCCTTCGTCAGCGAGTAGAGCGTGCAACGTCCACCATATACTACAGATCCGCTTGGGAAGCATCACAAGCGATCGGGTTTCTCGTGCGGTTCTGATCCCCTCGATTGCTACCTGAAGCAGCAAGCCTCCCAGGACTCCAAGCGCAATGTTGCTCACGTCTTCGTCCGTTGCGACGATGACTCGCATGATGTGGTCGGGTACTACACGCTGAGCATGACATCCGTCGCACTCGTCGGTTTGCCTGACGAGATGAGTAGACGACTTCCTCGCTACCCTGAAGTGCCAGCCGCATTGCTCGGTCGGTTGGCCATCCAGAGTGGCCATCAGGGAACGGGCTTGGGGAAAGCACTCTTGTTCGACGTCATGCGACGGGTCTACGAAGCGAGCCTCGGAGTCGCCGCATTTGCGCTTGTCGTTGACGCGAAGGACCAGCGGGCTGCTGACTTCTACCAGAGCTATGGGTTCGTGCCGCTCACGGACGACGAGTCTCGCTTAATCCTTCCAATGACGACGATCGCACCGATGTTCTCATGGATACTGACCGCGCCGGTCGATCCATAAGCTGGGCTGCTCTACAGGCCGCTCATGCGGACGACCTCGACGCCGCGCGCCTCGATGGCGGCAACGTAACGGTTGATGCCGATCATGTCGCTGGCGATGTGGCCGGAGACGATCAGGTTGCCGCCAGTGCTGGCTGACGATTCGCGCAGTCGCGTCACCTCGTCGGCGGCGCAGTGGATATAGAGGACGGTGCCAACGCCGTGGTCGAAGAGCGCCTGGGCGATCCGCGCGCCGCCGTTCGTGCCGGCGCCGTGGATAATGGCCAGCTTGCCGAGCGGGTTGTCGAACGCTCCCACCGGAACCATGATCCTCGTTCCGGCGTTGGCGAGTTCTGGCAGCGTCAGCAGCGCATCGATCGCATCCTGAACGAGCGGCGCGCGGTCGAGCGTCGTCAGGTGCTCGTCGACTGTGTCAACCATGATCCGTCGTCCAAGCTCGTCGAGCGGCAGGTGGATGTTACAGAGCGGCATCCCGAGCAACCGCGCGACCGATGGGACGTGATCGTAGTTGGCGGCGTGGGAACTCATCATCGAGCGCGAGATCAACGGCTGGGCTGCGTCGCGTGCGGCGTTGGCTGGGACACCGTGCTCGACCAGCAACTCGATCTGGCGTGTCAGCACCTCCGGGAAGTGCAACGTCGCGAAGCCTCCCGCTGGATGGTGGGCGATGACGCCGTCCATCCCGAGCTGGCGGGCCAGCAGCAGCTCGGCGCTGCCGATGTCGATCCCGAACATCAGCCGCTGCATGTCATTTCCGGCGACCTGGACCGCCGAATCGCCCGGCAGGGTCTCCATCCCACCCAGCTCCAACGCGATCGTAACCAGTTCGTCACTCGATATCGACATTGTTCCCCCTTCGCGTGCTGCGCTACCACGTCGTTAGACGTATTATCATCGCGTGTGGCGTGCCGTGACACAGCGACTGCCGCAGGAATCAGGGAACGGTGTAATGTGTTCCATGACAATGAGCGATAGAGTGAACCGGACGTTGTGAGGACGATGGCGCTTCTCCATGTCGTCCTTCGCTGCGGCTCAGGACGACAGGTATACAACGCTCTGACGGCGGATTCCGTATGAGACAAACGGGGTGTGAACGATGGCAACCGAGCAACACGTTCTGGACGTAACCGACGCAACTTTCCAGGCTGATGTCATCGATGTATCGAAGACACGGCCGGTCGTCGTCGATTTCTGGGCGCCGTGGTGTGGGCCGTGCCGCATCCTCGGCCCGATCATTGAGAAGGTGGCCGGGGAGTTCGAGGGCGATGTCGTCCTTGCTAAAATGAACGTCGATGAGAACCAGCAGGCGGCGACGCAGTACCGCGTCCAGGGCATCCCGGCTGTCAAGGCGTTCCGCGATGGCAAGGTCGTCAACGAGTTCACCGGAGCGCTGCCCGAGCCGCAGGTACGCGCCTTCTTCCAATCGCTCGCGCCGACCGCAGCCGACCGTGCCGCCGCCGAGGCCGAGCAGCTCGTCGCCAGCGGTGACGTCGTCGCCGCCGAAGCGCGCTTCAGTGAGATTCTGGCGACGACGCCGGATGACCCGAAGGCAGTCATCGGGATGGCGAACATCCTGGCCCTCCGCGACGAGTTTGACGAGGCTGACGCGCTCCTGAAGCGGCTTCCGGTCGATCGCCAGGCGAAGGTGATGCGTCACCAGATCTTCCTTGAGCGCTACGCGCGCAAGCACGCGCACGAAGATCTGCTTGGAGAAGCCAAAGCCAACCCACGCGATCCACGCGCCCGCTACCGCTGGGGGCTGATGCTGGCGGCAGGCGGCGACTACGTCTCTGCGCTCGGCGAGCTGCTGGAATCAGTACGCTATGACAAGACCTGGGAGGATGGCTCCGCGCGCAAGTCGATGCTGGCTATCTTCGAGATCCTCGGCATGGACTCGACGATCACCCGCGACTACCAGCGACGGCTTGAAAATGTACTGTTCTAGGCGATACCCCTCCGGTAGGGGCGACATCGCAATGTCGCCCTTCCTGACACACGGACGACCGGAGCAGGGCGACATTGCGATGTCGCCCCTACCGGAGGGGTATCCTTACTCATCACTCATCACTCATCACTCATCACTCATCATTGACTCGGAGGCTCCATGCAAACGCGCGATGAGATTCGGTTGACGACGCTGGCCTCTTGCGCTGGCTGAGCGGCCAAACTCGCGCCAGGGGCCCTGGCGCAGGTACTGGCGCCGCTCGCGATGCGGAGTGATCCGAACCTGTTGGTCGGGTTGCAGACGAGCGACGACGCGGCTGTCTATAAGCTGTCGGACGACATGGCGCTCGTCCAGACGGTCGATTTCTTCCCGCCGGTCGTCGATGACCCGTACCTGTACGGGGGTATCGCGGCCGCTAACTCGCTCTCGGATGTCTTCGCGATGGGCGGCGAACCGCTGTTCGCGCTCAACATCGCTGCCTACCCGGATAACCTGCCGTTGGAGATCCTGTCAGAGATCTTTCGGGGCGGGGCCGACAAGGCGCAGGAAGCCGGGATCGTCATCGCTGGTGGGCATACCGTCACCGATGCCGAGCCGAAGTACGGGCTGGTCGTCACCGGGCGGATCGACCCACGGACGATCCTGACGAAGGCGGGCGCGATGCCGGGCGACCGGCTGTTCGTCACCAAGCGCTTTGGGACCGGGCTAATCACAACCGCGATCAAGCAGCAGGCGACGACCCAGGCAGACGCCGATGCAGCGGTCGAGAGCATGTTGCAACTCAACATGACAGCATCGCGACTGGCGCGGGAGGTTGGAGTCCACGCCTGTACCGATATCACCGGCTTCGGCCTGCTCGGTCACGCGACAGAGGTCGCCATCAAGAGCAATGTCGCGATCGAGATCGACCACGCCGCGATTCCGTGGCTGCCGGGTGTCGCGCGCTATGCCGCCGAGGGACGCTTCCCAGGCGGGGCCAACCGCAACCGCGAGTACTACGAGCATCTGCCGGAGGCAGGCGTGACGTTCGACGCCGGAGTCGCCGCCGACATTCAGCAGTTGCTATTCAATCCGGAGACGTCGGGCGGATTGCTCCTGACGGTTCCCGCTGAGCGTGGCGATGCGCTGCTGGAAGCATTCGCCGCCGCCGGGCATGACATCTGGGAGCTTGGAACGGTGCACGAGGGTCGTGGCATCCTCGTCCGCTGAGCGTGAGCCGGGCTGGCGGGCGCGGCTGCGCGAGCTGGGGCTGACGCCGAGCAAGGCGCTCGGCCAGAACTTTCTGCACGACTACGCCATCGTCCGCCGGATTGCGGAAAGCGCCGGGATCGGGCCGGAGGATACCGTTCTGGAGGTTGGCCCCGGCCTCGGCATCCTGACCGAGGAGCTGGCAGCTCGCGCCCGGCGTGTTGTCGCCGTCGAGCTGGACGACCGGCTGGCCGCTTACTTGCCTACTGTCCTGCCCGCCAACGTCGAACTCGTCCACGCCGACGCACTCGAAATCGACCCAGTCGCGCTGGCCGGGTCGGACTATCTCGTTGTTGCCAACCTGCCGTATTCAGTCGGAAACGCCATCCTGCGGCGGATGTTGGAAGCCGTCCCGCCGCCGCGCGCGCTGACCGTCATGCTCCAGCGCGAGGTCGCCGAGCGAATCGCTGCCTCGCCACCGGAGATGAGCATCCTGGCCGTCGGCGTCCAGTTCTACGGCACGCCGCGCATCCTCTTCCGGGTCGGCGGCGGCGCGTTCATCCCTGCCCCGCGTGTCGAATCCGCCGTCCTGCGGATCGAGACGCAGCCGCCGCCACTGCCGCCCGCTGAGCACACTGCATTTTTCCGCGTCGTCCAGTCCGGTTTTGCGCAGCGCCGCAAGCAGCTCGGTAACACGCTCTCGTCCGGCCTGTTCATCGAACGGCCCGCGATCGCCGCCGCGCTAACCCGGGCCGGCATCGCCCCGACCGAGCGCGCCGAGCGGCTGACGGTCGCCGATTGGGTGCGGGTGTATCAGGCGCTACGTGATGCAGGATATTCCCTGGAAGGCCGATGACCGATGCGTCGTCTGTATGCGGTCGTCCCCGCCAAAGTCAACCTCGGACTTGAGGTCGTCCGGCGACGGGAGGATGGTTACCACGACCTGGTGACGTTGTTTCAGGCGGTCAGTCTGTTCGACCTGTTCGTGTGGACGGAAACTGGTGGGCCGTTCGAGTACATCGGGCCAGTGGGGGTCGCGCGGGATCGCGATCTCGGTTGGCGGGTGCTGGCGGTGGCACCGGACATTGACGGCTGGACCGGACAATTGCGGGTTGTGAAGCGCATCCCGATGGCGGCCGGGCTGGGGGGTGGCTCGGCTGATGCTGCGCTGGCGTTGCGGCTGGCGTTTCCAGATGCCGATGACGCCGAACTGGTAAGGCGTGGCGCGGTAATTGGCGCAGATGTCCCGTTTTTCGTCCGTGGCGGGACGGCGTTGGCGAGTGGCACCGGCACCGAATTGGTCTTACTGGATATGCCAACCCTCTGGCTTGTGCTCGTAACGCCGCAGATCGACATCCCTGGGAAGACACGCACGTTGTATAGTGGGCTTGAGCCGGGTGACTTCAGTGATGGTGCGAACGTACGCGACATAACGATGTCTCTGGCGAACGAGATGGACTTGCCGGGGGAAGTACCAAATGCGTTCTCCCGCCAGCTCCTCGGGTATCCTGTCATACGATACGCTTACGATCGGCTCGGGCAGGCGGGCGCGTCGCTCGTCTCGGTCAGCGGCGCTGGTCCGACGCTGTACGCTGTGACCGATGGCTATCGGGACGCAGCGCGGATCGCCGCCCGGTTGAATGACCTGGACCCGCGTGCCGACGCGGTCTACGTCGTCCGAACCGTCGCCGCGCGGGGTGCCACTCCGTCGGTCGTGGCGATCGCGGATGCACTGCGTGGCCGGTAGGTCCGGCAACGTGGGTGGCAGGAAGGGCCAAGAGTGCAGGAAACGGTCCTGAACGGGCGGTATCGGCTCGGTGAGGTGCTCGGAGAGGGCGGCATGGCCGTCGTTTATCGCGCCCAGGACGTACTCCTGAACCGGCCCGTGGCCGTTAAGATCCTGCGCGCGCAGTACGCCGCCGACGAGAGCTTCCTGCGCCGTTTCGAGCGTGAAGCGCAAGCTGCGGCTGGCTTCTCGCACGCCAACATCGTCAACGTCTACGACGTCGGTACTGACGGCGACCAGCACTACATCGTCATGGAGTACATCCGTGGCCCGAGCCTGAAGGAGCTGATCCGTCGCCAGGGTCCGTTCTCGGTCGATGGCGCGATCTTCATCATCGGCCAGGTCACGTCGGCGCTCGATTACGCTCACCAGCGCGGGCTGATCCACCGCGATATCAAGCCGCAGAACATCCTCGTCGATCGTGACGGCAACGCCAAGGTCGTCGATTTTGGCATCGCTAAGGGCATGCGCGATGTCAACCTGACTGAGGCCGGAACCGGGATGGGGACCGTCCACTACGTCTCGCCGGAGCAGGCCCAGGGCGATCCGGCTGGCCCGGCATCAGACCTGTACTCGACCGGCGTCGTCCTATTCGAGATGTTGACGAAGCGCATGCCTTTTGAGGCCGACACGCCGGTCGGTGTCGCGATGCAGCACGTCAACACGCCGCCGCCGCCGCCGTCCACGTTCAACCCGAAGATCCCGCCCGAGGTGGACGCGATCGTCCTCCGCTCGCTGGCAAAGGACCCTGCTGGACGCTATCCCAGCGGATTGGCGCTCTCGACCGCGCTACGCCACTGGGACATGCCAGCGCCGTCACACTCGACGTTCAGCGATCGTCCGGCTCGCCCGGCGCCGCCTGCGGCTGGACCGACCGCGCTGCCACCCCGGATCAGGACGGCACCGCCACCCCAGCCACGCAATCCGCAACGTAACCCGCCGCGTCCGGACCGGCGTGGTGCGGCTGGACCGCCCCGCCAGCGCACCGGCCAGATGACGGTTGTGCCACCGGCAGTCCCGCCCGTGCGTGGCGGTAGCAAAGCAGCCTATCCTGCCTATCCGACCGCGCGCGCCGCTCCTCGCTCGAACCGCGACGATCTCGGCTGCGTGACCTGGCTGATTGGCTCGGCGATCCTGCTCGGGATCGTTGGCCTGGTCGTCCTGGCCTTCAAGCTCGATCCTGGCGCGTTCGCGAACGACCCGGCTCCGACGGCGACGAGCCAGTCCGCCGCGCCAACGACAACGACAACGACCGCGCCGGTCGCGGCAATCACCGCGACTGCCACAACCGCGCCAGCCGTCCCGACGGCAACGACCGCCGTGCCACCAACCGCTACCGCGACAATCCCGCCCGACCCGACGGCGACCCCGACCATCCCGACCGGGAGCGTCCCGAACCTCGCGAACCTGACGGGCGAGCAGGCCGAGAACACGGTTGGCGATACCTGGCAGGTCAACATCGTTGAGGAGTCATCGTCGTCTGTCTCGGAGGGTGTTGTCATCCGGCAGGAGCCGCAGCCGGGCGAGACGCTGCCGCTCGGCGAAACGATCACGATCGTCGTCAGCAGCGGGACGCAGCTTGTCTCCATCCCGGATGTACGCGGCGAAGATGCTGGCGACGCGACCGACGCGCTCCAGGCGCTTGGTTTCGAGGTCGACACGGTCGAGGAGCCAAGCGACACGGTTGCAGACGACCGGGTCATCCGCTCGGAGCCAGTCACGGAAGCACCGTCCGGTTCGCTGGTGACGCTCTTCGTCAGCTCCGGTCCGTCAGACTCGTCGGACCTGGTCGTCGTTCCGTACGTCTACGGCGAGGACTATGAAGACGCCGTCGATATCCTGGAGGACGCCGGTCTGAATGTGAACCAGGTGACGCCGCTCTCCTGCGAACGCATCCAGCAGTTCGCCGCCGATTTCGACTGCGACGAATTCCCCGACCGGGGCGTCGTGACCAGCACGCTCGCCTGGGAATCGCAGGTGCCGCGTGACTCGCCGATCGACATCACCTGGTACGACGAGGACGAGTGAGTCCGCTGGGGGCTCACTCCTCGATCCGACGTCACGAGTGGGCGCTGGCCGGCATCGCGGCGCTCATTGCCTTCGTCATCCCGATGACGGTCGTCGGCTGGCTGGATGATCCTGAGCCGGAACTGCGCGTTCTTGAGACAGACACTGCCCTCTCGACGCTCATCGTTGACAATGACGCGCACATCCTCGTCATCAACACCGGCAACCGGGAAGCGGCTGGCGCGTTCCTCGGACGGATCGCCCAACCCTGGGAAGATCGACCAACGACGATTGTTGCGGCATCGACTGACGACGCGGCCATCGGCCTTTGGGAGGCGCTCCAGCGGCTGGAGCCGTCCACCGTCGTCGTCGCTGGCATCCCCGGTGCCGATCCGCTCTGGGCCGCGATCGACGCGGAGTGCGCCCGCCGTCAGATCGCCCTGCGCTACGTCACTGACCGCGCCACTGTGTCGACTGATCGGCTCCAATTGACGATCTTTGGAGTTTCGCTCGAAACCGACAGCGGTCGCGGTGTCGTTGTCCGGCGTGGCGCTGTCAACGTTGTTGTCGCGCTGGATGGCACGCCTCCGCCAGTCGCTGGTCAGGCGCTGATTTTCAACGGCGATCCATCGCCAGTCACGCCAGACTTGCTCGTCACCAGCGACGACGAACCCCGCACGCCGCGTCAGCACGAAGTACTCGTCAACGATCTCCACGCGGTCCGGTTGGTGATCGAAGAGACAACGGTGCGCGTGTTTGGCGGGCTACTTCGTCCGCCAAACACGCAATGAGCCATCGTAGGCCACTCATAACGGGTTGCATGTGATATTCGGCTAGTTGGGGACCGCGCTCGTCCCCCCTGTCGTCCAGAGCCGCAGCGAAGGACCTCTCCGCCTTAGCTACCCGGTCGTTCGACGCGGAGAGGTCCTTCGCTGCGGCTCTGGACGACAGGGGGGACGAGCGCGGTCCCCAATTAACGTCGTGGCTGTGGTCTGTATCCCGTCACCGCAACGTCCCGCAGTTCGGGCAGATCGAGACGCCGGGGGCGAGGACGGCGTGGCAGGTGCGACAGCGGTCGTAGCCGGGGGCGAGGTCGGTGTTGCTGCTGCTGCTCGCTGGCGGTGTGGGAGCCGGAGTTGGAGCGGGCTGTTCGGGTTCAGGCTGCGCAGGTTCTGGTGGGGCCGCGCGCGGTGGCTCCGGTGGCGGCTCAGGCTGTGCCGGACGACGGGCTTCGGCGGGGATGACGATGTGGGGGTCGGTGTCGGTGAACGCCTCTTTTGAATCGTCGGGGGTTGTGTCGCGCAGGAGTGGCGTGGGTTCAGCGGTCTGGCGCGGCTCGTCGACGATCAGCGGGCGGGTTTCCGCTGTCGCCCGCCGTTGGCGCGGCTCGGCTTCGGCTTTGTAGGCTCGTGCGTCGCGCTCGCGCGGGGGACCGGGAACGCGGGGTGGCAAGGTGGCTGCGTTGGCGGTGCGTGTCCGCTCATACGCAACTGCTGGTGCTGGCTGGGCGTCGTCGTCGTAGCCGTCGTCGTAGATCAGTTCGTAGGCGCGTCGGCCTGAGATGAGGATATAGAGCAGGATCGGCACCGCGATGGCGGCGGCGATCATCAGGATCCAGCCGATCTGGTCGAGCAGGAACTGTGAGACGAACGAGTCGTTCAGCGATTCCTCGTTCGAGTCCGAGAGCAGGTATAGCCGGACATACTGGAGCGCGAACGAGAGCAGCAGCGTCCCATTCAGCGCCGCGATACATGCGCCGAGAATGCGCGCCTCGGTCGAATGGTAGGCCGGGCCGAGCGCCGCGCCAAGTCCATAGCCGAGGATGAAGGTCGAGGCAACCAGGAAGCTCATCGCGATGATAAAGGCGCCGCTGCCGTCGGTCAGGTCGCTGAGGTCGCCCACGTCACGCCCCCAGGGCCGCGCCCAGAAGTCGGCCAGCAGGATGCCGAAGAGCACGCCGAGCGTGACGAATAGCTCTTTGACCGGGCCGCGCCAGTAGCCGATCGGCGTGAAGAGCGCGATCAGCAGGATCAACAGGACATCGAGGACGAGAAAGATAGACATGAGGCTCCCGCCATATTGCATTGCTGCTGCATGAAGTGCTGCCGCGCGATACGGCGTTTGCATCGCGCTACTGCAAGGTGGCATTCGCTGACGTTGTCGTGCCGCTCACGCTCGCAGGGCGGTAGCCCACGAGCAGCATCGACTGTTCGCAGCGAGTCTAACACGCGCCGTCCGGGTGAACGTACACATTGGCACATTGTTTTGACGCCGGATTGATACAATTCCTATTGGTATGGTCGATCGATGGCCAACCAGCCGGCGCGATATTTTGCCGGTTCATTGCACATAACGAAGGGTTAAGACACGCATTGGGCAGGAGCAGACGCTCCCGCGCCAGTGATCGCGGCCAGCGTGACCACCGTGAACTGGTCTGGCGGCGGATTGATCTGCATATTCACACCCCCGCATCAGCCGATTACCAGGAACCGGATTGCTCGTTCCTGAACATTCTTCGCAAGGCTGAGTCGCGCGGCGCGGATCTGATCGCCTTCACCGACCACAATTCGGTCCGCGGCTACGCGAACTTCTGGCGGGAGATTGAAGACCTCGAACTGCTCGAAGTGCTCGAACGATTGACCCCCGGCGAACAGCGGCGGCTGGACGAATACCGCCGCCTGCTGCGTAAGATCAGGGTTCTGCCGGGCTTCGAGCTGACAGCAACGTTCGGTTTCCACATTCTGGCAATCTTTCCGGAGGGCACGTCCATCCGGCAGCTTGAGCATTTGCTGCTGGAACTCAACGTCCCCGAGGACAAGATCGATTACGGCAGCGGCGAAGTCGGCGCGACATCGGACGTTCTGCGCGCCTACGAGTTGCTGCACGACAGCGACGCGCTCGTCATCCCGGCTCACGTCAACTCGACGCACGGTGTGGCGATGACGAACCTGCCGTTTGGTGGCCAGACTAAGATTGCCTTCACGCAGAGCGAGTACATTCACGCCCTCGAAGCGACCGATATGGAGAGTGCTAGCCGCCGCAGCACGGCCCGCTTCTTCAACGGCTCGAAGCCGGAGTACCCGAAGCGGATGCACATCGTCCAGGGCTCCGACGCGCACCGCCTCAACCGCGATCCCGACCGCCCGAGCAACCTCGGTGCCTGTGACCGGATGACCGAGGTCCAGCTCGAAGAGGTCTCGTTCGCTGCGCTGCGCGACCTGTTCGAGTCGGACCACTTCAACCGCGTCCGCCCGTACCGGCCATCGCACGACCCGTACGACTTCGTCCGGATCGCGCGTGCCGAGGGCGAGACGATCGTCCAGGCGTTCCACGAGTCGCTGGGACAACGACGCGGACGCCTCAGTCCGGTCGTCCGCGACGCGGCTGCTTTCGCCAACGGCAACGGCGGCACGATCTTCGTCGGACTCTCCGCCAACCCGCGTGAGCCAGTGAGTGGTGTCGAGGACGCGCCCGAGATGGCCCGCTCGATCGCCGAGGAGTTGGCGCGCTACGTCACACCGCCGATCTCCGGCACGATCGACATCACCGACACGGAGAATCGCCAGATCATCGTCATCCAGGTTCCGGCCGGTGGCGACAAGCCCTATGCCGTCCTGCCGAGCACGATCTACGTGCGCCAGGAGGGGGAGACAACGATCGCCCTGCGCGATGAGATCGTCCAGCTCGTTAAGGCCGGCGTCGCCGAAACCAGCGGCACGCTGCCCGAACTGGTCCCGGCAGCCCAGCCAATCGCGTCGGTCGCCCAGCAGCCCCACCCGGTTCCGCTTGCGGAAATCGACGACGAATTCCTCAGAACGCCCGACGAGTTGGCAGAGCCGGTCACCACTGCTGACGGGAACGGCATCCGTGAGCGGACCGGCGGGCGGACCTCGCGCCGTCGCCGGTCGTCGGGCCGCGCCCACGCCGCCGAGCAGCCGCTCGTGGACGCGACATCAGCGCCGGAGCCGTCGGTTGTCGTGCAGGACAGCAGCGGCTCGATCCAGATGTCCGAGGCAGGCCCGCAGGATCTGCATGCCTGTGAGGACATTCCGTTCCCGCGCACCGGCGTCGAGATTGTCGAATCGGTCGAGCGCGACGGCGTCCGGCACCACGCCATGCGTGACCTGCGCAACCTGAAGATCGTCCAGAACGTCACCCGCGACTCGGCGCGGCGGCTCTGGCGCTACGCCATCACGCAGCTTGAGATGCACCCGTGCCGGGTCGAGGATGTCACCTGGGACGGCATCGGCAACCGTGGCTACTGGAAGTCGTACAAGCCGCGCGGCGGCGATGTGCGCTACAACCTCGTTTACCGGCATGACGACCATCTCCACGTCTTCTACGGTGTCACCGACGAGGGCATTGACGAAGAGTGGCGCAACGCCCTCCCGGCCCATCTTGCCGAGCGTCAACTCAGCGACGGGTCGTCCGAGCAGCCCGACGAAATGTCGCCCGACGCTGTTGACGCAAGAGATGTCATCATCGACGAGCAGCCACAAACGCCGGTCTTCGGCGCGTTGAATGACCCGGTAGCAGCGACGCCGGAGGTCGTCCCGGAAAGTATTGAGTTGCCGGTGAGTGTGGAAACGACGGCGGAAGCGGAGCCTGCCGAGGAGCCAGCAGCCCCAGCCAAGCCACGCCGCACACGCGCTCGAAAGCCAAAGGCCATCGAACCGGACGCTGTCGCGTTGGAGACGCCTGCAGCGGAGCCGCCGGAGGTCTCGCCATCGGTAGAAGCAGTTGCCGCTGCCGAGCCGGTCGTTGCGGAGCCGCCTGCCGAAGAACCTGCACCCAAACCGAAGCGAACACGTCGGCCAGCGACGCCGCGCAAGAAGAAGACGGACGCTGTCGAACAGCCAGTCGAAGCTGCCACTGATCAGGTGGCGCTCACTGCGCCGGAACCTGTCGTAGATGCCGTGCCGGAGGCGATTTCGCCGGAGGCTACGTCCGAGGAACCGCCCAAGCCCAAGCGGACGCGCAGGCCAGCGACGCCACGCAAGAAGAAGGCTGACACTACTGACGCCGGCGAGAGTCCAAGCGCACCGGCACCAACGCAGGAGCAAGAAGGAGCCTGATCGATGGCCGACCAGCCGGGACGGATTCGCGTCGGGACCGCAGCCTGGTCAGACCACGAGGAGTTCTACCCGAAGGGGACGAAGCCCGGCGACCGGATCAGCTACTACGCGCGCCACTTTCCGGTCGTTGAAGTCAACGCCAGCTACTACCACATCATGCCGGCTCGCAATTACAACCTGTGGGTCGAGAAGACGCCGGACGACTTTGTCTTCAACGTCAAGGCGTTCGGCGTCCTGACCGGCCATCGACGCGGCGAGGAGGCCACCCGCGAGGTCTTCGACGCCTTCCGCGA
>Ga0136611_10001713_pt1 | contig 15237 bp, 14 predicted proteins | sample AntDrymUQ2232306_2_FD_106645 | JGI IMG/M metagenome (GOLD analysis project Ga0136611, IMG submission 106645) | Polar desert sand microbial communities from Dry Valleys, Antarctica - metaG UQ223 (23.06) | ecosystem: Environmental > Terrestrial > Soil > Desert | place: Antarctica: Dry Valley...
ATGCAGTTTCTCAACGGCCTTCAGCAGTTGATTCCAGTGTTGAAACGCTTGGAAGGTATCGATTCGCAAGCAGTCGTCGCGACCGAATCCCACTTCGCTCAATTCGATTGTTTCGGCCAAGGCGATCATGTCCGCAGGACCATTTGAGATCATCTCTGCGGCTGCGTGATCGGCCGCCAACGGCATGACTTGTTCCATGGCGGTATGAACGGCCCAGAGAGCAGCTCGTTCTGCATCCGCGCTATCGACGATTGCTCGAAGTGTGCCGCTTTGAACGTAAAATTTAGCCATAGAGATCGTCCTTGATTCGTTTTTCGTTGGATGTGACAGGCGTGTAGGGTGAATTTTCGTGGCTCAGGTCGGCCGTCCACCCTCTGTCTCATGAGGGATGAGGCAGAGGGTGAATTGGGCCGCTTTCTGGAGTGTCAAAGCAGGGATGTTGTGGCTCGTCAGCTTTGACAAAAGAAGTATCGCATTGCGGTTTGACACGTTAGGTCCTACACAATCAGAAATTGGCAAATTCATTTAGAAACATCCGGCTCAGTTCGCTGAGCAATGGGTTTTGTGCGACTGGAATCCCTCGCCGTTCTTGCAGTTCTCGTCCCGGACTGGTTAACTATAGAGTTGCCAGCGTCAAATCGTACCGTTCCTGATTTGGTTGCGGCAGCAACCACACTTCTCTTGAAAAGCCTATATGCCTATTTCAGTAACCTGCCCCGGCTGTCTTTCTCGATTTACAGTTAGTGACAAGTACGCTGGCCAGAAAGGCCCATGCCCGAAGTGCAAGAAGGACTTGATCGTACCGGACAAGTCTCAAGAGGTGGTGATTCACGCTCCCGAAATTGGCCCAAAAGACTCCAAGGGCGTCTCAGTTTTAAAGCCGCTCAAGAGAGCTGAGTTTAAGCTATCGACTCGTGAAATCATTGTTGCCTCTGTACTGACAGTGCTATCGCTTGGGCTGGCGGTTTTTGCGAGAGTCGGGTTCCCTGAACCGCCCGTGCTGTTATGCGCTTTGGGCGTCCTCGCTCTAGCTTTCCCGCTCGCTTGGGTTGGCTATTCGTTTTTTCATGACGACGAGTTAGAGGAGTACTCAGGAAAGGAACGCTCTGCGAGGGTTGGGATCTGCGCTGTTCTCTTTGCTGTGACTTGGGGCATTTATTGGTTTTTGGCCTACTATTTTGGAAATAAGACACTTGCAGACGTGGATCCAATTCAGTTTGCAATCTTTTTGGGCGTAATGTTTGTGTTCGGAACACTTGGTTCACTCGTGGCCATGGATCTGGATTTTGGCCAAGCAGTCCTCCATTTTTCCATGTATTTTGGGGTTACGCTCCTTTTAGCGATTATTGCCGGCGTTCCGTTATCCGAACCGATGTCGAGCGGGAAAGCCAAATCGCCTTACCCAACCGTCAACAAACAGCTTAATATTCCGGGCAAGGCTCAGACTCCGCCGATTAAAGCAAAGTAGAGCGAGGGTTTTCAATAATTCTTGGAATCGTTTGTCCGACGAAGCCTTGGGTTCATTGCTCGTTCACGCAGGTTGGTTTAATCTTAAGGAATCGCGATTTGGCTCGGACAAAACCGTAACCGACTGCGAAGGTCTCCTTTTTTCACACAGGGCTTTAGGTAGAAAATCGAAATGTCGACTCATAGGCGAATTACTGTTAGCGATGACGGCGGTGTTAGTGTTATTCGATTTGTCGACAAGAAAATTGTGGACTCCGGAAGTATTGAACAGTTGGGTGAGGAGTTGAACTCACTGGTAACTGTCGATAAACGGAGCATGATTCTCCTCAATTTCGATACGGTCGAATTCATGTCCAGTGCCGCCCTCAACAAGCTGATTTCCTTGAACACCAAAGTCAAGGCTGCGGCCGGGCGATTGAAACTGTGCTGTTTGCGCGCAGAAATCAAAGAGGTGTTTACGATCACACGATTGGATCGGGTTTTCGATTTGAGAAAAACAGAAGCGGACGCAATTGCAGCGTTCAAGCTTTAGCTCTAGGCAAACGACTTGGTGCACGCATGACGATTGTTCAAGAACATTGGTCTTTCGATAAATCCTTGCCCAGCGACTTGGAGCTTGGACGAGTCGCGATCGAAGAACTCATGGCCGCTTTGTGTGCCGCAGGCTGGGAAGGAATGGATTTGTTCCGAATCCAAATGGCGCTCGAAGAGGCGGTTGTGAACGCGATCGAACACGGCAACAAACGCGATTCAAATAAAATGGTCCGTTTGTTTTTTGAGGTCACACCCCAAAAAGTAGTCATGCTCATCTCGGACGAAGGGGCCGGATTCGATCACCGAAACGTGGCCGACCCGACCACAGAAGAGCTTATTGATAAGCCTCGTGGTAGAGGGGTAATGCTGATGCGAGAGTTAATGGGCGAAGTTGTCTTCAACGATCTAGGCAATGAAGTCACCATGACAAAGTTCCGCTCCGTCGAAGTCCCTGAGTAGTCTCAAACGTCACGCGATTGGATTGCTATCCGGCGGCGTGACAATTCCTGAATTGTCAGGTAACCGACCGGCCTCTTTGAGGGCGCGTTGCAAAACCATTTCAATCTGACTGTTCATGCTTCGAAACTCGTCCGCGGACCAACGACGCAGCGCTTCCATAGTCGTTGGACTTAATCTCAATAACAAAGAGTCTCGCTTTGCCATGATGGATTCTCGCTTTTCGTTTTACGAATAGAGGGAACCAGTATTGATAACGGGTTGTGCATGTCGATCGCTGCACAAAACCACTAACAGATTCGATACCATCGCAGCCCGACGTTCATCGTCTAATTCGACTATCTTGTCCTTGCTAAGTCGGTCCAACGCGAGTTGCACCATGCCGACCGCTCCCTCGACGATCTTCGTCCTGGCAGCAACGACGGCATGCGCTTGCTGTCTTTGTAGCATTGCTGCCGCTATCTCTTGAGCGTAGGCCAAGTGACTGATACGAGCTTCGATTACTTTGACACCTGCGTTGTCCAGTCGCGACTGAATGTCATGGCACAACTGGTCGCTGATCTCTTGAATGGACCCGCGTAGCGATGTCTCGTGGTCCTCGCTGTCGTAGGGATGGCGGGATGCAAGGTTCCGTAATGCTGCCTCGCTTTGCACAGAAACGTAGTCTTCGTAATCGTCTACTTCAAACATCGCCTCGGCTGTGTTGACTACTTTCCAAACCACGATCGCTGAGATCTCAATAGGATTGCCATCGCGATCATTTACCTTCGAGGGACGACCGTGTGTGCGCGATTTATGTTGAACCACCATCCCGGCCTCATTCTTCTTCTCGTTGACCGAGGTTGAGCCGGTTTCAAAGTTGCGTATTCGCAACGATATCCTCTTCTTGGTGAAAAATGGATTGACCCAATAGAAACCAGACGTCGAAACGGTTCCGCGATACTCACCAAACAAGAGCAGCACCCGCGCGTCATTAGGTTGAACAGCCACGCACCCAAACAAACCAACCAAGCAGGCGGCACCAAATGGCAACACCGCTATCAATAACAGTGGAATTTCCAGGCCGATGGCAATTAAGAAACCCGCAACCGTCAAAACGAGTGCAAAAAGAAAAAACGCCAGCATTCCCCAACCTGAACTCGGAACCAAAACTTTCTCTTTGCAGCTATCAGCCATTCTATTCCCCTCTTTTTTTAATGACGCACGGACAGTATCCAAAAGATACTAAAGTGATATCGCAATGATATACTGTAGAGTTTGAAATGCAAGTCGTTGGGAATAATTATTGGGTATGCCCTTTAGTTGTGCACGCTCCGCGTCGCAGTAATCACGACGCGGAGCGTCGTGCAACTAAGGAGTTGCCGCCGGTATACCGACCGCATATTCGCTATGATTTCCCACACCCGCGGCTAGCGCCCGGCTCACTTTCGATTTTGCTTTTGTAGCGGCAGGGCGAGAGCCCTCCAGTTTCGCTGCATTTTTCCGGTACTCACCGGACGGCTTGCGCCGTTCCGCTAACAAGGTGCGTGCCATTTGACTTTCGTCCCCGGCAGAAAACTGTCGTGCCTTCGGCGCTGGGATCGCTGCTTCCCCTCCCAAACGTCGGAAAAAGCGGGGTTTGACCAAAAATTCCTGGCTACTTGGTGGAGAGTTCGGGATTCGAGCTCACAGACGAGTTACTATTGTGGAATCCACAGCCACCTTCGAATGACACAACTTTGACGATTCGCCATGAAAACTCCGATCTGGATTCTCGCGACACATCCCTTGATTTTTGCTGCATTAGCTTTGCTTCCATTGCCAAATGCTCATGCGCAAGACCCTTTTGCCTTGGATGGGCCGGGAACGCCAGAAACCGATTCGCCTAGCAATTCTCCAGCGAATGCGATGCAGGGACTGAGTGATCGCTTCGACCCCAACGAACAGAGTTCTGTCGTTTTATCGCTGAGGGCTCATCCACCTCGAACGGCCTCAGAGCTAGCCAGGGCCATACAACTCATGGCTAGAATTCGACGTTGGGATGAAGTCGGGTATTGGCTTGATGAGGCTGTTAAGTTGGGGCTAAGCGAAGCCTCTGCGACACAAATGGTCCAGACCGCTGGCACGCAAACATTTATGCAGTTGATGAGTCTTGATGCACGCTTGTCGGAAATGCAAAAGTCGAATGCAAAGAAAATTTTGGACTTAGCCTCTGCGGCGGTGACCAACCCCAAAAAGCTTGCTGAAAGTGTTGTTAGTCTGCGGAGCACTGTCAAAGCGGAAAGGATTCGAGCCCATCGAAGCCTTGAGTCAGCAGGGCACCTTGGAGTATCCGCACTTATCAATCACTTGTTAGCAGAGGGAGCAGCGGCTCCGAACTCAACGATGTGCGAATCCTTTTCGTTGATGGGTAAGCCGGCTTTTGCTGCTTGGCAAGCCGCAATGAGTTCGCCCCATCCGGATGCTCGTGGACGCTTAGCGATGCTCGCCGCGCGGTCGGGTGAGCAATCGCTTACTGCGGAGTTATGTGTCGCTGCGATCGATGCGAACGTGGACCCAGGTGTTCGAGACGAACTTGCTCAAGTGGCTGCAGCGAGAAACAAGTCTATTCCGGACAGCAAGGCGGTTTATCGCCATGTGATCAATCAAATGCAAGTTTCGTTGTCTACATTTCAAAAGAACCGTTGGGTGGATGAGCCAGACGCTTATGTGTCGTGGCATCTCTCACCCGACGGCCGAACGGTCCAGGCGAGAGCGGCCCGCTTGGCGGATTTGGATTGGAGACGTGCCGTACAGCTTGCTAGTGCCGCCGTCCGCTGCGGAGAGTTCGCGGATCGCAGTTCGGGGTTGGCAATTGCAGTCTTGGCTGAAGATCAGGCTTACTCAAATATCGATGCACCAAAGAAAGCAACGATTGCAGCGGTTGCTCCCGGGCTCCCGCTGTTGATTCTCGATAGTTACGAGTTCGCTTGTCTTGTTTGGGATGCGGCTGAAAGCAACAGTCTCGCAAACGCACAACTCTTGGCCGTCCAAAATCTGGAACGCTGGGCGACGCCCACGACGATGCCCAACGCGGTTCGCGACCGGCTTTCTGTCGCCTGCTCATCGGGATTTGCTCCGGTGCGTTATGCTGCGGCCCAAGCGATGTTGAGTAGCATGCACAGCCAATCGGAGGATGGTACGGCAAAGCTGATTGATGTTCATTTCGATGGCCGAAATCGCTTGGAACGAGTATTGGCAGAAATGCGGAGACTCGAGGGTAGTCCATTGGCACTGGTTATTGGCGGTGCCGCAGATCTGCGAACACATACGCGTACACTTCTAGAAACGTTTGGCTATCGAGTTATGGAATCGGCTTCGGCATCTCAAACCATGTCGACATTGCGAGACGGCCAACCGATTGAAGCTATTTTTATTGTGTCGAAGGTGCTCGAAATGAACCTTGGGGAATTGACCCAGCGTGTGCGAGCAAATCACTCCACAGCATCCTGTCCAATCGCCATCCTTGCTGCATCCTTGAGCAGGGGCGAACATGAAGTTGCCGCGGGTGACCAACGCGTCGTTTTGGGAAGTGTGCCGCCGGAACACTCAGGTTTCGCCGATATATTACGTAGGATGAAAATTGTGACCCAAGCCCCACAGATTGACTCGTCGAGCCGAATTGTTTGGCGTGAGCTATCGGGTGATTATTGGGCTGAGCGCCAAGGACTCTATGTTTCCGCTCAGCCAAAAGCAGCGGTTGCAACGGTACTCGATACCCCCGTAGGGCAGCTGCAATCGATTCAACTGGCTATCGACAATTCGAAATCACTGCTTCAACGAGAGCAGGCAAGCCAAAATTTTGTGCAATCTGTAAAGCAATTTGGCGTATTGCTGTCTTCCGAGACTGTGAAGGCTCAGTACGATGAGTATAACAAGCGAGGTCCTGACGAAATCGAATTACGTCTTTTACTTGGCCGCATATTGGATGCGATCGAGGCAGCAAAGGGAGATAGGCCTTGGGACGAGGTCGCCCCCTAGTCGTGAGTTGAGCGTGTTGACGCCGACTTGCAATTTTGGCGTCAACAACGAGTTAGTACTACATGGCCAGTTTCGGGCTGGAAAACGAAGGCAATTATCGGCACAACAGCAGTGTTCAGCTGCCCGGTGTGATCGGTTCGAGCCCTGCGATGCAGGACGTTTTTCGCGTTACCCGTCGCGTTGCTATGAGCAATGCGTCCGTTCTTTTGTTGGGCGAGACCGGGACCGGTAAAGAGGTGATCGCCAATGCTATCCACCACCTCAGCAATCGAAACGGCGGTCCATTTGTCAAAGTCAATTGCGGTGCGCTGAGCGAAAGCCTTCTGGAGAGTGAGCTGTTCGGCCACGTTCGGGGTGCTTTTACGGGAGCCGTCGGAAACCGCGCAGGACGCTTCGAAACGGCCCACACCGGCACGATCTTTCTAGATGAAATCAACAGCACTTCGCTGCATCTCCAAGTGAAATTGTTGCGGGTTTTGCAGCAAAGGGAATTTGAGCGTGTAGGCGACACAGAAACGATCACCGTCGACACGCGTGTCATCGCGGCCAGCAACCGCGATTTAGCGGGTGAGATCCGCCAGGAGAAATTCCGCGAAGACTTATATTGGAGACTCAATGTTGTTCCCATCGAACTGCCACCTTTGCGAAAGCGACGCGAAGACATTCCAGCCCTCATCGCCCATTTCTTGCACCAGTACAGTGCCAGCAACGATCGGTATGTCGTCCACATTCAAAAAGAGGCGATGCAGGCTCTTCAAGACTATCATTGGCCTGGAAACGTGAGAGAACTTCAGAACTACATCGAGAGATCTGTTGTGATGGCCGATTCCGATGAGTTAACTCTTCACCTATTACCGGGTTGTGTCACCGGTGCGTCCCAAGCCAGCCATTCAAATGAATCTCGCCCGCTCGATTTTGAATCGCTAGTCAAAGATGTCGTCCAAGAAGGGGTTCGAATTGGCAATCCTGAACAAACCGATTTGCACAGCAAAGTCGTTGACCGTGTGGAAAAAGAACTGATCGCCCAGGTGCTAACCGCATGCAATTATGTCCAAACCAAAGCAGCAACAAGATTGGGAATTAATCGAAACACACTGCACAAAAAAATGAAAGACTATAACCTAGAAGGGCTTGATTCCGCCGAATAAGCTATCGAGCAACTCACTCCCTCCACGGACCATCATGCCTAAGGCCTTTAGTTCTATTCCCGATGCAGTTAGTGCCATTGCTCGCGGTCGGGTAGTTATCGTGCTTGACGACGAAGACCGCGAGAACGAAGGGGACTTCGTCTGCGCGGCTCAGGGCGTCACGACAGAAACAATTAATTTCATGCTTCAAGGCCGCGGTCAGCTTTGTGCCTCAGTCTTGCCGTCGGTTTGTCAACGGCTCGAACTGAGACCGCTGGTCGAGCAAAATACATCGCCATTGACGACTGCATTCATGACTCCGGTCGATCATGCCGGTTGCAAAACCGGTATCACAGCGGGTGAACGAGCGGAAACAATACGGCGGCTCGCTACCGATTCGAGCACGCCGCTAGACTTTGTAAGGCCTGGACACGTTTTTCCGCTTGTGGCTAAAGAAGGGGGGGTTTTGCGACGCGCAGGCCATACCGAAGCTGCAGTGGATTTGGCAAGGATGGCTGGCTTGATTCCAGCAGGTGTGCTTTGCGAAATCCTAAATAGCGAAGGTGACCGAGCGACACGCGATGAGCTTATGGAAATGGCGGTTAAGCATGGGCTCGAAATTATCACCGTGGAGCAGTTGATCTCTCATAGGCGTATCAACGAAAAGCTCGTGACTCGCGCTGCCCAAGCCAAGCTGCCGACCCAATACGGTGACTTTGACATCATCGCCTACGGAGTTCAATTTGAATCCCAGGAACCTATCGCTTTGGTCATGGGCAATGTTCATGACGAAACGGACCGTGCTCCGTTGGTTCGAATGCATAGCAGTTGCTTTACCGGCGATTTGGTTGCATCCTTGCGATGTGACTGCGGTGACCAATTGCACCAGGCGCTGGAGGCGATCGCCAACGAAGGACGGGGAGTATTGGTCTACCTGCCACAAGAAGGACGCGGCATCGGTTTGGCTCAGAAAATTCGGGCATATGCGTTACAAGAAAAAGGGCTCGACACAGTCGAAGCGAACCACGCATTGGGTTTCAAAGCCGACATGCGCGACTACGGAGTTGGCATCCAGATCTTAAAGGACTTGGGGTTGCGCCGTATCCGACTGTTGACGAACAACCCCAAGAAGACTGAGGCCTTTAATCTGCGAGGTTTCGATCTCACTGTCACAGACCAAGTTCCCCTTATTTCCAAAGCCAATGAGCACAATGCATCGTATCTCGCAACCAAGCGAGACAAGATGGGACACACGCTACCGTAGTAATCGTCCCGAAATAATATGCGGTTTTGCAAGACGTAGGATGTACTTCCAGTCCGTCTTTTTTCGGACGGACTAGAAGTTGGCCTTAATGCATGCTGAAAGATTGGCCCCATGCGTTCTGTCGCCGCTATCGCGGCTTCTTGTAATCAGTAGGGCACCGACCGGTGGTTGTCACCACCGGCAGAACATCTGTCGGCCCTATCGGGCCTCGGAGCTCTCCACCGACGCCGTCGCGGGCTGTTGATTTAGTCGATGATGCAATCGCAACGATTAGCCGATGGGCGTTAGCCCCGGTTTTCGAAACGACAACCGCCGCTAACGCGGTACGGCTAATTAATAACTCGCTCGGGCCATGACGTTACTTGATCTTGGCTCGACTGCCTCGATGCCGGGATACCAACAACTTAAACAACGATTGCATGTCGCCCTCGGCACCCAACAATTGCTCGATCTGAATTCCATCGACAGACCACTTTGCCAATGCCGCATAAAGCTCAAGCGGTTGATGTACAGCGACAGTCGCTCGATTCGATTCGTGGTCTATTCTTAACGACTCGACCCATTCTTCGTTTGCAAGCCTCGCGGCCAATTCTCGGATTTGTGGGCTGACAATCGAGAGCTCTTGCGGCAAGTCGGCCAGCATGCCCCGCAGTTCGCCCGCAGTTCCCGACGCCAAGAGTCTGCCGCCATAAATGAGAATGAACGAATCGGTCACTTGCTCGACTTCATGCAGCACGTGACTTGCCAGCAACAAACTTCGACCACGATTCGACCAATCGATTAAAAGCTCTGTCATTTGATGCCGGCCTACCGGGTCCAAACCGTTAAACGGTTCGTCGAGAATTAACAGTTGAGGCTCGGTCGCAATCGCTTGCGCCAGTTTGCACCTCTGCCTCATTCCAAGCGAATAAGTATTGATTGGACGATCCATCGCCTCTTTGATTCCGACCTGTTCTAGAACTTCGCACGCACGAGAATGTGCATCGCGAAGGTTCCAGCCACTCAAGGCCAACAGCTGCTCAACCCAACGCCGCGCCGTAACGCCAGGCAACAGAATATCGCTTGCCGGACACAACCCAACATTCCGCAGCACTCGCGGATTCGCGTAGGGATCTTCACCGAACACTTGCACTGAACCGAGTGTTGGACGCAATGCACCGGTGAGCAATCCGATCAAAGTGGACTTCCCCGCCCCGTTCGGTCCAACCAAACCGTAGGCGCCCTGAGGCAATACAACATTGAGGTCGTTGACTCCGATAACATTTCCATACAAGCGGGTCGCATGGATCAGTTCAATAATCGCTTGCGTGTTTTCCATGACTAAACCTTTAACATTCTTGCGACTCGCCAGCGAGCGATTCCGAAACCAACCACAGTGACCGCACCGCAGAGAATCCAAGGCCCAACCTGATGCTGTCCGTCAGGCAACACTCCGAAAATCTCTTCCTGCAAATGGCCTAGAACGTGATACGGCGATATCAATAACCATCGCTGGTGAAGTTTCAAAGCATCATCGGCATTGAACATCGCAGACCCGGTCAAAACCAAATACGTTACCCAACCCACTATCCATACCGCAAACCATCCGAAAGCGGCAAAGCGACTTTCTTGTGTCATTGATGAGAATGCCAAAGCGACAGCCGAAGTTGGCAGAACCAGAACCGCGGTTGCGAGCAAGATCCGAAATGGAATATCCCAAGTCTGGAAAAAGGCCCCTGGATCATTCGACAAAAGCAATCCAAAGGAATAAACGGCGATTGCAGGAAACGTAGTAATCATCGCCAGCAAAAAAAACAGGACGCATGCTTTTCCAAACACGTAACTCTTCGGCGAAAGAGGCCTCGACAGATACAGCAGATAGCCGTGGCTGCGTAGATCGTAACTGATCAATCTCGGGGCCACCAATCCGATCACAACGACGATCCAGAGCGCTTGCGGATATCGAAAATACCAAAGCAGCATGTACGACCAAGCTTGATGTCGCTGCGTTGCAATGTCAGCCGACTCAGAGATGATCGGTTCACGATTGCGAACGCGATTCATTCGATCGCGTGGACCGAGTGGTTCGTTTCTCGATGCGAGAAACCCATTGAACATCCTACGATAGGTTTCGTCTCGTGTGCTTTGCTCGAAAAGTCCAACGCCGAACATGGTCACAATCGCTGGAAAGGATGCGAACAGGAGGAACCGCTTAAGCCACGTTCCTCGCCAAACCAGCGAGATGCCGGTAGTTGCCACGACGGCCCATCGCAGCCACTCTGGCGACCGATTTCCAGACCACTTCCGATAACCAATATCAAGAATTGGCATAGTTCTTCTCGCTAACGATTTCCAGAAACGAATGTTCGAGTGAATTACGAGCTTCATCCATCCGTTCGATCAAAACACTCTCGTCCATGCTGGCTGCCCATATCGTCTTGGCGATGGATGCCGATTCGCCTTGGACTCGCAACTCCGTATCGCCGCTGCATTCAACCATCAGCCCGCGACGACGCAAGGACGCCGCCAATCGCCCTGCATCGCGAACAACGCGGATCTGCAATCCGGATTGAGTTGGACGTTGCATATTGGCCAGCGATTCGGACAACCGCACTTGGCCTCGGACCAAGATGATAACGTGATCACAAACTTGCTGAACGTCGTGCAGGATGTGTGTTGAAAGAAGAATCGATTTTTCAAACCGATGCGCGAGAGCATGAATGCGATCCAAGAACTCCTCCCGCTGCGTCGGATCGAGGCCGGTAGTCGGCTCATCCAAAATGATCAACTGCGGATCATGAACGAGGGCCTGAGCGAACTTTAGTTTCTGCCGCATGCCGGTCGAGTAGGTTTCCACGTTGCGATAACGCTCTTGCCCAATGTCACAAAAATCAAGCACTTCATGTGCTCTCCTTAGTGCTTCGGTCGATGGCAGACCAGATAATTTTGCCATCATCTGCACCGACTCAATGCCCTGCAAACCAAGGATATAGCAATCGTCTTCCGGCAGATAGCCAATTTTGTCACGTATCGACTTGACCTGCTTGGGCCAGTCTCCGCCGAGCACAATTCCGGAACCAGTATCGACGCGAACCAATCCCAACACTGCTTTGATGAAGGTGCTTTTGCCTGAGCCGTTAGGACCCAGCAAACCGGTTACGCCAACCGGTACAATGAGGTCGACATTCTTCAACGCAAAATTTCCAGCATACCGCTTGGTTAGGCCGGCAATATCAATAACGGAGTGCACTTTGATGACAGCTTCGATTCGATGGGAGGCAGTGATGGTTCGACCGGCCAGAGCCGGAAAAATCTAGTGTAGCTGCCTGTTCGCAAGTTGCCGTGTTCCCTTGGAGAAATAATAACTTTCTTAAGGCGGGCGGCAGGCTGTGTTATACCAGTCATAGTTTGGGACCAGATCTGCCGCTCCACTGGCCATTGAGCTAGAATGTTTCGTATGAGCGAAAATTTACCAGAAAAAGCAGCAGCCAATTCCATCTGGCCCGACGGCGAGGTTACCGCCGAGCTTCTCAATAACGTTCGCGACGGACAAGCGGTAGCCGTCGAAGAGTTGATGGACCGCCATCGAAACTCGCTTCGACGGATGATTCATCTACGGCTGGACCAGCGATTGATGCAGAGAATGGACGTTAGCGACGTAATTCAAGATGTGCTTATCGAAGCCAATCGACGTCTCACAGACTACTTAAGCAATCCCGTCATCCCGTTTCATCTTTGGATACGCCAGATTGCTAAGGACCGTATTATTGATGCTCACCGGCGTCATCGCGTATCAGCAAAACGCAGCATTGATCGTGAGCAACCCCAGCCAGGAAAAGGCACCTTCGATCAATCAACAATCGAGCTTGCGAACCAGTTTCGCGACCAAGCTTTGACGCCAGCTGCCGCCGCCACGCAGCGTGAATTAGCTCAACAGATCGAATCCGCCGTGCAAATGCTTCGCGATAACGATCGTGAAATCATCTTGATGCGTCATTACGAGCAACTCGATAATCAAGAGATTGCGCAGTCTCTTGGGCTGACAGAACCCGCCGCGAGCATGCGCTATCTGAGGGCGTTAAAGCGATTGCGAGAGATCATAGAGGGAATGCCTGCTCTCCAACAGGATTTGGAACAATGAAGCCCGAAGAAACTGGAGGAAATGGCGTCCAAGCATCACGCGATTTCTTCAAATACAACAGCGTCGTCAGCGAGTCGGCCTCTCCATCCCTTGGAACGCATTTCGACGAATCGGACGAACCCACATCGGAGTCCGAGGCAAAGCTCGCCGGTATTGTCAGCGAACTGACCGACTTGATGCAACGCGGTCAGCCAATCGATATCCATTCGGTCTGCGCGATGCATCCGGAATATGCTTCGGACCTGATGTTCTTGTGGGGCACAGTTTTGGTAACCGATGCTGTCGGCGGTGCAGAAGCGAAGCTCATCGAGGAGTCTGCGACCAAGTCCGATTCCGTCCAATGGCAAATGAGCTTGCCTTGTACTATTGGAGACTATGAGCTCAACGAAGTGGTTGGTCGAGGTGGGATGGGGATCGTCTATCGAGCGACGCAAATCAGTTTGAATCGAGAAGTAGCGATCAAAATGATCCTCCGGGATCGGTTGGCTTCGACTTTGGAACGACAGCGGTTTTTTGCGGAAGCCAGGGCGACTGCTAAACTCGAACATGTCGGTATCGTACCTGTGTTTGACGTTGGAGAGCTAGACGGTCGTCCTTTTTTCGCGATGAAGTTTATTAAAGGGCGGACCCTTTCGGATTTGATGGCCAACGAGGTTGTTACGCAGCGGCAGGCCGCAACGTTTCTTGAGCAAATCTGCCGCGCGGTTCACTTTGCCCATCAGGCCGGTATCGTTCATCGCGACATCAAGCCTTCAAATATCTTGATCGATGAACTTGGCAGTGCCAAGCTTACGGACTTTGGTTTGGCAAAGCAATCCGATGCAGTCGAAACGTTAACGCGAACGGGGGTTGTTCTTGGAACGCCGACCTACATGAGCCCCGAGCAAGCGAGCGGACGGATGGGGCCGATTGGTCCTGCATCCGACATTTACAGTTTAGGCACGGTTCTCTATCATGTTTTGACTGGACGTCCACCGCATGTGGCTCAGTCGCCAGTCGATCTGTTGCTTAAGATTTTAGAACAGGATCCGCCGCTTCCAAGAACGATTGATCCCAAGGTGGATCGGGATCTTGAGATGATCGTGGTGCGCTGCTTGCAAAAGCCATCCGATCTCAGGTACTCGACAGCGGAAGCATTGGGAGATGATCTTCGCGCTTTCCTAAGCGACGAACCGATCTCGGCGCGGTCAGGGCAGTTTGTTCAGGTGATTGCGAGGTGGTTTCGAGAAACGCATCACGCACAGATTTTGGAAAACTGGGGACTGCTCTGGATGTGGCATTCGCTGGTGCTAGTCATCGCCTGCGTGTTGACCGAGGCGCTGCTCTTTTTACAAGGCGACAAACCGGACCGGTGGGCTTACATTCTGCTTTGGATTGTGGGGCTGGGTGCGTGGGCGGCGGTTTTCTGGGCGTTGAGGCGACGCATGGGGCCGGTGACGTTTGTCGAACGACAGATCGCGCACGTTTGGGGAGCGAGCATGATTGGCATTGGAGCGCTCTTTCCAATTGAATGGTGGCTCGAATTGCCACCGCTCACGCTAACTCCGTTAATTGCCATCATCACGGGCATGGTCTTTTTGATCAAGGCTGGGATTTTGAGCGGAGTGTTTTACGTGCAAGCGTTCTGTTTGTTTGCCTCAAGTTTCTTCATGCTGGCTTTTCCGAAGTTTGCCCACATCATTTTTGGAATCGTGGCTGGGAGTTGCTTTTTCTTGCCCGGCCTCAAGTATTACCGGCAAAGCCTTTTGCAGCCCGTTGGCATCGATAGCCATGGACGAGTAAAATACCTTCAGTGATCCGTTTGGTGTGTTACTCTGTCGATCCCGCTGAAAACCATGAGATTTCGAATTTTCGTCGGCATTGCACTTGGTACCGTGTTTTTGGGCTCAAGCGTGTTTGGGCAACGCTCGGTAAAAAAGCCTCGGAGGGCCACGCCTCCTACTTTTAAACCGAATGAGTTTTCCGGAATTTTCTTCAGCGATGCCTTGAGCCAATTGCAGGGCGCGATGCCTACCGCTCAGTCTATTTTGGCGGCATACACCAAGCCGGATAAAGCAAACGACAACGAAGCCGGGGAGGTTGGAATGGGTGCATTGACTGGAAGTGCTGTTTGGAAGGATCTTGTCAGTCCGGCGACCATAGAAGACATCGTCAAAGAGTCCAAAACTCGGCTGGATACTGTTGTAACCACGCCAGCCAAATTTTCGGGGGCTGTGGTGGATGCTAGACGGGAGTTCACGTTGTTGGCAACCCTCATGGCAGTAGTATCC
>Ga0136611_10001714_pt1 | contig 15229 bp, 13 predicted proteins | sample AntDrymUQ2232306_2_FD_106645 | JGI IMG/M metagenome (GOLD analysis project Ga0136611, IMG submission 106645) | Polar desert sand microbial communities from Dry Valleys, Antarctica - metaG UQ223 (23.06) | ecosystem: Environmental > Terrestrial > Soil > Desert | place: Antarctica: Dry Valley...
ATAAGTTCAAGCAATTTCCATTGCTCATCGGAAAGGTCGGTCGGATAAGTTTTTCTTTTCATCACAGAAATAGTTTAACTACTTCCACTGACCTTTTCCGAATTTCCAAACAGGCTCTAAGAAGTTACGCAGCCAACAAAAGGCTGTCCTTTTCGCCATTTCTCTCGCCAATCGCCAAAAAAAAGGCTAAACTTACCTCAAATCAAATTCCAAAAATTATGAAAATCAAATTGCTTTCCATTCTTTTACTTTTCGCTTTCGTCTTTTCTTATACCGAACAGTCAACCGCGCAAACGATGCCGAAAGATGCCGACTCGAATCTCTGGCAGAAAGCTCTGAAAATTCATCGCCAGGCAATCATCGTTGACGGGCATAACGACATTCCGTCGCCGATGGTTGACGATGATTTTAATCTGGCGACCGATTCGGTCGGCAAATTTCACAAAGACGGCGATCCGTTTCACACTGATTTGGCGCGATTTAAGAAATCCGGCATTACGGGCGAGTTTTTCTCGATTTACGTTTCGGGCAGCACTTTGAAAACCGGCGGCGCGATGCGGCGCGCGATGGATATGATTGACGCGACGATGCGCGAAGTCGAACGACATCCGAATGAATTAACTTTCTGCACGACCGCCGCGCAAATTCGGCAGGCAAAAAAGCAGAACAAGGTCTGCGCTCTGATGGGCATTGAAGGCGGTTACGTGATCGAAAACTCGCTTTTCGCGCTGAGGAATTTTTATCGTCTCGGCATTCGTTATATGACTTTGACGCACAACGTCTCGCACGATTGGGCGGACGCGCACCGCGATGAGCCGAAAAATAACGGCTTGGCGGATTTCGGCAAAGAAGTCGTCTGCGAGATGAATCGTCTCGGAATGCTCATTGATATTTCGCACGTTTCCGACAAAGTGATGTCGGACGTTTTAGACATCTCGACCGCGCCTATTATCGCTTCGCATTCGTCGGCGCGCGGCGTTGCCAACCACACGCGCAATGTTCCCGACAACATCTTAAAGCGGGTTGCGCAGAACGGCGGCGTGGTAATGATAAATTTTTATCCGGCTTTTCTCGATGAAAAATATAACGCTGCCGAAAACGAACGCGCCGCCAGATTAAAGCCGCAAATTGACGCGCTGCGCGAACAATTCAAAGACAACCGCGAAGGCTTCAACGCTGCCGAGCGCAATCTGCTCGCCGAAAATCCTATTGATGTTCCGAGCTACACGCGCATCGTTGACCACATTGACCACATCAAAAACGTCGCCGGAATTGATTCGGTTGGCATCGGTTCGGATTACGACGGCGTGCCGCTTCTCCCCGCCGGAATGAACGGAATGGAAGACCTCGCTTTGGTGACTTTCGAAATGCTCAAGCGCGGCTATTCGGAAACGGACATTCGCAAAGTTCTGGGCGAGAATTTCTTACGCGCTTTTTCAAAAGCCGAATCGGTTGCGAAAATTAATTCGCGCCAAATCAGTAACGGCGGCAGTCTGAAACGGATCAGTAAATGAACATGGGGAAATTATGATTCACCTTAAACGATTAAGTTTTTGGGTAGCGGCGATTGTTTTCCCGCTGATTTTTGCTCAGACGACGTTTGCCTGTCAACGCAACCCCGATGAAGTGCCGTTTTGTTATATCTTCCAATCGGCGCAGTCTGTATTTGTGGGCGAGGTCATCAAGGCTGAGCCGCATAACATCGTTCCCGCCGATCCGAATCTTAGCCCCGAAAACAAAGGCGTTTGGACTGCGAAATATGACCGCCTGACTTTTGCCGTCACGGAAACTTTCAAAGGCGCGGCAAAAAGTGATTTTGAAACATTTAATTTAGCCGAGATGGTTTCGTCGTGCGACATTATTAAGGAAATAAAACTGGGGCAGAAATGGGTTATTTTCGCCCATCAGCACGACGGCAAGGGCGCATTTTATATTTCGTCAGCCAGTTTTTTGTATGATGAAGCCAAAGAAGCCGAAAAAATCAACTTTTTGCGAGCCGTCCTCAACGGCGAAACGAAAACCGGAATCTACGGGCAGTTTACCGCCAACTATCCGGCTTCCCGCATTAAAATCGAGGGCTACAAAGTAATCGTCGAAGGCAACGGAAAACGATTAACGGCTAAAATGGATAAATATGGTCAATATGCATTTCCAACTGTTTCCGGCGGAACTTTCAAAATAAAAATTTACATCCCTTATGGTGGGTATGTTGAGCAAGGAAATAACCGAAAGGATTTAGCCTTCGAAAAAAAAACAGGACTTTATACTTACGAATACGAAACGACAGTCAAGGATAATGAATGTGTCTATGAAAACACACACGCATACCCGCCTGACCAAAAAACCGACGAGGACAATAAAATCAAATAATTTGAGAGAAAATTTAAGGCGTTGAGTTTTACAATAAAACTCAACGCCTTAAATTTTTCGCTTCACTTTAATTTTATAATCCGAACATTTCCTTAACATATTTCGCGGGCGGCGAGCCGAACGAAAGCATCGCGTCGTGCATCTGTTTCATATCAACTTTGCCCTTGTTTTTCGCTTCGTAGGCGCGGCGCAAATCATTGATTTCGACCGAACCGACGTAATATGTGGAAAGCTGCGTCGAGGAAAGCTGGGCGCGTTTCCATTTGCCGACGGCTTCGCCTTCTTCCTGAAAACCTTCGTTCATCATAAAATCAACGGCTTCCTTTTCGGTCATTCCGGCGGTATGAATCTTCTGGTCAATAATGGCGTTGATGATGACGCGCAGCTTCATTTTCAATTGTTGCATCTGGACTTCCGCGCCGCCATAGCCTTTTTCTGCCATCATCTGTTCGGCGTAAACCGCCCAGCCTTCGGTGAACGTGCCGCTACGGAAGATTGCGCGAATCATTGTTGGAGCTTTGAACTTATTCGAGTGCATAATCTGCAAATAATGTCCGGGCATCGCTTCGTGGACGGTCAGATTTTCCAGCATATAATCGTTGTATTCCTTGTAAAACGATTCTTTTCTGGCATCCGCCCAATCTTTCGGAGTCGGCGAGATGGTGAAAAAAGTTTCGTTCTTTTTCTCAAGCGGTCCCGCCGAATCGAAATAAGCGACCGCGCTGCCGCGGGCGAATTCCGGCATCTCGATAACTTTGACCGATTCGGTCGGCACGGTGACAAGATTATTAGCGCGGACAAATTCGGTGCTTTCTTTCAAATCCTGATTGGCTTGCGTGACGATTGTTTCGTTATTCGGACGCTTTTCGGCGAGTTTGTCGAGAACAAATTTGATAAGATTTTTTTTGCCGGGTAACTCTTTATCCTTTACTTCATCTTGTAGATTGAATTTTCTATAAAGTGGAAGCGCAATTTGAAACATTTTCTCCTGCGTCGCTTTCAAATCCGCTTCGGCGCGTGCGAGCAAATCTTCCTTCGACAAGTCCGACGACAGCGCGTATTTCAATTTCTGCCGATACTTTTCTTCGCCCAATCGAAATTCGCCGGTCGAGCGCGGCAGCAAATCCGTTTCCAGCCATTTACCGTAATCGGTCAAAGCGGCAATCGCCGTCGCCTGCGCGGGCGCGAGTTCCGCCTTCATTCCCGCCTGATCAATGAACATCTGCAAATCGCCTTTGATGAGATTTATCACGCCCTTGTTCTGCGCGATTGCCGTTTCGGTGTGAACGCGCGGCGGATTTTTCAAGTTAGCTTTTGCAGCGGCAACAACCGCCGGAATCGCTTCGAGCCGACCCTTCGCACTTATCAATCTGTCTTTCAGCGGCGCAAAATCGCGTGAGATTAAAGCATTTATCGCGCCGCCGACATTATAGTTTCCCGGATTCCATTCGTATTCGCGCAAAACGTCCACGCCGAAAATGTTCGCTTCCAATCGGTCGCGCATAATCCGCGCGTCAACATTATTGACCTTGCTCAATTTGTCGAACCGAATCGCTTTCAATTGATTCAAATAAGATTCGTTAAAATCGCGCGATTTCTTCACGCCCGCCAAACTGTAATCGTTCAAAAGATGATCGTACTGATGTTCGCCCAAACCGGTCGCGCGTTCCGGGTTCATCCGCATCAGCTCGGCGAGATATTTCCCTGCCAACTGTTCAAATTGCTTGTCGGCGGTTTCTTTTGTAACATTTGAAAAAACGATTCCGTTTTGAAACAGAAAAAATCCGATAAAAAACAACGCCGAAATTTTATTTATCATTTGTGATTGCTCCTCTGCTTTTTTTGTTTATTATGATGCAAGCATTGTTATCAAGTATATCGCATTTATCGCCGGTAAAATAATTATGAAAAATATGGAAAGAAGAGATTTTTTAAAAGCGTCCGCCGCCGGAATCGGAATATTGAGTGTCAAACGGACGAATGCGATGGACAATTCTTCAAAACAAAAGTTTGAATTAGAAGAAGCGACCGTCGCCGAATTGCAGAACCAGATGAAAACAGGCGAGATTTCCGCCGAGAAACTCGTCGAAAAATACGTCGAAAGAATCCGCGAGGTTGATCCGAAAATCCGTTCGGTTGTCGAGCTGAATCCCGATGCCGAACGCATCGCCGAAGAATTAGATAAAGAACGCAAAGCCGGAAAACTGCGCGGCGCGCTGCACGGCATTCCGGTTCTTTTGAAAGACAATATTGACACGGCAGACAAAATGAAGACGACCGCCGGAAGTCTGGCACTGCTTGACGCGCCGACGCCGAAAAAAAATGCCTTTCTCGTCGAGCAGTTGCGACGATCCGGCGCGGTAATTTTAGGTAAAACCAATTTAAGCGAATGGGCGAATTTTCGTTCAACCAAATCTTCGAGCGGCTGGTCGGGACGCGGCGGTCAAACGAAAAATCCGTATATCTTGGACAGAAATCCGTGCGGCTCGTCGGCGGGAACAGGCGCGGCGATTGCGACAAACTTAGCGGCAATCGGCATCGGCACGGAGACCGACGGCTCGATTGTTTGTCCCGCTTCCATCTGCGGGATCGTCGGACTCAAACCGACGCTCGGCTTGGTTTCGCGTTCGGGCGTAATTCCAATCGCTCATTCTCAGGACACGGCGGGACCGATGACGCGCACGGTCGAAGACGCGGCGACTTTATTAAACGCGTTGGTCGGTTTCGACCGAAGCGATCCGATAACTTCACAATCGAGCAAAGCGGCAAGAGATTACACAAAATTTTTAGACAAAGACGGTTTGCGTCAGATGCGAGTCGGCGTCGCGCGCGATTACTGGGGCAAAAATGCGGAAGTTGACCGAGTGATGAACGACGCGCTCGATACGATGAAAAACGCCGGCGCGGTTTTGATTGACGTAAAATTCCCGACGCTCCAAAAATTCGGCGATGCCGAGTTTGAAGTTTTGCTTTACGAGTTTAAAGCTGATGTGGAAAAATACCTCGTCGAAAGAAACGCTCCCGTTAAAACTCTGGCTGATTTGATTAAATTTAACGAAGAAAACGCCGACCGCGAGATGCCCTATTTCAAACAGGAAATTTTTGAATCGGCGGCGAAAAAAGGTAATCTGCAAACCCGCGATTATCGCCTCGCGCTGCACAAATCGAAATCGCTGACTCAGGCGCAAGGGATTGACCAGGCGATGACGAAAGATAAACTCGATGCCCTGGTCGCGCCGTCAAATTCGCCTGTCTGGACGATTGATTTAATCAACGGCGATTGCGGAGGCAATTACGTTTCGAGTTCCTCGCTCGCGGCGGTCGCCGGTTATCCAAACATCACCGTTCCGGCAGGATTTTTAAAAGAACTTCCAATTGGAATTTCATTTTTCGGACGCGCCTTCAGCGAACCGACTTTAATAAAAATCGCTTACGCTTTCGAGCAGGCGACAAAGGCGCGGAGAACGCCGAAGTTGCTCGCAACTTATGCATAAGATTTTTAGCCGCGAACAGGCACGAAAATTCACGAAAATTTGTTTGAATTTTATTCGTATTATTCGTGACTAATTTTTTCGTGTTCTTTCGTGTTTGTTCGTGGCTAAAAGTTATTTGAAAATGCCTTCACCCAAAAAATTTTCGCGCAAATAGGCAATCGTATCCTGCAAAGTTTCGTTCGCGTCACGCGGCGCAAAGTTTAATTCGTCTTCGGCTTTCATCGAATCGAAATACCAGAAGTATTCGGCTTGCTCGACTTCCTTCGGCTGAATCGGCGATGGTTTGTTCCAGTTTTTATAAATTGAATTAATTAAATTAGAACCAGCCATCGCCAGTTTTTTCGGCACTCGCAGCATTGGCGCGGAAACTTTCGACAATCTTTCGAGCCGCCCGAAAAATTCCGCGAAAGTCATATTCGCTGTACCCAAAAGATATTTTTCCTGATGCCTTCCCCGTTCCAAAGCATTGATAAAAGCCGTCGCCGCGTCGCGCACGTCAACGAAATTCAAACCGCCCGACGGCGTGTATGAAATTTTGCGGGCGAGAAAATCAAGAATGGGTTTCGTCGAACTAAGCCGCTCGTCGTCTGTTCCCAAAAGCAAAGACGGATTCAAAATAATCAGCTTCGCACCCTTGCCGTTAAAGTTTTCAAGCGCGGTTTTTTCCTGATAATGCTTTGAAATGTAGTAAGCCCAGCGCGAAATAATTTCCACCGGTGTCGGATAAGTTTCGTCTAAAATTTCTTCAGTTTCCGAACAGGCAATCGTGCCGCTCGAGGAAGCCAGCAGAAAAGTTTTCACACCCGCTTCCTTCGCCGCGTCGCACAAAATCCGTGTTCCTTCGACGTGAATTTTATTCATCGCCGCAGCGTCTTCGTTGTCGCGCGAAACTTTTCCCGCCAAGTGGAAAATCGCCCCGACATTCTTCACCGCATTCACCACATCTTCCCGATTCGTTACTGAACCTTCCGCCGGTTCAACGCCCGCGTCTTTCATCCAAACCGGAACGCTCGAAGCCATCACGCGCAGATTCTTTTCGCCTTTTTCCAGAAATTGACGAACGATGTGCGTCCCGAGAAATCCCGTGCCGCCGGTGATTAAAATTTTCTTCGCGGTTTTCGCTAATGCTTTTGTTTTTTTCGCTGCCATTGAAATTTATTTTAAGCGGCTTCCCGATGCCGATAATAAAGCGGCATCAATTTTTCCGATTGAAGCGCGACAAAAGCATAAGCCTCGCCTGATTCATCGCTGAACTCGACTTCAAACGCGCCGTCCTTCCAACGGTCAACAACCGTGCCGACTTCGCCGCGCCGTAATCCGTGTTCGGGCAAGTCTTCGACCACCGCCACCGCATCTAAAATTTTTATATCTTCTTTCATCACTTTTTATCCTCTGATATAGCAACTCGTCAAGCGCGGAATCGTTTCCCCCGAGTCAATAATTCAAGCTGTGCGAATCGTCACTTCGCCTTTCAATCCAAGCTTTTGAAAATCAACCGCATAGTGCGTTCCGTGTTCGTTTGTTCTGGCTTCGACTGCCTCGTTTGTCAATACCGCTTGCAAAATCATTTCTCGAAGGCGTGGCGCATCTTCTCCCGTCATTCCCAACGCTGAGGCAAAAACCCGCGCCTTATGTTTGCCGACCGGATGGGAAGAATCAAGTGAATGACCGCGCAATTTTTCGAGCGGCACAATGGCTTTGTCGGCGTTTGGTAAAAGAGCCATAAACTTTTAACGCTTCATTATAATGCCGCATAACGAAGAGATTCGCGCAAATCTTTTTCTTCGAGATACGTATAAACAAGTAGAATTTCTTCAAACGATTGTCTCGCCGCGATTAAACCGGCAATCATCCCGACCGTCACGCGCATTCCGCGAATGCACGGTTTTCCGCCCATTACGTTTGAATCAAAGGTTATTCGCGTTAAGTTTTTCATACCTCAAATTTAATAATTGAAGTTTTGTTTTTCAAACTCCAAAGTATGTTGTAGAGAAGATGAACAAATGCTATGCAAATTATTTTCTTCTGTTTTTATAACACAATAACCCTGCAAATTATTTTTCGTTTGAACGGAAATGATTATCCTATCTTCAGTCTGTTCTAAAATACTTTGTTCGACAATTTCCTCTGATTCAGGTTTGGCTGCCCGTTTTTCAAAAACTGTCCTAGCTCTTTCAGACGTTCTATAGTTTTCCCCTTCGTGAGATAAACTGACAAAATACATTGACTTGTAACTATGAATCCAATAACTGCCAACTCCATTGTCATCAACATCTCCGTGTCCCATCCAAACACAATCAAAGCGAATTGGCGAAGCAAAAAGTCCGAGTGAAAAAGCAACCAACGTGATTAAAATTCCAAGCAAATGTCTTTTCATACAAAATTAAACCTTTCTGATTTTCATTAGTTGCGTTTTCTTTACTCATCAATCACAGGCTCCTGTTTGCGCGTCTTTCTCCGTTCGGCTCGCCATCGTTTGCGAACCGCCGCAACATCGAATTTATCGCGTTTGCCGTCTCGCATATTTTCAATCTCGTGCTGCACGCGGGCGGCAATCAGGCGGTAGGCTTCGGTGTTTGGAACGCCGGTTGTCATTTCCAGCAGTTCGTCGTATTCCAAAAATCGTCCGACTTTCGCGCCGACTTTTGCGCCGATGCTCGTGGTTTTCGGAATTGTCATTCCTTTCGGAAATGCGTCGTAAGTTCCCCAGACATAGACGGGCAGAACGCCGACTTTATTATTGAGCGCGAGATAGCCGATTATCGGTTTGAACTCGGCGATTTCGCCTGACGTTTGCCGTCCGCCTTCGGGGAAAATCAGCGTGTTGTAGCCTTCGTTGAGAATTTCGGTGACGTGGCGCAGCGATTGGCGCAAACTTCCCGTTCTTTCAATCGGAATCAGCGTCGTGAAATTATTCATATAAGCGCGTTTGTATTTCGTATCGAACCAGTAATCAGCCGCCGCGACCGCGACGGTTTGTTCCGCCACGTCTTTGCCGAGAGCGCGTTTGACCAAGCCCATATCGAGATGCGAAGTGTGGTTTGAAGCAACGATAAAATTCGTGTGCTGCGGCACATTCGCTTCGCCTTCGATTTTCGTATTTAAGACGTTTTCGTAAAGCGTTTCCTGCGCGAACCCGACGAGTGAATTGCCGACAGTTCGCAAAATCGAAGGCACGAAAATTTCGTCTTCCTTCTTTTCTTCTGCTTTCGGTTCTTCGATTCGCTTGCGTTTATCAACTCTTTGGACGGCGGTTAAAAGTTCGCGAACGGATTCGACTTCGTTCAAAGTGTCGGGCGAAATGATGCGTCCGCCTGCGTCTTCGACTGCGGCTTGCAGTTCGACGAACATCAACGAATCGAAACCCAAATCAACCAATTTATCTTCGAGCGCGATTTCCGACAAAGCGCGGTTGGAAACCGACGCGACGATGCGGCGAATCCACAAAGCCGTGTCGTCGCCTTTGGTTTCCGCAACCGTTTTCGTTTTATTTTTCGCTCTGTCTTCTGATGTTTGCAGCATCTCGACGACTTCTCCGCGTTTGACCTTGCGCGTCGTCGTGCGCGGTAATTCAAACGGCGTCAGATGCAAAACTTTTACGCGTTTAAAGAAGGGCAAAGACGCGGAAACTTCGCGGAAATGTTCTTCGATTTTTTTATTGACCTCGCCGCGTGAAAGCGCGATGTCGTATTCGTAATCGGGAACAACCAGCGAAGCAATTTTTTCGCCGCCGTCCTGGTCGGGCAAACCGACAACCGACAATTCTTTTATCAAAGCCGACTTTCCGTAATGGTCTTCAATCTCATCGGGATAAATATTCTTGCCATTCGAGTCAATAATGACATCCTTTGAGCGTCCGACGATATACAGATTTCCGTCTTCGTCGAGTTTTCCCAAATCGCCCGTTTTCAGCCAGCGGTCTTGTAAAACGGCTTCGGTCGCTTCCTCGTTGTTGTAATAACCGAGCATCACGTTTTGCCCACGCGCGAGAACCTCGCCGACACCGTTTTCGTCGGGCGATTCTATTTTCACTTCGACACCGGGAAGCGGTTTGCCGACGCTTCCGCGCAGCAATTTATTTCCCGGACGCGCGACGGTCAAGACGGGCGAAGATTCGGTCAAACCGTAACCTTCGAGAACCGTGAAACCTAAACCGTGCAAATCTTTTTGAACTTTTTCCGACAACGCCGAACCGCCGGAAATCAGATAACGCATTCGTCCGCCCATCCCTGAATGAATCGGAAAAAAGATAATCGGACCGAGATTAAACGGCGTGTTGTCGCGCACCCAAGCGTTAAAATCAATCACGCTGTCGGCTAAATCGGCGAACCAATCGCCGCGTTCTCTTAACCTTGTTTTGATGCGCCGATGCAGCATTTCCCACAATGCCGGAACGCCGACCATTCCCGTCACGTGATTGTTTTCGATGGCGCGGGCGAGTTCTTCGCTCGATAATTCGTCGAGATAAGTTATCTGTGTTCCGTTTGAAAAAGGCGTGAGAAATCCGGCGGAAAATTCAAACGTGTGGTGCATCGGCAGCACGGACAAAACGCCGTCGGAAATGTCCATATCAAGAACCGACGAGAGCATCGAAATCATATTGACGAAATTTTTGTGCGACAGCATCACGGCTTTCGGTGTGCCGGTCGTGCCGGATGTAAAAATTAAAGACGCGGTTGAATTCGACAAAATTTTATTCGGCAACAACGCGATGCGTTTCGTTTCTTCTATTTCATCGTGCATCTCGAAAACTTCGTCAAATGTCCAGACATTTAATTTTAACTTCGCGGCTTTCAGCCGTTCGGCTAAATCTGGATTCTCCCCCGCAAGTTTCGGCGAAAGGACAATCGCCGTCGCTTCGCCCGCTTTTGCGAAATTTATAATTTCATCAACCGAACTCGCCGGGTCAATCGGAATCGCCGTCGCGCCGGTTTTCAAAATGCCGAAATACGTCAAGCCCCATTCGGGCATATTGTGCGAAAACAAAATCACGCGGTCGTTTTGTTTGATACCTTTTTCAGCCAGAAATCCGGCGGCGCGTAAAGTCAGTTCTTTGACATCCGCGAAAGTGTATTGCTCATTTTTCCCGCCTCGCTCGATTCGCATCGCCACACGCGTCGGAAATCTTTTGACGGAAGTGTCGAATAAATCGAGCAAATCCGTGTAGGTGTAAGCGCGGCGTTCCTGAATTTTCAAATCTTCTTCAAGCTGCGGCAAAACCCATTTCCGCATTCCGGGAAAATGAACTTTCAGCCAGTAATTATACCAATCCAATCGTTCGGGATACCACGGCAAAAGATTCGTTTCCTTCTCTTTAATCAACGACATCAAAGCCCGCAAATTGTCGGCGCGATACAGATATTCGTTGTCAATCGTGAACGGTTTGAACATCGCAAATGCGTCCATCGTTTCTTTGGTTGTGCGCTCGAAATTGTCAACCGATTTCTGCAAATCCGAAACGATGTTCCCGAGTCGCCCGCCCGCCCAATTCGGCTTGGCGCGTTCTAAAATCGCATCAGCACGTTTCGCCAATTGATTGAACATCGGCGCGCTCAACAACTCGTAAGTCTTTTGCGAAACCGGAGTCGCTTCAATCACCGCCGAAAGATTGTTAATTAATTTATTGCCCGTTTCCTTTTCTTTGTAATATTCGCGTTTGTAAAGCCCGACCAGCCCGACCATCCGCTTCATATCGTTCGGATTCACATCGCCCGAAGCAGCTTGAAAAACCAGCGGCGGATTATCGTCAATGAGCGCGTTCATCGCCGCGCCCAAAATCGCGCCCGCGACCATATCAACCGGAATAATATCCAAAACCAGTTTTTCGTTGACGGGAAAAATCGGCTGCCCGCGCAAAGCGATAAGGAGCAGCGGCGCGGTCGTCGTAAAACCTTCGTTCCAACCGGCAAACGGATATTGATTAGCCGATTCGACGACCGACGGACGCACCAGAATTTTCACCACATCATCCTGTTTGGCGATAATCTGTTCGGCAAGCGATTTCGAATAAGTGTAAATGTTCGTCCAGCCCCAATATTCGGCGCGTTCCGAACCAAGCTCCGTCGTTCGCTCCCGAATCCACATTTTCTTCTCGCGGAAAATCGCCGATTTCAATTCGTCCTCATCGTCCGGGTCGCGCCCTTCCTCGATAAATCTTTCTCTCGCCTGCTCTCGAAACTTCGCAATCTGCACCGCGTCGGTCGCTTCCTGTCTGGCTTGCTCGCTCAATCTCGCGCAATCTTCTACTTCCTTATTAACATCAAAAATCGTCCCGACAAGTTCATTTTTTCTGGGAAAATATCCAACCACCGGCTCATTCTCCCAAATCGTCCCGCTTCGTTTTCCTGCCACAAAACAAGTCGAAACGTGAACCAGCGTCGGACGCTTCATCATCCGCGCCATCTTCAAAATATTATTCGACCCGACGACGTTCGTCCGCAGCGCACTCTCCAGCGGCGGATTAAACGTCACATTTCCCGCGCCGTTAATAATAACGTCGCAATCACGCATTATCTTTTTGGCTTCCTTTTCCTCCAACCCCAAAAACTCATTTCCGACATCGCCATTTACGGGAACGACCTTTTCGCGGATAAACGCTTCAAACCCGTCGCCGTATTTCTCGCGCAGCGGGTCAAACGTCGGCGACGTAACGATGCTCGTCCAAAAACGAATCTCCGACTCTTTCGCATCTCTGGCTCTCACAGTTGTATAAACCTTCCCGATGTCAGGAAAATTATGCAGCAGCATCGAAAGCGTCACTTTACCGACAAAACCCGTGCCGCCGATAAAGAATATCTTTTTACCCTTAAAAATTTCGGTTGGTGATAATTTCATTTTTACAAATTGAAAACTTAATGAATTGTTTCGCCTTCAAGAAATGCTTTAATTTCATTGTCATCCGTAACCATATGGTCAGTTATATGAAAAACATCCTTTATCCAAGAATGGCTTAAAGCTCCTTCTCTGGTTAATTTCCTACCAATAATTTTAGTATTATGCCAAGGCGATTCGTTTGCATCGGTGATCGTAACGTTATGATTGTTTTCGTCCTGCCACAATCTAAAAGCAAAGGCGACGCGATTTGGTGAAACTTCATCCTCGTCCCAATCGCCAAGGCTTATTACTCCAATGATGCCGTCTTCCGAATGTCCGCTGGAAAAAGCCGCATAGTAAATTGCAAAAGCACCTTCTTCGTTATAAACAAACCGAGTGAGGTTTGTTGTTTCCTTATTACAACATTCACAGGTTGATTTATTTGGTTCGGTTAATTCAATTTTAATCATTTCTAATCTGACACATTACAAAGTCCGATACTTGGCTGATGCAGCATTTTGATTTCGTTTGAAATTCGCCAATCTTTTAAGAATTTCTTTGCGTCTTTTCTCGCGTTCTTTGTCATTCAAAGACAGCAATTCCAATTCTTTCAACAACTTTTCGTATTCATCGTCAAACTTGTATGGAATGAACTCATATTTTCCTAATTGCAATTCTTGACTCATTTTTTCACCTTTACTTTCTTCTCTTCGACAAATCCGATTTTGCGTTTCAAAAATTTCGGGTCGCGGAAAACTTCGCCTAACAGTTGAGAAAGTACGGCAAAATTTTGGTCGTGTTTGTCTGTTGTTTTTTCCAATTCTTCGATGCGTTCTGCTAAATCTTGATGCACTGCCAGAATTGAACGCATTTTGACAAACGCTCTGACAACCTTAACGCTTGCTTCAATCGCCGTCGGACTGTTTAAAACGCTCGCCAACATTACCGCGCCGTGTTCGGTAAAAACATACGGGCGAAAACGAATGTTGCGTTTTGATGCGGTCACAAATTGTGACAGCATCGCTAAATTGTCAATTTCTTCGGCTGACAATTGAAACATAAAATCCTCTGGAAACCGATGCAGATTGCGTTTCACAGCCTGATTTAAAACTCTCGTTGCGACTTGATATACTTCCGCCAAATCGCTATCAAGCATTACTTTTTGACCGCGAATGAAATAAATCTTTTCATCAATGCCTTCAATCACGATTAAACTTCCTTCTTGATTCTTTTTGTTTGCCATAAATTTTTGTCGTCACAATTTGTGACCTCAAACATTTAATCCGACACGTTACACAACCCGATAATCGGTTGATGCAGCATCGTAATCTCGGCGTTTCTGCCCTGATACGAACGCGCCATTGCAATTGCTTCGGTTAGATTGTCGGCGCGTTCCCAGCCGAGCATTGCGGGGACGTGGGCGTTTTCCGCGCCGGCGACGATGACTTTGCCGACGTGCTGGCGACCGTTTTCGCCCCAATACCACATAAAGAAAGCGTGCGCTCCGTGATAGGCGTTGCCGCGCCGATACATTTCGATGTAGGCGGGATTTTCGGCGAATTCGCGTTCGTATTTCTCGCGCAGGTAGAATGCGTCGCGCGATTCGGGCAGCAGGCGATGGAAAAATTCGATATACGACGGGTGAAATTTCGGGTCGAATTCGTCAAAACACGGGTGCGTGATAATCATCACGCCGCCTTTTCTCAGCAAAGGTTTGTTGCGATACATATTGAAGTGATAACCGAGAGCCATCACCTGCACGAGAATCGGATTCAGGGCGGAATAGACGTTATACGGCGAGATGTCGGGAATGCCGGAAATCAAAATGTCGCACTGCCCTTTGACGGGAATTTCATATTGCCGGTAATTTAATTCGAGAATTTTTTCGTGAACTTTTTCCGTCTCGCCCGCAAAACAGCCGATTAATTCGTATTGCGCGGGGATTTTATGCAGCAACTTCCGACGTGCGCCGCGCGGCAGATTGCCGAACGTGCGTTTCATCGTTTCCCATTTCATCCGGTCCATAAACGAAAATTCGTCTTCGTTGCGCGTCAGAATGTCGTAACCTTCGGGAAACATTTTGTTGTTAATCGCGGTTTCGACGTGGAAGACATTGCAATGCTCGTCAACCAACTTTCCGAGTTTGATAACCTTGTGATTCAAAACCGATTTCGGCGGATCCATATAAGAATCCGAATCACGAATCGTCTGCGGCTCGTGATGCTGGCGCAAACTTTCGTAATCGCACAACCCGACCGCAACCGATTTATGCCCGCCGTCCATCGGCACGAGATTGAGATTCAGATAAATCAAAATATCGCTCTCGATGGCGCGACGGTTGACGCGCAGCGGTTCGTCGTGGCGCGTTTCGCCGATTTTAATTAAGTTTTCGTCATCTTCCGCGTCGTGATTGTAATAACGGTCTGGATAAAATTCGTTGAAAATAGTCGAGCCGACCATTCGCTCCATTTCCCACGCCGTCATTTTGCGGTGCAGAGAATTGGCGATAATCAAATGCACGTCGTCCACGCCGTTCGCCGCGCACATATCCA
>Ga0136611_10001715_pt1 | contig 15229 bp, 15 predicted proteins | sample AntDrymUQ2232306_2_FD_106645 | JGI IMG/M metagenome (GOLD analysis project Ga0136611, IMG submission 106645) | Polar desert sand microbial communities from Dry Valleys, Antarctica - metaG UQ223 (23.06) | ecosystem: Environmental > Terrestrial > Soil > Desert | place: Antarctica: Dry Valley...
AGCCCGGGACGGTCGTACCGCGATAGGCGGTCGGGCTGGCGCCCCACGTGTCAGCGAGCAGCCTGCCGTCGCGCCCGCGCACCCGATGAGCGATCGGCTGGTCGGTGACCCGAAAGCCGGTGCCGAAGATGAGGACGTCGACCTCGTGCTCGGCCCCGGTCGTATCGACGACGCTGTGTGGCCGGATCTGGGTCACGGCGTGCGTGATGACGTCGACGTTGGGTCGGCTCAGCGCCGGCAGGTAGTCGTCGGACTTCAGGATCCGCTTGCAGCCGATCTTGTACGACGGGGTGAGCTTGGCTCTCAGGACCGGGTCGGGGACCTGCTTTTCGAGGTGCTTGCGGGCCAGCCAGTCCAGTCGCCGCGACATCGGCCCGTGGCCATTGAAGCCGCGCAGGCTCAGCTCGTTGAGTCCGTAGATGAGTCCGCGGGCGGCCTTCTGGACGAGCGGACGCTCGGCGTAGAGCCGCTTGGCCCGGTCGCTGACCTGGCGGTCCCAGCGCGGCACGATCCACGGCGGGGTGCGCTGGAACACCACGAGCGATCCGGCGGTCGGCGCGATCGCCGGGACGAACTGAACCGCGGAGGCACCGGTGCCGATCACCGCGACCCGCTTGCCGGTCAGGTCGAGGTCGTGGTCCCACCGGGCCGAGTGGAACGCGGGACCGCCGAAGTCGGCCAGCCCGGGCAGGTCTGGCGTGAAGGGCTCGCTGAGCGGACCCGTCCCGGCGACGAGCACGTCGCGGTGAGGGTCGCTGCGGTCGTGCACCCGCTGACTGTGGCGCCGCAGCTGCAGGAGCACCTGCGCCGGCGCTTCGCCGACCTCGGTCACGAGCTGCTGTCGTGGCAGGAGACGTCCCCCGAGGACGAGGGCACCGGGCTGGCCCGTGACGCGCTCGCCGACGGCGCGGACCTCGTCGTGGGGGCCGGCGGCGACGGCACGGTGCGCGCGGTGGCGACCGCCCTGGCCGGGACGGGCACCGCCCTCGGCATCGTGGCGACCGGGACGGGCAACCTCCTGGCGCGCAACCTGTCGCTCCCGCTTCACCTGTCGGCAGCGCTCGACGTCGCGCTCGACGGGGAGCGCTGACCGTCATGGTCCCGCGGTGCTCATCTGGTCCTGCCTGACGTCAGCCGCCGGTGCGCGGCTCAAGGACGAAGACGGGGATCTGCCGCTCGGTCCTGCGCTGGTAGTCGGCGTACGGCGGGAAGGCCGCGACGGCCCGCTCCCACCACTGCTCGCGCTCCTCGCCGCTGATCTCCCGGGCGTGCATGTCCTCCTTGTGCGGCCCGTCCTGCACCTCGACGTGGGCTTCGGCCAGGAGGTTGGGGTACCAGTCGGGGTGCTCGGGCGCGCCGCCCTTCGAGGCCACGGCGGCATAGCAGCCGTCGTGCTCCACGCGCATCAGCGGTGTCTTGCGGAGCTTGCCGCTCTGCGCCCCGCGGTTGGTGACGACGACGACCGGCAGGCCGGTGTCCCGAAGGGTGGTGCCCTCGGTCCCGCCCGACGACTCGTACAGCTCGACCTGGTCGCGGACCCACTTCTGCGTGCTCGGCTCGTACTCCCCCTGCAGCGGCATGGCCGACATGAAACACCCGGGAGCCGGTGTGGGGCAACGGCGGCGGGCGCGGAGCGCGGGGCAGGACGCTTCCGGCGCAAGCGCGACGCGGCAGCGGGTCCGCGTGGCACGAACCTCGACCGACCTTGACCGACCTGCCGCTCAGCGTCCTCGTCCGACAGAGGGCCCGGGTTGCGCCCTACTGGTAGGAGATGAACACCGGCGTCGGCTCGACGGCGAGCGTCCGGGCCGGCGTCATGGTCGGGCTGTCCTCGTCGTAGAAGTTCTTCCAGCCGAACCGCATCCCGGCGGGCGGGTCCTGCAGGATCACGTTCCACGTCTCGAGCTTGGTGCCGGTCGGCCCGTGGCCATCCATCTGCGTCACGACGGAGACCTCGTCCCGATCGGCGACGATGCGCTCGCGCTCCTCGAGCATGTACGTCTTGAACTGGTGCAGCAGCAGCATCTTCTGCGGCAGCGCGTTGTCCCGCACGAGCGCAGCGAGGTAGTCCCCCACGCGGTTGACCTCGTCCGCGCCGACCGCGCCGATCTGCACCATGTGGCGCTGCCCGGGGGCCAGCCGCCACTCCGGGTCGAGGGCGAGGCCGACGTGCGGCATCAGCAGGAACTCCTCGTACAGCTTGGCCTGGGTGAGGAAGTCGGTGTAGCCGGGCTGCAGGTCCAGCAGGACGTACGTGCCGGAGGCGGCGGCCGCGTCGATGTGGCCGCGCAGCTGGTCGAGCGTCGACTCGTTGGAGTAGTCGCCGTCTGCGCCCGCTGCCGAGCTCGCGACGGTGGTGATGATCTCGAAGGTGGGGATGACCACCTCGTCGTCGGGGCGGACAACGGCGTAGGACTCCGCCAGCTTCGCCGCGCGCGCCACCGTCGCCTCAGGCCCCTGCTCGCCCAGCACGCCCAGCGCGCCCGACCCGGGGTGGCCGTAGAGCGCGACGTAGCGCTTGCCCGGCAGGACGAGCTGGCCGCCGCCGGGGAGCTGGACGCCGGTCGACGCTGCCGCGACCCGGTAGGCGAACCGGGCGTCGGGACCGAAGGCGTCGCCGAGACCGAGGACCCGCTGCGGTGCGAGCTCCTTCATCCGCGTGACGACGGCCGGGTCGGCGCGCGGGTCGGAGCCGGGGACGACGACGACCTCTGCGCCCGCGGCGCGGGCGGTGGCGACCGCAGCCGCCTCGACCGGGTCGCCGGTCGCCAGGACCACGGTGCCCGTCGCGGGCGCCGTCGGACCGACCTCCGGGAGGGCGTCGGCCACGTCTGCGTCGGACGCCGGCGCCGCGACCACGTCGACCACGTCGAGCTCGTCGGCCCAGGTCTTCGCTGCGGAGCCGACGGCCAGCACGGCCTCCGGCGCGAGCCGGTCGACCTCCCGGGTGACCGTGGCGGCCGCGCCTGCCGAGGGCGACAGCAGCAGCGGTGCCCCGAGGGAGACGGCGAGCGACTCCCCCCGGGTCCGCGCGGCGGCGTCGCCCGCACCGGCGAGGACGACGACAGGCGCGCTCTCGTAGAGCGCCGCGCTCGTGCCGACGGCGAGCTCGGACGCGGTCGCACCAGGCACGACCGACGGCGGCGCAGCGGCCCGCTGCAGCTCGGCGGCCGGCGGGCCGGGGCGCGCCGGAGCAGACGTGTCACTCGAGCTCGCAACGGCCTCGCCACCCGTGTCCGTGACGGTGCAGGCCGGGAGGAGCAGGGTCGGGAGCAGCAGAAGTGCGGAGAGGCGCACGTCGTCCTTCACGGGGCAGGTGTCCCGCGGCGGTCGACGCGGCGCCCTCGAGGTTATGCGGCGGGTTCCCGGAAGCGGAGCACCTGGCCGGGTGTCAGCTGCCCGCACGCGTCGACATCGTCGTCGTGCACGTAGCCGACGACGGGGTAGCCGCCCGTGACGGGGTGGTCGGCGAGCAGCAGCACGGGCCGGCCGTCGGGCGGCACCTGCAGCGCGCCCCGCACCATTCCCTCGCTCGGGAGCTCGCCGTCCCGGCGGTGCTCGAGCGGCGGGCCGTCGAGCCGCAGGCCGATGCGGTTGCTCTCGCCCGTCACGATGTATGCGCTGTCGAGCAGGACGTCCCACGCCGCGTCGGGGAACCAGTCGCGGCGCGGACCCGGCAGCACCCGCACCCGCAGCTGGCGCCCCGTCGGCTCCGCCACCGCAGCGACGTCGACGTCGGGGAGCGGCAGGTGCGGCTCGCCGACCGGGAGCACGTCCCCAGGCGCGAGCGACGGCGGGCCCAGCCCGGCGAGCAGGTCGGTCGAGCGGGACCCCAGCACGGGCGGCACGTCGAGGCCTCCCCGCACCGCGACGTAGGTGCGCAGGCCACGAGCCGGCGCGCCGAGCGCCAGCCAAGACCCGGCGCGCAGCAGGATCGGCGCGTTGTGCGCCGTCGCGCCTGCGCACCGGGCCCCCGTCGTCACCACCACGACGTCGGCGTCGGCTCGCAGGACCAGCCCGCCGTACGTCACTTCCAGCACGGCGTCTCCGCTGCGGTTGCCGACCAGCCGGTTGGCGAGCTCGGCCGACGCCCGGTCGCACGCGCCGGAGCGCCCGACGCCGATGGCGGCCTGCCCCCGCCGGCCAGTGTCCTGCACGGTGGTCAGCAGTCCCGGCTCGAGCACCGTGACCGCCCTCATCCCCGCCCGCCCTCGAGGAAGCGGACGCGGCTGCCCGGGCGCAGCAGCGCAGCCGGGTCGCGAGCGGGGTCGAACACGGCGACCGGCGTCCGGCCGACCAGCTGCCAGCCGCCTGGTGACGCACTGGGGTAGACGCCGCTGAACCCACCGGCCAGCGCGACCGAGCCGGCGGGTACGGACGTACGCGGCGTGGAGCGCCTCGGCAGGTCGTACGGCCACGCCGGCGACGTCAGATAGCCGAAGCCGGCGCTGAATCCGCAGAAAGCGACCGTCCACTCGGCCACCGTGTGGCGCCGCACCAGCTCGGCGGTGTCGCAGCCGAGCGCCTCCGCAGCGGTCGACAGGTCGGCGCCGTCGTAGGTCACGGGCACCTCGACGACCGGGCCGACGACGCGCGCGCCGGGCTGCGGGCGCACCTCCCGCACGGCCCGCTCGACGACGGCCGGTGACGTGGTCGACGGATCGAGGACGAGCAGCAGCGTGCGGGCTGCCGGCACCATGTCGAGCACCCCGGCGGGGAGCTCGCCGAGCAGGGTCACGTGGAGCGCCATCACCGCGTCGAGGTCGTCGAGCTCGACGAGCAGCGCCGTGCTGCCGCTCGGCAGGACGCGCATCAGTCGACCGGCAGCACGTCGACCCCTGCCGCGCGCAGGGCGTCGCGGACGGCGAGCGCGATGACGACGGCTCCGGCCGTGTCGCCGTGCACGCACAGCGACTCCGCCTCGACCACGAGCTCGCCGCCCGTCGCGTCGACCACGGGGCGACCCGTGGCCATCGCGACGCACCGCTGTGCGATCCGCGCCGGGTCGGACAGGACCGCGCCCGGCTGGGTGCGCGGGACGAGCGCGCCCTCGGGCGTGTATGCGCGGTCGGCGAAGCCCTCCCGCACCACCCGCAGCCCGGCCGCCTCGGCGAGGCGGAGGAAGACCGAGCCGGGCAGGCCGACGACGGCGAGCGACCGGTCGAGCTCGACGACCGCCCGGACCACCGCGGCGGCCTGCTGCTCGTGGGAGACGATCGCGTTGTAGAGCGCGCCGTGGGGCTTGACGTAGCGGACCCGGTCGCCTGCCACGGCGGCGAACGCCTGCAGCGCACCGATCTGGTACACGACCTCCTGCGTCAGCGCGTCGGGCTCGACGTCGAGGAACCGGCGGCCGAAGCCGGGCAGGTCCTGGTATCCGACCTGCGCGCCGATGCGCACGCCCGACGCGACCGCCAGGTCGCACACCCGCCGCATCGTCGGCGCGTCACCTGCCGAGAAGCCGCAGGCGACGTTGGCGCTCGTGACCACGCGCAGCATCGCCTCGTCGTCGCCGAGGGCCCAGGAGCCGAAGCCCTCGCCGACGTCGGCGTTGAGGTCGATGCGCACGCCGACAGGCTGTCACTGCTGGCAAGGGCACCGTCAGACGGCGGCGAGCGCCCGTGGCGAGCGGGTTGCCGGGACCTGCGCGGCGCCGTACCGCTCGGCCAGCTCGGCCGTCGCGCGGGCGTGCAGCTCAGCGTCCGTGGTGCCGAGGTGCGTCGCCATGGTGGCGCGGAAGCCGGGCGACCAGCGCAGCTCCATCGCCCGCATCGGAACGGTGGCCTCGAGCTGGCAGAGCAGCCCAACCATCCCGAAGGCCACGCGGTGGACCATGAGGTACTCCGGCGGGAGCTTCAGGTGCTTGGGCACGACGTGGGCGCTGGAGCGCGGGTTCATCAGCTTCGCGGCCTCCTCGCGCAGCCACCCACGGGTGAAGGTGAAGGTCGGGCCGGCGAACGGCTCGCTCATCGTCGCGAGGTAGTCGAGCACCTCCGCCACGGTCACCGGGGCGTCGGGGGCCAGGAAGCCGAGCCCCGTCATCGCCTCCATGAGGCCGTCCTCGTCACCGGTGAGCACGAGCGCGGCGTTGCGGCCGAGTGGCGCCGGGATGCCCCCCGGCAGCTGCTTGACCGCACCGAAATCGAGCACGCCCACCCGTCCGTCGGGCAGCAGCAGGAAGTTGCCCGGGTGCGGGTCGGCGTGCAGCAGGCCGGTCCGCTCGGGCCCGGCGTAGATGACGTGCACCAGCGCCGCGCCGATCCGGTCGCGCGCGGCCTGTGAGAGCGCAGGGTCGTTGATGTGCTGAGACAGCGGGGCGCCGTCGAGCCAGCCGGTCACGAGCACCTTGCCCGTCGCGTGGTGCACCTCGGGCACGACGACCAGCGGGTCACCGGCGAAGGCCGTCGCAAAGCGGCGCTGGCTCGTGGCCTCCTTCTCGTAGTCGAGCTCGTCGTCGAGCCGGGCGGCGAGCTCGTCGACCAGCCCGGTCGCGTCCGCGAGGTGACCGAGGGACCCGAGCACGCGGGCGACCCGGCGCAGCTGGCGCAGGTCGGAGCGGAGCGCCTTGGCGACGCCGGGGTACTGCACCTTGACCGCGACGGCGACCGGGGCCGCGTCGGGGGTGGCCCGCCACGTGCCGCGGTGCACCTGACCGATGCTCGCCGCGCCGGCCGGCCTCGTGTCCAGCGTGAGCCGGGCCGACCAGTCCTCGCCGAGCTCCGCCACGAGGACGCGCTCGACGGTGCTCCACGGCAGGGCGGGAGCGGCGTGCTGGAGGGTGTTGAGCGTCGCGCGGTAGGGCGCCGCGAGCTCCTCCGGCAGCACCGCCTCGAGCACGCTGAGCGCCTGGCCCAGCTTGAGCGCCCCGCCCTTGAGCTCGCCCAGGGTGCGGCACAGCTGCTCGACGGTGCGGCGCTGGACCTCGCTGGCGACGGCCTCGGCGGGCGCGCCGCCAACCTTCTTCGCCGCGCCGAGAGCGGTCCGGCCGGCGTACATGCTGGGCAGGGCGGCGAGGCGGGCGCCTCGGACGAGCGTGCTGGTGCGCAGGCCGCTCACGGCGTCTCCTCGGGTCGGGTCTCCCTGTCCCTTCGGGGCCACGGACGCCGGTCTGTACCCCCTTCGGGTGTTGCCAGGGCGCCGCCTGACAGGGACCGGTGCCGTGCCCGCCTAGTACGGCTGCTGGTACTTCGGCATCGCGAGGGTCCGCAGCCGCAGGATCTCGTGCGACACCGGCACGACGTCGGGGATGAGGTCGAAGCGCGAGAGCGGGGCGTCCCGCTGGGCGACCGAGTCCAGGCGCAGGGTGCCGTAGCGCAGCAGCCGCCCCACCGGCGGCACCGACGCGTCGATGTAGGCGATCGCGGTGAGCGAGATGGACGGCGAGTGGCGGGTCAGCACGCCGTGGCGGCGGTAGATGCGCTTGTCCGTCACGACGAGCCGGTCGGTGTACCAGTCGGTGACGTCCTCGGCGAGCCACCCCAGCAGGAGCAGCCCGCCCAGCAGCGTCCCGAGCAGCACGTCCGCGAGGACGAGCCCGGCGACCGCGCCGCCGGTGACGAGCAGCGACGACCGGAACCCGCTGCTGTGGCGCACCTGCGTCCAGACGAGGACGAGGGCCGCGAACACCAGCACCAGCGGCAGGTCGGGGCCGGCTGCGAGCGCGACCAGCCCCGCGACGGTGCGCAGGCCCGGGGCGACGAGCAGGAAGGGGTGGCGGCGATCGTCGATGACCACGGTCTCCGCGCTCGACACGAAGTCCGTCCGGCGGTTGCCCTCGTCCCAGGCCTGCGCCCGGCCCTCGAGACCCGCCAGCGAGTGACGCAGCCGACGGCCGCGCTCGCGGACCGCCCGACCTCCGGCTCGCACGAGGGGCGGGCGCTCCCAGCGCGGCTCCTCGTGCTCGTCCTGCGGGTCCACGTGGCGCCTCCTGCTCGGTCGTACGGGGCACGGTAGCCCGCGCGGACGGGTCCCCCGCCCGGGTTGCGGGCCGCGACACGCGGACGCTTGCGGCTGATCTCCGTCCGCATGTGCCAGCCTGGGGTCATGGTGCTGTCACGATCGACCCGCGCTGCTGGCCTGGCTGCGGGCCTGGCTGCGCGCCTCGCTGTGGGAGAGGGGGAGCGGCGATGAACGCCAAGAGCGTGCTGCTCCTGCTCGTCGTCATCATCATTGTGGTGGGGGCGACCGGCGGCGACGACTCGGCCGCGGCAGTCGGCAGCGCGATCGGCGAGGCGGTGCACCTGGTCCGGGTGGCCTGGGACGCCATGGTCAACAGCAACGGCTGATCGCCCGCAACTGCTGAGGAGCCTCGTGTCCCTGCTCGACCTGCCCGTCCGCACGCTGTCGGGGGCGCCCACGACGCTGCGCGACCTCGCCGGCGGCGACGCTGTGCTGCTCGTCAACGTCGCCTCGCGGTGCGGCCTCACCCCGCAGTACGAGCAGCTCGAGCAGCTGCACACCTCGACCGACGGCCTGACGGTGGTCGGCGTGCCGTGCAACCAGTTCGGCGGCCAGGAGCCCGGCTCGGCGACGGAGATCCAGGCCTTCTGCTCGGCCACCTACGGTGTGAGCTTCCCGATGCTCGACAAGACGGAGGTCAACGGGCCGGGCCGCAGCCCCCTGTTCGACGAGCTGACCTCGGCGCCCGACGCCGAGGGCGCCGCTGGCGACGTGCAGTGGAACTTCGAGAAGTGGCTGCTGTCCCCGGCAGGGGAGCCCGTCGCGCGGTTCCGCCCCCTAGTCGCGCCGGACGACGCCGCCGTGACCGACGCGGTCCGGGACGTCCTGCCGTCCTGACGCTCGGCGGCAGGGGGAGATGTCTCTGACCACCCGGTAGATGGCTACTTCGGACGGTGACGAACCGGTTACAGCGTGTTCCCCTGAGGAGGTGACCTCGCGCCTGACCCGCTCCCTGCTGTCCCTCGGCGTCGCGACCGGCCTGTGCGCCGGTGTGCTGGCCGGCACTCCGGCGGCTGCGAGTCCCGGGCACTCACCGGGGCGGGCAGCGGCTGCCGACGCCGCGCTGGCCCGGGTGGCCCCCGGACCACCCGTCGTGATCACCGCCGGCCCGGGCAAGGGCCGTTCGACCGTGCCGGCACCGGAGCTGCAGACCGCCCCGCTCGGCCGCAGCTCGCTCACGGTCGCCGGCGCCGACAGCAGCGCCGTCGCGACGTCCACGATCGTCGTGAACTACACCGGCTTCACCGCGGAGGCGCGAGTGGCCTTCCAGTCGGCCGTCGACGTGCTCGAGACACTCATCACGGCACCGGTACCCATCGTGGTCGACGCCTCCTGGGCGCCGCTGGGCACGACCGTCCTCGGCTCTGCCGGCCCGACCTGGCTCACCCCCCGGACCGTCGGCGGGGTGACGTCGTACTACCCGTACGGCCTGGCCAACCAGCTCGCGGGGGTCGACCTCGACCCTGCCGAGAGCGACGTCAGGGCCCGGTTCAGCAGCACCTACACCGCGTGGTACATGGGTACCGACGGCCTCACGCCCTCGAACCGCATCGACTTCCCGAGCGTGGTCATGCACGAGGTCATGCACGGGCTCGGCTTCGTCGGCGGCATGGAGTACAGCGGCGGCACCGGCTCGTGGGGCCCGACGATCCCCTTCGTCTACGACCGGCACGCCGCCACGACGAGCGGCACGTCGCTGCTGAGCACAACGGCGTTCCCCAACCCGTCGACCACCCTCGGCTCCGCCCTCGTCGGAGGCCGGCTGCAGACCGTCGGCCCCTACGCGAGGCGCGGCAACGGCGGGGTGGCACCACGCCTCTACGCGCCGTCGGTCTGGAGCGGTGGGAGCAGCTACTCCCACCTCGACGAGAGCACCTTCCCGGCCGGCACCCCCAACTCCCTCATGACCTACCAGATCGGCCCTGGCGAGGCGATCCACAGCCCCGGGCCGGTGGCCCTCGGCATGCTCCGCGACATGGGCTGGGACGCGCTCGTGGTCCCCGCGGCGCCGACCGGCGTGACCGCGACGGCCGGCGGCGGCTCGGCAACCGTGAGCTGGATCCCTCCGGCGGACGACGGCGGCTCGCCGGTCGCCAGCCAGCGCGTGATCCCATCGGTCGGCGCCCCGGTCACCGTGTCCGGCAGCGCCTCGAGCGCCGTCGTGACGGGACTGACGGCGGATTCGCCGGTCACCTTCACCGTGGTGGCGGTCAACGGCCTCGGCGACAGCCCACCGTCCGCCCGCAGCGCCGCCGTCACCCCCACGTCGGCCGCGCCGGCAGACACGGCGCCCCCCGTGCTCGTGGAGCTGGACGTCACGCCCCGGACCGTCGACCTGGCGTCGGCCGCCTACCCCGAGGTCAGCGTGACGGCCCGGATCACCGACGCCACGGACGTCGAGTGGACGCCCTTCGCGTTCAGCTCTGACAGGAACCGCCTGGCCGGAGTCCTGGAGCGCACGTCGGGCTCCGCGCAGGACGGGACCTACACCGGCACCGTCACCGTCCAGCCGGACGCGCCGCTCGGGACGTACACCCTGGGGCTGTCCCCGCTCCTCGACACCCTCGGCAACGCCGGTCCGGCCGGTCCTCCGCCGGGCTTCCCGACGACGCTCACCGTCTCCGACAGCCGCCGCACCGTGCCCGAGGCGCCGCACGACGTGGCGGCGACGGCGCTCCCCAGCGCCGCGCAGGTGTCCTGGTCACCAGCCTGGCCCAACGCCGGACCCGTCACCAGCTACACGGTCACCACGGCGCCGAGCGGCCAGACGACCGTCACGTCGGGTACCTCGGTGATCGTGTCCGACCTGAGTCCCGGCGAGAGCTACTCCTTCACCGTGACCGCCACGAACGAGTTCGGCACGAGCGACCACAGCTGGACCAGCAGCGTCGTCGTACCGCTCCCCGGCACCTGCCTCAGCGGCTTCGTCGACGTGCCGGCCGACCACCCCTTCTGCGAGCAGATCCGGTGGATGAAGACCGCCGGCGTGAGCACGGGGACGGTCCTCCCGGACGGGACGGCGGAGTACCGGCCGGCGCTGAGTGTCTCCCGACTGGCCATGGCCCCGTTCCTCTACCGCGCCCTCGGGTCGCCGGCGTTCATCGTGCCGGCCGTGGCGACGTTCGCCGACGTACCGCCCGGCCACCCCTTCTTCGCCGAGATCGAGTGGATGGCCGCCCGCGGCATCAGCACCGGGACCGCCCAGCCGACGGGCCGGCCGCTCTACAAGCCGGCCGAGCCGGTGAGCCGGAGCGCGATGGCCCTGTTCCTGCAGCGGGCCGCGGGGTCGCCCGCCTCCACCCTCCCGTTGGAGCCGTCGTTCGCCGACGTCCCGGCCACGCACCCGGCGTACGCCGCGATCGAGTGGATGCGGGCCGCCGGCATCAGCACCGGCACCGCACAGACGACCGGCCCGCCGCTCTACAAGCCCGCGGACCCAGTGAGCCGGCAGGCCATGGCGGCCTTCCTCCAGCGCTTCGACACGCTGCTCGGTCCAGGCACCTAGTCTCCCGACGTGGCAGTGCTCGTCGACGCAGCGGTGTGGCCGTGGCGCGGCAGGCTGTGGGCCCACCTCGTCAGCGACGCGTCCTACGACGAGCTGCACGCCTTCGCGACGAGCCTCGAGGTGCCGCGCCGCGCGTTCCAGGGCGACCACTACGACATCCCGGCGGAGCTGCGGCAGCGGGCGATCGAGCTCGGTGCCGAGCCGGTACGCGCCCGGGAGCTCGTCGCCCGGCTCAGGGCGGCGGGGCTGCGGCGAGACCGTCGAGCTCGACCCGCAGGTTCTGCCTCGCCGGCGCCTCCCACAGCCGCCGTCCAGCCGCCGTCGTGAACAGCCGCCGGCGGTCGAGCATGGTCTGGAGGACCGCCGACCGTCCCCGCCGGAAGTCCGCGTCGCCGACGTGGCCGTACTCCTCGCGGACGTCCGCGGCGTACTGCAGGTAGCGCTCGGGCGTCGCGCCCAGCACCGCGAGATCCGCGTCGCAGAGCAGGGAGCCGGGGTCGTCGCCCGGCGCCGGGTCGTGCGTCGTCGTGAGGAGCACCAGGCGCACCACATCGGCCACCTCGGCAGGTGGCCGCCCGAGCGCGGCCAGCACCGTGGCGGCCAGGTCGGCGCTGCGCCGCTCGTCGCGCCCGGGGGTCAGCGCGTAGACGGCGTCGTGGAAGTACGCCGCGAGCACCACCGGCCCGGGGACGTCGCCACCTCGCGCGACCAGCGGCAGGGCGTGCAGCACCTCCGCGAGGTGGCGCCGGTCGTGGTAGCGCCGCTGCGGCTCGGCGTAGCGGTCGACCACGTCACGCCCGGCGGCGAGCGCGTCGGGCGAGGATCCGAGCACGCGCTGCCACGGCTCGAGGAGCGCGCTCACGCCCGCCCCCCGGTGATCCACGCCGGTCTTGTGCCGCCTGAGCGGTCCACAAAGGACACGAACACGGCGTTGATCATGGCCCGCGCGGCTACGACGACGCCCGCTCCTCCGGCGCCTCGACGCCGAGGTCCTCCGCCGGCTGCCCTGCGGCGAGGACCGGCGGCGAGCCCGGCTCGGGTTCGAACTCGGCCAGCGACTGCCTGCCGTAGCGCACCGCGACCGCGACGACCGCCACGACCGGCACCGCGAGGAAGGCACCGGTGATGCCGGCGATCGTGCCGCCGGCCGTGACGGCGAGGATCACCACGGCCGGGTGCAGGTCGAGCGTCCGGCCCACGAGGATCGGCTGCAGCACGTTGCCCTCGACCTGCTGCACGATGAGCACCAGCGCGATGACGATCAGGGCGGTCGTGGGCCCGTTCGTGACGAGCGCAATGAGGGCGGCGAGCGCTCCGGTGACGAACGCCCCGATGATCGGGATGAAGGCGCCGAAGAAGATGAGCACCGAGAGCGGCACCGCCAGCGGCACTCCCAGCACCGCCAGCCCGGTGCCGATCGCGACGGCATCGACGAGGCCGACGGCGGCCTGCGCCCGGATGAAGCCCGACAGCGTGGCCCAGCCGCGCTGCGACACCGCGCTCACGTGCGGCGCCGCCCGGGGGCCGACCAGGCCGCTCAGCCACGGCAGGAACTTCGGGCCGTCCTTGAGGAAGAAGAAGCACAGGACCAGGGCGAGCAGGCTGGTGATCAGGAGCGACCCTGCCGCGACCGCGCCGCTGAGCACCCGTCCTGCGATGTTCTGCGCGTTGGACTGCAGCTCGGTGATCAGGTTGTCGACGGCCCCGCCGACCGCCTCCTCACCCAGATTGAGCGGAGGGCCGGTGACGAAGCCCTGCACGTCGTCCAGGCCGGCGACCACCTGGTCGGCGATCTCCTGCGCCTGGCCGGTGACCTGGGGCGCGAGGACGGCGAGGAGGGCGATGAGCAGGAGCACGCCGGTGAGCAGCACGCCGATCGCGGCCAGGGCGGCCGGCACGCCGCGCTCGCGCAGGAAGCGGACCGGCGGCCAGAACACGGTCGCCAGCAGCAGCCCCATGAGGACCGGCAGGACGATGACCCAGAGCTTGCCCACGAGATAGGCGATGACGAGCGTGGCCGCGACGATGAGCAGGAACCGCAGGCTCGCCGTCGCGAGCCGGGCGGCGGCCCGTCCGACCAGGGCCTCGCGGCGCACGGACGACTCCGGCAGCCGGCGGCCGGGCTCCGGCGACGGAGCACCGGCATCGGCGTCGCTGCGCGTAGGGTCGTCGTCGACGTCTCCGGGGTGGCTCACAGCGCGCATCCTGCCCCCTGCCGGCCGTTGCTCACCGCACGGCGGCGATCTGCTGCGCGTGTCCTTCGCCGTGCACCGCGCTGACGTGTGCCGGCGGGCGGGGGCGCCGGGCTGCGTGCCGTCCTGGCGGTGCGGCGGCGGTGACCGGGACCGACCGGCAGCGAGCCGTCCGCTGACGGCGTTCCCGCTCCGGGAAGGGTCGGGCCGGACCGGCCGAGACCGTGTGCCACGCTGGCGCCATGGTGGGTCGACGGTGAGCTGCGACGACTGACCCCGGCCCGGGCGCGAGGTCCTGGCGGGACGGCGCTCGCGACGGCACCCCCTTCGCCGTAGCGCTGTTCGTCATGGCGCTGTCGTTCGGGGTGGTGGCCACGGACAGCGGCTTCCCGGTCTACGCCACCGTCGTCATGTCCTTCGTCGCCTACGCCGCATCGGCCCAGTTCGCGGCGGTGGCCCTGCTGGCGGGAGGTGGCGGGGTCGCGGCAGCGGTGCTCGCAGCAGCGCTCGTCAACGCCCGATACGTCCCGATGGGCTTCGCCCTCGGGCCGTCACTGCGCGGCAGCCGACTGCGTCGCGCCGTCGAGGGCCAGGCCGTCGTGGACTCGGCCTGGACCATGGCCTCGCGCGGCGACGGCACCTTCGACCGCACCTACCTGTTCGGGCACAGCGGGATCCAGTACGTAGCGTGGGTGGTCGGTACCGCCGTCGGTGCGTTCCTCCCAGCCCTCGACACCCGCGCCCTCGGGCTGGACGCCGTCTTCCCGGCGTTCTTCGTGGCACTCCTGCTCTCGGAGGTGCGGGACCGCAGGAGGCTGGCGGTCGCGCTGCTCGGGTCGGCGCTGACGCTCCTGCTCGTGCCCTTCTCCCCGGCCGGCGTCCCCGTCCTCGTGGCCAGCACCGCAGCCCTGATCGGACTGCGGCGCTCCCGCGGAGCGGCATGAGCGCCGCCGACGCCTGGCTGGTGGTGCTGCTCACCGCGGTGGCGACGTTCGTGGCGAGGGCCGTCGGCCCTCTCGTGGCCGGGGACCGGGCCCTGCCCGCACCGGTCACCCGGGTCGTCGTGATGCTCGCGTCCGCGCTCCTGGCGGCGCTCGTCGTCAGTTCGGCGCTCGCCGACGGCAACCGGTTGCACGTCGGTGCCGACACCGTCGGGGTCACCGTGGCCGGCCTCCTGCTGTGGCGGCGGGCTCCGCTCCCGGTGGCGGTCGTCGTCGCCGCTCTGGTCACCGCCCTGCTCCGCCAGGTCGGGGTCGACTGACCTCGGTGCAGACCCGCACCGGGTCGTACGCTTCCGCCATGCTCTACCTGATCCAGATGACGGTCCACCTCCCGGCGGGACTCGACCCGGAGGTGGTCACCGAGCTCAAGGCCACGGAGAAGCAGCGCGCCCTCGACCTCCAGCGCCAAGGCCGCTGGCGCCACCTGTGGCGGGTGGCGGGGAAGTACGCCAACGTCAGCGTCTTCGACGTCGCGGACCACGACGAGCTGCACGAGATCCTGTCGACGCTGCCGCTGTTCCCGTATATGGACGTGACGGTGACACCGCTCGCCGAGCACCCCTCGGCCCTCG
>Ga0136611_10001716_pt1 | contig 15228 bp, 17 predicted proteins | sample AntDrymUQ2232306_2_FD_106645 | JGI IMG/M metagenome (GOLD analysis project Ga0136611, IMG submission 106645) | Polar desert sand microbial communities from Dry Valleys, Antarctica - metaG UQ223 (23.06) | ecosystem: Environmental > Terrestrial > Soil > Desert | place: Antarctica: Dry Valley...
ACTGGTAGAATAGGCACGGACTCCTCCTCGACGGGAAATGGCTAGCACCTCTACTGTCGCCGGCGTCCGTGCCTGCTGGCTACTCCCTTTGTTCCGTCTACCTATTGCCGCGCGCTCTAAGTCTGTCCGTGTGCCGCTTCGCCGCGCCCAGGCTCAAGGCCGCCAGTGCGGCGCCCAAGCTGCACACCGCTATGCGGCGCCCAGGCCCATCAGGCGCGGCATCTCGTTGCCCGCACGGCCGCTCGGGACTGCCTCGATGTGGCGGGCCTGCTCGATGATGCGGCGGAGCTGGGCGAGGCCGCGCGACTGGAGCTTCTTCACGGCATCCTCCGACTTGCCGATGATTCCGGCCGCCTCGGCGGTCGTGAACCCGTCCAGGAACCGCAGCGTCACCACCTGGCGCTGGTCGCTGGTGAGGCGGTCGAGCGCGTAGCTCAGCTCGTGGCGGTCGAGCGAGCGGTCGATGACCTGCTCGGCCTTCTTCTCCGGGATCTCCGGGACATCGTCGAGCGAGGTCGCGATCTGGCGCGGGCGCGAGCGGAGATGGTCGATCATGTGGTTGCGCGCGATGCGGTAGAGCCAGGCTGAGAATGGCAGTCCCCGAAACTGATAGCTATGGATCCGCTCGAGCACCTTGAGGAACACTTCCGCAGTCAGGTCTTCGGCGGCCTCGCGCTGCCCATTCAGGTGGCGCGTCAGGTAACGGTTAATTTCCGGCGAGAACTGCTCGTACAGCTGCCCGAACGCTTGGCCGTCGCCCGCCTGGGCCCGCACCACAAGCTCTTGCACGTCCTCGACCATCGTTGCCACGTTTCTTCCCCAGCCGACGGACCGCATCCGTCGTTCGTCCAGCTCCGCGTGTGCCAGACGATCGCGGTCGTCCTGGCGTTACTTGAATGATCGGCAAGTTTCAGGGATGGTTCATGACCCATGTGGTACAAAACAGTCCCCCATGTAGGGGTAGATGTGGGGGCCGATTTCGGTTCGCTCTCCGAGTGCGAGTACGACAGCGCCCATGCCCGACCCAAAGGGACCATCCCACATCGACGGCGACGCGTCGCTCGCGCTGCTGGTGCGGGTCCGAGGTCCGGACCAGCCGGGCGTGCTCCACACGCTCACGCGGGTCATCGTCGATCGCCGCGCGAACATCACCTACATTCACATTGGTGACGCGCGCGGCGGGCGCACCTCGACGTACTTCGAGCTGAGCGGGGTCGCCGACGCCGATGGCCTCGTCCGAGACGTGGAAGCCCTGGCGATCGTGAATCTCGTCGAACGGACGCCGCTCGTCGGCACGATCTACGGCAAGCGGATCATCGTGATGGGCGGCGGGGCGCAGGTTGGCCAGGTGGTTGTGGGCGCCATCGCCGAAGCCGACCGTCACAACATCCGCGGCGAGCGGATCTCGGTGGACACCATCCCGCTGGTGGGCGAGGCCGACCTCGCCGAGGCGGTGCGCTCGGTACCCCGCCTGCCGCGTGCGGTCGCCCTCGTGCTGGCCGGGGCGATCGTGGGCGGCGAGGTGGCCCGCGCGGTCCGCGAGATCCGCGCGCAGTGCATCATCGTCGTCTCGCTGAACATGGTCGGCATCGAGACTTGCGCCGCGTCTCCTAGACGGCCGGCCTCTCGTGGGCGCGGCGGGTAGGGAGCCACACTACCTTTCGCAACGCGACAGGGCAGATCGTCGTCATACCTGACCATGGCGCCCAGGTCATCGTCCGCCCGCTGCTCCGAAGGATCGTGCGTGACCCTGGCATCACTGTGGACGAGTACAATCGACTGCTCGATGAAGTATGAGCACGGGAGTAAGATCCCAGTGAGGAACATGGCTGAATCGAACGACGCGGAAGAGATGCTCGAAGAACACGACTTCAGCGGCGGAGTGCGCGGCAAGTACGCGCGCCGTTTCGCCGAGGGGACGAACATCGTCGTGCTCGATTCGGACGTGGCTGCGCTCTTCCCCGACTCCAAGGCCGTCAACGAGGCATTGCGCCTCCTTGCTCGGCTCGCTCGTGAGCAGGCAAGCGCGCCTGCGCGCTAAGCGAGTATGAAGCGACGCGTCGCGACGCAGGCCGAGGTGGCCGCGTTCGACCAGGGCGTCTCCTTCGAGAACGTCGTGTTCGACCGGCTCGCGTTCGATCACGCCAAGCTGGCCGAGGGCCTGTTCATTGAGTGCTCGTTCGAGGGCGTCCATTTCCGGAACGCCCGCCTCAACGCCGCGATCTTCCGCGACTGCAACCTCAGCAACACGTCGTTCGCGGGTGCCAACTTGTTCTCGGCCCGCTTCGAGGACTCCAAGCTACTCGGCGCGCACTTCGATGAGGCCGAGAACGTCGTGGCGCTCGCGTTCTCGGCCTGCAACCTGACCTACGCCAGCCTGCGCGGCCTCGATCTGTCGCACGTCGAGTTCACGAAGTGCGTGCTCTCGGAAGCCGACCTCTCGATGACCGATCTGACCAAGGCGTCGTTCGTGGACGCCGACGTGAGCAACGTGACGTTTCGCGAGGCGATCTTCTCGGATACCGACTTTCGCGGCGCCACACTCGCCGGCATGAACCTCAAGCGCGACGACCTGCGCGGCATCATCGTTACCCGCAAGCAATTCGCCGACCTGGCCCACGAGATCGGCATCACCGTCGCCTAGGACCGCCGCCGGAGCCTACGCGGCGTCCGTCTCCTGCCGAGGCCGATCGGCATGTTCCTCTGCCTCGGGCGTGCGGAACCGCTCCTCCAGGAAGCGGCGGTTGGCGAGCAGGCGGTCCACATCCTGCCGCTCGAGATTCTGGGCCACCTCGTCCAGCTTGCTATCGAGCAGCCCGAGCTGCGCCCGCAGCTCGTCCAGCGCGGTCGTGCCGCGTGCGGAGATGACGGGGTCGCCGTCGCTCACGATGGCCAGGTACGCGTTGACCGTCCGAGGCAGGTACTCGGCCGTGGTCTGCCGCACGATGTGGAGATCCTGGGAGAAGGGCGGGAAGCGGTCGGCGTACCCGAGCAGCACGTCCGCCTTGCGCCGGATTTGGTCCACCTTGACCTGCACGTCGATCGGCAACTCGCGCCGCGCCCGCGCTTTGGCAGCACGGCTCGCCGGACCGGTCCTGTCCGGCTGGCGCGCCGCCGTCCCAGTGCTCGATCGCGGACATGCCCTCGCGGCGTGTCCAGTCTCGCTTTCCCGGTCGTTCCCGCCGCCGCGCATCGCGCGCACCAGCAGCCACGCCCCGGCCACGATCAGCAGCCACGGCAGCGCGTGCCCGATCGCGAACGCGATCCCGACCGCCGCCATCGCCACGCCCGCGACCAGCATAAACGACAGCATCCCGACAAACAGAAGCAGGAGCCACACGATCAGGCACCTCCGCCGGACGGCGGCAGCGACAGCTCGCTCACCAGCCCATCCGACCCGGCCCGCGCCACGTCGGCCGCGCGGGCGCGATCCACGTATACCTGGGCGCGCACGACTTCCCTGGATAGGCTGTCGATCGTCGTCTTCATGCTGTCGAGGGCGGCGAGCTTGAACGAGTCGATCGTGTCGATGGTCGCGTAGATGTTGTCGAACGCGGCCTGGAGCTTCGCGACGTCGACCGTCGCGCTCGCCGCCTGCTGCTGGATGTCGGCGGTCTGCTGGCGCAGCATCTGCGAGGTCGATTCGATGACGTTGCCGGTGGTCGAGTTGAGCGCGCCGATCTGGTCGAGCACCAGCCGCTGGCTGCCGAGCGCGAGCGCGGCGATCACCGCCGTCCGCAGCGCCGAGACGGTGGTGGTCGTGGCCCGCTCGACGCCCTTGATGAGCTCCGCGTTGTTCTTGCGGATGAGGTCGAGCGCCAGGTAGCCCTGGACCGTCGCCGAGAGCTGGGTCAGGAGGTCCTGGCGCTTCTGCCGCACGTAGAACAGCGCGTCCTCGCGGAGCGCCTTCGCCTTCTCTGGGTCGTGCGCCTCGGTCGCGGCAATCTTCTTCGTGAGCGTCTCGTCAAGCCTTGCGGCCATGAACGAATACTGCTCCAGGCGGCGCTTCATCTCCCAGAGGTGGACCTTCTCCTGGTCGAGCGCGGCATTGTCCCGCAGCAGCTCGTCTTGGCCCCGGTAGAGCCCACCGACGATCGCCTCGATCTGCGACTGCGCCGACTGATACTTGCGGAAGTACTCGCCGACCTGAGTGTTGAACGGCACCTTGGCCGCGAATGTCGCCCGCCGGAACAGCCCGCGTCGCTGGCTCAGGTGCCGCGACGGGTCGAGGGCCTCGATCTGCTGGCGCAAGGCGAGCAGGGCGCCCGACACCTGCGAGCCCTGCGCCAGCGGCCCCTGCTTGAGCGCGGCGGTCGGGCGGTCGAGGAAGCGGCTGGACGCCTCGGCCGAGCGCCGAATCTCCTCGTGGCCCATCCGGCCAATTGAGGCGACTTTCTGCTCGAACGCGGGCGACTGCGCCTCCAGCGCGGTGAGCGACTCGACGTACGCATCGACCGCCTCGTCGATGTGGGCGGCGGTCACCTCGTCAACCTTGATGATGGACGCGGCCTGCTGCTCGGTGACCCTCGACACGGGCGCGGGCGGTTCGAGGACGAGCTCGTCGCTCGCCGGCGCAGCCTCGGGGATGGTTGTGGTCATCGGTGAGCCCTCCTGCTACCGATGAGACGCAACCCGAGCCTCCGATGTTGCAATTCTCGCCTCCAATGACGAGAGCCCCGCGCTCATAATGAGGCGCGGGGCTCGGCAGTCAGGCGGGTGAGGTGGGAGTGGCTAGGCGTAGAGCTTGAACAGATTCTCCATCACCGCCGGGGCGTCCGCCTCGGTGCCCGTCTTCTGGGCCTTGAGGTGGTCCTCGAAGCTGTCGAGCTGCTGCTGGTAGAGCACGCCGAGGTACAGCGGATCGTCCGAGCCGGCGGCGACCAGCCCCTTCGCAATGTCCGACGGGTCGTGTTCGGCCGGCAGCTCGCCCACTTGATCTCGGTACGACTTGAACGTGTTGACCTTGTTGAAGGTCGGGCACGGACTGTACGTGTCGATGACGGCGAAGCCATTGTGGCTGATGCCCTGGACGATCAGCTCGGCCAGCTCCTTAGGCTTGCCCGAGAAGCCGCGCGCCACGAACGTCGCGCCCGCCGCGATGGCGAGCTGAAGCGGGTTAATCGGGCGGTCGGGCGTGCCCTTCGGGGTCGTCTTGGTGACGAACCCGACGTTGCTCGTCGGCGACGTCTGCCCCTTCGTCAGGCCGTAGATGTTGTTGTCCATGATGACGTAGCAGATGTCGAGGTTGCGACGCGCGGCGTGGACGAAGTGCCCGCCGCCGATGGCGAACGCGTCGCCGTCGCCACCCATCGCCAGCACCTTCAAGTCCGGGTTGCCGACCTTGATGCCCGTCGCGATCGGCATCGCGCGGCCGTGGACGCCGTGGAAGCCGTAGCTCGCGACGAAGAAGGGCAGGCGGCTGGAGCAGCCGATGCCCGACACGATCACGATGTCCTTCGTTTTGAGGCCCTTCGCGCGCATCGCGTTGTACAGGCCGTTGAGGACGCCGAAGTCGCCGCAACCGGGGCACCACGTCGGCTTCTCGTCGCTCTTGTAGGTATCCAGCGGCAAGAGCGTCGCCGCGTTGGTCGTCGTGCTATCGGGCATGCTGAACGACTCCTTCGATCTCCTGGACCAAGCGCGACACCTGGAACGCGGCCCCGCTGTACTCGGTCACGGAGCGGACGTCACTGAGGTAGCGAGCGCGCACGAGCTGGGCGAACTGCCCGCTGTAGTTCATCTCGGGGACCAGCACGATCCGCTTCGACTCGATGAACGGCTTGAGCTGCTGATCCGGTAGCGGCCAGAGCATCCGCGGGGCGAGCGCGCTGACCTTGATGCCGCGCTGCGCCAGAATGTCGATCGCCTCGACGACCATCCCGAACGCCGGACCCCAGCAAAGCACGCCGATCTCGGCCTCCGGATCGCCGTAGGTGTGGGCCGGCGGGGCAGCGCGCCGCGCCATCTCCATCTTGTGGAACCGCTTGTCGGTCATCGCGACGTGGTTGCCGCCGTCCGAGCGAGGGCGGCCGGCCTCGTTGTGCTCCAGGCCGGTCGCGACGTACTGGCCGCCCTCGGTGCCGGGGATCGCCATCGGCGAGACGCCGCTCTCGGTGAAAGTGTAGCGCTTGTAGCCGCTCTCGATGCCGGGCGCAACGCCCGCGCCATTTGCCGACGCGGCGGCGTTGGCCGATGCGCCATTCGCCGACGTGCCGTTCGCCACGGATTCGGTGGCGGCGGGGCTGCCAGCGTACGTCGCTCGATCGACGATCTCGAGTGTCGCGAGATCCGGGGCCGGGATGCCCTCGGTGCGGACCGCCAGGATCGTGTCGGTCAGCAGTAGGACCGGCATTTGGAACTGCTCGGCGAGGTTGAAGGCGTTGACTGCCTGCGTGAAGCAGTCCGCCACCGACACCGGCGCGAGCACGACCCGCTGGATCTCGCCGTGCCCACCCAGCGCGGCCAGGAAGAGGTCGCCCTGCTCCTGGCGCGTTGGCATGCCCGTGGACGGGCCGACGCGCTGCGCATCCACGATCACGAGCGGGATCTCGGCCATGCCGGCTAGCCCCATCAGCTCGACCATCAGGCTGAGGCCCGGCCCGGAGGTCGCCGTCATCGACTTCTTGCCCGCGTACGACGACCCGATCGCCATGCCGATCGCCGACATCTCGTCCTCGGCCTGGACGACCGAGCCGCCGACCTTCGGCAGCTCGGCGGCGAGGAACTCCATGATGTCGGTGGCCGGGGTGATCGGATAGCCGGCGTAGACGCGGCAGCCGCCCGCGAGCGAGCCCATCGCGATCGCCTGGTTCCCGGAGACGACGAGCTTGCGGTACTCGGTCGGCGCGCCCGGCTGCACCTGGAGCGCGCCGCGCTCGGGAATGTTGCGCCCGACGTAGCCGAAGCCGGCGTCGAGGGCCGCGTAGTTCTTATTCAGGATGTCCTCGCCCTTGCGGGCGAAGCGCTGACGGAGCAGCTCGCGGATGTGGTCCGCGCTGAGCCCGAACAGGGCCGCGAGCGCGCCGACCGCCACCACGTTCTTGCCGAGCTCGAACTTGAGCTCATTCTTGGCGATGTCGGTGAGCGGGAGGGCGTGCTGCTCGTAGCGACCGCCGCTGTCGAGCGGGGTCAGCTCGCCGGAGTCGTAGACCAGCAGGCCGCCGTCGCGCAACTCGTTGATGTTCCGGTCGAACGCCTCCTGGTTGAAGGCCAGCAGGATATCCACCACGTCGCCGCGCGCGCGGAGCCTATGCGGCGCGATCCTGATCTGGAAGAGCGAGTGCCCGCCCTTGATCTCGGCCGGTGGGACCGAGTCGGTGAGCACGGCGTATCCAGCTCGGGCCGCCGCGAGGGTGAGGAGCTGGCCCGTGCTCAGGACGCCTTCACCGGCTTCGCCGGCCACCCGGATCACGAGATCGTCGCGTTGCGCCATAGTTTTCTCCCAGCTCTCGCGGCGTCTGAACGGTCCGGATAAGGTCCCGCGAGTCTCGGAGGTTCTCCCGCAAAAAGCGACGCCTCATCGGCGCCGCGCGGGCAGCTCCCAAACCTCCGTGCGGGCAGAAGGGCGCTCGGGCCCCAGACCGGCGAAGAGCGTTACGATACAGCCTGACTCTCGATTATAGCCCTCATTTTTGGGGCACGCTAGCCTTCATGGCCGAATGGTCAGGATATGGCGCTCGGTGCGGGCTGCCACTCAGGTTGCGGTAAACGGCGGCGACGGGTCGATAGGCCTCGGCTGCCCGAGCGGCGGCGCGCGTTCGGGCAGCGCCGGCGGTTCATTCGGAGCGTCGTCTGCCGACAACATCGCGTCGCTCGCCTGCGCCGCGAGGCTCTCCGTTCGGGTCGGCAGCACCCGCCGCCGGGCCATGAGCGCGGCCGGGGCGCCGGCGTGCGGCGAGACCGGGCTGCGCAGCCCCTCGCGCGGCCGGCGGGGCGGCCGTTCGAGCCGTCTCGCTCGGCGGTCGATCGTGCGCCGCATCTCGCCCTCGATCAGCCCGAAATCCGCCGACGAGAGCAAGTGGACCTGACCCTGGAACGCGAGCGACCAGTCCTCGGGCGCCCACCGCTTGACATATAGCAAGCGCGGCGCCACTTGGGTCGCATCGACGTACTCGTGCTGCTGCAGCAGGACGTCCGTGCGCATTCGGACGCGCCACGGCGAGACGTCCGGCTTGCGTTCCGTGTTGAGCCAGATCGGCTCGTGGTCCTCGAAGAAGCCCGACGAGACCGTCCCCGTCGCCGGAAACACCTGGGCGCCGCTCACATAGAGGAGGAGGCGGTCGCCCATTGCCATTCGCTCGGCCTTCTTGCGGTGCCGCGCCTTCAACCCGATCAGATCCAGCCCGCGCGAGCGGCTGATCTCGAAGTTCTCCGGCGTCATGACAATCATCCAGTGACTGCCCGGCATCGGCGGCGTGTCCTCTCCTGAGCGTGCGCGGCGGGTCGAGCGGGCTCGGGCACGTCCACCGAGCGCGGACATCGGCGCCGCCGCCCCCACCGCATGGCGGACCCACTGCGGGAGGGTACCACCGGCCCGAAGAGGCAGTCAATCGACGCGCGCCCGGCGATCCTCCAGCGTCAGGACGCCCAGGATGGTGTCGGTGACGGGCGTCGGGATGCCGTGGCGTTGGCCGAGCCGCGCCATCGCCCCGAGCAGGCCATCCACCTCGAGCGGCTTCCCGCGCTCCAGATCCCGCTGCATCGACGACTTGAAGCCGGGATGGAGCTTGCGCACGTTCGCCATGGTGCGCTCGGCCGCGTCGGGGCCGGGGTCCGCGCCGTCCGCCGCCGAGACGGCCGCGGCCTCGCGGTACATTGCCTCCAGCGTCGCGGCAAGCTCCGGCACCGCCAGGATGTCGCCGATCGGCGCTCGGGCGGTTGTAGTGAGACCGGCGAAGGGGACGATGAAGCGGAATTTGTCCCACAGCTCCGCGCGCATGTCGTCCGGCACCTGCGCCTTGATGCCGGCCGCCTCGAACGCGGCGAGGATGCGCTCCGCCCGCCCGCCGGTCGCCTCGCTCGATCCACCTGTGCCGTACGTAGACGACGCGCCAGTGTCGCCTTCGCGTTCTCCGCTCTCGTCCGTCGTTGCCGCGCCCGCCGGCCCGACCTCGCCAAACCGAATCGCGTAGCCCTTGCTGGTGTGGGCGATCACGCCCGGTTCGGCCACCGTCGTCTCGATGCGGATCGTACCGGCGAGCGCCGTGCCGGCCCCGAGCGTGGCGTCGATGATCTCGTGATTGTTGATGCCGTTCTGGAGCGTGAGCACGGTCGCGCCCGGCGCCACGAGCGGCCGGATCTGCGCGGCCACCGCCTCGGTGTCGTACGTCTTGACAGTGAACAGGAACAGGTCGGCCGGCCCGAGCTCGGCGACGGCGTCCGTTGCGCGCACGGTTGGCACGTCGAAGTTGCCGCTCGTGCTGCGCACCCGCAGGCCGTGTTCGCGGAGCGCCGCCAGGTGCGCGCCGCGCGCCAGTAACGCCACGTCATGGCCCGCCCTTGCAAGCAGTCCGCCCACGAACCCGCCGACCCCGCCCGACCCGATCACCGCGACCCGCATTTCCCTCGCCCTCCGCTTTCCAACCATCATTCGGCACGAAGCATCTCACGTCGCCTTACCCCTCCGCACGCGCTCGGCTGCCCATCCTGTAGAGCCATCTGCGCCCAGAACAGCAGACAGAGCGGGACAAGGCTGTCCAGTGCTAGATCGGCCAAGATTGTGTGAGCGGCTCGGCTTGTCGGCGCGATGATCCTTGAGTAGACTCGAGCCATGACGGCGATCTGGAACGACGACGGCTCCGGCTGGAAGCTTCTCGCAGCCACCGGCTTCCCGGACGAGGCGGCACTTCATACGCTCGTGGAGCAAGCTCCTCATGTTCTGCCCCTCTCGGGGGGGCCACGACTGGTGGTGATCGGGCGAGAGTTTCCACTCGGAAACGGCTATGCCGACCTCCTCGCCGTAGAGCCAACAGGTCGTTTGGCGATCATTGAGGTCAAGCTCGCACGAAACGCCGAGGCTCGGCGGGCCGTCGTGTCGCAGGTGCTGGCGTATGCGGCGTACCTCGCGGGAACCGATCCGGTCATCCTGCAGCGCGATCTCGTTGGGAGATACCTCCGCGATCGCGGGCATGAGACGCTCGCCGACGCCGTGGCAGCGGTCGATCCAAGAGGGCTCATTCGATCAGGAGGAGTTTTCTGCCGGACTCGCCGAGAGCCTGGGAAGTGGGCGTTTCCGACTCGTCCTGGTCCTTGATGCCGTGCCTGACGAGCTTGTTCGGCTGGTTGGGTATCTCGAATCCGTGACCGACAAGCTCGTCATCGATCTCGTCGCAGTGTCTGCATATGACATCGGTGGCTCGCGGGTGATCGTCCCTCAACGGGTTGAGCCGGAGCGCCAGCCGCGCGTGCCGACCATCGCGACGACCAGTAAGGGCACCGGGCGACTTGTAAGCGGCTCGGCAGACTTCGTCGCATCCATCGAGTCAGCAAAGCACGATCAACAACCCGCGCTGCGCAAGCTCGTCAACTGGGCCAGGGTACTCGAATCAGATGGTCTGATCAGTCTAGATACGTTCCACGGCACATCCGGACGCCTCAGTCTTCTGCCTCGCTTTCGAGACGAACGTGTGGGCCTCATCACCATCTGGAACGATCCCGGGGCTGCTATTTCCCTTTGGCGATCTGTGTTCGCGCGGCGTGCGCCAGGATCTATCGAACCGGTCGAGACGATCATCGCGAAGCCGATTGGCAGCGGCAACACGACTCGAGAGATTACCGACGAGTTGCTCACCGTACTTGGCGACGCCTATCGAGAGGCTGCCGGCGTCGCTGGCTATCGAACTCGCCCATCGGAATGATCGCCCGGAACCTCATTGCGGTGCCCCATGTCGATCACACCGCTCCGCTGGCCTCAGTCTCTGATGCCATCCGCACGCCGCACGGTCGAATCGACGGTACTATGCTGACCGTCAGGCTAGAGGGGACGCGGCGATGAGGTATCGCTGGAGGCATGCGCTAGGTAAAAGCAACCAAAGGAGCTCGCCCTGGTGGACGAGTACACTTTCCCCGATCACGCGCGCGACGAGCGTCAGGCCGACTCGGTCTCCGAGGATGAGGTCTTGCAAGTCATCAGCGACTACGACGACATGATCGGGCGAGAGGACGGTCGCGCAGAATACAGTCGGATGCTGGACGACGGCCGGCTGGTTACCGTGGTGGTCGAGGATGACGGCGAGACGGTCGTGACGGTCTGGTGGGATAGGCGACGGAGCGAGCGTCGCGGCCGGCGACCGGGCAGGAGGCGAGGGCAATGGAGTTGAAGTACGACGCGCGCGCAGACGCCGCGTCGGTGCTGCTGCGGGGGCCGATCGAGCCCGGCGGACGCCACCACAAGGACCGGCTGGATGCCGATCGGTTCATCCGCTACGGCGATGGTGATGGTGCCGTACTGGAGTACGAATTCTTGAACGTGAGGCGCTACGGCGTGCGCCTGGACGATCTGGGACACCGCGACGAGCTGGCTCGCCTCTTCTCTGCGGCCGGGTTTTCCGAGCGCGACTGGGGCCACGCGGTCCCGACGCGGGTGATCCGTCGTCGCGCAAGCGCCACTGGCTGAGCTGGTCTCGCGCCACCTCGCCCAGAACGATGGCGCGCGACGGCCGGAGAACATCATCGACCATCTTTGCTACTCGACGCACGAAGGAACAAACGATGGGGTATCCGCTCGAGGGCGTGCGCGTGGTGGCGCTGGAGCAGGCCGTCGCCGCGCCGTTCTGCACCCGCCACCTGGCCGACCTCGGCGCCGACGTGGTCAAAATCGAGCGGCCGGACGGCGGCGACTTCGCCCGCCGCTACGACAGCGTCGTCAAGGGCCTCTCCAGCTACTTCGTCTGGCTCAACCACGGCAAGCGGTCGCTCACGCTCGACATTAAGTCGGAGGGAGGGCGCGCCCTGCTCGACCGCCTGCTCGCGCGCGCCGACGTCTTCGTCCACAACCAGGGGCCCGGCGTCGCGGAGCGGCTGGGCGTCGATGCCGCGACGCTGCGCGCCACGTATCCACGCCTCGTCGTGTGCGAGCTGTCCGGCTACGGCGCCGGCGGCCCGTTCACCGACCGCAAGGCGTTCGACCTCCTGCTGCAAGGCGAGAGCGGGCTGATCTCGACGACCGGCTCGCCCGACGCGCCGGCGAAGGTCGGCATCTCGATCGCCGATATCTCGGCCGGCATGTACGCGTTCTCGTCGATCCTGGCGGCGCTGTACGAGCGCGAGCGGACCGGCGCGGGGCGGGCCATCGAGACGGTCATGCTCGACTGCCTCGCCGAGTGGATGCAGGGGCCGGCCTACTTCTGGATGTACGGCGACACCAAGCTCGAGCGGGCCGGCATGCGCCACAACATCATCGTGCCGTATGGCCCATTCAAGGTGGCGGGCGGCGGCGCCGTGAACCTGGCCGTCCAGAACGAGGGCCAGTGGGAGCGCCTGTGCCGGGTCGTCCTCGGGCGACCGGACCTCGTGGCCGAAGCGCGCTTCGCGACGAACGAGGCCCGGCTGAAGCACCGCGCCGAGCTGGAGCCGATCGTCGAGGCGGCGTTGCTGGCGCTCGACCGTAGCCGGGTGGCGGCGCTGCTCCAAGAAGCCGACCTCCCGTTCGGCGACGTCAACGAGGTGGACGGCCTGGTGGACCACCCGCAGCTCGCCGCGCGCGACCGCTGGCAGACGATCGACAGCCCGGTCGGGCCGCTCCGCGCGCTGGACCACCCGCTCAACCTATCCGACATGCCCCGCCGGGCCGGCGCCGTGCCCGCGCTCGGGCAGCACACCGACGAGATCGCCCGCGAGCTCGGCTACGGCGATGCCGAGATCGCCGAGCTCCGCACCGCCCGCGCCATGTGAGAACCAAGGACCGCCCATCTCCCAGAGTCGGTCAACATCCCTGTCATCCCGAAGCGACGCGAGCGAGTGAGCTCACGCAGACCGGCACGTCGGCTGTGCGCGAGTGTGCGAGCCAGTCCATATTCCCAATAGTGGATATCCCCCAAAGGTATGCCCGCGGGGCCGACCATGGACCGACGCGACGGTCGGGCCGACCTGCGATGCTTGATCGCGAGGGTCACTCGGTGTCGTCGCAGCCTCCTCCCCCCGGGCGCGGTGACGTCAAGCCGAGCGGTCCGCTGCCCCTCTCGCGGACGGCCGGGGCCGCACCCCCCACAGGCTCCGGCCGCGCCGCTCGGGGCGCGCGTTTGGCGAACCGGTAGCCCTACGTCGATCCGGTCGCCGTTACCGCTCGCCGCGCCGCGTGCCGCGCAGCAAATTTGGGTAGCGGCGCGCGAGCCACGCGGCTGCCTGCACGCGTGAACGCGGCGGCAGCATGCCGAGTGCGCCCGAGACAACGCCAAGGCCGCGCCCCGGCAGCACGACGGGATCGCCGCGCTCGACGGCCGCGAGGGTACTCGCCACCACCGCCTCGCGCGACTCTTGGCTGCCGAAACGTGCGCGCCCACCTTCGCTTCGTCGCGTATGTTCGCTTGCCACGTCGCCGCGCAACCTGTCGCGACCACCGGCCTCGTCGCTGTCGATCCCGCGCGCTCCGCCCTCCACGCCGCCCGGACAAACGGTCACCACGCGGACACCGTTGCGACGCTGCTCCGCCCAGAGCGCCGCGCCGAGCGACAGGATGAACGCGTCGCTCGCGGCGCGCACGGCGTGGCCCGGCAGCGGCGCAAAGGCGCCCGACGACGCGACGTTGACGATCGCCCCCTGCTTTCGCGCGACCATGCGCGGCAAGTAAAGATGCGTGAGAGCCACGAGCCCCTCTACGCCGAGCCGCACCGAGTCCGCGATGCGCTCGAGGGGAATCTCCGCGAATGGCCCGGCCACGTCGATGTGGGCGGCGTGTACCAGCACATCCGGCTCGAATCCCAGACGGTCCGCCTGCGCCTGGAGTTGGCAAGGGGCATCCTCATCGACGAGATCCAACGTCACGATCTCGGCGCGGATGGAGTGGGCGGCTCCCAGGTCGGCCGCCATCGGGAGCAATCTGGCATCGGTACGCGCAACGAGCAGCAGATCGACGCCGCGCGCGGCCAGCCCCGCCGCGAACGCCTCGCCCAGCCCGAACGAGGCGCCCGTCACGATCGCGCGCATCCCGCGCCGAACCTTCATCGGCTCGCTGCGCCGGTCGAGGCTACACGCGCGTGGCCGCGAGGATGCCCATGCCAGGCCAACGCGCGGCTGACCAACGCGCGGCTGACCAACGCGCGGCAGGCCGATGTCGAGCGGGCGTTGCAGCGCCGGTTCACGTTCGCCCCCCGCGCCCCAGCCCGCGCAACAGCGCTTCCGTTACTACCAATAGCGGGCGGCGCGGCACGAACCGCACGGCCGCCGCCTCCAGCACGTTCAGCGCGCCCGCCACCACGATCGGCTCGTGCTGCTCCAGGCCGCGCAGCGCCACCTCGACCACCGCCCGACGCGGCAGCATATACAGCCCGAACGGCCCCATCCCGACATCCTCCTCCAGGCCGAACCGCGTGCCCGCGACCGGCCCCGGCGCGACGGCCGTCACCCGCACGCCGGAGTCGCGGCACTCGGCCCAGAGCGCGGTGCTGAAGCTGGTGACGAACGCCTTCGACGCGCCGTACAGGCCGAAGTGCGGGAGCGGCTGGAACCCGGCGACCGAGCTGACGTTGACGATCCCGCCCGACCGCCGTTCGAGCATCGCGGGCAGGTAGAGGCGGCTGAGCGAGACAAGCGCCTCCACGTTCACGCGAATCAGGGACAGGTGCCGATCCAGGCTCGCGCCGGTAAAGCTTCCGAGCGAGCCCATCCCCGCGTTGTTGACGAGCAGATCGGGGCGCAACCCGCGCCCCTCGGTGGCGGCGAACAGACGCGCGGGGGCGCCGCGCTCGGCAAGATCGAGCGGGATCACGTCCACGCGGACCCCATAGCGGGCGGCGAGGTCGTCGGCCAGGGCACGCAGCCGATCCTCGGACCGTGCCGTCAGCACCAGGTCAAGCCCGTGCTCGGCCAGGACGGTGGCGAACGTCTCGCCGATCCCCGACGACGCGCCGGTGACCAGCGCGAGCCAGCCGCGCGTCAGGAACGGCACGCTAGTACAGCATGGCCGAAGTCATTCGACAGTTTCGTCATCCTGAGCGCAGCGAAGGATCTCACATGCCAGACGGTCATTGACGGGAGATCCTTCGCTGCGCTCAGGATGACAACCCCAGACGG
>Ga0136611_10001717_pt1 | contig 15228 bp, 13 predicted proteins | sample AntDrymUQ2232306_2_FD_106645 | JGI IMG/M metagenome (GOLD analysis project Ga0136611, IMG submission 106645) | Polar desert sand microbial communities from Dry Valleys, Antarctica - metaG UQ223 (23.06) | ecosystem: Environmental > Terrestrial > Soil > Desert | place: Antarctica: Dry Valley...
ACCTCGCCGCCCAGCGCGACCTCGGCATCCTCAAGCGCAGGCGCAAATACCGAGAGCTCCCGCCCCTTGACCCGCTCCCCGAGGAGCCTAACTTGTGACCAATGCACGGCGGCCTGCCCCTACTTCACCACCGTATGCAGCTTGACGAAGTTCGTGTGGACGCCCTGCCGGAAGGGGAGGGATCCCACGACGACCAGGAGATCGCCGGGGGCGACCGCGCCGCGTTCGAGCAGGGTCGTCTCGACCTGACGGATCAGCGCCTCCGACGTGGCCGGGAGCTGCGCGAGGACCGGCTGCACGCCCCACCACAGCGCGAGGCGGCGGTAGACGTCGTCGTTCGGGGTGAACGCGAAGATCGGGGCGCGCGGTCGGTCCCGCGAGAGCAGCTCGGCGGTCCGACCCGTGCGGGTGAACGCGGCGATGGCGCGCACCTTCAAGTTCTCCGCGAGCGACCGCGCGGCGCGGCTGATCGCGTGGGCGTGGCCGACACGGACGTAGTGCTCGTCGTCGTCGTGACGCGGCAGCGACACCTCCGCACGGCTGACGATGCGGTGCATCATCTCGACGACCGCGACCGGGTGCGCGCCGACCGCCGTCTCGCCGGAGAGCATGACCGCGTCCGAGCCGTCCCAGACCGCGTTGGCGACGTCGGCCGCCTCGGCCCGCGTCGGGGTCGCCTCCGAGATCATCGACTCCAGCATCTGGGTCGCGGTGATGACGGGGATGCCGCGTCGGTTGGCCTTGCGGATGATCCGCTTCTGGAGCGGCGGCACCTCCTCGGGCGGCAGCTCGACGCCCAGATCGCCGCGCGCCACCATGACGCCGTCACTGGCAGCCAGGATCGCGTCGAGATGCTCGATCGCCTGCGGCTTCTCGAGCTTCGCGATCAGGGGCACCTGTTGATGGGCCGGTCCCAACAGGCTCCGAGCCAACTCGACGTCGGCCGCCGCGCGGACGAAGCTGAGCGCGACCATGTCGACGCCCCGCTCCAGTCCGAAGCGCAGATCGTCCTTGTCCTTGTCGGTCAGGGCCGGCGCCGACACGTAGACGCCGGGCAGGTTGATGCCCTTGTGCTCCTTGAGGATGCCACCTTCCACCACGGTGAACGCGACCTCGTCGTCGGTCGTTTCGGTGACTTCGAGCCGGATCTTGCCGTCGTCGATCAGCACTGTGTCACCGGGGCGGCAGTCGCGCGGCAGGCCAGCGTACGTGGTCGAGGCCCGCTCGGCGGTCCCCTCGATCGCATGCGTCGTGATGCGAAACCGGGCACCCTGCTTCAGCTCGACCGGCGCGCCGCCGACGAGCTTGCCGGTGCGGATCTTCGGGCCTTGCAGATCGAGCATGATCGAAACCGGACGGTCGAGCTGCTTCGAGCAGGCGCGGACGCGCGTGATCCGGGCGGCGTGCTCGTCATGGGTGCCGTGCGAGAAGTTGAGCCGCACGACGTCGACTCCCGCCGCGAGTAACGCGGTGAGCACGTCCTCGCCGTCCGTGGCCGGCCCGAGCGTTGCGACGATCTTGGCGCGTCGAGTAGGAGACACCGAGCCCTCCGTTGTTGGGTTCATGAGGAAGGCCCTCACCCTCGACCCCTCTCCCTAATCGTAGGAGAGGTGAGTAGCGAGTAGCTCTCGTTCGAGTTCGACGCACGACGCGGCCCGCGTCGCGTCTTCATTGCGGTCATATGCGCCCATGTCGGCGGAATGCCGCACGAGCATGGTATACGCACGATCCATGACCTTCGAGATGGATCGACGACCGGATGGCGCCCCGGCGCAGACGGAGGTCTCGGCTCGTCGCCCGTCCGTCGTCTGGGTACTGCCCGGCCCGCTTCGGCAGCCGACCGGTGGCTACTTGTACGACGCGCGAGTGGCCGAGGGGCTCGCGGCGCGCGGCTGGGACGTGGCCGTCCTCGACCTCGGCGTGCGGCGCTGGCCACTTGACGCGATCGCCGCCGGTCGGCTCGTCCACGCGCTCGACGACGATGCGTGGGACGCGGTCGTGTTCGACGAGCTGGCGCACCCCGCGATGGCGCTCGGCGTGCCGTGGCTCCGGATCGCCAAGGCGTGCCCGTCTGCCGCGCTCGTCGGGCTGGTGCATCACTTGCGAGCCTCCGAGCCGTCGCCACCCGTGCCGCGCTGGGCCGCTCGCCGGGTGGAGCGCGCCGCCCTGGCGGGGCTTGACCGCATCGTCTGCACGAGCCGATCGACGGCCGAGACGGTGCGCGCGCTGCTCGGTCGGGGCGACCTCCCGGACGTGGTGCCCCCCGGCGTCGATACGCACGCGCTGGAGCGGACGGCACCGGAATCGCCGACGCCCGATCCGTCGTCATCGGGCGTGGTGTCGGAGCCGCCCGACCGACCATCGGAGGCGGCTGGGACGCTGCGGGTCTTGCTGGTGTCGCACTGGACGCCGCGCAAGGACGTGCTGACGGCCCTGCGGGCGCTCGCGCTGGCGCCGGCCGGCGTGACCCTCGACCTCGTCGGGGACGGGGACCGCGACCCGGAGTACGGTCGTCGCGTCACTGCCGCCCTGGCCCACCCGGCGCTGACCGGCCGCGTGCGCGTCCACGGGGTCGTGTCGGCCGAGGATCTCGCGGGCCTGTACGCCCGCGCCGACGCGTTCCTGCTGACTTCGACCCACGAGGGGTACGGCATGGTCCTGGCCGAGGCGTTGCGCGCAGGGCTGCCGATCGTGGCGACCCGCGCCGGGGCGATCCCGGACGTGGTCGGCGACGGGGCCGGCGCGGAGCTGGTGGCGCCACGCGACGCCCGCTCGATCGCGCGCATCCTCCGGTCGCTGGCCGACGACCCCGACGAGCGGGCGCGCCGAGCGGCGCTGGCGTCGGCGCGCGGGCTGCTACTGCCGACCTGGCGGGCGAGCATCGCGAGCTTCGACACGATCCTCCGCGAAGCCATCGCGTCCGGCGCGGCGCGGTCGTGACGGACGGTTTCGCCGTCGATTGGCTCGCGGCGCGCGACCCGTACGACGTGGCGGCGCTCGACCGGGTCGGGCTCGATCTGCTGCGCCCGTGGCTCGCCGAGCAGCCGTCCTACCGTCCGCTTAGGGTGGTGGATCTCGGGTGTGGGACCGGCTCCGGCCTGCGCCGCACGCTGACCTGGCTGGACGCGCGCCCGGTCGTCGCCTACGCGGTGGATCGAGATGCGGCGCTGCTCGCGGCGCTCGTCGCCGGCGATCTCGGCAGCACGGCGCGCGGCGCGTCGGATTCGGCAGATACAGACGCCCGCGTCACGGTCGTGCCTGTCCTGGCCGACGTGCTCGGGCCGCTCGACGGCGCGGGTGGCCCGGCCGATGGCACGGTGGACCTACTCGTCTCGCACGCGGTCGCGGACCTCTTCCCGCTCGACCGCTTCGCGTCGCGCATTCGGGCGCTCCTGCGACCCGGCGGGCGGGCGCAGATCGCGCTCACCTACGACGGCGAGACGCGCTTCGCCCCCGACGATGCTGCCGACCTGGAGCGCCGCACGATCGCGGCCTACCACCGCCACATGGACCGCGCCCGCGCCCAGGATCCGACCTACGGCGGCTCGACGGCCGGGCGGCGGCTCGTGGCGGCGCTGGAGGCAGCCGGCCTGGAGATCGTCCGGGCGGCCCCATCCACCTGGGACGTGCGCGCGGGCGACGGCCCCGGCGGCGTCGCGGTGCTCACCGGCCTGATCGACTACGTCATCCGCGCCGTCGCGGAGCTGGGCGATCCCCCGGCCGACGAGGTGGCGCGGTGGGAGCGCTCGCGCCGCGCGGCCCTCGATGCCGGTGCGCTCCGGGCGAGCGTCCGCCATCTCGATGTGATCGCCGGCCGGGGCATGGCCGGAGTGTCGTAGCCGAAGGCGGCCGCGCACGAGAGCTACCCACGCATACCTGCACGTGCATGCGTTGGCAGAAACAGAAGGCCGCGAGATACAGTCTTCCGAGGCATCGAGTTGGCCGATGCTCCATTCCTGCCGTAGGAGGGCTTCGGTGCGTTCAATCCTGGCGATCGTGTGTCTCTTGTTGGTTGCCCCGCTCGTCCCCGCTCCGCATCTGGCCGCCGCGCAGGTCAGGCTAAAGGTTGTGTCCACGGTCGCGCCGATCACCAACATCGTCGAGAACGTCGGTGGCACCCGCATCGACCTCGAAGGGCTCGTCCCGCCGGGCGTCGACTCGCACACCTTCGAGCCGACGCCCTCGGATGCCCGCAAGCTGGCGGCGGCCGACCTGATCGTCGTCAACGGCCTCGCGCTCGAGGGCACCACCATCGAGCTCGCCCAGGCCAACCTCAAGCCCGGCGCCCGCATCCTCGAGCTCGGCCCCGGAACGATCACCCGCGACCAATGGGTGTTCGACTTCAGCTTCCCGGAGGACCAGGGCGACCCGAATCCGCACGTGTGGATGAACCCGCTCTTCGCGGCGCGGTTCGCCGAGTTGACCCGAGACGCGCTGGTCGAGATGGACCCGTCGAACGCCGGCTACTACGCGACTAACACGGAGTTGTTCCGGGCGCGCATCGACGAGCTGGATCGGCTGATCCAGGCCACCGCGCGGACGATCCCCGAACAGAACCGCAAGCTGCTCACCTACCATGACTCCTTCGCCTACTTCTCGCCGCGGTACGGATTCAAGGTCATCGGCGCGATCCAGCCGTCCGACTTCTCCGAGCCGTCCCCGCGCGAGGTGGCGGCGCTGATCGACCAGATTCGGGCGGAGCAGGTGCCCGCGATCTTCGGCTCCGAGGTCTTCCCGAGCCCGGTCCTCGAGCAGATCGGCCGGGAGACGGGCGTCCGCTACTACGACGAGCTCCGCGACGACGACCCACCGGGCGAGCCCGGCTCGCCCGAGCATACCTACTTCGGGATGCTCCAGTTCGACATGCAGCTCATGGCGCGTGCGCTCGGCGGCGACCCCTCGCCGCTCGACACCTTCGACCCGAGCAACACGTTCCGGCCGTGACGATCCGTGCGTGGACGATCCGTCCATGAGTGACAGCGCTCGCCTGCGCCTGCATCCCGCCGCCCCGCTGGTCGAGATCCAGGATCTCGAGTGCGGCTACGACGGTCGGCCGGTCGTAGATCGCGTCTCGCTCCGGCTCGGCGCGGGACAGTTCGCGGGCATCGTCGGCCCGAGCGGGTCGGGCAAGACCACGATCCTGCGCGCCATCCTGGGCCAGGTCGAAACGTATCACGGCAGCGTGCGCTTCCCGGGTGCGCGCGACGGTCGCTGCCGCATCGGATACGTCCCGCAGCTCGAGACGATCGACTGGAGCTTTCCGGTGACCGTCGAGCAGGTCGTCCTGATGGGGCTTGCCGCCGAATCCGGCCCGTTCCCGTGGCCGCGCAAGGCCGACCGGCGGCGCATGCAGGAGCTGCTTGATCGCCTGGGCATCGGTGAGTGCGCGCGGCGTCACATCCGCGACCTGTCCGGTGGTCAGCAGCAGCGGGTCTTCCTGGCTCGGGCACTCATTCGGGCGCCCGACTTGCTCCTGCTCGACGAGCCGACGTCGGGCGCGGACATCAAGACGCGCCACGAGATCCTGCACCTGTTGGCTGAGCTGAACGCCGAGGGGATCACGGTCCTGCTCACCACGCACGACCTCAACGCGGTCGCGGCGCACCTGCCGTGGGTCATCTGCATGAATCGGCGCATCGTCGCGGAGGGGACGCCGGACGAGGTGTTCACGCCGGAGACGCTCGGCCGGACCTATGGGGCCGAGATGGTCGTGGTGCGCCAGGGCGACCTCATACTGGTCTCGGATCGGCTCTCGGCGACGCGCTCTCCGGCGGACGACGAGCGCGTCCTGGACGTCGGAGCGTGACCGCCGCGCGTCCCAGCCTCGCCGAACGTTCGGCGGCGGGGCGCCGCGCGATCCACACCTCATAGATGGACGTCCTCCTCGAACCGTGGCGGTACGACTTCTTCGTGCGCGGCACGATCGCCGCGACGATGGTGGGCGGCCTCTGCGGCCTGATCGGCGTGTACATCGTCTTGCGCCGCATGAGCTACATCGGGCACGGGCTGTCGCACGCCGTCTTCGGCGGGGCCGTCGCGAGCTACGTGATGCAGGTCAACTTCTACGTCGGCGCCGGGCTCTGGGGCTTCGCCGCCGCGCTGCTGATCAACATGCTCGCCCGCAAGCGCCAGATCGGTGCCGACGCCGCCATCGGCATCATCACCACGGCGAGCTTCGCGCTCGGCGTGGCCCTCATCAGCCGCTATCGCCGCTTCACGCGAAACTTCGACGCGGCCCTGTTTGGCAATATCCTGGGCGTCACCGACCAGGATCTGCTGGTGATCGCAGGGGTCAGCATCGTCACGGTGGCGCTGATCTTCATGCTGTACAAGCCGCTGCTGTTCGTGACCTTCGATCCGGAGGTCGCGCCGATCTATGGCGTCAGGATCGCGTGGATCGAAGCGGTCTTCTCGTTGCTGCTCGCCGGCGCCGTGATCGCCTCGATGCAGACGATGGGCGTGACCATGATCGCGGCTGCGATCGTCATCCCGGCCATTGTCGCCCGACTGCTGACCGATAGCTTCAGCACGATGCTGTGGTTATCCACCATCATCGGCGCCGCCTGCGGCCTCGTAGGCATCTACTTGAGCTACTTCCTGGACGTCTCGTCGGGCGCGACGATCGTGCTGGTCGCCGCGTCGGTGTTCGTGGTGGCATTCGCGGCGGTCACTGTACGCCGTCGCCTGGGAGGGCGCGCCGCCCGCCATGCCGCCGCGGGTCGCCGCGCCCAGAACATCGCCGGCCTCTTCGACTGATCCGCGTCGCTAGTGGCGCGCGGTCCGCGTCGCCGGGCCACCGGCCAGGGCGGGGGTCGTGGTTGGCTCGGTCCGCCCATCAAGGCCGCTCGGCTCGACATCGCGCACCTCGTCGGCCCGCGCGGCGACGCGGCGCTCGCGGGCGCGGTCCGGGATCAGCATCGCGAGCGGGATCGTCGCGAGCACCATGACCGCGAGCACGCCGAAGACGGTCCGCAGGCCGGCCGCTTTGTCCTCCGAGAGCTCGATGATGACCAGGATGAGCGCCGTGCCGATCACGCCGCCGGTCGAGCGGAACATGGCGCGAATGGCGGTGATCAGCGCGGTGCGCTCGGGGAGCAGGTCTATGCCGGCGTTGTTCGCGGCCGGCATGAACACGCCCATCCCGACGCCGGCCACGGCGACCTGTGCGGCCAGTAGCCAGAACGCATTGACCTGTATCGGCCCGAGCTCGAGCGTCCGGATGCCCAGGCTGAGCAGCCAGAGGGAGCTTGCAATCAGCACCAGCCCTCCCACCATCAGCGCCCGGTAGCCGAGCTTGAGCAGGAAGAGGCTCGTGACGGTCGAGAAGGCGATCATCAGCAGCGAGCGCGGCGTCAACGCGGCGCCGGTCTCGAGCGGCCCCATCCCGTACTGGAGCCAGCCGTAGTACGGGATGAACGTGAAGATCCCGAAGACGCACGCGCCGAACAGGAAGCTGAACGCGTTGACCGTCGAGAACGGGTGCTTCACGACCAGCTCGAGGTCGAGCATCGACTCCGGGGCGCGGCGCTCCTGGCGCACGAACAGGCCGCACAGCACGACGGCCCCCGCGAAGAGGAGCCAGCAGGTGGGCGTCCGCCAGAACGCCACGTCCTGGCCGATCCAGGTGAGCGCCAGCATCAAGCAGAGCATCATGCCGGCGAACAGCAGGGCACCGGCCGCGTCGATGCTGCGCCGCACGATCGTCTCGGAGCGCCGTGCCTGGCGCACGAGGAGCGCCACGACGAGCACGCCGATCGGGACGTTCACGAGGAACACGTCGCGCCAGGAGAGGTACTCGACGATCGCGCCGCCCAGGTTCGGCCCGATGATGCCGCCGATCTGGAAGATCGAGGCGAACAGGCCGATCATCTTGCCGCGGCTCTCGGGGAACTCGTTGGCCACGATCCCCGTCGCGGAGGGGAGGAAGCCGCCGCCGCCGATCGCCTGCAGCACGCGGAAGGCGATCAGGGCGTAGATGTTCGGTGCGAGGCCGCACAGCAGCGAGCCGAGCGTGAAGATGGCGACGCAGATCAGGAATACGCGCATCCGGCCGAACTGCTCGCTCAGCTTGCCCACGAGCGGCATCACGACGATCTGGGCCAGCCCGTAGGCGGTGATCGTCCAGCCAACGAGGCCGATCGGCGCGTCGAGCTCGCGCGTCATGGTCGGGAGGGCGACGGCGACGATCGACATGTCGATCGAGAACATCAGCAGGGCGAGCGCGGCCAGCCCGAAGAAGACGTAGCGCTCGGTGAGGCGGCCTCCGATCGCGTCCATGCCGATGCCCATGCGCTCCCCTGCCCCATTGCGACGTCTCGAAGCTGCTCCGCGAGGAGCGTACCACGGACGACGTTTGCGGCAGCGCTGGAACGCTCGCGGCCCGCCTCACATGCGCCAGTTCTCGACCGTCAGTCCCTGAAAATGCTGGAAGTCGGCGACGTTCGCCGTGACCAGGGCCAGCCCATTCGTGGCGGCAACCGACGCAATCTGCCCATCCGCAAATGGTGGCGTGAGTCCGATCTGCGAGAGGCGAGCTCGCTCATCCGCATGCCACTCCGCGGCGGCCTGGTCGTAGGGCAGGACCGAAAGCTCACCAACGCTAGAGTCCAAGAACTGTTCAATGACGGTGCGTCGTCGCGAGAATGGGAGCCGACGCACGCCGTACAACGCCTCGTGCCAGGTGACCGCCGCAACCGCGAGCGCAGCCTGGTGGATCTGGAACAAGCGCATCACGTTTGGGTGCGGCGTAGGGCGAACAGGCTCGGAGAGCATGTTGGTATCGAGCAGGTAGCGAGGCGTCACGAGAAATCGACGTCGCGCCCCGGCGAGCGGTCGCGAACGTCGGCGAATGGATCGTCGCCTTCGAGATCAGCCGGATCGACCGTCGCTCTCCAGCGCTGGTACGCCGACCAGAATCCCTCCCTCCTCGACGAGAGACGGCGGAACTCGTCGATGGAAACCAGCATAGCAACCGGCTTTCCCCGGCGCGTCAACTCGATGGGTGTGCCAGCCTCGGCATCATGGACGATGCTGGGCAGATGTTCGCGGGCCTCGGCGATCGAATACTGCCTCATCATGATTCACCTCATGCTGTACATGATCATGTACAGCATAGCATGCGCCGAGTTCTCCCGCCTGAACTAACGAGGGCAACACGGGAGACGTGGCGTCTAGAGATTGCCATCGAACACGGACGACAAATCCGCGACGCTCTCCAGCACGTGCTCGACCGCGACGCCGCTGGCCTCATACTCCGCGCGGGTGGTCACGCCGGTCAGCACGAGCAGGGCCGGCAGCCCGGCGGCGTGGGCGGCCACCACGTCCGCTTCGAGGTTGTCGCCCACGAACAGGCACTCGGCGGGCGCGAAGCCGACGCTCGCGACCGCCTCCTCGACGATCGTGATCGACGGCTTGCCCACGATCACGTCGGGCGGCCGGCCGACCGCCCGCTCCAGGCAGCCCGTCGCGGAGCCCGCGCCGGGCACCAGTCCGTCGGTCCCGAGGTAGTAGCGGTCAACGTTGACCGCGATGAAGCGCGCGCCGCGCAGGAGCGCCCGCATGGCCGTCGTGATGGCGCGGTCGTCGACCTCCGGGAAGCGGCCGGTGACCACGTAATCGACGTCCTCGTCGTCGCGCACGACCAGCCCCGCGTCGGCGAGCTCCAGGCGCATGCCCTCGGCGCCGAAGGCGAAGACGCGGGCGCCCGGCTTCTCGTGGGCGATGAAGCGCACGGTGGCAGCCAGCGCGGAGAATACCTCGTGATCGTCGAGCGGCAGCCCGAAGCGGCGGAAGCGCTCGGCGATGGCGTGGCGCGTCATTGACGAGTTGTTGGTGACCGCGCGGACGGCCTTGCCGCCGGCCTTCAGCGCCGCGATGGCCTCGGCCGCGCCGGCAAAGGCCCGATCCGGCCGGATGAGCGTGCCATCGACATCGAAGAGGTAGGCGCGGTACCGCGCGAGCGGCTCGGTTTCGGCGAGCGAATCGGTCATGGCGCGCACAGGCTACACGGCCCGCCTCGCCCGCCGCCATGCTACGTAGAGCGGAACGCCTGGCAGGCTGCCGAGACGCCCGCGTTCTCGTTGCCGATGCGGAGGTGGGCGGCGATCTCGCGGTAGTGGTCCCACTGGGCGGCCTCATCGGGCGCATCCGTGACGCCACGGTCGCGGTCGAGGTCCAGCCAGGGCGACTCGTCCGGGGCCGGCGAGCCCCACGGCGCGATACCCTGGACGCCCGTGCGGTTCAGCAGCTCGAGGGTGCCCCACGCGCGATCTTGCCGGGCGCCGTCGAGCGTCTGCCAGCGCGCGGGGACACCGGCGCGCAGGGCGCCCATGCGGCTGCTGCCGATGCGTCGGCGCTCGTCCTCGGGCGACCCGAGCGTGTAGCCATACTCGGTCATGACCGCCGCCACGCGCGCCTCGCGCAGGAGCAGGGCGTCATCGACCGCGTAGAGCTGGAAGTCGTAGTTCGTCAGGCTCCAGACGTTCCAGCAGTACGAGGAGCACGCGCGCAGCATGCGGTCCCACTGGTCGTCGTAGCGTGCCTTGAGCTCGTCGGAGATCGCGGCATCGCGCAGGCGGTACGGCGAGTCGGTCAGCTCGGCCATGTACTGCGCCCCGGCGAAGATCAGGTGCTGCCGGTCGATGGCGCGGATCGTATCGACCATGTCGGCGGTCCAGTCCAGATACCAGCCGAAGGCGTCGTCGATGCCCTGCCGGGCGCTGTCGCGGGCCTTCAGCTCGTTGCCGAGCTGCCAACCGAGCAGGGCCGGGCTCCGCGCGCCGACGCGCACGAGCCGCTCCACCCAGGGCTTGTAGTGGACCTCGTAGTTCGGTGCGTCGGTCAAGCGCGCGCCGCCGCACTCGGGATCGAACTGGTATCGCTGGACGCCGCGCCGGTACCAGGGCGCATTCAGCACCTTGAGCCCGCACCAACTGGCGTGATCGTGGCTGTACTGGTCGCCGGGCACGCCCGGCTCGTAGTAGTCGGTGAACGCGACGAGCACGTAGATCGACTCGCCGGTCTGGTGGGCGCGATTGAACGCCTCGACCTCGCCGAGGAGCTCGCGCAGCCGCTGCTCGACGGCGTCGGGGCGCGCGCCGTCCGGTCTGACCGACTGACCGTGGCCGGTCGCGATGACGCGCAGCCAGCGCATCCCGTGCTCCCGCATCCACTCGAGATCGGCGCGCAGGCCGGGCCGGAAGAGCAGGTTGGGGAGATTGGAGCCGACCGCGCGGAACGGGCGACAGTCGGGGTCGTACAGCTCGCCATCGACGACCGCGACGAAGCCGGGCGCCCGCCAGTCATGGCTCGGCAGCGGCGGGCGGGGATCGACTGCGCCCTGTGCCGCGCCCGAAGGAGCGGGTGGCGCATCGACACCCGTCGCCGGTTGCGCGTCGGCGCCCATCGCGGGCGGCACTGCCCGGTCGCCGCCTTCCGCGAACCCGTCGGTCGGCGCGAACGCGGGCACCGCGACGGGCGACGGAGAGGCGCTCGGGGAGGCGATGGGATCTCTCTGTGCGCCGGGTGCGTCACCCTGCGGCGCATGGCCCTGTCCCCACACCGCTGCGGGCAACGCAGCGGTCACGGCCGCCAACAGGAGCGCGACCGCGATGGTGATGCCCGCTCGCACGCTCGCCGCACCCACCTTCATGCCTGCCGATCTCATCCGAGGTCACGCCAATCCTACGAATCCGAGGGGCCGAGCCCGTCAGCAGTCAGTGCCTCTCGTCATAAGGACGGCCGATCTCGACCGCAGTTCCGCAACCGGCGCGGCGTGCTGCAAATGTAGGGCACAATTGTCTGATGAATTAGCCAGCTCGCTGCTCCGGGCGCCGCATCGTGCGCCGAAGGAGCGATGACCCTCGGAGGATTGCCCGTGCTCTCGCTGCCCGTTGAACGCGCCCGCTCCCTGTGCCTTGCCGTCTTCGAGCGGCTGAATTTCTCCGAGACGGCCGCGCGCGACTGCGCCGACGCCATCCTGTTCGCCTCGCTGCGCGGCCTCGACAGCCACGGCGTCGTCTCGATCCTGCCGGGCGTCTCGAACAGCATCGCGCGCGGCCAGACCGACCCCCGCGCGGAGCCGAGGCTGCTCCGCGAGTCGCCGGTGACGGCGACCTACCACGGCAACCGCACGCCCGGACCGGCGGTGGCGGCGTTCGCGATGCGCGCGGCCGTCGAGCGGGCGAAGGCGCACGGGCTCGGGGCGACCGTCACCACGCACAGTGCGCACTTCGGCGCCGCCTCGGCCTACGCGATGCTGGCCGCCGACGCGGGGCTGTTCGGGCTGGTCATGTGCAACGCCCAGGCGGTGGTCGCGCCGTTCGGCGGCGCCGGTCCGCTGCACGGCACCAACCCGCTCGCGTACGCCGCCCCGGCCGGCGACGAGCCGCCCATCGTCCTCGACATCGCCACGAGCGCTGCCGCCCACGGGCAGGTCATGAAGGCGCTGCGGCGGGGCCAGCCGATCCCCCAGGGCTGGGCGCTCGACAAGGACGGCCACCCGACCACCGACGCCGCCGCCGCGATGCAAGGCGTGATGCTGCCGTTCGGCGGGCACAAGGGGTACGGCATCGGCATCCTGGTCGATCTGCTCACGGGCGCGCTGAGCGGCACGACCATCGGCAAGTCGGTCGAGCAGAGCAATCCGGACCCGGAGGTTGGCGGGCAGGCGTTCTTCTTCCTCGCCATCGATCCGAGTTTTTTCACCGAGCGCGAGACGTTCCGCGCGCGCGTCGATCAGCTCGTCCGCGACGCGAAGTCCGTACCGCCGGCCGAAGGCTTCTCCGAGGTGCTGCTGCCCGGCGAGCTCGAATGGCGCGAGCAGCGGAAGCGCGCGAAGGACGGCATCCCCCTCCAGCACGCGGACTGGGACGCGCTCGTCGAGAACCTCGGCAAGGCGGGCATCCCGGCCGAGCTGATCGATCGGTACGCGCCGGACGCGGAGTAGCACGTCCGGCCGCCCTTGTCGCGCCAGGTCGCGCCGATTACCCGCCATCGGGAGGCGCATTGGCGCGACAAGGGCCGGTCACCTTGCCGCTCACCCGGCATCCACCGGAGGGCTGCGCGCCCCTGCGCGTTCCACTCGAAGCAGAGGTTTGGGCGGCGGTGGGCGGCGCGACGGATACCTCCCGACTGATTTTACGCGTGCCTTAACGGCGGTTAACTGCATGTTAAGGTCGGGTTGACGTCCCGCCGATACGATCCTCGTAGGTGACGGGCGACCACGCCAAGGCGCCACGGTGAGGAATGCGACGACGCGGACCTGACCGGGCGGGCGCCGAGCGCCGATTCGGTCACCTCACGGAAGGTAGGAGGATTGAACTCCATGTATCGAGGATCGCCGACCGGCGCGCGCCGCGCACTCCTGGCCGCGTTCACGGCGTGCAGCGTACTCCTCGCGGCGTGCGGCGGCGGCGGCAGCGCCGCGCCGACGGCCGCCCCGAAGACCGAGTCCAAGCCGACGACCGCGTCGTCGCCGGCCGCCGCGTCGTCGCCAGCGTCAAGCGCCAGCCGGGCGGCGAGTAGCCCGGCCTCCAGCCCGGCGGCGGCGAGCAGCCCGGCTTCCAGTCCGGCGGCGGCGAGTTCCCCGGCTTCCAGCCCGGTGGCCGGCGCCAGTCCGGCCGCGAAGCCGGCGGCCGGAGCGAGCCCGGCCGCGGCCGGAGCCCTGCTTCCGACACTCGTGACCGGGGCGTTCCAGGGCGAGGCGACCTCGTTGAACGGCGCGGGTGCGACGTTCCCCGCGCCGCTCTATACGCGCTGGTTCAATGACTACAACCGCCTGACCCAGGTGCAGGTCAACTACCAGGCCATCGGCAGCGGCGGCGGCATTCGCGCCATCTCCGACCAGACGGTCGATTTCGGCGCGACCGACGCCCCGATGACCGACGAGCAGATTCGCGGCGCCAAGGGCGGCGAGATCCTGCACGTCCCGATGGCCCTGGGCGCGGTCGTCGCGACCTACAACATGCCAGAAGTGTCCACCACGCTCCAGTTCAGCGGCGACACCCTGGCCGGCATCTACCTCGGCCAGATCGCCAAGTGGAATGACGCCAAGATCGCGGCCGACAATCCGGGCGTCACCCTGCCGAACCGGGACATCGTCGTGGTGTACCGCTCGGATGGCAGCGGCACGACCTCGATCTTCACCGACTACCTCTCGAACATCAGCTCGGAGTGGAAGAGCAAGGTCGGTTCGAGCACGTCGGTGAGCTGGCCGACCGGCATCGGCGCGCAGGGCAACCCGGGCGTCACCAACGAGGTCAAGCAGAACCCGTACGCCATCGGCTACGTGGAGCTGATCTACGCGCTCCAGCAGAACCTGCCCGCCGCGTCGGTCAAGAATGCCGCCGGCACGTTCGCCGAGCCGACCATCGGGAGCGTGACCGCCGCCGCCGCCGGGATCGGCGACCGCATCGCGCCCGACTTGCGGGCGTCGATCGTGAACGCGCCGGGTGCCGAGGCCTACCCGATCTCCGGCTTCACCTGGATCCTCGCCTACCAGAACATGCCGGACAAGGCCAAGGCGACGGCGGTCACTCGGCTGCTGTACTGGGGCATCTCGGACGGCCAGAAGCTGAATGCCGAGCTGGGGTACGCCCCGCTGCCGGCCGTCATCGCCCAGAAGGCGCAAGAGAAGATCCAGTCGATCCAGAGCGGCGGCTCCGCGGCCTTCCCCGGTCGCTGATCCAACCAGGCAAGAACGCCGGCGGAGCGGCGGGACCGTCACCGGTCCCGCCGCTCCGCGTGACGGTATCCACGGCGGGAGGGTCAGATATGGCACAGGCGCGGGCCGAACGGACCGATGCGGGCACCGGGTCGGCGGGCAAGCGGCTCATCGGCTCCGGACCTGAGGACGCGATCTTTCGTGGGACCGTCACCGGCCTGAGCGGGCTCGCGATCGTCACGCTGGTCGCGCTGATCGGGCTGCTCCTGATGGATGCCTGGCCGGCGATCCAGCGCTACGGGTTTGGATTCGTTACGTCATCGGTCTGGGATCCGGTCCAGGAGCGGTTCGGCGCCTGGCCGTACGTGTACGGCACGCTCTTCACCTCCATCCTTTCGCTGCTGATCTCGACCCCGATCGCGGTCGGCGCGGCCCTGTTCCTCGCCGAATACGCCCCGAAGTGGCTGCGCGATCCGGTGTCGTACCTCGTCGAGCTGCTCGCGGCGATCCCGAGCATCATCTACGGGCTCTGGGGCTTCTTCGTCCTCGCACCGATCATGCGCGGC
>Ga0136611_10001718_pt1 | contig 15226 bp, 13 predicted proteins | sample AntDrymUQ2232306_2_FD_106645 | JGI IMG/M metagenome (GOLD analysis project Ga0136611, IMG submission 106645) | Polar desert sand microbial communities from Dry Valleys, Antarctica - metaG UQ223 (23.06) | ecosystem: Environmental > Terrestrial > Soil > Desert | place: Antarctica: Dry Valley...
GAACACATGCCAGAAATCGCTTTCGCCGCCCGGAATTGTGCGGACAGCGCGCCGTGTTTCCGGATCGACGATGACGACGTCCTTGCCCCTGAGGGTGATGAGCGTACCGTCAGCCGCCATGGCGGGGAGGTCGACGCGCCACGCCGTGGCTATCGTGCCGATCACGCGATCCGTTCCCACCGCGATAACCCAGGCCGAATCCTCAGTCGCCGAGCGAGCCAGCACGTAGCGGCCGAGGGGATCCATTCTCAGATCCAGGCTGACGCCGGGCAGGGCGATGGTGCGCTCAACCTTGCCCTGATACCGGTCGACCACCAACAGGGTGTCGCTCGAATCGGTGAGCACGTACAGGCGATCACCGCTCGGCGTCGGCGCGATGGAGCGGGACTTTCGATCGAGCGCGATTGGCGCGGCCGGCATGAGGTCGCGGCTACGTACCGCGATAAGTCCATCGCTCGTCGCGAAATACACGCGATCACCGACCTGTGTGCTTACCGAGCGCGTCGCGCGCGGAATGGCGGTGGTGTCCAGCAGGGCAGGTTCGGGTGGCCGCATCCGAAAGATGTGCGTGCTGTCACCCTGATCGGTGCTGATGAGCAGGGAACCGTCGGGTTGTGGGAACAGCTCGCGGACGCCGCGCGCATTGCGATGCGTCCAGCGCGCGGTTGGCGTCACGCGATGGATCGTCCCGTCGGCGCTCACGCCGTACACAATCGAGCCGTCGCTCGACGTCAGGCCCTTGAGCTCCGGCTTGGCGACCGACGTGATGCGGCCGCTGCGAAGATCGATCCGAACCAACGCGCCCTTTGCGTCCACGTACGCCAGCGAGCCACCCTCCTCATCGAAGCCGAGCACTCTGGCGATCGGCGCCGCGCTGGTGAGACTCTTCCAAATGATGGAATCGGGGCGCTGGTAGCGATGCACGCGCGCCGCCCCGCCCTTCCTGGCGACTCGAACGGTGAGCAGGTCGTCCATCACCCCGCCTGAGGATCCGCGGGCGGCCGACTCGGACACAGCGACGTCTCCGCGGCCGCACGCCATAACGACCACGGCCAGCACGGCAGGCGCGACCCGCCGGCGCGCAAACGACGCGCGGGAGGCGCGATACGGGGCGATCACCGGTTCGCCTCCCGGCACTTCGCGGAGGACGCTAAAAGCTCGGGCCGATCGACCAGCTCCAGAAACCCTTGCGATCCGGACGGCTGAGTGGAATCGCGTAGTCCCAGCGGATAATCGCAAAGCCGAACAAATTCAGGCGCAGCCCGGCGCCGTAGCTGGTGACGGGCACGCGCACCGAAGGATCAATCTCGGCTTCACGATTGAACTTCACGTCCTGACCGCGACTCCAGGCAACGCCCGCATCGTAAAAAAGCAGACCGTCGAGCGGTGGAAGCGCGATGGGAAGAATGCCGAGCTCGAAGCGTCGGATAACGGGGAACCGCAGTTCGGCATTGCCGAGCACGTAGCGGCTGCCGACGAGATTCGCGGCGCGGCAGGATCGACCGCCACCGCCAAGCAGGCCTCCGCATCCATTCGCGAACACTTCCTCGCGGTCATAACCGCGCACCTGGCTCGGATACCCGATGTACTTGGGGAATACCAGCTCATCGCGCCCCACGGCAATGTTCGACATGCCGCGAAGGGCGATCGTCAGAAAATTGAAAATGATGGGCTGATAGCGGCGATAGTCGCCGGTGTACTCCACCCAGCGGTAGGACCCGAGAGTCGGCTGAACCGCAAACCGATACCGTCGGCCCATGATCGGGCCGGTGTACCCCTGCAGCGTATTGTCCGACACGTACGCCACGAAGGGCTCCACGTAATTGAGACTCGACAGATTGTTGACTTCCGTGATTCCGAAGCCGTTCGAGAATCCATTGAGCACCCTCGCCGTGACCAGGAGTCCACTGCGATCGATGTTGTTCAGCTTTGCTCCAATCTCGAATCGCGTGAACCGATTGAGCGGATAAATGCCCGTGCCGAATGCCTGCCGCACGATGTAGCGGAAGTAGGTCCGATTGACGTTGAAGGCATTGCTGTTGAGGGTGTCCGGCACCACCTCTTCGCCCGCGAGGAAGTACAGCGGCTCCTGGTAGATGCCGGTGGTATACTGGAAGCGACGGGCGAGGCTGGAATAGCCCGCAAACACACGTGCTTCACTGATCCGTCCGTTGACTTCGCCGGAGAAGGCAAGCCGGTTATTGCCGAGCATATCGCTGAGCACGATGGTCGTTCCGCCGAAAACGCCCCGGCCCAGATTGTCCTGGGCATAGCCAATGCTGGGGCGAACCACATAGTCCGGCTGGAATCGGACCTTGTAATTGGAGTACTTGAACTTGTTCGTGTCCGGCAGCGCCAGCGATGCACTGTCGAGGAGCGCGGCGACACTGATGACCTCGTCCGTGCCTTTCTCATTCGCGCCCGGCAGATCAGCAGACGGGCGCAATCCGCCCGGGGATCGGTACACCGAGCGTCGCCGCGACGTGGTATCCACGATCACGGCCCCTTCGCCTTCGAGCGCCAGCTGTCCTGCATTCGCCAGCGGTTGTCCTGTGCGCCGCGTAGAATCACCACTGGTGTTCAGCGCGAGCACAGCCTGAGAAGCGGCCGGGGGCGCGTCCTGATACGGTGCCTTCCGGAGCGTCCGCGGACGATCCACCGCCCACACGGTATAGCGGCCGTTCTCGTAATACGTGAATGCAAGGCGGTCCGCCTGCCGGGCCCACGTGATCGCGGGGCTGTACTCGGTGATTGCCGCCACGGCGCCTACGACATTCGTCAGCTGGTAGTGGTTGCGATTCTCGAGGTCATACAGGAAGAGATTCGGCGTCCCCGCCCGATCGGAAATGAAGGCCAGCGACTTTCCGTCGGGCGCCCACATGGGATTCAGATTGAGACCGCGCTGGTTCGGGATGAGATCCATGCGGCCCGTCTCGACATCCAGCAGCGCAATGCGCCAATGGGCGAACTTCAACAGGTCGATGTTGGTGGCTTCGCCACGATCGGACGCGAACGCGATGGTCTTGCCGTCCGGTGACCACTGGGGCTGGAGGTCGCCAAAGCGGTCATCCGTCAATTGCCGGAAACCCTGGCCATCGGCGTTCACCATGAACAGGTCGGTGATGCCGCCCCTGTTGCCACTGAAGACAAGGCGCTTGCCGTCCGGAGACCAGCTGGGGCTGACGGCCCCCTCGACCGGCAGGTCCAGACGCCGGATGCGCTTGCGGCGCTTCACGTCCAGAATGTTCAGCACGTCCTTGCCCTTTCGCTGGGACGTGAACGCCAGCATGGAGCCGTCGGGCGAGAACGCGCTCTGGGAGTACAGCAGGCGCAGCTCTTCGTAGTTCGGATCGAAGGTGCTCTTCACCAGTCGCTTGACGCGTTTGCCCGTCTTCGCGTCGCCGAGCCAGAGGTCGATGAACACTTCGCCGCGCTTCCAGTCGCCCGTGGACAGGAAGGCGATGAGCTTGCCGTCGTCGGACAGCGTGGGTGCAAGGAAGACTTCACCGCCCGTGCGACGCTCGCTCAACAGCGCCTGCGAGAACTTCCTCGGACGCTCCATGTTTGCAATCTGCGGGAGGTGCTCCTGCTGAATCGACTCTTTCCATTCATCGCCGAGATCTTCCAGCGAGATTCCCAGCTCGTTCTTGATCGCTTTCTCGACGCCCACATTGGGGGCCGCGTTCATGATGTCCCCGATGACGTCGTCGCCCCAGCGCCCGCCAATGTACGCCCACAGCGCCTCGCCGAACTCGTACGGATTCGCCCGGTCAGGGCGCTCCGCCATCGTCTCGATGCTCGGAATGCGGCCATTCAATGCGGCATCGCGCATGACCGCATTGGTGATCGCGTAGTTCGGACCAAGCGACAGGTACTCCGCCATCCCCTCCGCGAACCACAGGGGCATCGGCGACCGCGCCATCTCCTGCAGGCCCGCGCCTGCCCGGCCGCGTGCATAGATGTCGTACTGGAAGGCGTGCACCATCTCGTGCGTCAACACGTGCTCGAAGCTGCGGTAGTCTCCCGTAAACGGCAGCAGCATCCGGTGGCGCAGGCCCTCGGTGACACCGCCGACGCCTTCACCGAGGTCGCCGGTGACGTTGTTCTGCCCGAAATCCGACCGCGACGAGTACAGGACGAGCGGCTTCTTCTCGCGGAACTGGTGGCCAAGGATTCGGGAGAGGCGCGCGTACGAGCGCTCCGCCATGCGCGCAGCGTCCACCGTCGCCGTTCGCTCCTCGGGGTAGTAGTAGATCAGGAAGTGCTCGGTCTCGATGATCTTCCACTTGAACCGGTCGTACTGCACCTGGTTCTGCCCGAAGTAGTACTGCGCGCGAGCGGCAGGCGCGATGACCGACAGCGCCACACCGCCGATGAGACACAGCGTGCGTGCGTTCATGAGACGGGATCCGGTTCTTCGACGTGGATGACCTCGGCGTCGCTCCAGAGGCGCTCGAGCTGATAGAAGGCGCGCAGCGTGGGATGAAACACGTGCACCACGAAGTCCACGTAGTCCAGGAGCACCCACCGTCCCTGCTGCAGGCCTTCGGCGTGGTAGATGCGCACGCCTTCCTTTTTCAGGTCAGCCATCAGGTGCTCGGCGATCGACCGGACGTGGGTATCCGACGTGCCACTCGCCACGATGAAGTAATCGGTCATGTCAGAGACGCTCGCGAGATTGAGCATCACGACGTCGTTCGCCTTGTATTCGAGGCACAGCGACGCCGCTCGGCGCGCCAGCACATCGACCTCGGCCGGGGATGTCTGGGTCATTCGTACCGTTGAGGGCCAATCATGACAGTGGAACCAGAATCGGACGAAAAAGTTCCGACCGTCAAGCCACTGGCATGCGTGCGTTTACTGATGATGCCGTAACGCAGGACGCACGCCAAGAGGCCGCCCGCGGCCCCGCCGGAAACCGAGCCCGGCGGGAGCGTCCTGGCAACTCAGCTCTTGATGACCCACACCTTGATTTCCGGCTTCACATCAGCGTGAAGGCGGATCGGGACACGGTAGACGCCCAGAGCCTTGATCGGCTCGTGAAGCTCGACTTGGCGCTTTTCGATATGGATCCCCTGCGCCTCGAGCTGCTGTACAATGTCCGATGACGTGACGGAGCCGAACAGCTTGCCTTCGTCGCCAACGCGGGCCGAGAAGGTCAATGAGACCTGCTCGAGCTTGGCGGCATGGCCCTCGGCCGCTTCACGACGCGTGGTTTCCGCGGCCTCGAGACGCTGGCGTTCCTGCTCGATGCGCTTCCGGTTCCCGGGGGTCGCTTCGTATGCGAGACCGCGCGGCAGCAGGTAGTTGCGCGCATAGCCGGGCGACACCTTCACGATCTCCCCGGGATGTCCGAGGTTCTCGACCGCCTGCCGTAGAATGACTTCCATGTAGAACTCCGAGTTAGGTCAGATCAGATTCAAGTATCCCGTATCAGCCCGGCGCACCAGACTTTACGCAATACGCAACAGGATCCTAGGTCGCTTTTCCTTCCGCCTTCCGCCAGTCCATCCAGGTGTCTCCAAGTCCCAGAACAAGCATCAGGGATATCACCCCCAGCACTGCGCTGGCGCCAATCAGTGGCGTCAAGACCAGTAGCACACCTGCCATGAGCGCCAGCTTCGGACCCATCTGCGACAGGAACCACAGAAACACACCCAGCCCGCGAAGCGAGTACAGCATGCCGAAGAACACCAGCAGGTTGATACCCAGTCCACGGACACTGCTCAGGCGATCGGGAAAAGCGATGGCCAGCCCGACCACGAGTCCCCAAACCAACTGATCGTTGAATCGAAACTGCCGGATTGGCGTGAGTGGCGCGCCAATGCGACTTCGATTCAAGCGATGATACAGCGACCAGGCTATCCCGAGCGCGGCGATGGTCTGTAACAGGAGCAGTGCCGGAAACACGATGACCGCAAACCGCGAGGTCGCCCGCAACTGCTCGTCCGTGACGTCCACCATCTGCGCGTTGACCCCGTAGCGCGCCATGAACTCTCGCAACTGGGGTGGTGGCGACTGCACCACCTGACGCAACGGCCGAATGTAGCTCTCGTTCCGCATCGCGAACTGCGCTCGCACCGCACGACGCGCTTCCTCGAAACCCGATGTCCGGCTCACGCTGACCATGAGCGCGACCGCCAGGGCGATCGACCCCGTCAATACGGCTCGGACGAAAAACGTCCGCTTTCCCATCAACAACCCGACGGCACCAAACCCACCGGCGACGAGCAGGGCCCAGCCGCGTGTCAGGTCATGATACCGGGCAACGCTTCCTGCCTGCGATGGCCGGGTGAGCACCACTGCGGCAACGCCGCACCAGAGCAAGGCTGCCAGCAGCGGTCCACCCGATCCCCATCCGAGCAGCGTGCACACCGCGAGGGCGGGCACGATCAACAGCAATGGCTCCTGAATTGGCACCAGTGCCCGAAACGGCGGCACAATCGGCACCAGCAGCATCACAAGCATCGCGACGATGACTTTCCGCCACCCCTGCTCGCCGGCGGGTGACGGTGCGACCGCAGTCATGTCGGCAGCGGCTGTGACTGTTACGCCTGGTGACCGCGGATATACGGAATCAGCGCCAGGAAACGCGCCTTCTTGATCGCGGTCGCCAACTGTCGCTGGTGACGTGCACAGACACCACTCAGGCGACTCGGCAGGATCTTGCCGTGATCGGTGACAAAGCGGCCAAGCGTGCGATCATCCTTGTAGTCGATAAAGCGAACGCGGGTCTCGCAGAACGGGCAGGTTTTCGTTGGGCGTCTCATGGATTAATCCTCGTCGTCGTCATCGTCGTCACGGCCGCGGGCACGCGCCATGTCTTCCTCGCTCATGGGCGGCGCACCGACTTCGTGCTCGTGCAGCGTGATGAGGTAGCGAACGACACCGTCGTCGAGCTTCAGAGCGCGCTCGTACTCGGGCAGGGTCGTGGCCTCCGCTTCGAAGCGGGAGATGACGTAATAGCCGGTTTCGCGGGTGCCGATCGGGTAGGCAAGCTGGCGCCGGCCCCAGTGATCGTTGGTGGGCTCGCCCGACGGGGAGAGCAGGCCGTGGAACCGGGTGATCCGGTCGTTGATCGCGGCGTCTTCGAGCGAGGAATCGAAGATGTAGACCGCCTCATAGCGTCGTGCCATAGGCTGGCAATCCTCCCTTTGGTCTTTCAGCCTCTCACTGGTTGCCGGAGCGAGAGGAAGGTGGGGGCGAGAGGCTGAGTGCCCCCGCCGATTTTGTGCGAACGGTAAAGCTAATCGTGCCGGCGGCGTTGAACAACCGGCAGCAGCGTGCCGGCACGGAGCATTCCTAAACGTTGAATCTGAAAAGCATCACGTCACCGTCCTTCACGACATACTCCTTTCCTTCCGACCGCATGACGCCTTTTTCCTTGACGCCTTTCCATCCCCCGGTCGAAACGAAATCCTCGTAGCCCGCTGTCTCCGCGCGAATGAATCCGCGCTCGAAATCAGTGTGGATGACCGCTGCCGCTTTGGGAGCAGTGTCCCCACGATGGATGGTCCAGGCGCGAACTTCCTGCTCGCCCGCGGTGAAGTAGGTCTGCAGGCCCATGAGGTGGTACCCCGCCCGGATGAGCCGCTCCAGGCCAGCGGTCTCGAGTCCGAGCGAGGCCAGAAACTCCGCGCGATCCTCCGGCGGCAGTTCCGAGAGCTCCGCCTCGATCTTGGCGGAGAAGGGAACGATCTCCGCATGCTCGCCGCTCGACGCCACTGCCTTCCGCAGCGCCTTGAGATGCGGCCCTTCGTCGCCGGTGAGTTCCGCGTCGCTCACGTTCGCAGCGTACAACACCGGCTTTACCGTCAGCAACGATAGCGGCTTCAGCATCTCGAGCTGTTCCGGCGTCAGCTTCGCTTCCCACAGGCCCCGTCCCTGCTCGAGAAAGGCAAACGCCGCCTCGAGCACCGGCAGTTCCGCGAGCGCTTCCTTCTCGTGTGACTTGGCCGCGCGGCGGGTTCGGTCCAGCCGCTTCTCAATGGTCCCGAGGTCTGCGAGCGCGAGCTCGAATTCGATAACTTCACGGTCGCGCACTGGATCGACACCCCCCATCACGTGCGTGACGTCGGGATCTTCGAAGCAGCGGACGACGTGCACGATGGCGTCAGTCTCCCGAATGTTCGCGAGAAACTTGTTGCCGAGTCCTTCGCCCTGCGCGGCACCTTTGACGAGGCCTGCGATATCGACGAACTGGACGATGGCGGGAACAGTTTTCTTCGGCTGCACGATCTCGAACAGCTTCATCAACCGCGCATCAGGAACCTCCACCATGCCGATGTTCGGATCAACGGTGCAGAACGGATAGTTCGCAGCGTCAGCCTTTGCCGAAGTCAGCGCATTGAACAGCGTGGACTTTCCGACATTGGGAAGCCCGACAATGCCGAGGCTCAGCATGCAGACACCTCACGGGAGCCCGGGCCGGCGAGACCGCCTCGAAGAAACTGACGCAGGACGCAGGACGCAGGACGCAGGAGGTTGCTGTTATTCGCTGTCACGTCTTCGCTTGTCGATTGAATTTGTTCATGGCCGGCACAATGCCTTCCTTCATCCAGAGCTCGCACGCATCGGCGATCGCGGGGAGCATCGCTTCTACCTCGGCACGCTCTGCCTTGCCGAAGGGGCCGAGTACGAGATCCGACAATGACTTGTCGCCGCGCCACGCGTGCGGTGGCTCCACTCCAATCCGCAGTCGGGCGTAGTCGCGCGACCCGAGCTGGCCTTCCACGCTCTTGAGGCCGTTGTGACCTCCGGCGCTTCCATTCGCACGGAGGCGCATGCTTCCCACCGGAAGCGCGACGTCGTCCACCACGACCAGCAGGTCGCTCGCCGCCGACCAGAAGGCCCGTCGCTTGTACGTAGCCAGGACGGCGCCACTCAGATTCATGAAGGTCAGCGGCTTCACCAGCCGCACGCGCGTCGTGCCCGACACACCATTGGACACCACCGCCTGCCCGTCCTTCTTCCAGGCCGAGAAGCGCCAAACGTCGGCCAGGTGGTCGAGTGCCCACCAACCGACGTTGTGACGGGTCAGCTCGTATTCCTTGCCCGGATTGCCCAGGCCGAGAATGACTTTCACTGGACCGTCGTCGCGTTTTGCTGAGCCAAAAACGCGACGCAGCGCCTCCAGCAACCCGCGCTACTTCTTCGCGGGCTCGTCCTCGTCCTCGTCCTTCGCCTTGCGAATGAGCTCGGGCTCGGTGGTCGCATCTTCAGCGGCTTCCGGCGCGGCAGCGGCTTCAATCGCGGCGCGCGGTACGGCGACGACGCACACCGTCAACTCCTCGTCCGTCAACACCTTGACACCCGCCGGGATGTTGAGATCCCGAACGTGGATGGAATGTCCGATGATCAGACTCGAGACATCGACGCTGATATGGTTCGGAATGGACGCGGGGTCCACCTCGATCTCGATATCGCGAAGCACCTGATCGAGAATGCCTCCTCCCAGACGCACACCCTCGGGCGTGCCGACGAGCACGAGTGGAATGCTGACGGTGATCAGCTCACCCGCGATCAGCTCCTGAAAATCGATATGCAGGATCTGTTTCTTGAACGGGTGACGCTGGATCTCACGAATCAGCGTGCGGGTGGTTTTTCCCTCGAGGCTGAGCTCGACGACCGTGTTCTCGAAGGAAATTTTGCTCAGCACCTTCTCGAGGTCGCGGGTGTTGATCGCGAGCGACTGCGCCTCGCGCGAATGCCCGTAAATGACGCCCGGGACTTCTCCCGAGCTGCGAAGCGAACGAGCGGCGCCCTTGCCGGACGTGGAACGGGCGGTGGCGCTGATTTGTGCGGTTGCCATGTTAGTTATTCCGGAAATGCCAACGGGAAATGCGTCGAACTGACCACAAGGTTAATCGAACAGCGAGCTCACACTCTGTTCGCTGTGCGTGTAGCGGATTGCCTTCGACAACAACTCACCAACCGATAAAATCTTCAGCTTGTCCATCCGCCGCTGCGGTGGAATCAACACGGTGTCGGTGACCGCAAGCTCCACGATCGGGGCTTCGGCCAACCGCTCCACGGCCGGGCCGGACAGCAGCGCATGGGTTGCGCAGACGTAAATGTCGCGCGCCCCCAGCTCCTTCAACGCCCGGGCAGCTTCCGTCACCGTTCCGGCCGTGTCGATCATGTCATCCGGGATGAGACAATCCCGGCCTTCCACTTCTCCAACGACGTTCAGTACTTCTACCGCATTGTGCGACGGACGACGCTTGTCGATGATGGCGAGCGTGCCGTTCAATCGTTTCGCAAACCCTCGCGCCATCTTCGCCGACCCAACATCCGGCGCCACCACCACCAGATCGTGCAGCTGCTTCTTTCGATAGTGCGCGACGAACACCGGGGCGGCATAGAGATGATCGACCGGACAGTCGAAGAATCCCTGCAGCTGGTGCTGGTGAAAATCGATGCCCAGCACGCGATCGGCACCCGCCTTCTGAATCATGTTTGCCATGAGCTTCGCGCCAATGGCGACACGTGGCTGATCCTTCCGGTCCTGACGCGAATACCCGTAATACGGCATCACGCAGGTGATCCGTGCCGCCGATGCCCGTCGAGCCGCGTCGATCAGCAGCAGCAGTTCGAGGATGTTCTCGGCCGGCGGATTGGTTGCCTGCACGATGAAGACATCCATGCCGCGAATGTTCTCATCGATACGGACAAAAATCTCACCATCGGCGAACCGGGAAAGCGTCAGCTTCGCCAGCTCGACTCCGATATGCGCAGCAATTTCCTCCGCGAGGCTGCGGTTCGCAGTCCCGGAGAGAAGCTTGAAGCCATGACTCGGTACGGACAGCCCGTCCATGTAGCCCGGTAAGATAAGTACGGAAAAGGCGTTGGGTCAACTGACCCGACGTGTCTCTGGGCGCGGGCGAGCGGTCTTCGCTCGACATTGCCCCTGGTGGATTCGAACCACCATTCGCAGATCCAAAGTCTGCTGTCCTGCCATTGGACGAAGGGGCAGACGCCGAAAGCTAGCCGATCCGCTCGACGGCGACAACGGAATCCGCGCTCTGCGTCCACAAAACCGAGGCGCCTTCGCCCAGATTCAAAGGCACGCGGTCTTCGAAAACACCAAAAACGGTCGAGCCGGATCCGCAAAGCTGGGCGATCCGGGCGCCCGAGCGCCTCAGGGCCTCCAGCGCGATCGCGATCGGTGGATGGGCGCGTCCCACCACGGGCTCGAAGTCGTTCGAGGCGAGCTTCGCCGCCCGCTCCCAGGTCGACAGCAGATCACCGGGAATGGTGGACTCGATAGGCAGATCGCCCGTACGGGAAGCCGCGAGCCACGCATACGCCTCGCGTGTCGGCACGCCGAATGGGAAGACGCCGAGGGCAATCTCGCGAATCGGCAGGCCTGGCAGCCGGTGCAAGCGCTCTCCGCGTCCCCACCCGAGCGCCATCGCGTCAGTGCCCGTCAGAAAAGGGACGTCGGAGCCGAGCCCAATCGCCATCCGCGCCAGTTGCTCGGCAGACACGGGCGTCGGCGCCATCGCGTTGAGGGCCCGCAACACCGCACCGGCATCAGCGCTCCCGCCGCCCAGGCCGCCGCCGACGGGAATCCGCTTGGTGATCTCAATGACCCACCCGGACGGCCAGCCAGTCGCTTCCCGATATACCTCGGCAGCACGATAGCCCAGATTATGTTCGGGAAGACCGAGCATTCCCTTCACCGGGAGCTCGCTCTCATCGCAGTCGATGGACCGCGCACGTCCACCCGCTTTCACGGTAACGTCGTCGCCCAGCGCCAGTCGCAGAAACACAGTCTCGACCTGGTGGTAACCCGACATGTCCCGGGCGAGCACTCGAAGGAGAAGGTTGACCTTGGCCTGCGCCACGACGCGCGCCGTCACGCTCACGCGGTTGGCTCCGGTCCCGCGACTTCAGCCCTCGAAATTTCCTTCAGCCTCAGGCCGAGGTGGATGAAGTAGTACGCGCCAATGAGCGTAATGGGGATGAAGCTCAGGATGTGAAAGCCAATGGCCCAGCTGACCGCCAGCGTCGGAGTTACGCCATAGACCGGCAACACCGCCTTCGAGACGAACTCGAACACACCAAAGAATCCCGGCGACGAGGGCACTGCAACCGCGATGGCGATCATCCCCTGGAGAAATAGCGCCGCCGCGAACGACGCCTCGATCCCCACCGCCCGGAAGCCGAGCCAGAACGCGAAGCCGTTGAGCAGCCAGTGCAGCAACGTCCACCAGAGGACCGATGCAAAGCGCTTCGGATTGCGAAGGACACTCAGCCCGCTGGCGAACGCGAGCAGCGCGTCTTTCCCACGTGCCTCGATTTTCGGCGCAACCCGGCGCGAGAAGGCCTCGAACAGCGTGATGAGGCGGTCCGGAAACAGGACGATCAGGTACAACGCCGTGATCAGGCCGGCGACGGCAAGAATGCCGCCCCCGGCCCAGCTGGTCACCGTCTGCCCCATGAACCGCGCATCCCGGGGAAAGTCGGGCGCCAGCATCGCGAGGAGCATGAGAAGCATGAGGACGACGGCGTCGAACACCCGGTCCACCGCGAGCGAGGCGAACGCCGCCGGGAAACGAACGCGGGGATTTTCGCGAGAGAGCGCGTAGGCTCGTGCGAGCTCGCCGGCTCTCGCCGGGAGCACGTTGTTACACATCACGCCAATGGCGGTGGCTCGCCACAACTGGCCCAGCGGCACGTGGGACACCACCGGCTCGAGAATGGTCTGCCAGCGACGCGCGCGCAGGGGCACCGTAAGGGTGGCCGCCGCCGTCGCGCCCAGAAACAGCAGCAGGTCGGAGTCGCGCAACACTCCCCAGACTTCACCGAAGGACACGCCCCGCAGCGTGAACGCCAGCAGCGCCACGCTCAGCAGGATGCCGAGTGCGCTACGCCAACCCGCCTTCATCGACTGCTACTCGACCGTCGCGAGATCGAGCAGGTCGAACAGCTCGGCCAGTGAGTCGGGATCGGGCGGCCCACCATGGCTGCGCAGCGTGTCTCGAATCTCGATCGCACGGCCCAAAGCCGCTCGGCCGGTGTACAGCAGCGAGGTGATGGGCACGGGGGCCGGCTCGCTCAGCGGCCGCCGGTCCAGACCTCCAAGGCCGCTGATGCCCTGCTGAAGCATATTCTGGAGATCCTTCCCGGTAGGCGTGCGATAGCGGGAGAGGTCGGCCGCTGGTGCCGCCCCTCGCGGAGCGTCCGGTGGACGCCCCGCGGCGCGAGGCGTTGGCGGCAGTCCGAGCGCGGTTGCGATGCCTGGCTCGGGCCGAACGCCGAGTGCCGGCGTGCGATGGCCAAATCCCGCACCGATTCCCGCGTCCAGCGGCTGGGGACGACCGAGTTCCCCGAGACGGCGCTCGAGATCTTCCCGCCGCGTCGAGGGGTTCGCCAGCAACGCAGCCGCCTCGCCCAGTGATCCGAGCGCGAGACTATCGAGCCGCCCGACGGAATCGAGCGAGGCCTCCACGAATGCGGACACACCGCGCTCTCCGAATCCTTCGGCGGATCGCTTCAGTGCGCGCAACGCGGAGCGGAGCTCACGCGTCAGACGCTCCCGCGTCGCCGTGTCCCGAGCTGCCTGCGCGTCGGCGACCAGCCGACGCAGGTGCTCTGCCTGACTCACGACCTCGAGACGGAAGCGCTCGCCGGGCGTCGTAGGCGGGTTGGGCGACGCGCTCACGACGTGTTGACCGGCGTCGCCAAAGAAGAGCGTCGCGATAGGCACAATGACGTCGGCTTCACCGGCGTCTTCCAGCGTGAGCGCAGCATCGGCAAAGAGCCGGATGTCAGCACCCGCGGTGTCGATCTGCGCGCCGCGCCGCAGCGCCTCCGACGCACTTCGCAGAACGGCCGCCGCCGCCGAGAACAACGTGACCTGTGCCGGAGCAGGGGGCGTTGGCGCAAGCTCCAGCGGCTTTGCGGCGCGCTCGATCGCTTCGACGACCTCCGCAAGTGGTGGGAGGTCCTTGATCGCGGCCAGGCCTCTCAGCGCGCGCGTACGATGCAGGATGTCGGTCAGGGCGCCGCGATCGTTCGAGTTGATTCCGAACGCGTCCAGCGCGCGCGCAATCTCGGCGGTTTCGCTGATGATGAACTGCGCCCCTCCGCCAGTCTGGGACGGCGTTGCGACCGCAGTGGTAACCGGCGCATAGCGATTCAGCTCAGCGAGCCGGGCCGCCGCGCGCTGCTGCTCCGCTGTTCCCCAGGTGCGGACGCCGCGAAGGAGAATCTTGAGATCATCAATGGCGGACGTGACGACGCCCTGCACAGCAGCATCCCAGGGCAACGCGCCTTCGCGGACCGCGCGCGCGACGCGTTCCACTCCGCCTGCGAGATCCGAGATGCCCGGGACCTTCGCCATCGTCGCACTGCCCCGGAGTGCGCGCGCCTGCCGCTGAAACTCCTCGGCGTTGGGCGTGCCGCGTCCGCCAGCGGCGAGCAATCCGTCGAGCTGCTCGATGTAGTCGCTGGCTTCGAGAATAAAGAAATCCAGCAGTCCGGCAGGGGAAGTCATTCGGGAAAGTACGGGGGTGGCCGACCGGTTTACAAGAGTGTGTGGTGCGGGTGACGCTATGAAGCGGCCCGAGCGGCAGTCAGCTTCTTCATTTCCTCCACCGCCGCGCGCAACCCAATAAAAATCGCGCGACTGACGATGGAGTGTCCGATGTTCATCTCTTCGACCTCCGGAATCGCGACTATCGCCGCGATGTTGGCAACCGTGAGGCCGTGGCCTGCGTGCACTGAGGTTCCGCTCGTGGCGGCCTGGGCCGCGGCACGACGAAGGGCATCGAGCTCGGCGCCCCCGCCTGGCGAATGTGCGTACGGTCCCGTGTGCAGCTCCACCGCGTGCGCGCCAAGATCGACGGACCGCCGTACTGCGTCGGGATCCGGGGCGATGAAGACACTGGTTCGAACTTTCGCGTCCCGCAGGCGGCGCAGCGCGCTGCCGATCCGCTGCGAGCCCGCGGAGACATCGAGCCCTCCCTCGGTCGTAATCTCCTCGCGACGCTCCGGGACCAGCGTGACCTGATGAGGTTGCAGGCGCAGGGCGAGTTCCACCATTTCCTCGGTACAGGCCATTTCGAGGTTCAGCACGGTGCGCACAGACCGGGCAAGGCGGTGTATGTCCTCATCCTGGATGTGACGGCGATCCTCCCGGAGATGCGCGGTGATGCCGTCGGCGCCTGCGTCCTCGCAGAGGATCGCGGCCGCAACCGGGTCGGGCTCCGCGCCGCGA
>Ga0136611_10001719_pt1 | contig 15224 bp, 6 predicted proteins | sample AntDrymUQ2232306_2_FD_106645 | JGI IMG/M metagenome (GOLD analysis project Ga0136611, IMG submission 106645) | Polar desert sand microbial communities from Dry Valleys, Antarctica - metaG UQ223 (23.06) | ecosystem: Environmental > Terrestrial > Soil > Desert | place: Antarctica: Dry Valley...
ATTGATGTGTGGCCTGTCCCTTCTCCGCGGATGATTGATGCCCCTGTCGAGCACAGCTCAACAGAGCTGCCGCATGAGAACGGACCTCCTGCGGTGAGTGGCACGCCGGTCGCGGAAGACATCGAGACTTACGCGCAGGACATCGTCGACACGGTGCGGGAGCCGCTCCTGATGCTCGACACCACCTTGCGCGTTCGCAGCGCGAACCGCGCATTCTATCAGACGTTCCAGGTCTCTTCTGAAGAGACCGAGAACCGTCTGATTTACGAGCTGGGCAACGGCCAGTGGGACATTCCCGCGTTGCGGACTCTTCTCGAGGACGTGATTCCCACGAGCTCCGTCTTCAACGACTTCGAGCTGGAACATACGTTTCCGATCATCGGGCGGCGCGTGATGCTGCTGAATGGACGCAGGCTGCGCGCGGGGAGCCATGCCGAGCTGCTGGTGCTGGCGATGGAGGATGTGACGGAGCGGCGGCGCTCCGAGGCGGATTTGAAGGCGATCGAGACCTATGCACAGAACATTGTCGATACGGTGCGCGAGCCGCTGCTCATTCTGGACACCACGTTGCGCGTGCGATCCGGTAACCGCGCCTTTTACCGGACTTTCCAGGTGTCACTCGAGGAAACCGAGAACCGTCTGATTTACGAGCTGGGCAATGGCCAGTGGGACATCCCGGACCTGCGGACGCTTCTCGAAGACATCGTTCCCAAGAGCTCCGTGTTCAACGACTTCGAGCTGGAGCATGACTTTCCGGCGATCGGGCGGCGCGTGATGTTGCTCAATGCCCGCAAGCTCCAGGCGGGCCACCATGGAGAGCTGTTGGTGCTGGCGATGGAGGATGTCACCGAACGCCGGAGGGCGGAGGAACAGGTCGCCAAGGCGAAGGAAGCCGCGGAGACCGCCAATAAGACCAAGAGCCTGTTCCTGGCGAACATGAGCCACGAGCTCCGGACGCCGCTGAACGCCATTCTCGGCTACTCCGAGATGTTGCAGGAAGAAGCCGTCGATCGGGAGCTGGAGGATGAATTCGGCGCCGATTTGAAGAAGATCAACGCAGCCGGCAAGCACCTGCTCGCGTTGATCAATGACATTCTCGACCTCTCTAAGATCGAGGCGGGCAAGATGGAGCTATTCCTGGAGAGCTTCGATGCGGCAGAGCTGATTGGCGAGGTGGCCTCCACCATCCGCCCGCTGGTCGAGAAGAACGCGAACACGCTGCTCATCGACTGCGCGCCGGATCTCGGCATGATGCGCGCGGACCAGATCAAGGTGCGCCAGGGGCTGTTCAATCTCCTCTCGAATGCGGTGAAGTTTACCCAGGAAGGCAAGGTCACGCTGGAAGCTGTGCGCGAACGCATGGACGGCAGTGAGTGGATTATGTTCCGCGTGACCGACACCGGCATTGGTCTCAGCGCAGAGCAGATCGTGAAGCTCTTCCAGGACTTCACGCAGGCGGACGCTTCCACCACGCGGAAGTTCGGCGGCACCGGCCTCGGGCTGGCCCTTACGCGACGCTTTTGCCAGATGATGGGCGGCGACGTCACGGTGCACAGTGTCCCGGGTGAAGGCAGCGTCTTCACGATGAAGCTTCCTGCCGTCGTTCATCAGGCGAAGCCACCAGCCGCGGCCAAGCCTGCGCGTGCGGCGACTCCGAGCATTTCGATCGAGGACAGCGACGGCATCGACGTGCTGCCCTCGAGTGCGACGTATGTGTTGGTGATCGACGACGACCCGGTGCAGCGGGACCTGATCGAGCGCTTCCTGAGCAAGGAGGGTTTTTGCGTGCGCACGGCCGCGAGCGGCGAAGCCGGGCTGCGCCTTGCGCGGCAGTCAGCGCCGGTGGTCATCACCCTGGACGTGATGATGCCGGAGATGGACGGCTGGAGCGTGCTGACGGAACTCAAGGCGGACGCTGAACTGCGCGATATTCCGGTGATCATGCTCACCATGGTGGACGATCCCGAACGGGGGTTCACTCTGGGTGCCGCCGACTACGCCACGAAGCCCGTCGATCGCACGCGCCTTTCGCAGATCCTGAAGAAATACACCTGCACGAATCCGCCGTGCCCGGTGCTCCTCGTCGAGGACGACGTCGCGACCCGCGCGATCACGCGCCACATCCTGGAGAAGGAGGGCTGGGAAGTGAGCGAGGCCGAAAACGGCAGGGTGGCACTCGAGTGCATGGAGCGCGACCGGCCCACCCTCATTCTGCTCGATTTGATGATGCCGGAGATGGACGGCTTTGAGTTCGCCGAGCGGGTCCGTCAGCACCCGGAATGGCGCTCCATTCCGATAGTCGTGTTAACCGCCAAAGACCTCACCGTGGAGGAGCGCCGGCGGCTGGAGGGATCCGTCGAGACGATCCTCCACAAGGCGAGCGACTCGCGCGAAGCCTTGCTGGATCAGGTGCGCGACCTGGTGGCCAACTGCGCCACGTGCCGTTAGGACAGGACGCGTATGCTGAAGATCCTCCTGGTCGAAGATAACGAGATGAACCGCGACATGCTCTCGCGGCGGCTCCAGCGTCGTGGCTATGAGGTCGTCCTGGCGTTCGATGGAGAGAACGGCGTCGCGATGGCTCAGACGGAGGCGCCCGACTTGGTGTTGATGGACATGAGTCTGCCCGTGCTCGATGGCTGGGAGGCCACGCGCCGCCTCAAGGCCGATGCCGCCACGCGGCACATTCCCGTGATCGCTCTCACCGCGCACGCGATGTCCAGCGACCGCGACAAAGCGCTCGAAGCAGGCTGCGACGATTACGACACCAAACCGATCGAATTGCCCCGCTTGCTGGTGAAGATGGCGGCACTTTTGCGGCCGGGCGACGGCGAGACAGCTTCGGGTGGACAACTCATCTCGTGACCGAACCGCATCCCTTAACCGGCGAAAGCGCACCACACGCACTCCCTTCGCGTTTGCTTCACGACCTGCGCACGCCGCTCAACCAGATCATCGGTTTTTCCGAGCTGCTGATCGAGCAGGCGCAGGAACAGGACCGGGCCGACTTCGTGTCGGATTTGCAGAGAACCCATGCTGCCGGCAAGCAGCTGCTCTCGCTCGTCGAGCAGAATTTTCACGCGATCCCGGTGCCGGACGCACGCGTAGCGGCCACGCCGCGGAGGGAGCACTTGCCCATAGTCCTGGAAGGGACCTCTGTCGACGAACCATCCGCACCAGACGCCGACGTCAGCACCCCGCACGGGCTGGTGCTCGTCGTGGATGATGGCGAGAGCAATCGCGACCTCCTCTCGCGACTGCTGCAACGCCAGGGCTACACGGTCACTGCCGCGGAAGGCGGGCAACAGGCGATCGAGGAGCTTCAGGCGACTGCCTTCGATCTGGTGCTGCTCGATGTCATGATGCCGGAAATGGACGGCTATGAAGTGCTCCAGCGCCTTAAAGCCGATGCGGTGTGGCGCCACATCCCGGTCATCATGATTTCGGCGCTCAGCGAGCTGGACTCGGTGGTGCGCTGCATCGCCATGGGTGCGGAGGATTACCTGCCGAAACCGTTCGACTCGACGCTGCTTAAGGCGCGGATCGGCGCCTGCCTCGAGAAGAAGCGGGCGCACGATCGCGAGGCGCTCCTCTTTGAGCAATTGCAGGAAAGCCATGAGCGGATGGAACAACTCGCCGTCGCGCTGCAGACGCAGAATGGCGAGCTGGCTCGCTGGCGCCGGGCGCAGGACGCTGATCTCGAAATCGCCCGCACCTCGCAGCAAGCCCTGGTGAACATCCCGCTCCCTGTGATCGCCGGCTGGCGGGTGGAGTCGATCTACCGGCCTGTCATCCAAGTGGGTGGGGATGTTTACGGATGGCGCGAATTGGACCATGGCGTCTGGGTGTTCTGGCTCGCCGACGCCACCGGCCATGGCGTAGCGGCAGCGCTCTTTACGAATCTCGTCGCTTTTCTTTTCAACGACGCCAGCGCCGCGTCGAAGACGGCTCACGGGATTCTGAGGCACGTGAATGCCGGGTTCTGTAGTGTGCTCCGCGGCCGGGCGTTTCTGTCTGCTTGCTGTGCCGTCATCGAAGCCGACGGGCGCTTGACGTTCGCCGGAGCCGGCCATCCGCCGCTCATCATCCGTCGCGGTGATGGTTCCACGGAGTCACTGCCCTCGCTGAACACCATGATCGGGATCGATGCGGCCATGCAGATCGACGAAACGGTGGTGACGCTCCAGAACGATGATCTCGCACTCCTCTACACCGACGGGCTGCACAGCCTGAAGTCCCCCGCCGGCCAGCGTCTCACCAGCGAGAGCGTCGCAGACGCCACCACGCACCTGAACGCGGGTGAGGACCTGCTTCCGCGACTCGTCGCTGAACTCGGCAAGCGGTCTGATACGCAGCCTTTTGACGACGACCTGGCGGCAATCGCGCTTCATCGCGGGTGATCACGCGATCTCGCATCGCAACAGCCGTAGCCGCATCACGCCTGACGCTGAGCTTGCAGCGCTTCGGGAACTCAGCGCTCGTTCAGCATTGAACCGAGAGAGATCCGCTTGCCTCGCGTGCGAAAGTAGAGCGTTCGTCTGCGAGCGCTTGACCGCGGTGACCCGAGAACCGTTCGCCGACCGGCACGATGAAGACCTGCCCATGCTCGCTGGCGAAGAAGAGCTGACTGTTCAGACAACGGCATTCTCACCTGCTTCGATGCAAAAACCGGGAAGGTGCACTACAGCGAGCGACTCGGGAAAGGTGGGCCAGGCTTTACGGCGTCGCCGGTGTCCGACGGGCGTTTGGCACTCTGTCTCATCTCCGCTCGGCTGAAGCGCGATTCGGGCGACGGCACTTTCTCGAAATCCTCTCCGTATTCACGACCCCTCGATGCTCACCGTCCTTCCACGGAACTCGTGAGCTTGGACAAATCGAGGCCGGATACCTCGTTCGCTCTCAAGACGGCAATCCGTCCAGGTTTGCCCTCGGCGGCCGCTCTTGGCTGGTGCGTGAGATCGACTGGCGCACCCGCCGGGTCTATGTCGAGCATTGCGCCGACAAGGGACGCGCCGCTTGGATCGGGAGCGGACAGGGGCTAGGCTACTTCATCGCTGGAGCCGTCAAACGAGTCCTCACCTCATCGACGGTTTCAAGTCTCTGGAGCACTCGTGGTCAAGCTGCGATGGAAGACGGGCAAGTGGATTGGTTCAACTTCGCAGGCGGTGTGGCCAACGACATCATCATCAGCCATCTCGCGCGAACCGCTGGCATCTCATACCAAGCCCCTGCGATCCATTTCCACGAAGCGCGGTTGGCGCTGTCGAGGCAGCCTCGCTCCTTACCCAGAATTGCTTTCTCCCGTGATGGATAGAATCCTCATGCGCATTAGCGGTGGGGGCCTCCCGCAGCGTCGGGTGCAAAATCAGTCTCATCGTCACCGCGGTCAGCTCCTACGGCCTGAATTCAAAGCTCTTAGCACCGTAGATCCCGTCCGGGATAGTCAGCGCCAAAGCCTGCCCCCCCTAAAACAGGGAGATCAAAGACCGCCGGCGCTCTATGCGCTTACGCGATAGATGGTGACAAATGGTGACAGTTTTCACGACGTAATCCGTCCGCTATCCCGCTTCCAACGGCTTCGCTAAACGCCGTCCCGATCCATTTACACTGTATTGCGCCCAAATTCCCATTCCGCAAGGGAGGCGGGGGCGGGAATCGAACCCGCGAATGCGGCTTTTGCAGAGCCGAGCCTTACCACTTGGCTACCCCGCCGTGCGCATCCGGTCGCGGAACAACTCCGGGCTGGTGCGGACGCGCTTTTAGTGCAGCCGCTTCCAGGTCGCAAATCTTTTGTCACGCAGGAGGCGCGCAATTCCTCTGGGGTGCGCGACTCGCAGCTTCCCTCACTAAGGCTGGCGGTGTTCACTGATTGCATGCTGACACTCATGACGCCCTCTCTGCTCCTCCGCTTTGCGCTGTTTCTTTCCGTGGCCGTGGTTGCTCCGTTGGCGAGCGCAGCTCCGCAATGGATTTGGCTGTCGAAACAGGCGAAGGATCAGGAGAAGGTCACGCTGCGGCGTGAGTTTGAAGTTTCCGGCGAAGTGAAAGCCGCAACCCTTTCGGTGAGCTGCGATAACGCCGCGAAAATATTCCTCAATGAGAAGGCTGCCGGCGAGACGACCGCATGGGAGACGCCGTTCAAAGGAGACGTCAAGGCGCTCGTGCAGCCGGGAAAAAACCAGCTCCGGTTCGAGGCCAGCAACCTCGGGGGTATCGCCGCTGCGGTCGCGCAGCTCACCATCGAGCTGGCGAACGGAACGAAGCTCGCGATCGAGACGAACGCGGATTGGCAGGCGGCTCCGGTTGGAAGCACCGCCTGGCAGAAGGCGGTCGTGGTCGCGAACTATGGTGATGAGCCGTGGGGCACGGTCTTCACCGGCGGGGGCGCCAAGGGCGTGGCGAGCGCCGAGAAGGCCGCGGCGCCGGAATCGCTCTCTGTGCCCGAAGGCTTCAAAGTGGAGCTGCTGTATACGGTTCCCAAGGCGACTCAAGGCTCGTGGGTTTCACTCACGCCCGATCCGAAAGGGCGGCTGATTGCCTGCGATCAATACGGAGCGATTTACCGCCTGACCGTCCCCCCCGTCGGTAAGGAAGGAGAGGTGCAGGTTGAGCCGTTGCAAACCACGGTTGGTGGCGCGCATGGTCTGCTCTACGCGTTTGATTCCCTCTACGTGATGGTGAATGAAAAGGCCGGCAAGGGCCTCTGGCGGCTGCAGGACCTCGATGGCGATGACCAGTTTGAGAAGGCCGAGCACCTTCGCAAAATGGACGGAGGGGGCGAACACGGGCCACACGGCATCGCGCTCGGGCCGGACAAGAAATCACTCTATTTCGCGGGCGGCAATCACACCAAGCTGCCTGAGAAAATGGAGCTTTCGCGCGCGGCGCGGGCGTGGAATGAGGACCTCTTGCTGCCGCGCATGTGGGACGCGGGCGGCCATGCTGTCGGCGTTGTGGCGCCGGGCGGTTACATCTGCAAAACCGATCCGGACGGGAAAACCGTGGAGCTTTTCACCGCCGGGTTTCGCAACCAATACGACATCGCCTTCGACCAGAACGGCGAGCTCTTCACGTTCGACAGCGACATGGAGTGGGACATTGGCGCCCCGTGGTATCGTCCGACCCGTATCGCGCACTGCACGAGTGGCGGTGAACTCGGCTGGCGCAGCGGTGCCGGGAAGTGGCCCGACTATTATGCCGACAGCCAGCCGCCCGCCCTGGATGTGGGACCGGGGTCCCCGACCGGCGTAGTTTTCGGCACCGGCGCGAAGTTTCCGGCGAAGTATCAGCGCGCGTTCTTCGCGTGCGATTGGACCTACGGGACGATGTATGCGATCCACCTCACCCCGCAAGGCGCAAGCTTCCGTGCGGAGAAGGAGGAGTTTGTCGCGGGTAAGTCGTTTCCGCTGACGGATGCGATCATTGGGGCCGACGGCGCGATGTATTTGACGACTGGCGGCCGCCGGACGCAGTCCGCGCTGTATCGCGTGACATACGTGGGCGCGGAGCCAACAACGGCTGCTGAGCCCGTGGCAATTACCCCTGAGGCAAAGCTGCGCCGCGACATGGAAGCGCTCCACATCGACGGAACGCCGCCCGATGCGGTCGCTAAAGCCTGGCCGAATCTTGCGCATGCGGATCGCTTCGTCCGCTTCGCGGCACGTGTCGCCATCGAGCGGCAGCCGGCAGCGGGCTGGGCCGAGCAGGCGCTCACGGAAGAGAATTCGCAGTCGGCGATTGAAGCGCTGATCGGGCTCGCGCGAGTCGGTGACAAGACGCTGCAGCCGCGTCTTCTCCAGGCGCTCGGACGCTTTGAATTCGCGAAGATTGCGCCGGAGTTGCGCCTTCCGCTGCTGCGTGCGTGGCAACTCGCTTTCATTCGCATGGGGAAACCTGCGCCTGAGGTCGCCGCACCGATCGCGCAGAAGTTTGATGCACTTTACCCGCATGCCGATGCGTCAGTGAACCGGGAACTCGTGCAGCTTTTGGTCTTCCTGGATTCACCACGCGCTGTCGCGAAAACCGTGGGGCTGCTCAGCACCTCGCGCGATGACCACGAAGTGATCGCCGCCGAGTCCCTCCTCGAACGTAACGCTGGCTACGCTGACGCCGCGCGCGCGATGCACAAGAGCCGGCCAAACCGCCAGCAGATCGCCTACGCCTACACGCTCCGGAATGCTCGCGCCGGCTGGACCCCCGAGCTGCGCAAAGCTTACTTCTCGTGGTTCCCACGGACCCGCTCATGGAAAGGCGGCAACAGCTTCCCGAAATTCCTTGAGAACATCCGCACCGAGGGGCTGGCGAACTTCGCGACCGATCCCACGGAGCGAGCGTCGCTCGATGCTCTCTCCAAGAAAGGGCCGCCCGCCGCGCCCGCGAACCTCGTCATGCCTAAAGGGCCGGGCAAGAACTACAGCGTCGATGAAGTCGTCGCGCTCGCGAAGGATGGCCTGCAAGGCCGGAACTTCGAGCGCGGTAAGGCAATGTATGGCGCGACGCTCTGTGCGACGTGCCACCACTTTGGCGGCGATGGTGGGAATGTCGGCCCGGACCTGACCGGCGTCGGCAATCGCTACACCATCCGCGACCTGGTTGAGAACATCATCGAGCCGTCGAAGGTGATCAGCGACCAATACGGAAGCGAGCAGATCGAGCTGAAGAATGGGAGCACTGCGGTCGGTCGCGTAACCGTCGAAGAAAACGGCAAGCTCTTCGTGATGGCGAGCCCGCTAGCGCCCGAAGAGATCACCGCGATCCCGAGTGCAGATGTCCAATCCCGCCAGCCGTATCCCGTTTCGATGATGCCGCCCGGCCTGATCAACTCCCTCAATCAAGACGAACTGCTCGACCTCCTTGCTTTCTTGCAGTCCGGCGGAAATCCCGCGGATAAGGCGTTCAAGCAGTAACAACCGGGAGCCGTCACAGCCTAACCGACGCCGACGCCCGTGTTTACCAGCGAGGACGAAATCACCGGTTGGAGGCTCCGCGGTCCCGGCGCACCAAACCTGCCTCAGGAGTCAATTTGTCGCCGGCTCCAGAACGAGGAGATGCACACTCCGTGGCCGCATCGTGAGACTTAGTTTTCCATCTTGCAGCTCGGGCGGTGCGACGGTTTCCAGTTCCGCGTGATCTTTCCCAGCGTCGAACGCGTTCGAGTGCGCGTCATCCACGACGTAGCTCGTGATCTTCAATGGGTGCGCCGGTCGCAACCCGTCGAGCTTGATCGAGATCTGCGGTGAGATGTCCTTGCGGTAGCGCACCTGCGAGAGGAAGACCGTCATCCGGCCCTGAGCATCGCGCGAGGCGATGAACCAAATCCCTGGTAGTCCGGAGTAAGTTGCCTGCACGATCTCAGGCGACATCTTGCTCCACAGCTTGAAGACGTTTCCCGTCGCCCACGGGTGGTCGGGAGAGTAAAGGCCAGACGCATCCCAGCCGGTGCCATCGGCTTTCGCCACGGGATTGGTGAAGATCGAAAGCAGAACCTTCGCGTGCTGCATCTCAACCAGACTCGCGCCAATGAACGCGGCGTTCCAATCGTTGATGTGATAGCGATAGGCGCTGAACGGACGGTAACCGCTGCCAGCCACGTTATGGCCCTGCCACGTCCACTCACCATTGATTAGTCCGGGGACACCGGGTAGCCCGTATTGCTTGCTCCAGGCGGCGACGTGCTGCCTCGCATGTGAAAACTCCGTGAGTTCGCCGAGGTAGTAATGCCACGCCACGAAGTCGAGCGGCAGCTTTTCGGTGCCGCAGTATTTGATCAACGCCTCGATCCACTTCGGCGAATACTCGCCCGTCTCCGGCCCGCCAACCTGCAGGGTTGAATCCACGGCTTTGACCGCCCTTGCGCTCACGGCATAGACCTTCAGGTAATCTTCGATCTTCGCAGTGAAGAAACTGCCGCCGTCGGGCTCGTTCCAGACGCCCCAGTAGGGAACGCGGTCTTTGCGCACCTTGACGACGTAATGCACGAGGTCGCGGACAATGCTGCCGAACGCTTCGAGGTCGTTCGGCAGTTCGGGGGTGAAGCCTGATGCGCCGGACTTCGCTTCGGGATCGGTGAGCTTTTTCCCGCTGAAAGGGGGCGTCTTTCCGCCGAGAATCTCCGGTGTGGAGTCGATCGAGATATAAGGCATCACGCCCAGCTTCTTGTAGTAATCGAAAGTGCGGTCGACGACCTGCCAGTCGTAGGCGAATTTGCCGGAGATGCCTGGTGTGAGATGCGCCGCGTCGGGAGCACCGGCCTTGATCGGCGTCGCTGTCAGGAGCTTGTCGGTGCGGAGGACCTTGATGACGCCTTTCGCCATCGCGGCAGTCTTCTCGTCCGGGAAGTAGTGCAAGCCACCGAGCAGGTTCTGCTCGATGAGCTCACCCGTCGGTTGATTGGTGACGGTCAGCACGTTTTCCGCAGTGACGGTGATCTTCTCGCCCGGGACTCGAGCGCGCCGTGAGATTCTGAGGTCCGAAATCCAGAGGCCATTCGCGCCACGCCCATAGCCGCCGAGTAGGGAGAGGCCGTCGCCGCGCGCCGCATCACTCCAGATGCGCGGCGGCTTGAGGCCTTTCACCTCACCGGCAGGTTTTCCATTCACGTAGAAACGCAAAGTGTCGCCGTGGAAGGTGTAGGCAAGATTGTGCCAGTCGCTCACAGCGAGCGGGTTCTTTTTCAGATCGTAACGGAGAGCGGCGTGCACCGGCCCAGCGGGGTCCTGGTTGTGTCGGAAGGAGAGAGTGAGCACGCCGTTGTCGATCTGGCATTCGAGTCGCACTGCCTCGTGTTCGTCCCAGATGATAAGCGGAACCATGTCGTCCAACGTCGCCAGCGGGGCGTCGCTCTTCACCCAGTATTCGACCGTCCACTCATCGGGAGCGATGAAGCCGTTCAGCGGCATCCAGAGGTAACCGTAATCCCGCACGGTGCTCTTCAAGCCCTTGCGAAACTTGCCGTCGGTGACGATGACTTTGCCTGGGAAAAGGTCACCTGCGGAGGCGTTCCCCGTGATGAGGCCGCCTTCGCCTGCTTTCAGTTTCAGCTCCGCCTCCCCATCGAGCAGATAGAGCGTGTCGGGCTCGCTCTCCTGTTTTTCCAGGGGATTCCACACGACTTCCCGGGTTGCGGCCGCCCCGGAAGTTTTGTTCGGCACTTCGGCGAGAGTTGCTGAAGTCAGCAGCGCAAAGGCAGCAACGCGCGAGAGATCGGGTAAATGAGCCAGGCTAAACATTTTGCGTCATCCTCCTGCGAGCTGCGCAGCTTCGAACGCAGCTGGGAACAAAACGGAGCGGCACCGCGAGCCGAGAGGACTAAATCAACGCGGCTGCCAGTTGTCCGGAGAGGGGCGCGCTTGTCCGCCGCCCCGTCGGGCCTGGCCACCGCGTCCCCGACCTTGTCCGCCGCCACCACCGCTGCGTCCGCCACTGTTGCGGCTGCGGGGATCGACGTAGCGGCGTTCACGGTCCTCGCCGGTATTCGCAGGAGCAGAGGCGTTGTAGTCGAACCCTTCGGCGCGTTTGCGCACAATCCCGCGGCCAATGAAACGCTCCAGCGCTCGAAGAGCGCTTTGATCCTCGGGCGAGATAAAGCTGATCGCATCACCCACGGCCTTGGCGCGACCGGTCCGCCCGATGCGGTGGACATAATCTTCGGAGTGCATCGGGAAGTCGAAGTTCACCACATGCGAGATCCCTTCGACATCGATCCCGCGAGCCGCAATGTCCGTCGCGACGAGGACGCGGACTTCGCCGGATTTGAATTCTTTCAGCGCGCGGAGCCGTTGATTCTGCGAGCGGTTCGAGTGGAGCGTGCCGGTTTTGATCCCACTACTCTCGAGCTTCCGCGCGACTTTATCGGCACCGTGTTTTGTGCGCGTGAAAACGAGCACGGTATCGAGCTGCGAATCCTGCAGCAGATGCGCGAGCAACGAGGTCTTCAAGTGCTTGGGCACCTCGTAAACCAGTTGCGTCACCGTCTCTGCGGGATTTGCGCGGCGGCCGATCTGCACGGTCTTGGGCGAGCGAAGGAATTCCGTGGTGAGCCCCTCGATCTCTTTCGACAGTGAGGCGGAGAAAAGCAGCGTCTGGCGGCGCGTCGGCAGCGCTTTGACGATCCGGCGGATCGACGGGAGAAAGCCCATGTCGAGCATCCGGTCGGCTTCGTCGAGCACGAGAAAGGCGAGCTGCGAGAAATCGGCGTAGCGTCCGCCCATCAAGTCGAGCAGGCGGCCAGGGGTGGCGACGACGAGATCTGCGCCGGAGCGAAGCGCTTCGATCTGTGGCCGTTCGCCGACTCCGCCAAAGACGGTCGCCATCCGAAGGGGCACGTGCTTGCCGTAGGCGCGGACGTTTTCCTCGATCTGCACGACGAGTTCGCGCGTCGGCGCGAGGACGAGCGCGCGGGTTCCCCCGCGGGCGCCGCCGGCCAGCAGTGCCGCGAGCTTCGTCAGGATCGGTAGCGTGAACGCCGCGGTCTTCCCGGTGCCGGTCTGCGCAATCCCGATCAAGTCAGTGCCTTCAAGCACCAGCGGGATCGCCGCCGACTGGATGGGAGTAGGTTCCGTGTAGCCGGCTTCTTGCACGGCTTTGAGGATATTCGGGTCAAGACCGAGCGAACGAAATGGCATGGTGAAGGTGTGATCGCCGGAATCGGCGGGCCGGGACCTTACGCGAGAACGCAGGGAATTGCGCCGGAAAATCCTGGCGGTGCTCGCGCCGGGGCAGGGGATGAAGTAAACGCGCTCCATGTGGACGCCTGAGATCATCATTACACTGCTCGTGCTGATCCTTGTCGGGGTGGTGATGTTGCTCCTGCGAGCGCAGGGGCCGCTGCTGGCCGCGATCGATGAAAGTCGGGAGCGGGCGGAACGCGGCTTGCGCGATGAGTTCGCCCGGAATCGCGAAGAGGCAGGCGGTGCGAATCGCGACCTCCGACAAGAGCTGACCGCCGCGGTGCAGAAATACGGTGACTCTGTCCAAGGGCGGATCATCGACCTCGCGCAATTGCAGACGGGGCAACTCGAGGCTTTCTCGCGCCAGCTCACCGCCCTCGCGGCGGCGAGCGAGGAAAAGCTGGAGACGATCCGCACGACCGTCGGGCGCAATCTGACGGAGTTGCAAGCCGACTCGGGGCAGCAGCATGGCGCCGCGCGGGAGGAACTCGGGCGCTCGATGAAGGGACTCGGCGAGACGTTGCTCGCGCGCATCACCGAGATCGCCACATTCCAAAAGCAGCAGCTCGAAGCATTCGCGACCAGCTTCCACAATCTCTCCGCGAGCAACGAACAACGGCTCGAAGCAATGCGCGAAACCGTCGAGCGAAAGCTCGGCGAATTGCAGGAGGACAACACCCAAAAACTCGAGGCGATGCGTGCGACCGTTGATGAGAAGTTGCATGCGACCCTCGAGCAACGGCTTGGCGAATCGTTCAAGCTGGTGAGCGAGCGGCTGGAGCAGGTGCACACCGGGCTCGGCGAAATGCGGACGCTTGCGACGGGCGTGGGCGATTTGAAAAAGGTGCTGACGAACATCAAGACGCGCGGCTGCTGGGGCGAAGTGCAGCTCGGCAATCTGCTCGAGCAGATGCTCACGCCCGATCAGTTCGCGAGGAACGTCGCGCCGAATCCGCGGAGCGGCGAACGCGTGGAATTCGCGGTGAAACTTCCCGGCCGTGAAGTGGAAGGCGCGCCGGTCTGGCTCCCGATTGATTCCAAATTTCCGCAGGAGGAATATCAGCGGCTCGTCGATGCGCAGGAGCGCGGCGATCTAGAAGCTGCCGAAGCCGCCTCGGCCGCTCTCGAGAGCGGCGTGAAAGCGGAGGCGAAGAAGATCAACGAGAAATATGTGAACCCGCCCCATACCACAGATTTCGCGATCCTTTTCCTCCCGACAGAAGGGCTCTTCGCCGAGGTGCTTCGCCGCCCGGGCTTGTGCGAAGTGATCCAGAAGCAGCGCGTGATGCTCAGTGGACCAACCACGCTCGCCGCGATGCTCAACAGCTTGCAGATGGGCTTTCGCACGCTCGCGATCGAGAAGCGATCGAGCGAAGTCTGGAATGTTCTCGGGGGGGTAAAGACGGAGTTCGGCAAGTTCGGCGCGGCGCTGGAGAAGGTGAAAAAGAAGCTGCACGAGGCGACGAACACCATTGACGACGCTTCGCGCCGCTCGCGCGCGGTAGAGAGGCAGTTGAAGTCCGCGGGCGAGCTTCCGGGAGCTGAAGCCGCGAAGCTGCTCGACGCGGAGGCGCTGCTTCCGGAGATCCTCTCAGGGGAAGCGGAGCGCGAATCCTGAGGTGTGCCTTGCCGCGCTGTTGGCAGCGCACTACTTCGCGAGTTCCGCGATTTTCGCAGCGCTCAAGGTTCGCTCAAAGGGTAACGTGCGGCCAATCAACCCGCGATAGAACGCGACGCGGAAGTAAAAGATTTCCGCTCCGAGAACGATCGAATGGGGGAGGCGCGGCGCACTACCGCTCTGTTGACCTCGCCGGTGTGCCTGCTACTCGCTAGCGCTCGCATGATCGTCACCACTGCTGAGCTCTACAAAGTTGCCTACGGGAAATTTGCCGTCGGCGCTTACAACATCAACAACGCCGAACAGACGATGGGGCTCTTTCGCGGGTGTATCGAGAGCCAGGCGCCCTTCATCATTCAGATCTCCAAAGGCGCCCGAAAATATACGGACAAGCGGATGCTCGAGGCGGTCATTCGGGCGGCGGAAGGGATCTTCCCGGAAGCGGTGTTCGCGGTGCATCTCGACCATGGCGACGAGGAGACGTGCTACGACTGCATCGACTCCGGATTCTACTCGAGCGTGATGATCGATGCCTCGCACGAGTCGTTCGATGAGAACATCGCGATTACCCGGCGCGTCGTCGACCGGGCTCACGCCAAAGGGATTTCCGTGGAAGCGGAACTCGGGATGCTTGGCGGCGTCGAGGAAGACATCGCGGTGGATGAAGGAAACGCCTGCCTGACGAACCCGGAGGAAGCCGTGGAATTCATCCGGCGGACGAACTGCGATTCCCTCGCGGCGGCGATCGGCACGAGCCATGGGGCTTACAAGTTCCAAGGGCAGCAGTCGCTCCACTTCGAGGTGATCGAAGGCATTCGCGACAAGGTCGCCGCGGCTGGATTGCCACCGACGCCGATCGTGATGCATGGCTCCTCGAGCGTGCCCGAGGAAGAGGTCCGGCGGATCAATGCGGCCGGCGGCAAGCTCGACCCGAGCGC
>Ga0136611_10001720_pt1 | contig 15224 bp, 9 predicted proteins | sample AntDrymUQ2232306_2_FD_106645 | JGI IMG/M metagenome (GOLD analysis project Ga0136611, IMG submission 106645) | Polar desert sand microbial communities from Dry Valleys, Antarctica - metaG UQ223 (23.06) | ecosystem: Environmental > Terrestrial > Soil > Desert | place: Antarctica: Dry Valley...
CAATTCTGCCGACGACTGCTACTGATTGTCGACCGCGGCGACGCTTGTGTGTGCTGAGGCCGGTGGCTGGCAGCACCCTTGTGCAACGCACGTGACCCACGTTTCATCGTCGTTGTCATTCCACACGAAACGTGCCGATGAATGGTTGTGCTTGAACCTCGGATCAGAGGGGTCAGTCTTCACCATGCCGACAACTCGCCATGTCGCTTTCTTTTTTGGGGACCAGTCGGCAGGCACGTATACAGAAATTGTGTCGATACCCGGTTTTCCCGGAACCTTGTGCAGGCCGATCCACCAGTAGACCTCGGTCGTGCCGGTGTAGAGCGCCAGCTTCTCGTAGGGAATGTTCGCCTTCGTCTCGAGCGAAACGAGCTTGCCCACAATGTGGCCCTTCCCGAGATCGGCTTCCTTCGTCAAATGCGCGCCTTTCCGTGGAATGATGCGTGTGAAAGTCTTCGGAATGCAGCCAGTTGCGTCTACACTGCACCTTCCTTTCAGCAGTCGTCGCTGGTCAGTCCGGTCGTGCTTGTCATCCCAGTCTTTTGCCCTCAGCGTTGACGCAGTGTCCAGGATTTTCTGCACGAGCGCATTGTCGAAGTCGAAATTGCCGTGCGCAACGCTCAATGCCGATAGTCCGACTGCGCCGGAAACCGTTTTCTGCGAGCGACTGGAGTCCGACGCGGTCGAGTCGGGCTGGTCGTTCCTGACTTTTTTGCAGGCGATGGCAGATGCAGCCAGCAGCGCACAGGACAATGTGCGCAGGTACCGCATGGGAAGTCCCGACATGCAGCCTCCGAGATTGCTCAGGTTAGGGCCATCATTGGTCCATCGTGAGGCGTCGCATCTCCTCTACCACCGGCTGCAGCGCCGGGTCTGATCCGCGCCAGAGCTCGACCACTCCCATGGCCCAGCGCCGAGCCACCGGGGTGTCTCCGCTCCGGGCAGCAAGGCGTGCGCGCAACGCCATGACGCGGGGCAGTCCTGCCGCCTGCGAAGTCTGCGTCAACAGCGCGTTGCCCAGCGTGGCGAGGCCCTCGAGCGGCTGGTCCAGCGCGCGCGGCGCCGGCACTGTCGCCGAGAGCAAGCTGCAGAACGGCTTCCTGGAAGGTGATGTCCACGGACACATCGCCCGGGCGCTGATCGGCCCTGATCCGGACAATGCGAGCGAAATCGCGGCGGACGGCCGCCGTGTCGCCCTGTACGAGCGCGCGTTGCATGGTCCTGAGGTAGTTGCCGCCAGAGCCCGCGCCCGCGTCGATATACCCGAGCTCTGGAAAAGCCAGTTGCAACGGGCGCTCGAGCAGAGCCGATCGCACACGTGCTCGCATGGCGGGCTGTACCCAGCTGTTCACCTGTCGCTCCAGACGCCGCTCAACGGCCACGAGGCTGTCGCGTGGCGCTCCAACCGATGCATAGGCGAGGAGTGCCAGCGCGCTCTGTGTCACAGGAAGCGGAACACTGACCGGGCGGCCATCGATGCTGAGCGGCACATGGGTTTCGGCAGCCATCCGAAGCATCCTCGATGACTGCTCGGCACGACCGGTGAGAGCCGCGATGGCCGCGAGGTGATTCACATTGGCCGGCGCTGGCGACACCGCCTTCAACAGCGAGTCCGCCAGCATCCGTGCCCGCGCGAATTCGCCATTCTTCAGGCGCAGCCGTGTTTCATCGATCGCCAGCTGAATGGCCAGGGCAGAGTCGAGCGGCAGCGCGCGAGCGCTCGCGATAACGGACAGCGCAGACTCCTTTCCCGAGCCGCTGCCCGACAGCTCACCCATGGCCTCGAGTATGGCGCTCTTCTGTTGCAGTGCGTGCGCGCTGCGCGGAAACGCCGTCGTCCACGTCTCGGTGAGATCGCGCAGCATGCCGCGCGTACGCGCCGTGGCGGCACTCGCGGCGGTGCGGTCGAGTGGAGCCTTGCCGTCCATGACATCCTGGAATGGCCAGGGTACGAACGACAACGTGTCCGCAACGAGTGTGGGAAAGGCCGCCATGCGAAGCGAGTCGCGTCCGATGACGAAACCGGGACGGTAATGCCGGAGCTCCGTGAACATCAGTCGGCCGAGGCGCGACAGCTCGGGTCCCGCGAACGCCGCATGCACCGATGGCACCAATGCGAGCGCACGGGAATATGCGGACAGCGCGGAATTGTAGCTGCTGCGAAACTTCCAGCCGCTGGGACTTTTCGTATCGCTCAGAACGGCCTGATCCCGAGCGTGACATTCGGCGAGACCAAACCATCCCGCGAAATCAGTTGAGTCCTGGCGCACGAGCGCATCATACTTCGCGCACGCCTCCGGATAGCGCGCGACGGCAAGCGTGGCGAGCGCTTCGGCCGCCGCGCGATCCCGGGCAGACAGTCGGGTGGACAATGCCGCGGCTCGCGCCGCCGCCCCCTGCCATATCTGTGCGGGTTTGCCGGACCAGGACATGGTCTGCGCCAGCATGAGCTGTGCGTTCGGAAATTCCGGATCGCGCTCGGCGGCGGAAGCAAACGCGATCGTCGCCGAGTCGAGATCCCATGTGCGCAGCGCCGTGTGACCAGCGTCGTAGTCCCGCCATGCAGCCAGAGACGTCGTGTTGATTGCCGCCGCGGTGCTGTTTCGCGACTGCGCCGAACCAAGGACGAGCGAATCAGCCAGCGATTCGAAGAGGGGCCCTGCGCCGGCGAGATCGGCACCGAGGCGCACTGTCCGCTCCCGGGGCGCCTGCGCCGGATGGCGCACATCGTACAAATACGCGCGAACCACCACGCTGTCGCGCACCTGGGATACTTCTCCCCAGGCGAGGTTGGCCGCGCCGAGCTCGCGCGCGATGAGCAGCGCGTCCTCGAGCGTCAGTGTCGCACCGGCGAGTCGTGCGCGCGCGTCGTTCACTCGGACCTCCGGTACCAGCCGAATGTCGTTCCAGCGCGCCAGGGCATCGTGCAGGAGAATTTCGCACTGGTTGCCATTGAGCAGCTTCGGTGCAGCGCCCATGCGGTGCTCGAACGGCAGGACGACGAACAGCGACTCGTCGAGCGGCACCGTGTCGCGAAACTGCAGCAGAGCCACGATCGCGCCCACGATGATCATCGCGGTGATCAATCCAGCCGTCAGCACGCGCGACCGAGCGGGGACCGGTCGCTGTCCCGAACGGTGGCCCCCAACGGCCACCTCGAATTCGTCCGCGGTACGGAAACGATCCTGAGGAGCATCGGAGAGCGCCCGCTCCACCGCCGCTTCGATCTCGGGCGATACCTCGGGGCGAAGCGTACGCAACTTCACCGGCGGGTCGGAAAAGCGATGAGCAATGACCGCGATTGTGGTGGGCCCCGTGAACGGCGGCCGTCCTGCGAGCATCTCGTAGAGCACACAGCCAAGACTGTAGATGTCGGTACGGCCGTCGATATGGCGATCGCCACCGGCCTGTTCGGGGCTCATGTACACGGGCGTTCCGATAGCGACACCCGTCTCGGTCATCCCTTCCCCAGCCGCTCGGCTGATGGCCCGTGCAATGCCGAAGTCCGCGACGACGGCGTGTCCGTCGGACAGCAGAATGTTCTCCGGTTTGATGTCTCGATGGACAATGTCCGCCTGATGCGCATAGGCCAGCGCATCGGCCACTTCGCGCGCGATGCGCAGCGCATCATTCACCGGAAGCTGCGGCTCCCGGTTCAGCCGCTCGCGGAGCGACTCGCCCTCCACGAACGGCATCACGTAATAGAGCGTGCCGCCGGCGTCGCCTGAATCGTAGAGGGGAAGGATGTGCGGATGCTGCAGCCCGGCGGCGACCTTGATCTCGAGCAAAAAGCGATCGGCGCCCAATGCGGCGGCGAGTTCGGGACGCAGAACCTTGACCGCCACCGGGCGATCATGCTTCAGATCGCGAGCCAGATAGACAGTTGCGGTTGCGCCCCGCCCGATCTGCCGTTCTACCTGATAACGGCCAGCGAGCGCACCCTGGATATGCTGAAGAAGGACATCTGTGACCTGCATCACAATCCTCGATGACAGGCCTCTAGTATAGGTAGCCTGGTGAGCAGGGGAAAGACGCGTTTACGGTTTTCGAGCTTTCAGTGCTTTTTCCGCGGCCACCAGGTAGGCGCCGAGCAAAGCCGAGCGCACGTCCTCCGGATCGCGTTTGACGGAGCTCGCGAGGACGTCGAATACCCGTCGTGCGCCCGGGATGTCGCCCGTAGCGAGCTTGGCGATGACCGTCGCGTCTCTCAGCGTTTCCGCGGGCATGAGCGACCGCTTCGTCCGGAGCGTGTGCTCGATCACCCGGTCTCCCGTCGTGGCGAGTTCCGGATAGTCCCACTTGGCCAGTGCGTGCATGAAATCCACCGCGTCGATGACGTCGGCCGGCGCGCTTACGCGACCAAGGTATGTATAGATGGGGAGGTAATACTCTTCATCGACGACGCCGGCCGTGCCTGCATGCACCACGCGTTCGACGTTGAGCATGGCGCGTGTCCAGAGGCCCCAGTCCGATGGCCGCCGGCCCGAGGCGACCAGCCCCTCGAGCATGCTCTGGTTGAACAACGCCTGATCGAATTCCGGATCGCCGCGCAGCGTGTCCGCGTAACCGCGAAGCGCAGTCCGCATGCGCGCACCGAGCACGAGCGAGTTCAGGCGTGGAATGGCCGGCACCGGCGTCGCGGAGGCCGTGTCGAAGTCCACGCGTCGATGCAACGCTGCCGCGACGAGGTCGAAGCGTCCCGTGTTCATGTGGATGAAGCCATCGGCCTCGCTGTGAAGAAAGCGTGTCCGCTCCGTATTCAGATCGAGCAAGGGGAAGTAGTCGGAGTTGGGGTGACGGCTGAGCTCGAACAGCGGGGTGAGCGACGCCCGATTGGTGAGCCGCATGCCCTCGAGCGAGCGCGCCGTGAAGGGGATAAACCGGCGAGTGTCCCGTTCTACTGCGGGGTATTCAAACACTGTCCAGTCCGGCTTCGGAACGGCCGTGCGATTGCTCGCGACAATGAGGATGTCGGTGTTCGAAACGAGGAAGATCTCGTACGACTGAAAGTTCTCGTGCAGCGCCGCCAGCACGCTGAGCACGAGCTTGTCGTTGATCTCGTACAGGTGAAGCCATTGTCCGAAGACACCGTCGGGCGTCAGATATCCGCGTACCCGGCTGTAAAACTCGGTGGTGAAGAGCCCGGAAACGCCGCTGACCCACGGATTCGACGGCTCCGACATGATGATGTCGAACTTGCGGTGCGCCGATGCGAAATACGACTTGGCGTCATCGATCACGAAGTGCGCGCGCGGATCATCGAAGACGCGCTTGTTCGCGGGATAGAATGCGCGTCGCGAACCCGCGATCATCGCCGGCTCGATCTCGATGGTGCGTAGATCAGTGAGATGCGGACTGCCCAGGAGGAAGTGCGATGACATTCCCGAACCCTGGCCGATGACCGCCGCGCTTTTTGCCCGCGGCGCGTGCGCGAGCGTCACCATGGCGAGCAGCAGCTGAGTCGGCTCGTCCTCCACCAGGACATCCGTGCCGCGTACTTCCGGCGGCCGATTGAGCCACACGGCACGCAGCGACGCATCCGGCTTGCCGTTGGTCGCAATCGAGAGATGCCCACGGTCCTTCTGGCGGCGGGCACTCACGCTCGCCGTGCGCCCATCGCGGTAGTAAATGACGTCGTAATACTGTGGGGTCAGCAGGCGGCCGTTCCGATAGACGCCACTGCTCAGTGTGAGCTTGTCGAATCCGGTGAATGCCGCGACCGCTACCACCACGGCAGCGGTTGCCGCGATGAAGTGTGACGTTCGGATGCGAACCCCGGCCGCGTCGGGCCGGCGCGTGAGGATGTAGATGCCGAGCGCCATGTCCACGGTGGCACCGGTGATCAGGAGCCACTTGAGGCCCACCAGCGGCATCAGCACGAGTCCGGCAAGGGCGACACCGACGATGGAGCCCAGCGTGTTGACCCCGTAGACGTCACCAATGGCTTTCTCCCCGGTGCCGGACGCCAGGAGCATCCTGGTGATGAGGGGCAGCGTCATCCCCGCGCAGAATGTTGCGGGCAGCATGACGGCGAGCGCCATCGCGTACCGGCTCATTGAATACGCCAGGTAGCCCTGCTCGCTGCGCTGGAGGGCGCCGAGCAGGTGCTCCGTCCAGTGAAACGACTGCAGATAGACAGGCAGGGTGGCGATGGCCAGAGCGCCCATGGCGAGCTGCACGATCCCGATCGTGCGCATCGGATCGCTGAACCGATCTGCCTTCCGTCGTACCCAGAGCGCGCCCAGTGCGAGACCGAGGATGAATGCGGAGAGCATGATCTCAAACGAGTGCGTCGCGCTGCCGAGCACCATCGAGAGCATGCGAATCCACGCGATCTCGTAGATGAAGGAGGCGACGGCCGTCCCGAAGCTGACGGCCAGCAGCATCCGCCGCGCACTCGCGATGGCGGTCGCGTGCGGGGCTGCCACCGCGGGATGTGACGGGTCGATGGCTGGCGGTACGGCCGAGCTGTCTGTTTCGACTGGCATCAGCCGGACTGCAAAGAACACGACCAGCCCCACCACGATGTTCACAATCGCGGCGGCAATGAGAGTACCGGGTAAACCGGAGAGCTGGATCAGCCAGAAGCCGGCGACAAGGACGCCGATCGCGGCGCCCAGGCTGTTGGCGAAATACAGCTGTGAGAGTATCCGGCCGGGCTGCGTGGCCCGTCTCCGCAGCACTCCGGCGGTCATGAGCGGAAAGGTGGCCCCGAGCAGGACGGACTGCGGCAGGATGAGCAGTCCGGCGATCAGCCATTTCACCAGGGTCAGAACGAATCCGCCGGGGAGCGCGGGGAAGATGCTGTCGTAGGCGAGCGCGGTCGTAGCAGTGAAGACATCGTGGAACACGAGGCCGATGAGGCCGGTGATGACTTCGACGATCGCGTACCAGACCAGGGGCTCGCGGAGGGTCTGTGAGCGTCGCCCAACGGCGAGGGCGCCGAATGACATGCCGCCCAGGAAGATCACGAGGACGATGATCTGCGCGTACGCGCTGTGGCCGACGAACAGTCCGAGGTAGCGAGTCCAGATGGACTCGTACATGAGACCTGCCGCGCCGGAAAAGACAAAAACAATGGTGAGTAGGAGGATCATCGGTCGTGTGAGGAGAAGAAGCGACCCGAGGTCATCTGGAAGGGCCGGTTACGGCTGAGCTCGTCGCTGGAATCCCGATACAAATAGACGACCGAGATGGCGCGGGGATTGCTTATTGTGGGCGCTCAGGACCGAAGCACGAATCACACTAGGAAGGGGAGATCTACCATGGCAGATCACAAGAGCGCTGACCACAAGGGCGGGAATGACGCGAACCGGGATCCGATCACGAAGGAGCCGGGTGCGCATCCTATCGGAACGGGCGCGGGTGCGGCGGGCGCGGGCGCAACGGGCGCGGCGATCGGCGGTGTCGTTGGCGGACCGGTGGGCGCGGTCATTGGTGCTGCCGTAGGTGCAGTGGCTGGTGGACTGGCAGGCAAGGGTGTAGCTGAGTCCGTCAACCCGACGGTTGAAGACAAGTACTGGCGCGACAATTACTCCCAGGCGTCGTACGCCCAGGCCGATCGTGGCTACGATTTCTATCAGCCGGCGTACCGCTACGGCTGGGAGTCGCGTGCCAAGCATCAGGGCAAGAAGTTCGACGATGTGCAGGGCGACCTCGAGAAGAACTGGGACGGCTTCAAGGGCGATTCGAAGCTCACCTGGAACGACGCCAAGCACGCCACGAAGGATGCGTGGCATCGCGTCGAGCGGAAGATTCCTGGCGACGCGGATCGCGACGGCCGATAGTCGGTCACCGAATCGCAGCTGGGCTGAAGAGCGGCCGTCGCGGAAGCGACGGCCGCGCTTTCACATCCCGGCCATCGAGCTGCGGCGTTTCACCATGGCCATCACCCGGTCGCGCGGTCGCAAGGTGAAGCTGGGTAATACCGGGAGCGGCGTCCCGGGCGGCATGGTGGGCTTCCAGCGCTGTGCAATGGTGGCGATCGCGAGGATGGTCTCGGTCCACGCGAACTGCTCGCCGATGCACTGACGGACGCCTCCGCCAAATGGAAAGTAGGCGAACCGTGGCCGATCCTCGTGCGTGCCCGGTCGCCACCGCTCTGGATCGAAGCGGAGGGGATCGGGAAACCATCGGGCGTCGCGATGAACGAGGTACTGCGGCATCAGCACGAGGGTATTGGCGGGCAACCGGAATCCACGCACCTCACTCTCCTCGATGGATCGGTATCCCAGCGTCCACGCCGGTGGGAACAGTCGCATCGACTCGGCGACGACCATCCGGGCGTATCCCAGCTTCGGCAGGTCTTCCATTGCGGGCAGGCGTCCGCCGAGCGCAGTGTCGATCTCCTGGTGAAGCCGGCTCTCGACCTCCGGATGCTGCGAAAGGAGATACCAGGTGAAGGTGAGTGCGTTCGCGGTCGTCTCGTGGCCGGCGAGAAAAATCGTCATGGCCTCGTCGCGGAGTTGCTCATCCGTCATCCCGCCCCCGTCGCCTTCGGCGTCCTGCGCGAGCATCAGCATGGACAGCAGATCACCCTGATCGACGCCACTCGCACGACGCTCGGCGATGACGCGGTAGATAGTCCCATCGAGGATGGCCTTGGCGCGCTCGAAGCTTCGGTTCCACGGAAGCGGCAGGTCATCCAGATATTCCGCGAACGGCAACAGCGCGTAGTTGAAGAGTCGCATCACCTCGGTCATGGCGTCGCCGATGGCGCGTGTGTCGCCTTCCACGTCGGCATTAAGCAGGGTTTTTCCGGCAATCGCGAGCGTCAGCTCCATCATGTCGCGCGAAATATCAGTCTCATCGCCGTCCTGCCACCCGGCGGTCGCACGCTCCGCGTAGGCGCTCATTACCTGGGCGTAACCGGCAATTCGCTCGCGGTGGAAGGCGGGCTGTGCGAGACGACGCTGACGAAGGTGTGCACTGCCTTCGTTGGTGAGCAGGCCTTCGCCCAGGAGACGCTTCGCGCGCTGCAGGCCGCGCCCCTTCACGAAGTTGCGCTTGTTGGTGAGCAGCACGTCCCGGATGTCGTCCGGATGAGTGAGGACGACGACGGACCCGGTGCCCATGGAGATCCTGGTCACGTCGCCGCACTCGGCTACGGCGCGCTGCAGGAAGCCAAGCCGGTCGCGCTGAAGCTCGAGCAGGTGCTTCCCCGGAAACGCCCTCGGCAGCGAGGGCGGCAGCGGAAGCGCGACGGTCACCGCAGCTCGAAGGTGAGCGTCGCCCACTTCGACTCGAAATCCAGCTTGGGCTTTTTCACGGGCTCCATGCTGATGAACTTCACATACCACTTGCCCGCCGCGGCAATCGGGATGGAGACGACGCCGACGCTGTCGGCCGTAGCGGTGCCCGCTTTGACAGGCTCGCTGCCCTCACGCTGGTAGCCTGCGAGCACGGTCATGCCCGGCGCGGGCTTCCGATCCACCAGAGCGACGAGCTTCAACGTGTCGCCAACGGCCAGCGTATACGGGTTGCTGAGCGGGACGAGCTCGGCGGGGTGCCCAAGTCGCGTGTCCCAGCCGCCGGAGCGGGTGTCGCCGACCTGAATGATCGCCTTGACGTGCTTGGCATACTGTTCGCGGGCGCTGGCATCGAGCTCGTTGCGCTCACGCCGCCGCTCCAGAATCGACGGGATGCCGTCTTCCTCGAGGTAGCTGTTGAAGTCTTTCCCCGAGAGTGTGATGGAGCGCGGAATGAGTGAGACACCGAGGACATATGTGCCCGACGCTCCGGTGCGGAACCTGAGGTGTGAGGTATCGCCCTTGGCCGACCAGGCGAGGTTTTTCGTGCTCTGCCTGCGGCCGGCGTGAATTATGTCGATGCGTCGAGCGCGCTCGCGTTTCACCGCGCCCTCGCTCGCGTCGAATGTGCCGTTGATCAGTGACACCTGGATTCTGGTATTTGCCGGGACGAAGAAGCTGTCCAGCTTCATGTACAGATCGTGGGCTGCGAGTGGAGCGGCGACAGCGAGCCCGAGCAGGGTGGCGATGACGCGACCTTTCACGGTTCCTCCGGGAGTTGGTTAGCATTCGGCGACCGGGCCGAATGGTCAATTATACTCGCCATTTGGTTTTCGGGTTATTCGAGTTGTGGCATTGGTGTTGTCGAAATTCCCGAGACCCTTGAATCTTCTTCCTGTAGTCCGGTTCAAACGCAGAGTGGTAGCAAGGTCTCCTTGAGAGCGGAGGTGGCTCCATCCGGACCAGGGCGCACTCGTACTCTGGAACTTCAGCGGATGATTTTTCGAGTTCTGGCGATCGCGACACTGAGTGTGGTGATCGTCGGGATGGCTGGTGCACAGGAGCCTGCGCCGGCACCGGAGCCCGACTCTGTTCGTTACAAGCTCACGCCCGTGAAGGTCAGAACGCCGCGCAGCAATGCATCGCCGCTCGAGTCGCCCAGCTCGACGACCGTGGTGGGTGCGCAGGAGCTCAAGAGCGTGGATGCGGCGGGGCTCGACCGCGCGCTGGCGTCAGTGCCGGGGGTCGTTGCTCAGTCGCGTGCTGGGGGATCCGACGTGCGGATTGTGATCCGTGGCTTTGGAGCGCGAGGGGCCGGGGACCGCTCCAACTCGGGTACGTCGCGCGGCATTCGCGTACTGCTCGACGGCATTCCTGAAACGGAGCCGGATGGACGCACCTCCTTCGATCTGATCGATCTTGCCACGGTCGAGGGCATTGAAGTCGTTCGCTCCAACGCCAGTGCGCTGTGGGGCAATGCGGCGGGTGGCGTGGTCAGCATCTCGACCGTCCCCACGTTCGACCGGGCGTATTCAACCGTGCAGCAGACGGTGGGCGGGTTTGGACTCAGGCGCACCACGCTGCGATTGGGGGCTACGCTCGGAGATACCCGTCTGGCGGTTACCGCGCTGCGCAGCCGATTCGGCGGTTGGCGCGAGCACTCCGCCAGTCGCCGCACGCTCGTGAATATTGGACTGGTTTCGCCGTTTGCGCAGCGTTCGGAGCTGGGCGTGTTCGCGACTGCGACCAGTAACTTCTTCGAGATTCCAGGCCCGCTCACGCCTGCGCAGTTCGAAGCGCGACCGGAGCAGGCCAACCCCGTGTATGAAAGCCGTGATGAGCGTCGCCTCAACCGGCTGGGGCGAGTTGGAGTGACGGTGCGGCACGGGGTCGCGGCCTCGGATGAGCTGTCGGCGATGATGTTCGTGACGCCGAAAGCACTGGAGCGATCGGAACGCAACACGTTTCGGGACTTCACTCGCTTCCACTTCGGCGGGAACACCGTGTATCGCCGGCGGACGGGGTGGGGCGCGTCGCTGCCGGGGACGTTGCTCGCGGGGGTGGACGCGGCCTATCAGGACGGCGCCGTGCTGTTCTACAATCTCAGTCCGACTCGTCAGCGCGGTGACACGCTCCGCAACAATCAGCGCGAGGGCGCGCGGAACACGGGACTGTTCGTGCAGCAGGAGCTGGAAGTCGGCGAGCGCACCCGGGTGCTGCTTGGATTGCGCCACGACGCCATCGTCTACCAGTACGAGGACCACCTGAATCCGTCAGTGGATGCGAAGAAGGCGTTCAGGCAACTGACTCCAAAGCTCGGCGTGAACTACCGGCTGTCGCCAACGCGTAGTGTGTTCGCAAGTATTGGCGGGGGCGTGGAAGCACCCGCCGGCAACGAAACCGATCCGGCCGGCACGTACGGACAGGACACCGTCACGGCGATCAATCCGCTGCTCGCGCCAATCCGTTCCACGACCTACGAAGTCGGAACGAAGCATCTGTTCTCGGTCGCCGGCGGCGTTGTTTCGTATGACGCGGCGGCGTACCTCACCGATGTGCGCAATGAGATCGTGCCGTATCGGGGCGGGCGGTTCTACTTTACCGCCGGGCGCGCGAGACGCGCCGGCCTGGAGCTCGGGACGCGTATCGAGAACAGCCGGGGAATTTCGCTGCAATCGGCGCTGACGTACTCGGACAACCGATACACGAACTACACGGTGGACTCTGTCCACTATGGTAACCCCGGGCGGTTCGCGGATTTTGACGGCAACCGCGTGGTGGGCGTGCCGGACTTCATCTACAGCGCGACCCTCGGCGTTCGCCCGGCTCGATTCGCGAAGCTGCTGCTGCAGGGCGGCGTGCAGGGGAACGGGCGCTACTTCGCCGACGACGCGAACACCATCACGATCCCGCGCTCCGCCTCGCTGACCGCGACGGCATCTGTCGACGAGCCCGTGAAGTTGCCCGGGGGGCTGACGGCCCGTGGGTTTCTGACGGTGACCAACCTGTCGGACCGGCAGTATGTCGCGTCCGCGTTCCTCAATCCCGACATCGTGAATGGCGAGCCGCTGGCGTTCGAGTCCGCGCTACCGCGGGACGTGCAGCTGTCTGTCGTGATCGGGTGGCGGAGATAGCCCCGACGACCTCTTCTCCGGCCAGCTATTCCGGATAGCCGGCTCCCGAGTTCAGTCGTTGATCCCGACAATCCCGCGAGTGCTGTTGGTCGAGGTCGTGGCCCTGAGGGGACGGAACACGAGTCGTACGTTGCCCACTCGAAGCTCGCAGGCCCCGGGCAGCGCGGCTTCAGTAACGCGGGTACCATCGACATACGTGCCGTTCCGGGATCCGAGATCCGTCGCGTGCCACTTTCCCTCGCGCTGCATGAGCATGACATGCGTGCCGGATACACTTTCCTCGGGCAGGACGACGTCGTTGTAGTCGGCGCGTCCCACATGCGCGACCGGACTCTCGAGGCGAAAGCGCTTTGCCTTGAGCGGTCCTTCGGTGATGACCTCGAGCGTTGCGAGCAGCGGACCCTTCGGTGTGGTCACCTCACTTTCGGACACCGGCGTCGGCGATCCCGCAACGCCGTGCGGAGGCGGAGCGAGGCCTGCGGCCGGCTCGTATGTCGCGGACTCACCCTCGAACCGAAATTCCTCATCGCCGAACCGGATGACATCGCCCACGCCAAGACGATGATTGCCGTCAACGCGTCCGCCGTTGACATAGACGCCATTGCTGCTGGTATCGGTGAGCGTGTAGCCGGTCAATGACGGATTGACTCGCGCATGGTTCCTGGAGGCCTTCGAATTCTGAAGTACGACGTCGCATGCCGGGTCTCGCCCGATCATCAGTCCGGCGTCCCCAATCGGATGGCTGGAGGACTGGTCCGCGCGCACCAGCCGGCCGCCGCTGCTGGCTGGTGGACGCTCTTCCTGACTCAGAGGCGGCATCCCCGAGTCGGTCGCCGAGCCAACGGGCGACGTGCGTCCGCTCGCACGCAATTCTCCGTAGACGATGCGGCGACCGAGGACTTCGAGCCGAGCGCCATGCGCGAGGCGCAATGGTTGCTCGCGCATGGGCTGGCCGTCCATGAGAAGAAGCGGCCCCTCGGGGTATGGTCCAATCGTCGCCATGCCTTCGGGCGATACATTAACAGTCGCGAATGGCGGTAATGCCGCCAGCGACGACGTCGCCAGCAACTCGTCATCCTCGCCGCCGAGGATGGTGTCGCCGATCGAGAGGGCGTAGCGCTCGCCATCGACAATAATGAAGGACATGCCTCCAAGTTATGCGCCTAAGCGGGTGAACGATATATGACAGTCCCGGAAGACACCGGTGCGCCTGAGCTGGCGGTCATCCGCGCCGCGCTCGAAGGGGAGTACGAAGTGCTTCAGGAGCTCGGCCGCGGTGGCATGGCGGTGGTGTACCGCGCGCGGGAAAAGGCGCTTGAACGAGAAGTAGCGATCAAGGTGCTGCCGTTCACGCTCGCGATGGACGAAGGCGTCGTGCAGCGGTTCCAGCGGGAGGCCCGAACGTCGGCGCAGCTGGAGCATCCCCATATCGTGCCCATCTACCGCGTTGGTCACGCGGGCCAGGTCACCTATTTCGTCATGCAGTTCCTGCGTGGGCAGACTCTCGGGGACCGCCTGCTCGAGGAGGGATCGCTGCCGGTACCAGAGGTCCGTCGGCTCCTGCGCGAAGTGGGGAGCGCACTCGGGTATGCCGCGAAGCAGGGTGTGGTGCACAGGGATGTGAAGCCCGACAACATTATGATCGACGCGAACGGCCGGGCGATCGTGACGGACTTCGGTATCGCGCGATCTGCAGCGGAGTCGCGGCTGACGGCGACCGGCTTGTCTGTTGGAACGCCCCGCTACATGAGTCCGGAGCAGGCGCGAGCCAAGGCGATGGATGGGCGAAGTGACCTGTACAGCCTGGGGATTGTCGCCTACGAGGCGCTTACCGGAGCACGTCCGTTCGATGGTGATGATCCGTTTGCGATTCTGATGGCGCATATCAACACCCCACCGCCGGTCCCGACGCTCGTGACCGAGGAAGAGCGGTCGGTGTACGCGATCATCGAGCGTCTGATCGCGAAGGATCCGGACGAGCGATTTCAGACCGCGGATGAGATGATGAGTGCGCTGGAGGGAGGATCGGTGCTTTCGGGTGCCCCGACCACACGTGCGTCCGCGGTGCGGGCGCGCGCTCTGCTATCCCCCACTGCGCCAGCGCAGCCGACGGTCGGAAGTGCGGACCTCTCAGAGCGCGGCCGCGATCCGCTCGTTTCGCCCGCGCTTCGGGAGCTCGGGCAGCGTACGACGATGAAAGCGCTTGCCGGCAGCAGACTCGGCTGGCAGTGGGCGCTATCGCGCGGACCGCGTTTCTGGGCAGCGGCATCGGGGCTCGTCGCGCTCCTGGTGGCCGGGTACTGGACCAGCCATTTCGCGATCGCTCACCGGTCGCGCTGTCCAAAGGTCGAGCGCGATACCGCGCTGGCCACACCCGCTGTCACTGCTGATTCCGCTCCTTCCAGTGCTTCCAGCCAGCCCGCGACGAAGGGTATGACGAAAGGTGTGACGAAAAGTGTAACGAAAGCGGTAGCAAAGGCACCAGCAACAGCGGCACGTTCCTGGTCAGTGCTCGTCGATCCGCTTGAACCAGCGGTCACGGGCGGTAAAATCGATCTGTACTATGACGTCTGTGGCCTTCCTGCCGATGGAAAATTCTCCAGTACGGTCGCGATCACCCGGAATCAGTCCGCCGTGCGCCGGCTATTTGGAGGCACCGGGGTCGAGCCCATCAGCCGGGGGTACGAAATGGAAGGTGGTTCGCCAGCCGAGCGCCGGCATCGGGACATTGGGCTCGGGTCGCTGCCGGCAGGGGGATACACTGTCCGCGTGTCGATCGCGGACGACAAGGGTCGCACCCGCGCGCGCTCGGTGCCGCTCGAGATCATCGCTCGGTAGGGCC
>Ga0136611_10001721_pt1 | contig 15218 bp, 16 predicted proteins | sample AntDrymUQ2232306_2_FD_106645 | JGI IMG/M metagenome (GOLD analysis project Ga0136611, IMG submission 106645) | Polar desert sand microbial communities from Dry Valleys, Antarctica - metaG UQ223 (23.06) | ecosystem: Environmental > Terrestrial > Soil > Desert | place: Antarctica: Dry Valley...
CGCGTTGCTTGTGAGAGGCCGGAAGAGGAGTGCGCCAGCCCCGCCGTCGCAACGATCTCTGGCTGGGAGGGGTCTCGCGTTGCTTGTGAGGGGCCGGGAGAGGAGTGCGTCAGGGTGATCTGGCAGAGGTCAGCGCGGGAACCGTCTCTTTCCCCGGCGTGTCCTCGGCTTCGCCGCTCGCCGTGGCAGGCGACACGGATGCGCCGCCACGCCGCGGTAGTGCCCCCCGCAGCAGCACCAGATCCTCGCGCGGCACTGCCTGGAAGACGATCGCCAGCACGCCGTAGACCGCCGCACCAAGTAGTGTGAGCAGCGGCAGCGGCAGGCGCTCCGGCCCGACGAGCAGCAGCGCGGCGACCATCCCCAGCGCGGCGCACGAAGCGCGCAGCGCGATCCTCAGGCTGCCACGCGCGAAGACCCAGCGCGGCAGCATCACGGCGTAGACCACGCCGACGATTGCCTCGGTGATCACGGTCGCCGCCGCCGCGCCCGTGTGCCGCCAGAGGGGGATGAAGAGCAGGTTGAGGGCGACGTTGAGAGCGAGCGCGGCGAGCGGCACGAACATGATCCGCCGCTCCATATCCAGGCTCACCAGCGCCCAACTGAGCGCGGCGTTCACATAGAGCACAAGCACGCCCACCGCGAGCACGCGCAGCGCGGGCGCCGCTTCGAGGAACTCCGCCCGACCATAGATGAAGCGCAGGATCGCCGGTGCGAGCACGAGCAATGCGGCGCAGATCGGGATGCCCACCACCAGCAAGAGGGAAAGCCCCTTGTTGAACGCCTCTCGCATTGCTCCCTGCGAGTCGCGCGCGAGTCGCGCCATCAGGGGGAGCATCACGGAGATCGCGATCACGTTCGGCAGGAAGAGCAGCGTTTCGAAGAAGCGATAGGCGGCGCCATACCACCCGACGACCACGTCATCGGTCAGCTTCGAGAGCAGGATCACGTCCACTTTCCAATACATCGCCCAGACGGCCCAGTAGGTGGCGAAAGGGATCGAGCGCCGCACGAGCGCCCGGCTGAAGACCATGTCCGGGCGCAGGTTGCCGCGCAGGTGAGGCAGCAGTCCGCCGAGCTGCCAGAGCGCGTTCGCCGCCGCCCCCGCGAACATCACCCAGGCGACCGCGATCACGCCCGCGCCACGCCAGAGCAAAAAGAGGCCGATCGCCATGTTCAGGACGCGCTCGAGCACGGTCGCGGCAGCGGGCGGGCCCATCCGCTCCAGGCCGCGGTAGACGGCGGAGCAGAGGAAGGAGGCCGCCTGCATCGCCATCGTCAGGCTGAAGATCAGGATCACCTGCCGCGTGAGCGCGCTGTAGCCGAGCGCCTGGACACTCACCTGGATCGCGACAAAGGAGAACAGCCAGAGGGCAGCCGTCACCGCCATCCCGGAGACGAGATAGCGCCCCGCCGTCTCCGGCGCGCGCGCGACCTCCCGCGTGACCAAGTTCTGGAGGCCATAGAGTGGCAGCACACCGAAGAAGGCGGCGTAGGTGAGGCCGAGGAAGAGCAGACCGAGCCCGCTCGCGCCGAGGTAGCGACCGAGCGCCGCCGTGAAGAGCAGCGTGACGCACCAGGTGACGAGCTGGGAGCCCATCTGCGAGACCACGTTCTTGATGCGGCGACGGGTGGGCGTCACGCGGCGGCCCCCTCTTCCATCTGCGCTCCCGCCCGCTCTTCTGTCCGCCCTTCTGCCCGCTTTCCTGGCCGCTCTCCCGACCGCTGCTCCGCGAGCAGTAACGCCAGCCCGCCGAGCAGCGCGCCGAGGAAGGTCATGTTGCGGCCGGAGGCGAGGCCGAGGTCAGCGTAGGAGAAGACGACCTGCATCGCGACAAAGCCGGCCACCATCAGCGCGAAGGCGCGCGCCTCGCCATCGCGTGCCTGGCGGAAGACGAGCGCGGCCTGGACGATTGCGGAGCCGATCACGAACCAGAAGACCGCGAAGCCGAACGCGCCCAGCTTCATCCATACCCAATAGATCACGTTATGGCTCACGTAGCGCCAGTAGGTGAAGCCGGTCGTGTCCAGCGTCGGCTCCTCGATCCAGAAGCGGTACTGGCGTCCGAAGCCGATCCCGCCGAGGGGCGCGCGCTCGATCGTGCGCTCGATGTTTACTTTCTCCATGCTTCGCCAGGAGTTGGACTCCGCATCGCGCGCGCGCGCGGGCGCGATGACGGAGCGGAAGGCATAGACAGGCTTGCCGAGCACGTTTTCGCTGTTCCAGAAGGCGGCGGTGTAGCCCGTGGCCAAGATGGCGCCCGCGGCCCCCAAGAGGAGCACACGCCGGCGCTGGCGTGGGTCGCTGAGCAGCATCAACGCACAGACGATCACGCCGACAGCGAGCGTGATGAAGCCGGTGCGGCGCTGGTTGGCGACGAGCGTGATCAGGATGGCGGGGAGCAGCAGCGCTCCGGCGAGGCGCAGGCCGCGCGGGCCGCGGTAGAGCCAAAGGCCAGCAGCGAGGAGCGCAAGCGCGTTGAGGAAGAGGGCGTCCTCGTGCGGCGTGATCTCGTTCAGGTCAAAGACACCCGCGCGCAGCCGCGCCACCACCCAGAGCGATTGCAGTGCCTTGAGGCCGAGCGCGCCCACGATCACCCAAACGAGGCGGCGCAGGTCGGTGCGCGCTTCGATCAGGTTGACGGCGAGCAGGTACATGAAGGGCAGGTAGACGAGCGAGCCGAACTCGATCAGCGCCATCCGCGCCTGGAAGGGGACAACGATCGCGAGGTCATGAAAGGTGATCCCGCGCCCCACGCCATAGATGATCACGCCAAAAAAGATGAGGCAGGGGAGGAAGAACGGGCCAAGACGCAGCAGCGGGCGGCGGTCCTCGTGCAGGCGGCGGAGTACGACCACGCCGAGCGTCGCGATCATCAGCGCGGCTGCCGGGGGGACGCCGCCGACCGGGTCCCAAAAGGGCACGCGCCCGCTGGGCAGGTTGAGCGCGGGCAGTTTGTGATGGTCAAAGAGGAGCGCGCCCGCGACCACGGTGTAGAAGCCCAATTCCGGCCGGCGCAGCAGCAGGAGCGCGCCGGGGACGGCGACGGCAAGCGCGGCGGCAAGCAGCGGCTGGCCGAGCAAGAGCAGCGCCGCGCAGGCGCAGGCAAGCAGCGTCCAAGCGGCAACGAGCGCCAGCAGGCGGGCGTTGAGCGCACGCGCCTCTGTCCGGGCCGTCGGTCGCGCGTCCGCCAGCATCACTTAGTTCGCTCCGAAGAATGTATATTGCACGGCCATCGCCGCGAAGATGCCCGCGAGCAGCAATCCCTGCTGCACCGCGCCGAAGCGCCGCGCGCTCAGGCCAATCACGAGCGACCAGCCGGTGATCGCGAGCACGGCAAACATCAGGCCGTCACGCGAGCAAGCCAGCCGGGGAGCGTCGGGCGCGCGTCGTTGAGGATCACACCGTCAATGCGGCCCTGTGGAAGGGCAGCGATTGCCTGGCTCAGGAGCGCATCCGAGGTAGCGCCAGCGCGCACAACGAGATAGAGCCGGTCCAGCGCCTGGGCGAGGTGCGCCGCGAGCGGGTCCGCCAGCAGCGAGGGCAGGTCGGCAACGACGATCTCATGCTGCTCGCGCACCTGTGCGAGCGCTTCCAGGCAGGCGACCGCGACCGTATCCGCGTCCGCCACGGCGACGTTCTGAAGCGCCTGGTGCTGCACATCGGCGGTAAGGTGCGCCTTCCTCGAGTTCGCCCTATGGTGCGAGGCGGATGGGGGTGCCTTGCAGTCGAGGACGAGCACGGAGCAGCGGCCGTCCGCCGCCGCGGCAACCCGACGGGCGAGATCATAGGCAACGGTGCTTTTGCCTTCGCCGTCCATCGCACTCGTAATCCCCACGAGCATACCGCGGGCAGGGGTGGCCTCCAGCACGAGCCGGCGGGCGAGCGCGTCAAGCGGATCAACGCTCAGCGGCAGCGCGCGCGATGCGCCTATACCGTCGCCCACGGAAAGATTAGCGGGCTGCTCGCGCAAGCGCGTACGCCTGGCCGCGCCGGAGCGGCCAAGGCTGAATCTGGGGATGCGCTTGCGCGCGGTGCTGAGCACGGACATGCGGGTTCCTCCTGATTAGCGCGTCCGCGCCGATTCTCGATGCGCTTTACGGTGCGGCAGCACCGCCACCACCGGCAAACCGTGGCGCGTCCGCACGTCAGCCGCCGAGCGCGGCGTGCGGTCCAGCCAGGTGAGCGCCGCGACCAGCCCCGCGCTGAGCAGCACGCCCAGCACGAACGCGCCGAGCAGAGGCAAGATAATGGCGACGAGGCCTCTGGATGGAGACGAGGAAACGCGCGGTGCGGAGAGCAGCCTGAACTCGGATTGCCGCGCCTGGCGAGCGAGGCCCTCTTCCAAACGCGCGTTGGTCAGCCGCGCCGCGAGCGCCTCATACGTGTCGCGCGCCTGCGTGTAACCGGCATCAGTTTCGCGCAGGCCACGCAGGCGCTGGTCCGCGGCCTGCGTCTGGCGCTCGAAGAAGTCTACCGCCGCCTTGCGCTCGCTTACCTGCGCACCGATCACCTCGTCGCGGTAGGCGCCGATCACCGCGGCGACCACCTCGGCGCAGAGCGGCGCGTCCGTACAGCGATAGGAGACGTGGACCGTGTTCGTCCCGGCGGCTGTGTGCCGCCAGGAGCGGCGCAGGTGCTCGGCGCGCGCGTGTTCGTCTGCCGAGCGAGTCAGCGCCTCCGCGAGACTGGTGCGCTGGAGTGCCCCGATCACGAAGGCATCACTCTCGATCAGCTCACCGAGCAGTTCCGCGTGGTGCTGCGCGCCGGGGCGCTCGCCGGTCGGCTTCTGCTGGGTAGGGTCCAGGTTGACGCCGAAGATCGCCTCGGATGTGTAAAGCCGTTGGGCGGTGGCCGCGCGCGCGCTGAGCGCCGCACCGGCGAGCAGGAGCACGCCGAGCGGCAGGAGAAAGAGCCAGGGGGACCGGAAGAATGTCTCGAGATAGCGCCGCATTACCGCACCCCCTCCGGCGCAACCGCTGCTCTTTGCGCCCCTCGACCGGCAAGCAGCCGTCGCACCAGGCCCACGTAGCGCGTGCGCTGCCGCGGCCAGCGGTACGGCTCGTTCACGCGCGCGGCCTCTTCGACGAGGCGCGTGCGCAGCGCCGGCCGCGCGTGCAGTTCCTGGATCGCGCGCGCAAGGTCCGCCGGGTTGTCTGACTCAAAGAAGCTGAAGGCATCCGGCGGGAAGTACGCCTCCACGGAGCGGGTGCGCGAGGTGATCACGGGCACACCCATTGCGATCAGCTCGTACATCTTGTTGCAGTGGGTGAGGTCGCGGAAGGCGTCGCGCTTCATCGCCACCACGCCCGCGTCCGCGCCCGCGATCGCGTCCAGTAGCTGCGGCATCGGCACGAAGCCGTCGCTGAACCAGACCTGCTCCGTGACGCCGAGTTGCGCCGCCAGCCGTTGCAGCTCTGGCAGGTAGGAGCCTTCACCGAAGATTTGCAGGCAGAGGGTGGGAACGTCGTCTTTGAGCAAGGCGACCGCGCGGATGATCGTATCCAGGCCGTAGCGTTCCTCGACCGAGCCGTGTGAGATCAGGACGAAGCGACCCTCGCCGCCGCCCCGGTGTGGATAGGCGTGCGCGTCGAAGATCGTCTCGTCCGCGGAGTTGAGCACGACATCAATCTTCGCCGGGTCCGCGCCGCGGCGCACGAATGCCTCTTTCTGCTGCGCGGTGCAGGTGAGCGCCAGGTCCGCGAAGCGGATGCTCGCCTGCTCCGCCCAGGCGGTGAGGCGCACGGCCGGGTGTCCCATGCCAACGCGGTACTTTGTGGCGAAGAACTCCGGCATCGCCTCGTGCAGGTCCAGCGCCACGCGCGCGCCAAGCAGCTTGGGGATCAGCGCGGCAAAGACGAGCGTGTCCGGCAGGGAGTTGGCCTGCACGACCTGGTAGCGGCGGCGGAGATGCTTCCAGCCCGCGAGCAGCATCGCGCTGAAGAGGAAGCTAGCGTATTCGAGCAGGTAGGCGGACTTGCCGCCGCGGCGGTGCGCGACGCGCAGGCGGTGGATCTCCACCCGGCCCTGACGCTCACGCGGCGGCTCGCCCGCGCGCGCGATGCAGATCACGTCTACCTCATGGCCGGCGGCGGTGAGCGCCTCCACCTCACGGCGCACGCGGATATCATGCGGAAAGTAGTACTGGCGGATCAGGCAGATGCGTGCCACTGGCTGCCTCGTCTTCTCGCGCTGCGGCGCTGCTCCCATGCTTTCTTGCCCATGTATCCATGAACCTATGTGTCGCCGGTTGAGCCGTGGTTGAGCGGCCGTGATAGGTGCGTGAGGATGGTGATTCCCTGCGCGAGCGTTACCTTCCGGCCGCGACCAGCGCGGGCTCCTCGAGCGGTCGCAGTTGGTAGCCGAGCATCTGGCGCGAGCGGATCTCCAACTCGACGCCGCCCGCGGCGCGCAGTTTGTCGCGCAGGTGTGAAATGTGGGTCTTGATCGTCGAGGCGTCCGGAGGCTCGCGCCCCTCCCAGCCGAAGCTGAGCAGACGGTCCACCGGTGTCAGGTGCGGCTGGTGGATGCAGAGCACATAGAGCAAGCGCAGCTCTAGGCGTGTGAGCGTGAGTGGACGCCCGTGCTTGAGCGCCGCATAGCGAACTAGGTCTACCTCCAGGTCGGCGACGTGCGCACGCTCCTCGTCCGTGATTGGCGTGGCGCGGCCAGCGATCCATGCCTCGGCGCGGAGCAGCACCTCGGTGGGGTTGAAGGGCTTGCGGATCACATCGTTCGCGCCCGCGCGCAGCGCCGAGATCACGCCCGTATCGCTGAGACCCTCGGCGGTGATGAAGACGAGGATCCCTGGATAGCGTCCGCGCAGGCGGCCGATGATGCCAAGCTCATCGTGATCCACACCCGGCAGATCGAGGATCGCGAGCGCGGGGGGGAAGGGCAGATCCTCCACCATCCGCTCCGGGTGCGTCACACAGACGACCTGATGTTCGCGCCGCCGGAAGGAAAATGCCAGCAGGTCAGCCACGGCCGGGTCCGGGTCAGCTATCGCTACGCGCACGTTCTGCTCCAAACGAGTACTGTGTGCCGCGTGACATCAGCGCTGGCAGGACACTCAGTACGCGGTACTTCACACTCACACGGGTGTCAAACTGTACCCAACGCCGTGGACGGTACGGATGATCTCTTCGTTGCCGCCGACGTCGCGGATCTTGCGGCGCAGGGCGCTGATACGAGCCTTGAGTAGGGCGCCGTCTTCGACGTTGGTGTAGCCCCAGACGCGCTCGGTGAGGAAGGCGTGGGAGAGAACCTGACCGGGATATTCCGCCAGCTCCTTGAGGATCTCAAACTCGGTGCGCGTGCAGAGCAGGTTGATCCCGTTGAGGGCAGCGGAGTAGTTGGTCGGATCAAGCTCCAATCCGCAGGCGGCGATGCGACGGAGTGCGCGCGGCTGCTCGGGGACGACGACTTTGGGGCGACGGCCGACCGCACGCACGCGCGCGACCAACTCGCTGGGGTGGAATGGCTTCGTCACGTAATCATCGCCGCCGCTCTCCAGTCCAGCGACGATATCGGCGGTGCGGTCGAGCGAAGAGAGAAAGACGACGGCGAGGTCTGGCTGTTGCTCGCGGAGCGCCTTACAGAGGTCGAAGCCGGAGGCAGCGCCGAGTACCACGTCCAGCACGGCGAGGTCAGGTCGCTTTTCACCGATGAAGCGCAGTGCCGATTGGGGGTCGGTGACGGCGGCAACATCGTGCGCGTCACGACGCAGCGCCTGCGCGATCAGGTCGGCGTAATCGGCGTCGTCGTCCACAACGAGAATCAGCATCATCTTTCGTTTCCGCAGGCACGGCGCGAGCTTCGGCGCACGCCTGCCGCGAATCGGCTAGTTGAGTCATTGTTGAGGATAGGTAACGGCTCAGTAATACCCTCGTGGGGGTATACGACCCAGGCAGGTAATACGCCCGCGTGGGATTGATGGCCGGTGTTCAGGTGCTCATTCGTATACGCGCCATATTGACGGACAAGATACCAGGGGGCAACGTCCGCTCAACACGGGTGCTCTAGCGTGCAGTTGGAAGCACCAGTGTGCCTGTCACTCTCAGGGTAATGCAATGACGGCTGTTCACGATCCCACGGCGAGCCTGCCAACGCCGCCTAGCCTGCGTGCGCTGCTCGTTTACCTGCGCCCGACCGCGCGTGCGCGTCTACTCACGCTGCTCGCCGGACTGGGTGTGCTGGTGGTGGAGCATCAGGGTGCGGCGCACGCGCACGATACCGCCTTCAGCACACGCACGGACCTGATCATTGTCGTTGGTGAAGCAGTGCCGGAGCACACGACGCTCGCGCGCGAGTTGCTGGAGGTGCTCAGTTCCGTGCTGGTCGCGGTGGTGCCGCCAGGCACGGCGCGCGATGCTTATGCTCTCGCAGGGGCGGTGGTCACGATCGCGGACGATGCGCCGGACGAGGAGTTCATCCAGCTATTTGCGTCCGTGGCACGGCAGGCGCGCGTGATGCGCGAGCTGGGCGAGCTCGCGGCAGAGTTGATCATTTTCCACAACATCCACTTCCGCTCAATGCCGCCGGAGCTGGAACGCGACGGCAAGCGCGTCTCGCTGACGCGTGTGGAGTCCGAAGTGCTGGGCACGCTCGCCGGCTCGGTCGGCACGCCCGTCGCTGCGACCGAGATTGAGCGACGGTTGGGTGTGGACACGCACGAGCGCGGCGAGACTGGCTACGCGAAGACAGTGATCATGCGCATCCGGCGCAAGGTGGAGCAGGTCGGCGGTGACCCCTCACTGCTGCGCAACGTACGCGGCTTTGGCTATCTGCTGGCAGCGTGAGACGAGGGGCGTGCCGCGCGCAACCGCGTCCATCACGCGATCGCCCTTGATGTCCGCGTAGGGCAGCGGCGAGGGGCACACTGCGCCGTCCCCGCAAACCTGCCCAGCAGGCGTAGTACGCAGCGCGCATCCGTGGCGTGGGCAACTCAAATGGCGGAAGCCCTGAGGACTACCTCACGCGTTGGGTCGACCGAGTTCCTGCCAATGGACCCGAAAACAACGCAACCGGCGTGAATCTCACGCCGGTTGCTGTCCAATACGAAGATGGGGCCTGGCGCAGATTCAGAAGCGACCTGCGACGCACTGGGACGCCTAGTGGGTCAGTTGTCACGGAGCGTGCCATAGAGGAACGGATGCTGTTTCCGGAGCGTGCGCCGGTCAGGTGCGGGCGGCAGGAGGGAGATGATGGTGCGACAACAGCAGGACCCGCCGCGACCGCGCACGGGAGCGGCGCGGATCACGCTGGAGCGGGTGTGCCGTGCGGGCCGCGCACGCGCCGACCGCGTGGCGCGCGCCCGGGCACGTGTGGCGGTCGCGGGGGGTGCGTCGTACACGAAGGCGGCCGCGCACGCGGGCCGGCGTGCCGGCGATGGCGTGGCGCAGCGCGTCGCGCGCTTCAACCAGCGTGGTCTGGCGGCGCTGGATGGTCAGCATGGCGGCGGACCGGCGGTGCCGTCCGGCCCTGCCGAGCGATCCCGCATGCCGCGCGCGTGCGCGCGACGCCCCGACCGGAAGACGGATGGCACGGCGACCTGGTCGCTCACCACCCTGCACCGGGCCTTGCGCCGCGCGCCCGATGGGCTCCCTCATCTGAGCACCTGGACGATCCTGCGGACGCGCTGGGATGCCGGGTCTACCTGCCCAGCCGACCGCACCTGGTGCCGGACCGGCAGCGCAATGCGCAAACGCACGGATGGGTCGGTGGTGACGGTCACCGACCCGCACGCCACTCCCAAAGAGAGTTGATGAAGCTGCCTCTCGCCTCGGCGAAGCTCTGGGAACGGTCAGCCAGTGGGAGCAGGGGTTCCGGCGGCCACGGCCAGAGATGCTCCGCCGGCTCGCCGAGGTGCTGGAGGCGGAGTACGAAGAGTTGGCGGGGCTGGCGGGGTATGGGAGCGAGCGAGGGCTGAAGCGATGAGTGAGGCAACACCTCAAGAAATCGAAGCGAACCGAGTTTTCGGTGAGATCGTGCGGGAGTATCGGGAGCGCGCAGGACTGAGCCAGGAGCAAGTCGCCGAGCGGATGGGGTACAGCGTACGCCAGGTTCGCGAGCTTGAAGCCGGTCGAGCAGATCACGTGCCTCATCTTGGTCCGGGAGACCCGGCGGAGGGACGCCTCGCTGATGCTCTTGGCGTGTCATGGCGGGACATCGAGGATGAGCACGGCCGACGGCTCGGCGCGAAATAGGAGCGAGGGACTGCAGGATGCAAATGGGCCGGGCAGACATGTTGCAGTTGGGATGTCAAGGTGAATACTTGGTGATAACGGTCCCCACAACAAAAAAGTTGTGGTATGATTCCGAGGTTCAACAGAGAGACAAGCTACCTGCCACCTGGTGTGCACGACGCCAGTTGGAAGGAATTCGCCAGGCGCTTCGGCTTTAGCCGGCGGCGACGGGAGCTCCTTGTAGGACTTCTATCCCTGCTCACTGAGCTTCGCACAGCAGGGTGTCAGCGGGCCTATGTCCACGGGAGCTTCGTCACGAACAAGGTAGAACCTCGCGACTATGACGGGTGTTGAGAGGTCACTGGGGTCGATTTCGCTGTCCTCGACCCAGTCCTATGTGACTTCAAAGATCCCGAGATCAACAAGAAACAAAAAGCGAAGTACCTCGGCGAGATGTACATCGCCGAAGGGATCGAGATGGGTTCTGGCAAGAAATTCCTGGAGTTCTTTCAGTCAGACATTGACGGGGTGGAGAAGGGCATCGTAGCCATCACCTTGAGGAGCCTACCGTGATAACCAACGAGCGTCAGCAGCAAAGAACACTAGAGGAAATCGAGCGATTCCAGGCGGCCATCTCCCAGGTCGACGCCGATCATCCGGACGCCTCTGAGCAGGCTCGCCAGGCAATGCGCGGCAGTATGGAGGTTCAGATCAGGTCTCTGCAGCAGCAGCTCCAAGACTTCGCTGACCTAAAGGCAGGACTCATCAAGCGGTTTAGCGTGTCATATCTGGAAGACATCGGCGAGGCGCTGACGAAGGCCCGCGTCGCCGCCGACCTGTCCCAGCGGCAGCTTGCCCGCCGGCTCAAACTCAAAGAGCAGCAGATCCAGCGGTATGAAGCTAGCCGCTATCGGAGCGCCAGTCTGCATCGCCTGGCGCAGATTGCTGATGCCCTGGATACGTCGTTTTTCGGGGAGGTCCGCATGGCAGACGCCGAAGAGGTCGCGCCGCCCAGCGCATTGACGTCCGAACGCCGCATCGAGGTGGCTGACCCGCCTGGGCAGTTCGTGATCACCAGTCACGGCCTAGCGAAAGCACTCACGTTCGGCGATCGCTGGGCGGAAATTGCTCAAGGGCTACGGAGTCATTTCGCCGACATTCGTCTACCAGAACCGGTCACCCTGTCTGAGCTCAAGTGGACATTTGCGGCACCGCCCGAACTGAAAGCGGCGATCGATCTGCCTACGGCCCCGGCGATCAACTTGCCCGCCCTTATCCCTGCGTCGGGATTGACCTTCGGCCAGCCGCCGGAGACTCACACGCCGCCTGCGGAGGCGAATGCCAACGAATACACGCTAGCCGCGTGATGGAGTGAGCCGTGGACTTCGCACCGATCCAGCCCGTTCAGCTGTGGGTCGAAGAGCTTTCGATGAAGACCAATCCCAACTATCAGGCGGAAGTTGGGAAGACGCGGCTATTCAAAGTGGATTTCAAAGTGCATTCCGAGGAAGGAGTCAACCCCGAGGGGCAGCTCCTATACAAGGTCCGCCTCGGCGTTACAGCAGAGCCCTTTGAACCAGCGCATCCGCTTCCTTACGAGTTAAGTATCACAGTCAGCAGCGTGTTCGCCTTCGCTGACAACGCAACGCTCCCTCGTGAAGAGCGGATTCGCTTTGTCGGCTACAGCGGCCTCTCGATGATCTACAGCTTCGCAAGAGATGCCGTTCTGTATCAGACCGCTCTGGGGCCGCACGGCCGCATGATCCTTCCCTCGGTGAACATTGGCGTGCTTGCAGAGCAGCTCATAAACGCAGAGTGGGTTCCTCCTGAGGAGTCCCCAGCGCCGAGTAAACGCACGAGGAAGCGCGCCACCCGGCAACCGGCATCGGCGGAAGGCTAAACACAAACGCCTGCACGCGTTGTGGTGGACTGATGGCAGGCAAGAAGCGCGGCCAGAACGAAGGCAGCATCTACAAGAAGAAGGACGGGCGCTACGGCGTCTCTCTCTCCATTGGCGGCGGCCGGCGGGTCCAGCGCTACGCCAGCACTATGCGCGAAGCGCAACAGCTCCGCGCCGCCCTCCTGCGCGACTACGAACGCGGCACGCTCCGCGCCGGTGCCACACCGAAGCTCACGGACTACCTCACGCGCTGGGTCGAAGAGACGGTGCGCCCGGACGCCAACCCACGCACCTACCAGGGGTCCGAAAGCAAGGTCCGCGTCCATCTCATCCCGCGCTTCGGTCATCTCACCCTGCGCGAGCTGACGCCGCAGCACGTCCAGGCGTTCAGCGCGGACCTGCTCAGCTCCGGCTACGCGCCGGCCACGGTCAGCCAGATCCTCCACGTCCTCTCCTCGGCACTTGGTGAGGCGCAGCGCTGGGGCCTCGTGGACCGCAACGCCGCGGCACTGATCCGCAAACCGCGCGTGCGGCGGCGGGAGGTCCCGGCGCTCAGTGCGGACCAGGCGCAGCGCATCCTCGCCGCCTTCGAGGGCAAGCGGATGGCCGGTGTCGCCACGCTGGCGCTGTACCTGGGGCTGCGCAACGGCGAAGTGCGCGGGCTCCGCTGGCAGGACGTGAACGTGGACGCCGGTATGCTCGCGATCCGGGTCCAACTCCAGCACATCCCGCCGCGCCTGCGCACTCCCGGGGCCGCAGGGACGCACGTCACGCGCACGAAGTCGGGCAAAGAGCGGCCGTTACCGATCCTTCCACCCGTGCACGCCGCCCTTGAGGCAGAGCGCGCGCACCAGGACGCGGCGCGGGTGGAGGTAGGCACACGCTGGGTCGAGAGCGGGCACGTCTTCACGACGCAACGAGGCCGCGGCTTTGATGCTCGCTGGGTGCGCACCGGCTTTCATGCAGTGCTGAAGAACGCTGGCCTGCCGCCGATGCACTTCCATGACCTGCGCCACGGCACCGCCTCGCTGCTGGCCGCGGCGGGCGTCCACCCAAAGGTGGCGGCAGAGATCCTCGGGCACGCGGATATCGCGATCACGACGAACGTGTACACCCATGTGGACGCGGCCCAGGTTGCAGACGGCCTCGCGCGTCTCAGCACATTGCTGTCAGGGGAAGGAAAAACAGAGCAACCGGGGTAGGTCAGACCCGGTTGCTGTCAACGTTGCTGTCAGGTGCCCGAGATGAGGCACGTCACAGGTTCATTCTGACCTGCGACGCACTGGGACCCTAGTAGTCTTCCATCTCCGGCATTGGCATCGCCGGCTCGGCGCGCGCGATCTCCGTCACGAGCGCGTCCGTGGTGAGGATCATCGCCGCGACGGAGACCGCATTCTCCAGCGCGGAGCGCGTCACCTTCACCGGGTCAATGATCCCGGCCTGGACCATGTCCACGTACTGCTCGGTGACCACGTCGTAGCCAAGATTGGGGTTCTTTCCCTCACTAGAGCGGCGCTTAATCTGGGAGACGGCGACCGCACCTTCCAGCCCGGCGTTCTCCGCGATCTGGCGCGCCGGCTCCTCGAGCGCGCGGCGCAGGATCTCGACACCGAGCTTCTCGTCACCTTCGAGTTGGAGGCTGTCTAGCGCGCGCGCCGCGTTGAGCAGGGCCACGCCGCCGCCCGCGACGATCCCCTCGAGCGCCGCCGCGCGGGTGGCGTTGAGTGCGTCCTCCACGCGGAACTTGCGCTCCTTCTGCTCGGACTCGGTCGCGCCGCCGACGCTGATCACGGCCACGCCGCCGGCCATCTTCGCCAGGCGACCGTTCAGCTTTTCCTTGTCGAAGTCGGAGCTGGCGTCCTCGATCTGAGCCTTGATCTGGCGAACGCGCGCATCGAGCGCCGCCGGGTCGCCCTTGCCGCCGATGATCGTCGTCTCTTCCTTCTTCGCGATCACGCGGTCGGCGCGGCCGAGGTCCGCCAGCGTCGCGTTCTCCGGCTTGCGACCGATCGACTCCGAGATCACGGTCGCGCCGGTGAGCGCGGCGATGTCCTCAAGGAAATCCTTCTCGCTGTCGCCGTAGCCGGGCGCCTTCACGGCGAGCGCGTTGATGTTGCCACGCAGCTTATTAATCACGAGCGCGGTGAGCGCATCGAAGTCGCAATCGTCCGCGATCAGGACGAAATTGCGCTCGCCCGCCTGCAAGACCAGCTCCAGGATGCCGACGATGTCCTGGAGCGTGCTCACGCGCTTGTCCGTCAGCATGATCAGCGGATTCTCGATCACCGTCTCCTGGCGATCCGTGTTCGTCACCAGGTAGGGAGAGACCCAGCCGCGGTCGAAGCTCATCCCCTCGACGTACTCGGTTTCGAAACCGAGGCCGCGGCCGTCCTGGATCGTGACCACGCCCTCGTGGCCGACGCGGTCAATCGCGTCCGCGATCAACTCACCGACGGTCTCGTCACCGGAGGCGATCGTCGCGATCTGGGCGAGGTTGTCGCGACCCGTGACCGCGGTCGCGTCCTTCAGCAACTGCTCCAAGACGACGGCAAGTGCCTGCTCCAGGCCGCGCTTGATCTGCATCGGGTTCGCGCCGGCGGCGATGTTGCGCATTCCCTCGTGGACGATTGACTGGGCAAGCACGGTTGAGGTCGTCGTGCCATCGCCGGCGATGTCGTTCGTCTTGCTCGCCGCCTGCTTCACGATCTGCGCGCCGACGTTGAAATAGCGGTCCTTGAGTTCGATTTCTTTGGCGACGGTGACACCGTCATGAGTGATCGTGGGTGCGCCGAACCGCTTGCCGAGCGCGACGTTGCGGCCCTTTGGCCCGAGCGTCACCTTGACCGTGTTGGCGACCACATCAACGCCGATCATGAGCGCGTTGCGTGCTTCTTCCTCAAAAAAGAGTTCTTTCGCGGGCATGTGAGGGAAACCTCCCTGAGTGGTTCGTGTCGTATTTGTCCTGCTTGCGCTGATCTTAGCACTCTCACCCTCAAAGTGCTAGCCGTGGCGCGGGCGCGTGTCGCGCGGCATCGGGAGCATGGCGGATGAACGTCTGGCTAGGATGTGAGGCGTGGGTCGAGCGCGTCACGGATCGCGTCGGAGACCACATAGAGGCAGAAGACTGTGA
>Ga0136611_10001722_pt1 | contig 15213 bp, 9 predicted proteins | sample AntDrymUQ2232306_2_FD_106645 | JGI IMG/M metagenome (GOLD analysis project Ga0136611, IMG submission 106645) | Polar desert sand microbial communities from Dry Valleys, Antarctica - metaG UQ223 (23.06) | ecosystem: Environmental > Terrestrial > Soil > Desert | place: Antarctica: Dry Valley...
CGATCGATGTCTCGAACATGCGCGCGGCGGACGGGTTGATGCTGGAGACATCTCCGGCAGCATCAACGACGACAATGCCTTCACTCGCGCTGTTGACGATGGCAGCCGTGCGCTGGCGTTGGAGGTTCGCCTCGGCGACGTTCGCCGAGAGTGAGTCGAGCATCTGGTTCACGCCTTGCCCCAGTCGGTCGAACTCTCTGGCTGGCAGGCGCGGGACGCGACGGTCCCCGTCTCCACGATTGACGGCGGATGTGACCTCACCAATCGTGAGCAGCAGGTGTCGCAGTGCGCGTATTGATTCGAGGCTGAGCAAAACGGACAGCGCGAGCACGACGAGACTGAAGGCTGTCGCTACCACAACCGTTCGCTCGCGATCGAAGTCCGCGCGGAATGCGACGTTCATGCCGACCACCAGCGCCAGTACCAGCAACGCGATCGCGCTCAGTCCGTAGATGAGTCTCCGGTAGACGCTGAATTGCCGCGCGGGCTGCTGGTCCATTTTGGCTCACCCCGTGTTGCCGTCGAATCGGTCTTCAGCACATTTTGCCGCATCTGTGCCGCGCCAACGGGCGCCAGCATAGCCGGTGGTATAGTTTTTTGCAGCACGGGAACATTCACCAGCGACCGATACATCCGCTTTCCAGCAGATCGGCGTAGTCACAAGTATGCAGACGACTGGATCAGCCGCCGGCGAGATTGCCGCGTTCAGCCATCGGATCATCGACAACGTCGACCGTGTCATCGTCGGCAAACGCGACGTGACCGAGCTGTTGCTGGTTGCCCTGCTCTGCGAGGGGCACGTCCTGCTCGAAGATGTCCCCGGAGTCGGCAAGACGACGATGGCACGGGCGGTGGCCCGTTCGATCGGCGGCGAGTTCAAGCGCATCCAGTTCACACCCGACCTGCTGCCATCCGACATTTCCGGTCTCTCCTACTTCAATCAGAAGCATGGCGAATTCCTGTTTCGGCCAGGCCCCGTCTTCACCAACGTCCTGCTGGCCGACGAGATCAATCGCGCCACCCCACGGACACAATCGGCCCTGCTGGAGGCGATGGAGGAGCGGACGGTCACGATCGAGGGCGATACGATGGTGTTGCCGCGTCCCTTCCTCGTCCTCGCGACCGAGAACCCTGTCGAGCTCGAAGGCACGTTTCCGTTGCCTGAGGCGCAACTGGACCGCTTCCTGCTGCGGATCGCCATTGGCTATCCTGATGCCGACCAGGAGGACGAGATGCTGGTGCGCCTGCAACATCAGCACCCATTGGGCAGCCTTGATCCAGTCGTCACACCTGACGATCTGCTGGCCGCCAGCGAGGGCGTCCGCGCCGTCCATGTCGAACCGGATCTGCGCCGCTACCTGGCTGGCCTGACACGCGCAACACGCGAACACGAGGCGATCGAGCTTGGTGTCAGTCCACGTGGGACGCTGGCACTCTTCCGGGCGACGCAGGCGCTGGCAGCCGTTCGTGGGCGCGAGTACGCGACGCCCGACGACACGAAGCTGGTCGCAGCGGCGGTGCTCAACCATCGCATACTGCTCTCGCCCGAGGCGCGCCTGCGTGGCCGGAACGTCCCCGGTATCCTCAACGAGATCGTCGAAAGTCTCAGCGCGCCGGTCGAACGTGTCTAACCGTCACGGATAAGGTCGGCAGCCGGTGGTCCATGTCGAGCATCAGCCATCAGCCGAGGACCAGGCGGCCTCCGAGGCCGGCATCAGCCGGGCGCGCTCGCTGTTCTTCAACAGCATCTGGCTCTGGAGCGCTGGCTTCCTGATCCTGCTTGGCGCGGCACTGGCCGAGCGCTCGCTGGCGCTGCTCGGACTGCTGACGCTGGTGACGGCAGGTGGTGCCTGGCTCTGGGCGCGCTACGCGCTCAGCCATGTCGCCTACACGCGCACGCTCGACACCGACCGCATCTTTCCCGGCGAGCAGGTCTCAATGCGCGTCAGCGTCGTCAACCGCAAGCTGCTGCCGCTGGCCTGGCTGGATGTCGAAGACCAGATACCCGATCGGTTGCGGATCGTCGAGCAGGAAGTCATCCCGAGCGGTATCCCCGGCATGGAGACGCTGCGGATCACGACGGCGATGCGTTGGTTTGAGCGCGTCACCTGGCGCTTTCATGTGATGTGTCCGGTGCGTGGCTACTTCACGCTTGGCCCGGTTGGCCTGCGCTCGGGCGACCTGTTCGGCTTCTTCAACGCACGCGAGGAGCTGGAGAGCTACGCTTCGATCATCGTTTATCCGCGCGTCGTGCCACTCGATCAGATTGACATCCCGCCACGCCATCTCTTCGGCGATTTACGCATCCGCCGTCAGATCATCACCGACCCGTCGCGTATTGCCGGCGTCCGTGACTATCGTCCAGAGGATACCTTTCGCCATGTCCACTGGAAGGCGACTGCCCGTACCCAGCAGCTCCAGACGAAGGTGTTTGAGCCAACGACGGCTGTCCAGTTCGGCGTCTTTCTCAACCTGGATACGTTCGAGCACTACTGGGAGGGTATCGACTATCAGCGCGCCGAGAATGCGATCACCGTCGCGGCTTCGCTGGCGATCCACGCGCTTGAGGCACGCCACACGGTTGGCATGTTCGCCAACGGCGTCGTCGGCGGTTCGGACCAGCCACTGCGTGTCCGCCCCAGCCGCAGTCCGGAGCAAGCCCCCGCAATCCTGTCCGGTCTTGCCAAGCTTTCACCAATCGCGTCGCTCAATTTTCCGCGCCTGCTGCGCGCCGAAACGCTGCGCTTCCCTTGGGGGAGCACGATCGTCGTCGTGACGGCGCTGATGACCGATCCCCTCGCGGGAGCTATGGCAGGGCTGGCGCGGGCTGGCCACCGGCTGGTGCTGGTGACGATCGATGAGGTCGCGCCACCGCCGATCCGAGGACTCGTCACCTTCAAGGTCGATAGCGATCAGGTGGCAGGTCCGCGCCCACCACGACGGCGCTACGCACGGCAGCTTCATCCGACCCATCCATCCGTCGCGACAGCGGTAGCGGAAGGGGACTGAGGCGATGCTGAGCGCGCTGCACCTGCCACCTGAACCGGACCGCGCCACTCCGGCTACCCTGCGCGAGATGGTGGGTCGTCTGGACTGGCGACAGGAGCTGCTCGCGATCCTGCTCGTGCTGGCTGAGGCGTCGCTGGTCTACCTGTTCGTCGGGTTCGCGCTCCCGGAAGCCGATCCCGGCTCATCGGTCCTACCGGCCTGGATCGTCGTGACACTGATGCTGACCGCCCATCTCGTGCCGCATCTGCTCGATGAATGGCGCGTCTGGAGTCCGACCTACGAGATCACCCTGACGGTCGCGATCGCGCTGACGATGCTGGCAGCCGCCAAAGCTGGCAGCTTTCCCGACATCGCCCTCTGGGACCCGGCATGGCTGCGCGAAACGTTCAACGCGCTCGCGTTCCTGGAAAATGAGGCAGTGCGGCCGGTCTGGGGAATCGTCGTCCTCGGCATCTACGCCTGGTGGCGCGGCAGGACACGTGCCGAAGGTTCGATCGACACCGCTTACTCGATGATGCGGGTCGGGACGTTCGCAATGGCGCTGCTGCTGGTGCTGATCCTCGCCGCGACGCCCGACGACGGGCAGGTTCGTGACCGGCTGAGCGGCGCAACGATCGGGTTCTTCACGTGCGCGCTGGCCGCGATCGGCGTCGCGCGCTTGAAGCTGGAGGGATTCAGGACGAGCGCGCCGCTCGGTCCACGCTGGCTGGCGACATTCGTTGGGCCGATCCTGGCAGTCATCGCCGTCGCGATCATTGGCGCGGGAATCTTCTCGCGCCAGTTCCTCGACACGGTTCTCTGGATGCTGACGCCGGTCTTCTTCGTCCTCAACCTGGTATTCCAGGTGTTCGTCATTATCCTCGCGATCATCGCCTTCCTGATCCTCTCGCCAATCGTCTGGCTGATCGGCACCCGCGAGCCACGGCTGGTGGCGGTGACACCGACCGTCGTTGGCGAACAGGGCGAAACCGGGTTGCAGGAGGTCACCAACTCCCCGTTCCAGGTGCCGGACCCGTTGCGCTACCTGATCGCGGCACTGATCCTGTTCGTGATCTTCTCATTGCTAACGAAGTTCGTCTTCCGTCGTCGCCGCAAGGAGCGCGGCTCGACCGAGGAGGAGCGCGAGTCAGTCCTCGAGTGGGGCGACCTCTTCGGTTCGCTTGGCGCTCGGCTGCGCGGCCTGCGCCGTACCCGCGCGCAGGATGATCCGCTGGCACACCTGCGCGGCGATCCCCGCTGGCGCTACACGCTGGCGATCCGCGAGACCTATGTGAAGCTACAGGAGCGCGGCGCACGGGCAGGTCGCCCTCGTCGCGAACCCGAAACAGCCGACGAATACCGCCCCGGCGTCTCGACCCGCTTCACATCCGCGACCGACGTTCCAACCGCGATCGCCACGATCACCGACATGTACCGCCGCACCCGCTACAGCGGCTCCCCCGCCAGCGAGCAGGACGCCGCCGTCGTCCTCGCCGCCTGGCGACTGGTGGAGCAGGCGGAGTAGCGCAAACGAGCGGCATGCGGCTTGACGTGGAACGCACCCGCTTACCCTGTCATCCCGAGCGGAGCGAAGCGGAGTCGAGGGATCTCAAGCGCTAGACGCCCGCCAATTGCGACTGTGTCGAGCCGCTGAGATCCCTCGACTCCGCTTCGCTCCGCTCGGGATGACAGGGTAAGCGGGCGCGTCCTGAACTGAATTGCCGCGTCTGGGGACATTTCTCTCGTATCATTATGTGCGTTACGTCCAGTTCCGCTATCCCGAACAGGAACCCATGTGCTTGAAACGATCGAAACCACCGCGCTTGTCGTCCCGCTACCGATCGATGCGTCACCCGGCCTGTATGTCCATGTCCCGTTCTGTCGGCATATCTGCCCGTATTGCGACTTCAACACGTATGCGGGACAGGAGAAACTGATTCCGGAGTACGTCGCCGCCGTGATCGAGGAGATGCGGATCACAGCGGATGGGCAAGTTGCCAGCGGTACGCCAACGCTCTTCTTCGGTGGTGGAACGCCGTCGCTGCTGACGCCAGATCAGGTTGCCAGCGTTGTGATTGCCGCCAGGGAGCTGTTCGGGTTGTGTGACGATGCCGAGGTGACACTGGAGTCAAATCCGGAGTCGCTTGATGCGCTCAATCTTGCTGGGCTGCGTGACGCGGGCGTCAACCGGCTCTCAATCGGTGTCCAGTCGCAGCAGCGGGCGGGCTTGCGCGTCCTCGGTCGCGGGCATACCTCCCAGAAGGCCGAGATCGCTATTCAGGCGGCCCGTGAGGCAGGATTCGACAACCTCAGTCTCGACTTCATCTTCGGCTGGCCGGGGCAGACGGATGTGGACTGGCAGGCGGACCTTGAGACGATCCTGCGCTGGCAGCCTGAACACGTCTCGCTTTACTCGCTGATCGTCGAGCCAGGGACACCGATGCACTCGGCGGTCGACCGGGGCATCCTGCGCGCCCTCGATGACGACACGGCTGCGGGATTCTATGAACGGGCGATGGAGGTACTGGCAGGCGCAGGTTGGGAACACTACGAGATAGCAAACTGGGCACGCGAGCCGCGCTACCGCTCGCGACACAACCAGCTCTACTGGCAGGCCGGTCCATACCACGGCTTCGGAGCGGGTGCGCACGGCACAATCGGGCCGGTCCGCTCCAGCAACCTGCTGTTGCCGTCCAAATACATGGCGGTTGTTCGTGAAGGCAAGCGTCCCCACGCCGTCAGCGAGACGATTTCGCGTGAAACCGCGATGGGCGAGACGATGATGCTCGGCCTGCGGTTGCTCGTCGATGGTGTCTCAGCATCGGCCTTCGCTGCTCGCCACGGTCAGTCCCTGACTGAGCGCTACAGCGCGGAGATCGACCGATTCGTCTCGCTCGGACTACTCGAGTGGCACACGCCGGACCGCCTGCGGCTTACTCGACGCGGTGGGCTGCTGGCGAACGAGGTGAGCGCGGCGTTCCTGGCGTGATCCGCGCTCACCTCGTTTCTGCTATTCCTCCACCCACCATGTCTCAGCGTTGAAGCGGGCGTTGATCGCATTGGGATAGAGGTTGTGGACACGCGGGCTGTGACCGTCGATTGCCTGCGGGAAGGCGAGGATCGCGGCCGGCAGATCCGCGAGCAGCAGGTTCTGATACTCGGTGTACATTTCGATTCGGGTGGTCTGATCCGGCTCCGCGAGCGCTTCGGCGAGCAGCGCGTCAACCTCCTCGTTGCAGTAGCGCATCACGTTGAAGCCTGCTCCGTACGAGTCGCAGGCGAACATCGCCGCCTGGTCCGCCGAGGCGCCCCAACCCAGACCGATCAGGACAGTGTCGTAGTCGAAGGTAACTGAGATACGCTCGACCAGGGCGGGGAACGGCTCCGGTTCCGGTGTCATCTCGACACCGATCTCTGCCCAGAACTCCTGGATGGCGGTCACGTACGCTACCTGCTCGGGGTTGCTGGAGTCCACGTGCATCGTGAATGCCAGCCGTTCGCCGTCCTTCTCACGGACGCCGTCCAACCCTGTCACCCAACCTGACTCATCGAGCATCTTCTGCGCCAAGTCGGGGTCGTACGGATACGGATTCTCGATCTCGTCCGGGTTGTAGGCCCACGAGAGGATCGGCATCGTCCCAACTGCGACGGCGCCGTAGCCTTCGAGGAGCGCATCGACCATCGCCTCGCGGTCGAGTGCGTACAGCAATGCCTGCCGGACTGCTGGCTCCTGGAAGAGCGGTGTCCGCGCCTCGTCCAGGTTGTAGCCATAGAACATGAAGGCGGTGGTCTCAGAGACGGTTACATCGACGTCCGCGCCCTCAAGCTCGGCAACTGCTGAGCCAGGCACATCCGCGAACCAGTCGATCTCGCCGGTGCGGAGTTGCTGGATTGCCGCCGTCGAGTCCGGGACGACCTTGTAGATATACTCATCGAGATGCGGCGCGCCAGCCCAGTAACTCTCGTTAGCGGTCGCGGTCGCATGATCGTTGGTGACCCACTCCTCGAAAACGAAGGGGCCAGTCCCGACGACACGGGTAGCGTCTTCGCCGGTCGAGCCGGGATCGTTGATGACATCGGCTGGCGCGACACCGGCCCAGATGTGCTCCGGGACGATGCTGTAGACGGCGACATCGACGGCGAAGTCGGCGTAGGGTTGCGGGAGTGTGAACGCGACGGTCAGCGGGTCGATGACCTCAATGTCGGCGATCTTCGCAAGCAGGTCGCCGCCGTACGACGAATTGCCCTCTTCGTGCATGTGCAGCTCGTAGGTGAACGCCACGTCGTCAGCGGTGAACGCTTCGCCGTCATGCCACTCAACGCCCTCTCGCAGGCTGAACGTCCAGGTCAGGCCGTCGTCCGACACCTCCCATGCCTCGGCCAGCGCGCCGACCGGCTCAAGCGTTTCCGGATGCAGCTCGATCAGGCTCTCGAAGATCAGCGCCAGGAAGTTCGCTGACGGCGTGTCGTTGGCGATAACCGGGTTGACGGTCTGGATGTCAGCCGCCGTGCCTTCGATGAAGGTGCCGCCTGTGTTAGCTGCCTCCTCGATCGTGAAGCCCATCAACGTGTCGTCGCTCGCGCCGGACGGTTCGGTCGTGGCATCAGTTGCGGTCGGGCCAGCGACCGTCGTCGCGGTTGCGGGAGGGATGCCGCCGGTCGGGCTGGCCGATCCGGTCGCATTGGTTGGCGCTGACGCTGACGCGTCGTTGTCGTCGTCGCCGCATGCAGCCAGAAGTGGCGCGATAAACAGCAGCGTGACGAGGAGCAATCCAGCTAGCCTGGCCCTGGGAACGGCGCTGTGATGCGCCGTGCGGTGTGTGTGACTCACGAGTGGCTTCCCCGATCTCGATTCCGATTCGCGTGACGTCGCTCACGTGACGCAAGACCGAACTCAACACAGGTAATCTACCGAGTCCGCGCGTTCCAGTCCGTCCCCCATACGTCCCAGTAACGGTGTTTGCCGCCACGCTGTCAGCATTGCGCGTAGAGAGTGGCGATATCTGCCGCGTTCTGGAATGATTCGCAGTCGTGCTTTCCGATCGTACGGGCATTGATTGTCGTCCTCGTCGTGGCTGCGAATGCCGGAACGACAGGACGGGAGGAGAACGCAGATCGTGTTGAAATGGCTTTCGTTCGCGCTCACGTCGCTGCTGCTGGTGTTGGCACTGGCTGCCTGTGGTGGCGGTGGCGGAGACGATGATGATGACGCTGACCCGACGGTGACCTCCGTGAGTGGCGCGTCGACGGCCACGACAGCGCCGGCAACCGCAACCTCGACACGCGCGTCTGGCGGCAGTGATGCCTCCGCATCACCGGAAGCATCGCCGACCAGCGTCCCGGACGAGGCGACGCCGACCGTCGCAGGCACCGCTCCTTCCCGTCCGATCGCGACGCCTGTGCCGACCGAGGCAGCGCCAACCGCAACCACCGAAGCGGTTGGTGTGCCGGAGGTCGAGGCTGAGCTGATGGCGGTGCTGCTCCAGCCTGAGGACTTCAGCAGTGACTGGACGCAAGACACCTTCGGTCCGATGGAGATGGACACCGACGAATCCGACGAGCTCTGCAACCAGCCGTCGTTCCCGGACCGCGACGAGCGAATCGCCGGTGTCGAAGCAGAGTACAGCCTGGATGGTGATACGCCGGCCTTCATCATCGAGAATATTGTCCTGTTTCCAGAGGAGACCGCAGTAGCGGCACTCGAGTACGCACGCGAAGTTTCTTCCTGTGGCGAGTGGACCGACGACAGCGGACAGACGTTTACGATTACCCCGCTCGACGGCGTCGAATACGGTGATGAGAGCTACACCGCGTCGATAGAGTTCGAGATTGCCGGAACGCCATACTACGGCGAGTATGTCTTCATCCGCATTGGAGGCGCTATCGCGACCGTTGCCTTCATCACCATTGAGGGAGCCGATTTCACAGCGCTTCAGGCGTTCGTTCCGGTTGCCGCCGAGCGCTTGCAGGATGCGGCCATCAGCGATGGCAGCGCTGATTCGGAGCTGATGGATCTGTTGCTGGTCGCTGAGGATGTCGCGCTCGTTGATGATGTCAACGTCTGGGAAACCGGTGAGCCGATCGGCAGCACCGACGAGGAGCGGTTCTCCGTTTGTGGCGCGATGTCATTTCCAGACGCACTGGGTGCCCTCGATGAAATCGGTCACGAACTGTTCGCCAATGGGGATGCCGGCCCATTCGCCATGCACAGCGTCGTCCAGATGCTCGAAGGTAACGGCGCAGCCGCGATGGAGTGGATCCGCACCGAACTCTCCTGCCCGTCGTGGACTGACGACGACGGCGAGTACGAGGTAACCGAGTCCGGCGATCTGGCCGTGGGTGATGACACCTACTGGCTGATCGTGACGATCGTCGCCGAAGATGGCAGCGGTGACACCGTCCAGCTCGGCTACGGTTTCAGCCAGATCGGTGACTACATCTCGGTCGTCGGTCTGGCAGCTGAGGACAGCATCGACGCGGAACTGTTCGGCGCGATGATCGCGCTCGGCGCGCAAAAGGTGTTCGGCGGGACGCCGTAGGAGACGGCGATGCCTCAGGGAGCGCAGGCGAGCCGCCCGAATCGCGACGGTTCGCCTTTCTTCTGCCTCGCTCATCCATCACCGGCTTCAACTGTACAGGGCGAGTGGCGGGGACGAGCCTCGCAATGCTGGCGGCAGATGGCCGATGTCGTTGTAGCTCACGAGCGCCGCAGGCCGATCCGGGCGATAGAGGATGATCGTCAGGCCGCAGTTGAACTGGTTGAGTCCGATCCAGCGCCAGTCTGGTGCGTCGAGGGCATGCCGGACGAACCAGCCGATCACGAAGTTGTGGGTGACGAGGAGCTCGTGCTGGTCGTCGTCTCCGCCGTCGTCAGTAGCGACAGCAAAGCGATCGATCGCCGCCGCTGCCTGGGCGCGTCCAGCGATGCGGTCATCCTCGGAAATGCCATCGAAGAATGCCTGGTGGGCCGGTGACAGATCCTCCATATCCGGGACCATCGGGATGCAGTCTCTGAGCAGTTCCGATGGATAGACCGGCAATGAGGGAACGTACCCGGCGATCAGTTCCGTCGACTGGACGGCGCGTCTCAGCGGGCTATGGTGAATCGCTGTGAAGGGGACATGCCGTAGGCGTTCCCCGAGGAGTTTCGACTGCTGCATCCCAACCTCGGTGAGAAGCCCGTCGTCGATCTCCGTTCCCGGATCATCATGTTCTCCATGTCGCACGAGATACAGTAGCTTGTTCGCCATAGTCAGTCTCCCGAACGCCAGGACAGGCAAGCTGACTGGTTGGCTGCTCGCCTGGCCTGCGATGTTCCTACTCAGTGGTCGTCTCCGTCTCACGAACGAATCCCGATATCATCACGCTGGCCGGCTACTCCGGCGTGCTCCACTCCATGTCGGCGTCATACGGCCAGGCTGGCCGCTGGATGCGCTTGAGATCGAGCTTGTCGATGTGCGGGCTGGTCAGGCCGGGGGTATCGACCTCGATGATCTGCCTGGCGACCGGCGTAAATGCGGCGCGGTAGTGCACCGATGACTTGACGACGATGATCTGCTGCTCGGTCGGCTCGATGCCCTGCGAACGCAGGACCTCCAGGTCGGTCGGCTGGTAGCGCAGGCTGGTCGTGACAACCTGGACGCTGCCGCCGTGGTTGCCCTCGACCTCAAGGACGGCGGTCGGGCCGAGATTGACTTGCACGCCGGTATTCATTGGCCCCTTGTGAATGAACTGGCCATCGGTCAGCCGAACGACCTTCGCGCGCACGAAGAGCGGCTCGCCGTGGAAGCTGTCGATGTGACCGCCAAGCTCGACCTCGATCGTCGCGCCCTCGCCGACCTCGACCGCCTTCTGGACAGCGGCGGCATCGACGATCGGCACAAGCGCGGCACGTTTCGCGCCAAGCCGGATGAGCGCAGCGAGCATAACCGTGCCGTCCGCCGGAGCGCCACCACCGGGATTGTCGGCGATGTCGGCCAGGACGATCGGTCCCTCCGGTGCACTCATCGCTTGACGGATTGCCTCATCGACCGGCGTTGGCGTTGCGCGGAACTCCTCGCGCAGGCTCCAGATGTGGTTGGCAACCTTCGCGGCGAGTGACTTCGCCAGCGGCATGTCGTTGTCGGTCGTGACGATGACGCTGAAGTTGGTCAGCGGGATATCGGCGAACGGGAAGCCCGGCAGGTAGGAGATGTTGAGCACTCCGCGCTCGTTCTCCAGCGCATGGACGAGGTGCTTGACGCCCAGCATCGGCTCGGCGTGGGTGTGTTGCTTCTGGATCGCCGTCAGCATCGGAATCTTGATGAGCGCCGCCGTTGGCTTCGCGCCACCACGGACGATCTTCGCCATCAGGATGCCGCACTCATAGGCGCGCTCGTACGGGTCGGTATGCGGGTACTCGTCATAGGCGACCGCGATCGAGACGAGGTCGACCAGCTCCTGACTGATGTTTCCGTGCAGGTCGAGATCAACCACGATCGGCAGCTCGTCACCAACCACAGCCCGGATGGCACGCACAATGTAGCTCTCGCCGTCGTCGTCCAGTTCGGAAACCATCGCGCCGTGCAGGTTCAGCAGGATGCCGTCGAGCGGCTGTGCCTGATGGGCGTCGGAGATCATCCCGGCCAGCCGGTTGGTCAGTATCTCGGTCGCCTCGGCGTTGACGGGTCCGGCAGGGACAGCCGAGGCCATCATCGTCGGCACGACCTCAAAGGCGGCGTCGCGCGCCGCGTCGATGAAGCCGCCGATCGGAGACTTCGTTCCAGTATAGACACGCAGCAGCTCGTCGCTCTCCGACCAGCCACGCTCCCGGAAGTGCTGCAACGTCGTCGGCACCGTCGAGAGCGTGCTGCTCTCGTGCGAGATACCGCCTATCGCGATCCGCATGCGTGTTCCTCCCCTGCTTCGTTCCTACCATCGATCCAGCCGAGGCATGATAGCGCGGCAAACGACTTTCGTTTGTGCCGTACAATAGTTGCTAATCACCCGACGACCGTAATTGACCGCGATGCGTCCACCGTATTCGAGCACCTTCGCCGCGAGGATAGCGATGCCGGTCCGCTCGCAGACAACTTGCCCGATCCTCGTCGGACGTGATGCCGACTTGCGCAGCCTGACGCGGCTCCTGGAGCAGACGCGATCCGGTCGGTTCTCGCTGGCGCTGGTATCCGGGGAGGCGGGCTCCAGTAAGTCGCGGCTCGTCGCCGAAGCGGCGACGTTCGCGCGTACGGCCGAGTTCGCGATGCTTACGGGAGCATGCAGTGAACCCGATGGCGAGTTTCCGTTTGCGCCATTCATCGACGCGCTGCGTCAACGACTGGCGCAGCCAGACTGTGAGGCCGCGACGCTCCTCGGACCGCAGGGGAATGTGCTGCTCGAGCTTCTACCGGAACTCGGACAGCTCGGTATCGTCCGTGATGCTGGCGCGGAACTTTCACCGGAGCAGAGCAAACGAAGGCTGTTTGAAGCATTCGTGGCAGTTCTCAGCCGCGAAGCGACCCGCGCTCCGCTGCTGCTCGTCCTCGAAGATCTGCACTGGGCAGATCCGACCAGTCTGGAACTGCTCGATCTACTGCCACGCCGGCTGCGCGATTGGCCAGTCTCAATCATCGGAACGGTTCGCGAACACGAGGTGAACCCGCATCTGAACAAGTGCATCGCCGCCCTGCGGCGCGCGCGGGTGCTCACAGAGATCGTGCTCGATCCGCTTGGGGACGATGATGTCGCATCGATGATCGAGGCGCTGCTTTCCGGGGGCGGCTCGCATGCGCTGGCCCGTCTTGTGCAGTCTCGCGCTGGCGGAAACCCGTTCTTCGTTGAAGAACTGCTGGCGACATGGTCATATGACCGCGACCGAATGCTCACACATCTCGATGTCGAACTGCCGGAAACCGTCAGCGACACCGTTCTGCGCCGTTTGTCCGGTCTGTCGGCAGACATAACAGCCGTCGTGCAGGTGATGTCTGTGGCTGGGCAAGCGGCAGACTTGGAGATGCTGTCTTCAGCAAGTGGACTAGGTATGGCCGCGACTACTGCCGCGGTCGGTGTTCTCCAGAAGCGTGGCATCGTCGAACTCGAAGGGGCGCCGGGCCGACACCGGGCGGTGTTCAAACACGCACTGACGCGCGACGCTGTCCACGGCGAGATTGAACCCGCCACGCGCGCCGCACTCCATCGCTCGATCGCACAATCCATCGAGCTTGCCGCTCAGGCACGCGGGACACTCGCGAGTCTGTCAGGGGAGCTTGGATACCACTACCATGCGGCCGGTGAATGGGAAAAGGCGCGGGAGTACGCTCAGCCTGCCGGCGAAGCGGCATGGAGTGTCCTGGCGGCGGTCGAGGCGCTGGGCCACTTCCGCCGCGCGCTCGACGCCGCGCTGGCGCTGGGCCACTCGGCGAGCGCGGCGCTTCACGTTCGTTGCGGGCAGGCGCTCGATCTGCTCGGCGCGTTCGATCCGGCACGCGCCCATTTTGAGGAAGCTCTACGATTATCAGGCGATGAGGGCAATGCATCGATCGAACAGGCGACGTTGTACGAAATGGCTGGCCTGTTTGCGAGCCGCGATTATCGTCAGGCTCACGCATACGCTGAACAGGCGTTGGCGCTTGCTCACGCGGGTCAGGATCGTCGCCAGGAGGGCATGGCGCTCAACCGGCTCGGCAACATCCTCACAAATACCCAGCGCTTCGATGAGGGACGTCGATTGCACGAGCAGGCGTTGTCGCTCTTCACTGCGCTCGACGATGACTGGGGCAGCGCGGATTGCCTGGATCTGATCGGGATGTCGCGCTACCTCTCGGGCGATGTTCCTGGCGCGAGAGCAGCGCTCAGCCGGGCGATGGAGTCGTTTGACGAGCAACACGCGGTCGAACGGGTCGCGTCGGCGTTGATCACGCGCGGTAACACCATCGCCGTCATCGATGGCCCGTGCGCCACCGACGCTACCCCGACGGAATGCCAAGCGGATGTCGAACGAGGACTCGCGCTGTGCCGGGCGCTCGGCTGGCGTTCTGGCGAGGCGTATGCGCTCGTGGCGAGCGCCTGTCTGGCGATTTTCGAGGGCGACGCAGGGCAGGCGCTGGCGAAGCTCGATAGCGCGCTCTCAATCGCGAGTGAGATCGAGCATCAGCAATGGACCGTCATTGCGCGTGTTGCGCTCGGCATCCTCGATGCGACCATCCTTGACGATGCCCGTGCCGAAGCGCAGTTCGAGCGCGGGCTTGCCGTTGCCCAGCGGATCGGCGCCGTCCAGTGGGAAACACGCCTGCGTGCCTGGATCGCGCGCTGCCGGTTCCGGCTGGGAGATATTGTGACGGCTGAAACGATGCTTGCCAGCCTGCTCCCGGACGGTGAGTTGCCCGCGTCGATCGGCCAGCGCCGGGCGGTCTTCACATATGCCGAGATGCTGCTTGCGCGCGGCCAGCCGCTTGAGGCGCGTCGTGAGACAGATAGATTGCTGGCCGGATCGCGACGACACCGCTCGGCGGAGGCGCTCATGCTTCAGGCGCGCGCGCTGGCGGCCACGGGGGCGAAGGTTGAGGCGGACGCCAGCCTTGACGATGCTCGCCGGATTGCCGGGGATGCTGGGCCACGGAGCGTTCTCTGGCAGGCTGCCGCTCTATCCGCCGAGCTGTGGCGGGAGCGCGACTCTGAGCGGTATCTGCGGGAGGCGACGCTCGCGCGGACCGAGATCGCCAGCATCGCCGAGGCGATCCCAAACGACGATTGGCGCGCGGTATTTCTATCCGCACCGGAGATCCGGCCGTGGGTTGCGACGGCTCGCGGGGCGCGACATCGCGGGAAGTCCGGGCAGGATGGGTTGACCAGGCGAGAAGGTGAAGTCCTTGGTCTTGTTGCAACCGGCCTGACCAACAAGGAGATCGCCAGCCGGCTGTCACTGGCCGAGAAGACGGTGGAAATGCACGTCGGTAATTGTCTCGGAAAGCTCGCTTGCGCGACGCGGACACAACTGACGGCCCACGCCATTACCCACGGACTTGTGACGGGGATCACAGAACAGGGATAACCCAGGGTACTCCTCCCCCTGAATGCAGGGATTTCCCGGCTGTGTCGAGCCTTCCGAACGCCTACGCTGGAGGCGAAAGGAGGGCAGTCTTGATGGCCCTACAGTCAGCCGAGTTCGACCCGGCGCGTTACAAGGAGACGACCCGCGAGCAGTGGCAGTCTGCCGCCGACGCCTGGCACCGCTGGACGCCGGTGATC
>Ga0136611_10001723_pt1 | contig 15210 bp, 15 predicted proteins | sample AntDrymUQ2232306_2_FD_106645 | JGI IMG/M metagenome (GOLD analysis project Ga0136611, IMG submission 106645) | Polar desert sand microbial communities from Dry Valleys, Antarctica - metaG UQ223 (23.06) | ecosystem: Environmental > Terrestrial > Soil > Desert | place: Antarctica: Dry Valley...
GTAGCTCCTGATATGGTCGCATGGAGTATAGCCAGCAAAGTTGAATTTTTGAATTTGAGCATTCTTGGTAATGTCGATCAAAACCGGGCCGGGCCTACCGCTTCTCGCGATGTAAAAGGCCTTGCTGATCACTTCGGGAATTTCGCTAGCATCAGTTACCTGATAGTTCCACTTTGTTACGGGTGTAGTGATATTGATCACATCCGTTTCCTGGAAAGCATCTGTTCCTAAAAGATGAGCAAACACCTGACCAGTGATACACACCAGGGGAGTACTGTCAATCATGGCATCTGCTAAACCTGTTACCAGGTTTGTAGCACCAGGGCCGCTGGTTGCAAATACAACGCCTACCTTTCCGGAAGTACGCGCAAAACCCTGTCCCGCGTGAATACCGCCTTGTTCGTGTCTTACCAGGATATGGTTAAGTTTTTCTTTATAATCATATAAAGCATCATAGATCGGCATGATCGCTCCTCCGGGATATCCGAATATAACCTCTGTGCCCTCGATTAGTAAGGCTTCCAGTAAAGCTACAGAACCAGAAACCTCAATTGTTTTCTTCCCGTCTAACTTGGTTGATTCCTGTTGCGCTATTTCCATAATCGTATTTTTATTTTTTATTGTCATCCGGCAAGGCTAAGCCATCGAATGAGTATTTATTTTATTGCTACAGTATCAGGCTTCGTCAGTTACGCAGCCTTCGCTCGCGTTCTTTACTTGTCTGAAATATTTAAAAAGCACACCACTTTTTACTGGCGGCTCGGGCTGTTTCCATGCAGTCCTTCTGGCCGTCATCTCCTCATCAGAAATCATAAGATTAATGGAGTTTTTTGTGGCGTCCAGCTCAATTATATCGTTGTCTTTTACCAGCCCAATGTTTCCGCCTTCAAAAGCTTCTGGTGTAATGTGGCCTACTACAAATCCGTGAGTTCCGCCAGAAAAACGTCCGTCTGTTATTAGCGCAACAGATGAACCAAGGCCGGCACCAAAGATTGCTGATGTTGGTTTTAGCATTTCCGACATTCCGGGACCACCCTTAGGACCTACGAACCGGATTACAACCACATCGCCTGCTTTTACCTTCCCACTATTAATACCCGCTATCAGTTCAAATTCACCTTCAAATACCCTTGCTGGTCCTTTAAATTTTTCACCTTCTTTCCCGCTAATCTTTGCAACGGAGCCAAGAGGTGCAAGGTTGCCGTATAACATTTGCAAATGCCCCGTTTTTTTGACCGGGGTTTCATAAGGAACTATTACATCCTGGGTTTCAAAATTCAGGTCAACGGCATCAGCAACGTTTTCTGCGAGGGTTTTCCCGGTTACAGTCATGCAATCGCCATGAACCAGTCCCTTGCTTAACAGGTACTTTAATACAGCCGGCATTCCACCAATATTGTGAACATCTTCCATCATGTATTTCCCGCTAGGCTTAAGATCAGCGATAACTGAAGTTTCATCACTTACTTTTTGGAAGTCAGCAAGCCCGAGTGTTATTCCAACTGACTTAGCCATAGCAATAAGATGAAGGACTGCGTTGGTAGATCCTCCCAAGACTATTACCGACACTATTGCATTGTGAAATGCTTTTTCAGTCATGATATCTCTTGGCTTGATATCTTTTTCCAACAAAATGCGGATATATTTTCCGGCCTCCATGCATTCATTTTGTTTTTCCTCGCTCAATGCCGGATAGGATGAGCTATAAGGTAAGCTCATTCCCATCGCTTCAATAGCAGAAGCCATAGTATTTGCGGTATACATACCGCCGCATGCGCCGGCTCCCGGACAAGCATGCTCTATAATCCCTTGAAAATCTTCTTCGTTAAGGTTTCCAGCCATTTTCTGGCCTAAAGCCTCGAATGCGGAAACTATATTAAGTGACTGTCCTTTATAATTACCCGAATGGATACTGCCACCGTAAACCATAATTGCAGGGCGATTTAATCTCCCCATGGCCATAATAGCACCGGGCATGTTTTTATCACAACCAGGTAAAGCGATTAAGCCATCATAGTAGTGTCCGCCACAAACTGTTTCTATTGAATCGGCGATCAAATCCCGGGAAACCAATGAGAAACGCATCCCTTCTGTACCATTGGTAATCCCATCACTAATACCTATAGTATGGAACATTAGCCCTACAAGGTCATTATTCCAGACCCCTTTTTTAACGACCTGTGCAAGATCATTTAGGTGCATATTACATGTATTGCCATCGTAGCCCATACTTACGATTCCAACCTGGGCTTTCGCAAGATCTGATTTGGTCAATCCGATCCCGTGCAACATAGCCTGCGATGCTGGTTGCGTGGGATCTTGTGTTACGGTCTTGCTGTATTTATTAAGTTCCATTAATCCTGTAATTTCTCTTCTGATATGCTGCTTTGTTAATTAGGTATTTTTCTAGTGCCTTATAAATTAGCTTAAAAAAAAAGCCTTTCGGTTAGAAGAAGGCGTTTGATTTTTTTAAGTAATTTTCTAAATCTTACGCCTACGTCGAGGGAATGAGAATGACAATTGAAATAATTATAATAGCGAAGAGTTTTAACGAAGTCAACTTTAACTGAGTTGCATTATCCCATAAACTGTTCATGAAGAAAACGTTCATACTATCGCAATTTTATTTACATCTCAATTTAAAGCCTTCGTTTATTTATATCAAGTATTAATCTTTATTTTTTTATTCCAAATATAATTCTGAATAAAGAGTATATGCAGTATTATATGCGGTATAAAGCCTGTAAACTTGCAGATAACTCTGATCACTAGACCAAAACCGTTTTGGGTTCTCAGTTCAAAAAACTATGCATGCATAGCATACGTCCTATATTCTGCCTGAAAACCTCTACGTTCTTGATATTACTGTGATTCTTAGAAACAAAAAAGCCTCTTAAATCAACTGATTTAAGAGGCTTTTTTAAAGGCTATTGGTTCTAACCGTTTTCGGCTCCTTCTGCGAGCACCATAATATTATTGTTAAGTACTTCGATAACTCCGCCCTTTATTAAAATTGTTTCTTCCGTGCTTCCGGTACGGATAATTACCTTACCATCTTCTAACGTTGAAACAATTGGTGCGTGGTCTTTAAGTACCTCGAAAGAGCCCATCGTACCAGGTACTGTAACCGATCTTACTTCGCCTTCGAAAACCTTTTTATCGGGAGTTAATATTTCTAGTTTCATATTTTGAGATATGAGAAGGGAGATATGAGATATGAGACCGAGCGTTTAGTTCTCACATCTCACCTCTCATATCTCACATCAATTACGCATTCGCTTCAGCTAATATTTTCTTTCCTTTTTCAATCGCATCTTCAATCGTGCCAACAAGATTGAATGCAGCTTCCGGATATTCGTCCACTTCGCCGTCCATAATCATATTGAATCCTTTGATAGTATCCTTTATGTCAACCAACACACCTTTTAATCCGGTGAACTGTTCAGCAACAAAGAATGGTTGTGAAAGGAAACGTTGAACCCGGCGTGCGCGACCAACGACTAATTTATCTTCTTCAGAAAGTTCGTCCATACCCAGGATGGCGATGATATCCTGTAATTCTTTATAACGTTGTAAAATTTCCTTAACACGTTGTGCAGTTCCATAGTGCTCATCACCCAGGGTTGCCGCATTCAGGATTCTTGAGGTAGAATCCAAAGGATCTACCGCAGGATAGATACCAAGTTCCGCAATTTTACGTGAAAGTACGGTGGTCGCATCAAGGTGGGCAAAAGTTGTAGCTGGCGCAGGGTCAGTTAAATCATCTGCAGGTACGTAAACGGCCTGAACAGATGTAATTGAACCACGTTTGGTTGAGGTAATACGCTCCTGCATCAAACCCATTTCAGTTGCAAGAGTTGGTTGGTAACCTACCGCAGAAGGCATCCGGCCAAGCAGCGCAGATACTTCAGAACCTGCCTGAGTGAAACGGAAGATATTATCTACGAAGAAAAGAATATCTTTTCCTTGTCCTTCACCTTCACCATCACGGAAATATTCCGCCACAGTTAAGCCTGACAAAGCCACACGAGCACGGGCACCAGGAGGCTCGTTCATCTGACCAAATACTAAGGTAGCTTTTGAATCCTTTAATGCTTCTTTATCAACTGACGCCAGGTCCCATCCGCCTTCTTCCATTGAATGTTTGAACGCATCTCCGTAATTAATTACGCCCGACTCGATAAACTCACGAAGAAGATCATTACCCTCCCGTGTACGCTCACCAACACCAGCAAATACAGATAAACCAGAGTAAGCTTTCGCGATGTTATTTACCAGTTCCATGATAAGAACAGTTTTACCAACACCCGCCCCGCCGAACAAACCAATCTTACCACCTTTTGCATAAGGCTCTAACAAATCGATAACTTTGATGCCTGTAAAAAGCACTTCAGTTTCTGTTGAAAGTTCGTCAAACTTTGGTGGAGTATTGTGAATTGGGTAACCATCTTTGTTGTCGACTTCATCGATACCATCAATAGCCTGACCAACCACATTAAATAAACGTCCTTTGATTTTATCGCCAACCGGCATTTTTATAGCAGAGCCTGTGTCGGTAACATTCATTCCACGAACTAAACCATCCGTTGAATCCATGGCAACCGCTCTCACGCGATCTTCTCCAAGATGTTGCTGAACTTCAAGAACAATCTTTTGCCCGTTATCTTTTACGATTTCAAGAGCGTCATAAATTTTGGGTAAGTGTGCATTGTCAGAGAAGCTAACGTCGACTACAGGTCCGATGATCTGTGCTATTTTTCCAGAGTTTGGCATATAATTTTTGTAAAACTTTATTAAATCAACAATATACACCCTTTTTAGAGGTGTGTTTTTTGGTCTGCAAAAATACTCTTTATCCCCGTAAATCAAACACTTAATTGAGAATTTTTATGTAATAAATTGTGCCATCTTTTCCTCGTCGTAATGCGGGCGTATTGAAGTGTGAACAATGAGATTCATCGCGTTAAAATCTAAATAATTATGGAGCATTTCATAACGTAATAAAACCAAAACATGATTTAATTGTAGTGTATAATATTAATCGAAAACTTAAACAAAAACATCATGAAAACTAACACTCAAATTAAATCCCCTTCAATATTCGGGAAAGCTCTTTTGTCGCTTGCCTTAATATTAAGCTCTGTCCTTTTATCCGTAAAATCGTTCGCACAATCAGTTCCGGAAAAGGTGGATGTAGATATAAGTACTGGCAATGATGCGGTATGGTACGGACAACCATGGGTATGGGTTATTGGTATAGCTGTGTTTATTGTTATTATCGTTGCCATCACCCGCAATAATAATACAAAAGCGTAATCTGGCATTCCGATTTAGGCTTGAGCGTTGGCTCAGGTTATTTTCCGGCTCCATTTCACGCGTTATTTATTTTATAAAGCTCCCTCGAAAGAGGGAGCTTTATCGTTAATTCCGTTTTCTTGTTTCCTTCTGCAGTTATTGCTCATAAGTCATCACCCGCAGTATTCCCTTGTTTGCTTATATCAAATTTTATTATCGATTTAAATAAATTTGGGGTTTATTTGAGCAGTGAAAGTATCCTTACTTTAATAACGGGTGCAATCACGAAGTGGAAAGACATAATTACCAATGAAGAAAATTCTAGTTACCGGTAGTAACGGATTACTTGGTCAAAAACTGACTGATATCAGTTTGCTTGATCGGGATATTGAACTTATTGCCACATCTGTAGGTGTTAATCGTCATCCTTCTACCTCGGGCTATAATTATGAGGAGTTTGATATCCGGGATGCCGAACGGTTATTGGAACTTATCGAAAAATATCGTCCGGATGCGATAATCAATACCGCGGCAATGACTAATGTCGATACCTGTGAAGTGGAGAGAGAACTATGCGCGGAGTTGAATGTTCAGGCTGTCGAAAACCTGGTTAGCGCGTGTGAAAAGCACAATATACACCTAATTCACGTTTCGACGGACTTTATTTTTGACGGAGAGGATGGTCCTTATTTAGAGGATGCAGAGCCTAACCCCTTGAGCTATTATGGTTTGACAAAGCTTCAGGCGGAAGAACTGCTTAAAGCATCTTCCTGCCGATGGGCTATCCTTCGCACCATTATTGTTTATGGTATTGTGAGCGATATGAGCAGGAGCAATATCGTATTGTGGGCAAAGGGTGCACTTGAAAAAGGAAATCCTATAAACGTGGTGAATGATCAGTGGCGTATGCCCACCCTTGCAGAAGATCTTGCAATAGGGTGTATTCTCGCGGTTAAGAAGGAAGCTGAGGGAGTTTTTAATACGTCCGGAAAGGATTTCATGAGTATTATTGAAATTGTAGAGCGGGTAGCAGATTTCTACCAGCTTGATAAATCGTTAATAAATTCAATATCGGCAGCAAGTTTAAATCAGACGGCTAAACGACCAAAACGGACAGGCTTTATTTTAGATAAGGCAATCGCCGAACTTGGATATCAACCGAGATCATTCGAAGAGGGTATGGAAATTTTGGAAAAGCAGCTTAAGAAGCGTAAAACCTCCTGAATCTGCGATAATATTGTGGTATCATTGCCACTAGTTGCATTACACAGATGAATTAAAAATCAACAATAAGCAAAAGCATGACATTATCTAAAGGACAACAAGCACCCGACTTTAAATTATTCAGTTCCGATCTGAAGGAAATTTCATTGGAAGACTATAAAGGGAAAAAACTTATCATTCATTTCTTCCCTATGGCATTTACCGGAGTTTGCACTACTCAGCTTTGCGCCATGCGTGACACGTTTGGATACTATAAGGACATTGATGCGGAGATCGTTGCAATTTCTGTAGATTCTCCATTTACTTTAGCAAAATTCAAAGAAGAGAACCAATATCAGTTTCCTTTATTATCTGACTTTAATAAAGAAGTATCGAAGGCTTACGGTGCCTATTACGACGAATTTGTGTTTAATTTGAAAGGAGTAGCGAAGAGAGCTGCTTTTGTTTTGGATGAAGAACAAAAGATTATATACGCAGAAGTATTGGAATCAGCAGGAGACCTTCCAAATTTTGATGCTATACGCGATGCATTGAGTCGGTAAAATCCTTTACTAAGGCAACGGAATAGCACGGAATGCTACTATTTTCAAAAAACTTACGTTAGTTTGAAAAGAAAGCATATTTTTGCAGTCCGTTAAAAAAGGCACCTGTAGCTTAATTGGATAGAGCACCTGACTACGGATCAGGAGGTTAGGGGTTCGACTCCCTTCAGGTGCACATTTAAAAGTGCACGAAAACTCGAGCGGTAATTGGATCGAGCATCCCGATTGCAAATCGGGAAGGTTAGGGGTTCGACTCCCTTCAGGTGCACATAGTAAAAAGCCTTTTCGACCATCACCCGGAAAGGCTTTTAAAATTTAGAATAAACCTATTCTTGTCACCCATTCCGCACTGGTGATGCCAGAAGGAGTGAAACTTAAATCATTCGAATGCTGAACTTAGTTTTGTTTGGTCCTCCGGGCGCTGGTAAAGGAACACAATCCGAAAAATTAATTCAAAAATACAACCTGGTTCATTTATCAACGGGAGATATTCTCAGGGGTGAAATCACACGAGGTACAGAATTAGGCATTGAAGCCAAAAAGCTTATGGATCAGGGTGTGTTGGTGCCCGATGAGGTTGTTATCGGAATGATCAGCAATAAGCTTGATTCAAACAAAGGTGCCAATGGATTTATTTTCGATGGTTTCCCGCGGACTGTTGCGCAGGCAGAAGCGTTGGATGAACTTCTGGAAACTAAAGCGTCGGCTATTTCAGGAATGGTAGCCCTGGTTGTTGATAACCAGGAATTGGAAAAACGGCTTTTGAACCGCGGTAAAGACTCCGGTAGGCCGGATGATGCAAACCCCGAGGTGATACGTAAACGTATTGTTGAATATAATTCTAAAACAGCTCCTGTAGCGAACTATTATAAAGATCAGAACAAATTTACGAGTATCAACGGTATAGGTACTGTGGATGAAATATTCGGATCGATCTGCAAGGTTGTTGATACCTTCTAATAATTCAGGGTACTCAAAAAATCACCCCTGTTTCTTTAATTAGCATGCATTTTGCGTGCTTTAAAAAAATTAAGCAATGTCCCAGGGCTCGAATTTTGTTGATTACGTGAAGATATGCTGCCGCTCTGGTCATGGAGGTGCGGGTTCATCACACTTACATCGGGATATTTTAACATCCAAAGGAGGCCCTGATGGCGGCGATGGCGGTAGGGGAGGTCATGTAATACTTAAGGGAAATAGCCAGCTCTGGACGCTCCTTCACCTGAAGTACAGGAAACATATTATTGCGGAAAACGGCCTGCCCGGTTCAAGCGGACAAAAATCGGGACGTACAGGCGAAGATGAAATCCTGGAAGTGCCACTTGGAACCATAGCACGTAATTCGGAGACGGGAGAAATCCTGTTTGAGATTGCAAAAGATGGTGAAACCAAAATTTTAACTGCGGGCGGTCGTGGAGGTTTGGGGAACTGGCACTTCAAAACATCTACCAAACAAACACCCAGATATTCTCAACCCGGCGAACCGGGAAAAGAAGAATGGATGGTGCTTGAGCTCAAAATACTTGCTGACGTTGGCCTGGTAGGGTTTCCCAACGCTGGTAAATCTACTCTACTGTCAGTGGTATCTGCTGCCAAGCCCGAAATTGCTGATTACGCATTCACTACCTTAGTTCCAAACCTTGGAATTGTCTCTTACAGAAATAACAAGTCTTTTGTAATGGCCGATATTCCGGGGATCATTGAAGGAGCCTCGAAGGGAAAAGGATTGGGTATCCGTTTCCTTAGACATATCGAACGAAACTCCGTCCTCTTATTCCTCGTTCCCGCCGATACCAGCCGCACAATCAAGGAGGAATACAGGATTCTGTTGAATGAATTGGAACAATATAATCCGGAACTCATGCAGAAACCCCGTGTGCTGGCGATCAGCAAATCCGACATGCTGGACGAGGAACTTGTCACTGAGATGAAAGCAGACCTGCCGGACCTTCCGACATTATTTATCTCGTCAGTTGCCCAAAAAGGCTTAATTGAGTTGAAGGATTTGCTTTGGAAGGTAATTAATGGTTAATGATCAGTTGCTTTTATTAGGATTGTTTGTCGGGTAGATTGGTAATGTGCAAAGACTAAAGTTTTCAAAACCAATTATAAGCATTTAGCTAACGTTCCAGCCTATTAAAAACAACCAATAAAGCTGCAATTTTCAAACATTTCTCCCAATAATCTCTTTTACCATCATGACATCAGAGCAGGAAACCTTAGTAGAGACCGGCCTAGTTTATGCAAGCGATTCCAACGCGGGAATAATCAGGGAAAAATCCGGTAACAATTACACATACAGGGATAAAAAAGGCAATAAAATAACCGATGAGAAGACGCTTGACAGAATTAAAAAACTGGTTTTGCCACCGGCATGGATTAATGTTTGGGTCGCGGATAAGAAAAACGCCCATCTTCAGGCCACTGGTATCGACGCGGCTGGCAGGAAACAATATAGGTATCATAACGACTGGGCCAAACACCGAAACGAAACCAAATACTTTCGCCTGCTGGAATTTGGCAAGAAGTTACCTGAATTCAGAAGAAATATCCTAAAAGACCTACGGAGAAAGGAACTGGACGAACGGAAAGTTCTCGCCATTTCGGTAAACATGATGCAGAAGACATTGATCCGAATCGGCAATGAATCCTACAAGCAACTATATGGTTCGTATGGCCTTACCACACTTAGAGACAAACACGTCAAAATTGATGGCAATGTATTAAAGCTAAGTTTTAAGGGAAAAAAAGGCGTACATCACGAGATCGACCTCTCAGACAGGGGCCTGGCAAAGCTGGTAAAAAAATGCCGTGACATTCCCGGACAGGAACTATTCCAATATTATACAGTCGACGGCGAAAGGAAGTCAATTGATTCCGGTAAAGTGAATAATTATATTAAAGAGATAAGCTGTTGTGATTTTACAGCCAAAGATTTCAGAACCTGGGCAGGAACAATGCACACCATGAAACATCTTGCTGAATTTGACTATCCCGACAATGCGACACAAAAGAAGAAAACGATTATTACAGCCATAGATCAAGTGGCGGCAAAGCTCGGCAATACCAGGGCAATCTGTAAAAAATCGTATGTATTTCCCGCCTTATTAGACGAGTATGAAAGCGGCTCGTTACTTCCTTATTTAAAAAAGCTCTCCAAATCCGCGGATTTTACCGGCGAGAAAGGGCTCAATCACGATGAGAAGATTTTGTTAAGTTTCCTAAAGGCACAGAAGAAGAAGAAGGCTCAGGTGAAGGTGAAAAAATAACGATTTTTCGGGCATCGAACATTTTAGCAAACAGGTTGATAGGAGGTTACCAGTTGCCTGTAACCAGGAGGTTATATTAGATATCGCATCAACAAAGTCGAAGATTTACTTTTCTTCGCTGCTTCCGCAGCAATATGGGCGGCAAAGTCCGTAACAAAAGTCTCTATTTTCAACAATTGTAAATAAAAGGGCCAACCATCCTGATACACTTTCCCTCTCTCACCTCGTTTTATTTCCCTAATTTTATATCAAAACCTCTCAGCCATTAACACGTATGTATTATATCTACCAATACACCACAATCCCACCACTATGACCCCCTTCCGTCGAGTATTAACCATCCTCCTCATTTTATTTTCCTTCCGGCCAGTGGCTGCACAGGTAAAAGTAAATTCTGACTCTCTTTTTTTGCAGGCAAAGAAACTGACGTTTGAGGACAAGAACTATACGGAAGCGATAAAGCTGAGTAAGCAGGCCCTGGCTCAAAATCCGGATTACCTGGATATCCGGGTGTTCCTGGGGAGGCTGTATACCTATGCTGAGATGCCCGATAGTGCGCGGGTGGAATTTAAAAAGGCATTGGTATTGAAGCTGGACTATGAAGATACTTACCTGGCATATGGCTCGCTAGAATACTGGACAAAACATGCGGAGCAGGCATTGGTCATTATCAATGAAGGGCTTACGTACAACGAAAAGTCGGAATCGCTTCAGCTGCTCAAAGCCCGTGTCCTTGCAGAGCTCAGGCGGTATCCCGAAGCTAATACTACGCTGACGACGCTGCTCAAGGCTAATCCGGGTAATACCGAAGCACGTGCACTTTATGGGAACCTGGGCAGCTTAATTTCAAACAATAAGATCGTTGTAAACTATGATTATGTTTATTTCGACAAGCAATTTGATGATCCATGGCAGCTTGCCAGCGTGGAGTATTCGCGTCTGACAGGGATCGGACCTATTATCGGTCGCGCCAGCCTTGCCAACCGCTTCGGCAATACGGGTACCCAGTTCGAACTGGATGCCTATCCACGGCTTTCGAAAACATTCTATGCTTATCTCAGCGGGGGCTATTCTAACAGTTCGGTGTTCCCAACTTACCGAGCAGGCTTCTCCTTATTTGCGGCCCTTCCGGCAGCCTTTGAAGTGGAGGCGGGTTTCCGGATGCTGGATTTCGGCGACCCAACCTGGATCTATGTGGGCTCTCTCTCGAAATACTATAAAAGCTTCCTGTTTACTTTAAGAAGCATGACTACTCCTGTAAACAGCTCTGTGTCTCAGGCATGGCAGTTCAACACCCGCTTTTATGTTGGCGGGGCAGATGATTACCTGAGCCTTGGGCTCGGCACCGGCTTGTCGCCCGATAACCCCCGGAATAATGTATTATTCAACAACGGGCAGAGCTATAGTCTAAAGTCTAATAGCATTTCCCTTGCTTTCCAGCATTCCATTAAAACGTCAAATATTGTGGTGCTAAGAGCTTCATTTGCCGACCAGGAATATCGGCAAAACGTACATGGCATTCAGCTTGAGCTGGGTGTTGGATATGTAAGAAGATTCTAGCTCAGGCAGCAGGCTTTTTCTTAGTGAAGCCTGCACGGGTCATCTCGCCCCAGGCGTTTTTCTTTCGAAGGAAATCAATATTTCCCTGTACCACACTCCATACCACAAAGGGGTGGAATATGATGGGCTCGATAAAGGCGGTCGCAATCAGGTTTAATATGTCCTTACGTGACTTGTACTGGTTGTAGGTTATCACTTCCATTAATATCGCGAAGACTGAAAATAGGACCCCGAAACTGTACATAAAAAACAGCAGGGTGAATAGGTAAGTCCATGAAAGGAACCCCAGCAGCGTCATTCCGATAAGTATAAAGAAGCCAAAGAACTCCACCAATGGCGCTAAGAATTCAAAGAAGAACCAGTAGGGATAACTGATCATACCCATTAAGCCATATTTGGGATTAAAGAACATCACCTTGTGAAATTTAAGGGTTTCGATCGTTCCGCGCGTCCAGCGGTTACGCTGTCTGCCGAGGATCTTGAACGATGCGGGCGCCTCAGTCCAGCACAGCGGATCAGGAATAAAGGCCACCTTATAGGGCAGCTTCGCCTCTTCCATGTGCCGCCGCATTCGTACGATCAGCTCCATATCTTCACCTACTGTATTATGGTTGTACCCGCCGCACTTAACCAGGATCTCCTTATCGAAGGCTCCAAACGCTCCCGAGATAAGCAGCAGCCCGTCGAGCCTGCTCCATGCCATTCTGCCGAGCAAGAACGCCCTGATATATTCCAGGGTCTGCACCCGTGGCAGAAACTGATCGGGCAGATGGATCTTTAGTAAGCGGCCGTTTGATATCTCACATCCATTGGCAATACGCACTACTCCGCCGGTTGCAATTACCCTTTTATCCGGCGACTCCATAAAAGGCTTCACCAACTTAAGCAAAGCATCCTGCTCCAGGATACAGTCAACATCAATACAAACCACGTAATCGTGCTTCGCAATATTTACGCCCACATTCAGTGCATCAGCCTTTCCGCCGTTCTCTTTATCCACTACGATCAGCTTGCTGTAGATCAGGTTCCGGCTTTTATAGACCCCCCTTATCGGTTTGGTATGCAGCTGCTCATTTACGAAAAGGTCTGTTTTGTACAGATCGTAAACCTCCATCAGCTTCTCAATCGAGTCGTCCTTGCTGCCATCGTTAATGATCACCACTTCCAGGTTATTATAGTGAATGGATAGGAGTGAGCGGACGTTCTCGATAATATTTGCCCCTTCATTATAGGCTGGAGCCAGGATACTGATGCCGGGCAGCTGAGTGGAGCGGGCCAGCAAACTGTAATTGGTATAACTGTTCTTCCGGAGATATTTTTTGATCTCGCCAATGGAATACAGACTGATAAAAACATTACCGGAGATCAGCATAAGCGCATATCCCAGCAGAATGTAATTGGTGACCTCAAAAGCTATATGCCATCCGTTCATTTTGCTTCCGACTTAATTTGGGTGATTATACGGTCGAGGGGGAATAGCCTGGCCCTTGTGTGGGTTTCAAGTTCCAGCATTCCCTTTTCGCCGATAGCTGCCAGCGAATAAGCTGATGCGATGACTACCCCGGCATTCTGAGAAAAGAGTAGCGATGAGAGAAATTGGATCTCCTCCTCGGTTCCTATCTGCGCAAGCATTTTAATTGTAAGCAGCTGGTTTTTTTCATCTTCTGAACGAAACCGTGCGGTCAATTGCCGGGCGGTGTCTTGTGTTTGCAATTCGGCACAGGCCAGGATGGCATGGCGCCTTACCTCACCGTTCTCATGGGTAAGGCAAGCCCGGACCTCTTCATATAATTCAAAGCGGAAATATACCTTTGCGAGCTTCAGTGCGAATATAACCACAGTATCGTTACGCGATTTCAGCCATTTGTCTATCCCTGTAAAGTTTTCAGGCGGCAATTCCGAAAGCTCTTCCAGGATCTTGACCTGCTGCCATTCGGATATGGGATAAGTTGCATCGTCGAGGAAGCGGAGGCCTTCAAAACCGGATAGTTTCAGCAGGGTATTTTGCGCCTCCACCCGGAGAAGCCTTCGTTCGTGGTTGATAGAGCGGGATACCTTGTCCTTAAATTCAACCATTCCCATAATTCCCACCTGCTGGATAGCAGCGGCTTTGATGTGCCAGTGATGGCTTTGCAGCATTCTCGATGCCCGGGTGTTTAGATTTATCTGGTAGAATACCTTTTTAATATTGGAAGCGGCTGCTCCCGACATGTTTTGCATGGCAGAGAGCAATTCGTTGGTGATAAGCTTTCTGAAATGTGGGTCGGGGAGCAGTAATTGAAGCCTTTTCGGAGTGGGGATCAGGTCGCCCGTTTTAAGATCGGCATCCTCATCCTGCTCCTGTTGTTCGCCCTCTTCATAAAATATGGCATTGCGAATAAATGTATCGGCGATAAATTTCCAGCGATCGTACTTGATCTCGCGCTTATTCAGCTGATAAAGGTGGTGAAGGATGAAACCGCAGAGTGTCCCCGTTACCAGCCAGAAGGCGGTTAACAGATACCCGAAAAATGAAAGTTCAGGCAGGGAAATAGAATTCGTGATATCGAAACCTTCCACGTAAAGTTGGCTTAAGAATTATGCGCGCGGCAAGAACCGGTTTACGCGTACTGATAATTCGTTAGGGCTAAAGGGCTTGGTAATATAGTCGTCGGCACCCAGGCGAAATGCCTCAAGTATCACATTCTCCTGTCCCATGCCCGAAAGTATAATTACTTTGATCTTTTGCTCATATTTTTGCCTGATGTAGCCGGTGAGTTCTATACCTGAGGAATAAGGCATCATAATATCAGCGATAACAAGGTCCGGCACGTGTGCATCGATAAGCTCCATTGCTTCCTTTCCGTCCCGGGCAACTAATACATTGTGTCCGTCCTTCTTCAGGCGAAATTCCAATGTTCTAAGCATCAGCTCGTCATCCTCGGCAATCAAAATTTTCATTTCAGTGTGTAATACGGTATGATTGAGAGCGAATGTTATAAAGATAATTTAAATACTGCCAATTTGCAGATAAAGTTTAAAATGGGGGTTCCGAGATTATAGCATTTCCTATTTTCGGTTCCAAAATGAACTCTTCAATATTGGCGATTACCGTATCTAAATGATTTTTAATTAAACTATAATTTGAATGTTATGGTCATGATGTACGTAGTTTGCTCAAACTATGCTCAAACCAAATAGCTAAAAAGGGAAGAAATTCTATAGAAGAAGAAAAGTCTCTAAAACAAAAAAGCCCCACCTAGGCATTGGTGGGGCTCTACAAGCTACTTGGTTTGCTCCCGAGACTGGGCTCGAACCAGTGACCCTCTGATTAACAGTCA
>Ga0136611_10001724_pt1 | contig 15205 bp, 16 predicted proteins | sample AntDrymUQ2232306_2_FD_106645 | JGI IMG/M metagenome (GOLD analysis project Ga0136611, IMG submission 106645) | Polar desert sand microbial communities from Dry Valleys, Antarctica - metaG UQ223 (23.06) | ecosystem: Environmental > Terrestrial > Soil > Desert | place: Antarctica: Dry Valley...
ATCTACGTCTCCCCCTCTCCGCGCCGGGGAGGGGGTTGGGGGGAGGGGTTCCCTAGCGCCCGCGCCCGACCAGCCCGACTCGGAACAGCCCCTCCGCTATCATTGGGCTGTGAGCGAACGATACCGTGACGAAAGGATGTGGCGACATGGCAGCACCATACACGCGGCAATCCATCACAGTCGCCGAGTACCACGAGATGGCTGAGCAGGGCGTGTTCGGCCCGACTGAGCGCATCGAGCTGATCGAAGGAGAGCTCATCTGGATGAGTCCGATTGGTGGACCACACGCTGATATTGTTGATGAACTCACGGACCTGATCAAGGATGAAATCGGGAAACAGTGGCGTGTACGCGGCCAGAATCCGATTCGTCTCAATGATCTGTCTGAACCGCAGCCAGATATCTCGGTCGTCGAGAGACGCCGCTATCGCACGTCAGTGCCAGACGTGAGCCACGCGCGGCTGGTCATCGAAGTGTTAGATACGACGTTGTTCTTCGACGTTAATGTCAAGGTTCCGTTGTACGCCGCAGCGGGCGTCCCAGAAGCATGGATCGTTGACGTTCGTGGAGAAACCATCATCCGCTACGCTGACATGGTTGATGGTCGCTACACGAGCGTCGAGCAGTTCGAGCGCAGCGAGCGCATCACATCGCGGAGTATCGAATCACTGTCGCTTGACGTTGATGACATCTTTGGTCCGGTTGAGGAATGACAGGTTCGGAGGCTGCCATGGCAACACAGGTCACCCACCCGAAGTTCACGGTCGAGGAATATCGCCTGCTGTTCGAGACTGGCGTGTTTCCCGAGAACCGGCGCGTTGAACTGATTGATGGAGAGCTGTCCGAGATGAGTCCAATCGGTGGTCAGCACGTACGTTGCATCGCTCTGTTCACTCGAATCCTCGCTCGGGCGGTTGGTGACAATGCCTATCTAAGTGTCCAGGGTTCAATGCGGATCGGCATGCGATCCGAACCTGAGCCAGACATCATTATTTTCTGGACGTTGCCTGAAGGCCGTGAACCGCCTTTGCCCGACGACATCCCGCTCCTGATCGAGGTAGCCGAATCATCGCTCGCGTACGACCGGGACGTGAAGGCACCGCTGTACGCTGCTGCGGGCATCCCGGAATACTGGGTCGCTGACATCAACCATCGACAGATCATCCGCCATCGCCGCCCAGGCGCAACGGGGTATGAGCACGTCGATGTGGTTGGAATCGGCGAGCGCATCGTCGCGGAACAGCTGCCGGAGATCGACATCGCCGTTGCGGATGTATTCGTATAGGAAGGAGCGAGTAGGTGATTGCACAGCAACTGGAACCAACTGCCCCTGCCAAGGTTGAGGCAAGCGTCGATGCCCCGGAGAAGCGACGGTTCTCGATCCCCGAATACTACCGGATGGCGGAAACAGGTGTTCTGAAGCGCGACGAGCGCGTGGAACTGATCGAAGGAGAGATCATCGCCTTGAGTCCAATTGGTGCTCTTCATGCCAACACGGTTCGCCGCCTGAACAAGCTGCTCAATGCGCTGGTTGGCGACCGTGCGACAGTTGACGCTCAGAACCCGGTTCGCATCGGGGACAACAGTGAGTCACAGCCCGACATCGTTCTGCTAGAACACGACGACTACGGTGATACGCACCCGACACCGCATGATGTGTTGCTACTGATCGAAGTTTCTGATACGACGTTCGCCTACGATCGCGATACCAAGATTCCGCTCTACGCTCGCGCAGGTATCCGGGAAGTATGGATCGTTGATCTGAATGCGCGCGTTGTCCTTCGACACACGGATCCACGGGATGGTCACTACCGATTGATTGAACGCCTCGCACATGGCGATCAGATCGAAACGCAGTTGCTGCCCTCACTGTCGTTGATGGTCGATATTGAGCGAATCCTTCGCTGAACCATCTGGTGTCTCACCCGGTTTGCGTGACACACCAGTGTCTTCCGAGCGCCGTACTACACCTGCGGCAGCCCCGCCACAGCCTGATCGATCACCACCTGCGGTAGTTCGTAGTCGACGAGGTTGCCAGCCAGGTAGGCGTCGTAGGCACCGAGGTCGAAGTTGCCGTGGCCGGAGAGGCCGAACAGGATGGTCTTCGCTTCGCCAGTTTCCTTGCAGCGCAGGGCTTCGTCGATGGTCGCCTTGATCGCGTGGGCGGATTCCGGCGCGGGTACGGTGCCTTCGGTGCGGCTGAAGGTGATCGCGGCGGCGAAGACCGGGTTCTGGGCGTAGGCGACGGCGTCGATCAGTCCCTGCTCCTTCAACGCGGAGACCATCGGTGACATGCCGTGGTAGCGCAGACCGCCGGCGTGGATACCAGCCGGGACGAACGAGTGCCCGAGCGTGTGCATCTTCACGAGCGGCGTCATCATGCTCGTGTCGCCGAAGTCGTAGGAGTAGGTGCCTTTCGTCAGCGTCGGGCAGGCGGATGGCTCGCAGGCTACGATGCGCGTTTCGCGACCCTCGACGATCTTGTCGCGCACGAACGGGAAGGTGAGTCCGGCGAAGTTCGAGCCGCCACCGGCGCAGCCGAAGATCACGTCCGGGTAGGCGTCGGCGTCGGCCAACTGCTGCTGGGCTTCCTGGTCGATGATCGTCTGGTGCAGCATGACGTGGTTGAGGACGGAGCCGAGCGAGTACTTTGTGTCCTCGCGCCCGACCGTGTCCTCGACCGCTTCCGAGATGGCGATGCCGAGGCTGCCGGTCGATTCCGGGTCCTGCTCCAGAATCGCGCGGCCCACGTTGGTTTCGGTCGAGGGCGACGGCACGCAGGTCGCGCCCCAGGCTTCCATGAGCGCGCGGCGATAAGGTTTCTGAAAGTACGAGACCTTAACCATGTAGACCTTTAGCTCGATGCCAAAGAAGGCGCAGGCCATCGCGAGCGCGCTGCCCCATTGGCCCGCGCCAGTCTCGGTCGCGATGCGTGTCACGCCCTCCTGCTTGTTGTAGTACGCCTGCGGGATGGCCGTGTTCGGCTTGTGGCTACCGGCCGGGCTGGTGCCCTCGTACTTGTAGAAGATGCGCGCCGGGGTGTCGAGCTCGCGCTCCAGACGGTGGGCGCGGTAGAGCGGGGTCGGTCGCCAGAGACGATAGAGCGCCTGCACCTCGTCCGGAATCGGGATGAAGCGCTCGGTCGAAACTTCCTGCTGGATGACCGCCATCGGGAAAAGTGGCGCGAGATCGTCCGGCCCGATCGGCTGGCCGGTGCCGGGGTGCAGCACCGGATCGAGCGGCGTTGGCAGATCGGCGGCGAGGTTGTACCACGCCTCCGGCATGCGGGATTCATCGAGCAGAAACTTGGTCTGGTTGCTACCGGTGTTCGCCATGGATGCACCCTCCCGTTCGTTTGCGATGCGTGATACGTGATGCGATGGATTGTAGTCGATTGAACGCGCGCGGCGGTGCGTTATGCTTGTCGTAGATCAGCACGCCAACTCGTGGAGGCACCTCATGGCTGTCGAAACAATCGCCCCACCACAACTGACCCACGAAGCAGGTGATCGATACCAGTTCACCGTCCATGACTATCACCGCATGGCAGAAGCAGGCATTCTCGATGAGAAACAGCGCGTCGAGCTGATTGAAGGAGACATCGTCTGGATGGCACCGCTTGGCGGCACCCACGTCGAATCTGTCATGGTGGCGAACCGCCCGTTCGTGCACGCCGTCGGTGACCATGCTTTTGTGAGCATCCAGAGTTCAGTCAGGCTCAATGACCTGTCGGAGCCTCAGCCCGATATGGCGATCGTCCGCAAGCGTCGCTACGGCGGCAAGTTACCAACGCCGGAAGACGTATTCCTGATCGTGGAGATCGCCGATACAAGCTTGAGGTTTGACCGTGACAGGAAAGTCGCGCTCTATGCTGCGTCGGACATTCCCGAGGTCTGGATCGTCGATGTGAACGCCGGGGTATTGCTCCGCTTTGCTGAGCCAATCGACGGCCAGTATCGCATTGCCGATCGCCACGAACGTGGGGCAACGTTGATGTTGAGTGCGCTGCCTTCCGCGACGATCGCCGTTAGTGACTTTTTCCCGGAATGAGTCGCATCGCGGTTTCAATCGTTCCTGACGCGGTTTGAGAAGGGATATACCATGGCCGTTGAAATGATCGCACCGCCTCAGCTACAGCAGGAACAGATAACCGAAGCGGGAGGTCGATACACCTTTACCGTTGACGACTACTACCGCATGGCGGAACACGGCATCCTGCCTCCTGACGCGCGCGTCGAACTGATTGAGGGAGAGATTCTGACGATGAGTCCGGTTGGTGGTAAGCATGTAACCTGTTTTCACACGGTGATGCGTCAAATTGATCGTCAGCTTGACAGCACTGTCACCGTTCGCGTTCAGAGTCCGGTTCGTCTGAACAACCACACGGAACCTGAGCCGGATGTGGCCGTCATCCGCGAACGAGACTATGGTGATGGACATCCAGGTCCGGATGATGTGTTTCTGCTAGTTGAAGTTTCAGACACTACACTGCGCTTCGATCGGAATCGCAAGATTCCCGTCTATGCCGCCGCTGGCATCCCGGAAGTCTGGATCGTCGATCTCAATGCTGCCGTGGTGACGCGCTACACCGGCCCGAACGACGGCGCGTACGACCTGCAAGAACGCTTCCGGCGCGGCCAGTCGCTCACGATCGACGCATTACCAGCGGTGACAGGGGTCGTTGACGACATCCTGCCGAAGGGCTGAAGCTAACCCGCTGGCTCCGGTAGGCGGTCGAACGCATCCAGCATCTGGGTGAGGAAGCGCTGCCAGCGTTCCAACGAGTCGTCCCGACGCGGGTCCATGTGGCCGAAGATCCAATTCGTCACCCAGAGCCGCCGGGCCAGCAGGAACGTCTCAAGCTGGCCGGGATACTCCTCTGGCCAGGGGAGCAGGCGCGTGTAGCCGCGCTGGAACCAGGCGCACAGGTCGGTGTAGGCGTGGGTGGCCGGGTTCGTGTAGTAGCGAAAGTCGTAGAAGGTCAGCGAGATATCCTGCACCGGGTAGCCCCAGCAGATCTCATCGAAGTCGATCGGTCGCAGCCTGCCGCGCCACACCAGCACGTTCTCATGGTGGAAGTCGCCGTGGATGACGCGCAGGCCATTCGGGTCCGCGAAGCGACGGTCGAGCGCGGCCTGGCACTGCTGAATCGCGCGTTGGATGCCGGTGCGTTGGTCGTCGGTAAATAGCTCGTGGTATTCCGGCTCGAAGAGGAGGACGGGATCACCCTTGAAGACCTGATCGAGCCGGGGGATGTCGAACGCGGCGTCCGGCGCGAACGTCGTGGCGAATGTGTGCAGGCGGGCGGCGAGGATACCCATCGCCTCGACGTTTGCTTCGGTGAGCCGCTCCGCGACCGGCATGCCTGGCACCCAGGTGAACAGCACGCAGCGGCGCGGCTCCGGCACGCTGTCGGTCGATACCGTTGTGATGTCGTCGCCAGCGCGATTTAGCAGCGGCTGAACCGGCTCGATGTTACTGTCGCTGGCGAGCGCCAGTAGCCAGGCGATCTCCGAGCGCGTTTCGGCCTCCGTCCGCCAGTCGGGCGGGGTGACGCGCAGCACGAAGCGGACGCCGGACGCCGTATCAACACGGAACACACCGTTCAGGTCGGTCGAGAGCGTCGTCACGCGTCGCGGTACGAGATCGTACGATTCGAGCGCGACCAGTGCCAGCGTACGTAATCGGCGGGCTTGCCCGATCTTCGTGAGGTCAGCGAACGACGTGCCGATGTTGGCCCCGATTCCGTGGTTCGGTTTGTCCCGATTGGACACCCTGCGAGACGATACGACAGATGCCCGGTGAACGCATTCTGCTGCTGCGCCGCCAGAATACCGGCTATGCGGATGGGAGCTACAGCATCCCGGCGGGGAATCTCGACGGCGACGAGCCGGTGGCAGCCGCCGCTTTGCGTGTGGCGCGTGAGGAGATCGGGGTCGATCTGGCACTGGACGACATCGCGGTCGTCGGCGTCATGCGCCGACTGGCGGAGGACGAGCGCATCGATTTCTTCGTCAGCGCGACGCGCTGGGATGGCGAGCCGCGCAACCTCGAACCGACCAAATGCGACGATCTGCGCTGGTTCCCGCTGGATGCCCTGCCCGACAACGTCATTCCGTATGTCCGTCGCGCGATCGAGAACGAGCGGGCGGGACGCTGGTTTGACATGTTCGGGTGGGACGCTTGACCTGACACGCTCGTGACGGCTGAACGTGACGCCGCCTGCTATCATCAACGGTATCCGAAGGGTGAAGGGCGAGGCTTCCCTGGTTGGGGGAATACCGATCCAGAACACGGAGGGAACGGCCGATGCCGCTCTATGTCTACGGCTGCCGCACGTGCGACATCGCCATCGAACAGCTACGCCCATACGACCTGGCCGACTTCCCGCCGGTTGAATGCCCGGTCTGCCACAACCTGTGCGATCGCGAGGTCGCGCTTTTCAACATCAACTCCGGCGTGCCGCAGCCTGAACTGGTCGCGGCAGGGGAAGTCCCTGGGGACGCGACGATGGTGCCGCACGCGCCGGGCTGTCCGTGTTGTCGCCGGTCGGCGTAGAAGGCGTCCTGACCTCCGCTGTCCGTTATCTATACCATGCGGTGGTTCCGGAACCGGCAGGACCAGACATGCAAAACCGTCCTGATGAACGAGTCCTCGCGATCAAATGAGCGCGATTCATGATACTGGAGGTCGTTGCAGGGCGATGTCGTTGGGTTGCCACAGCTGGATGGGATTCCCCTCCGGATCGGTGAGACTGGCAAAGCGTCCGTTCGGGTACTCCGTGGGATCGACATCAACTGCGATGTCAGCTTGCCGCAGCTGCGCCACCATTGCGTCCAGGTCACGGACCCGAAAGTTCATCATCCAGGACTGTTCAGGCCGACCAAACGCTTCCGTTTCCGCTGGAAAGGCGCCCCAGATCGTGGGGCCTTCGTCCTGCCACCACACCGGATCGTCGTAGGTTGGTGGTGGCAGCAACATACCCAGATAAACGGCATACCAACGTCCCAACGCTTCAGGATCGCGCGCTCGAAAGAAAAATCCGCCAATGCCGGTGACGCGCTCCACAGTCAACCTCCTTGATGCTGTTCAACGTACAGGCTGCGCATCATAACCGCAGCAGTACTAGCGAGTGGTCGTGCGAGTCCCGAGCGCGCTCGTGCTAACGCGTTGGTAGGCGACAACGAACTGGCGGTCGATGATGTTGTATTCCGCGTCGCATAAGATGTTGCGATCGTACGTTGGAAGCCAGGTGCTAGCGTCTCCTTCGTCAGTCCGATGTGTCTGGGAGTCGACGCGAGGCAGACTCTTCGACATCCGTGACGGAGAGGGCTTCGCGGTTGATCGACAGCTGGAGCCGCCCGCCGTCGAAGCTGGCTATGGCGTGGGGCGGGACTTCGAGGTCGGCGTGCGGAGCGTTGGGCTGGCGCACCAGGAGGTAGTGGGCGTAGACCGTTCGAACCGTGCCGAGCTGTTCGCCGTTCAGCGCGACCACGACCGTGCCTTCCGGGTACTCGACATGCTGTTGTGCGTGGTCCATGCGTTCCATCGTTGTTGCATCCTCACGGTTTCAAGGGACGACTACACCATCACCTCATCGACGTAGCACCAGCGCCAGTTTTTGCCCGGCTCGAACGAGCGGATGAGCGGGTGATCCGTCGCGTGGTAGTGCTGCGTGGCGTGCTTATTCTTCGAGGAGTCGCAGCAGCCGACGTGCCCGCAGATGAGGCACTCGCGTAGATGCACCCAGGAGTCGCCCGTCTTCAGGCAGTCTTCGCAGCCCTGCGCGCTTGGGGTGACGTCCTGAATCTGATCCAGGTGTGTACATACCTGTGCCATGATAGTTACCCTCTCATGCTCGATCGTTAGAGTGCGGACGGATCGAAGTCCAGCGTAGCACGGTCCCAGTCACCAGTCTGTGCCGCGATTTCATATGTGCTCTCGAAGAAATCCAGGATGTCCTGTTCCGGAGTCAGGCTGCTTCGGACATCCTCGTAGCGCAGGAGAAACTGCCCGAACTGCTCGTCATAATTCGCTGTTACTGGGCGGACGGACGCCATTGTGTAGCCGTCCGGCTGGGGGTACGCGTAGGCGTAGAAGGCGGGTTCGCCGAGGGTGAGTCCGCTCATCGCTGTGTTGCCTGGCCAGAAGCCGCAGGCGGCGTTCTCCTCGTTCTCCGCAAGTTGGAGGAAGCGCGGCGCGCCCTGAGGTGTTTCGGCGGGCCGACCTGAGAAGCGCACCTGACTGAGATCGAACGATCCCCAGAAGAACTGGATCGGGCTGGCCTTGCCAGTGAAGCGCGAATTGTATCTCTGGAGCACCCTGGACGTTCCGAGCAGGATGCGCCAGAAGCGGGTCGCGTACTCGGGATCGTAAGACTTGTGGACCTCGTTCGTGTCACAGGGGATCGTGTGCGACGCCTCGACCGGAATCGGATTGATCTTGACTGATATGCCGAGGGTGTCGAGTGCGTTCATGAGTTCGGCATAGAACTCCGCGACGGAGCGCGGAGCAAGGTCTATCGTCGTGACGTCGCCATCGCTCGTGCGGATGACGAGCGTATGATCGAGGAAGTCGAGGTCGATCTCGAAGGCGCGCTCGCCATACGGAATCAGGCCGGTCGCGAGGCCACGCACCGTCGGGATCAAGGCAATGTTCCACCACTGATTCTGGAACGGAACCAGTTCCAGCTTGATCTTGCCGATGATCTGCAGCCACATGTGTAGCGTATCGAGCGTCTCCTGCCATTCGTCGAGCGGCAGGGCTGGCCATGTCTCGGCTGTGCCGGTTGGCGCGTGGTTCTCAGACATCGGCAGACTCCTGCTCTGTTGGATGTGGCCAGACGTTGCTTGGGTGCAGATGACTAGTTCAGCTGCATGCGTTGGCGAGTCTGTTCGCTGACGAGATCCAGATAGGCCGGATGCTCACGGACGTAGTTCGCGACGAACGGACAGCTTGGGATGACCTCCAGCTCGCGCTCGCGTGCTAGATCGAGCGCGCCACGCACGAGCGTCGATCCAATCCCCTGGCCCTGGAGTTCCTCGGGAACCTCAGTGTGTGTGAAGACGATGCGTTGACCATCCAGTTCGTAGTCCGCGAACGCCAGATGTCCATCGACTGTCAGTTCAATCCGCTGCTCGGCACTGTTGTCAACGATACGTGCATCATCGGTCATGGTGCTTGCTCCTCATGCCGCTTGGCTTTCGTGTCTGTCTGTTGATAACAAGCCAGATACGGGCTCTGTTCCCGCGAGAAGAATGTTGCCGGGGGAGCGTTCATATTCAGCGAACAGCGTTCCCTCGATCGCGGTAGTTTCCTGGGCTTCAGTATCCTCTGCGATGAAGTGGTGGGCTGCCAGAAGGACGTGTCGGTCAATTACCTTTTGGCAGCAATACAGTAAAGGTGCTGCCCACGCCTGGCGTGCTGCTGACCTCAATGGTGCCGCCGTGGGCTTCGACGAGGGATCGGGTGATGAAGAGGCCGAGGCCGAGGCCTTTGGCACTGGCAAGAGTGGTGTCGCCGACGCGGAAGAAGCGATCGAAGAGGCGCGGAATAGCCTCCTCTGGGATGCCGATGCCGGCGTCCTGGACGCTGACGCGCGCACTGTCGCCGTCGTCCGAGACGGCAATAGAGATGTCGCCGCCGTCGGGGTCGTACTTGATCGCGTTTGAGAGCAGATTGCCAAATACCTGCGCCAGCCGGTCGCGGTCCCACTGGCCAACAATCGGTGTGGCGGTGACGGACGAGCGGATGAGATGGCGTGTGGTCGCGGTCTGGGCCTGTTCGGCGCAGGCGACGACCAATTCGCACAGGTCGGTGTCGGCGCGGCGCAGATCGAGCTGGCCGGCGTCGACCCGCGTGGCATCCAGCATATCGTTGATGAGGCGCTCGAGCTGGGCAGACTGGTTCAGAATCGCATCAACGCCCCGTTCGTTGTAGGTGGACTGTCGACGCATGAGCTGACTGAAGCCACGGATCGCGGTCAGCGGCCCCTTCAGCTCGTGCGTCACCATCGCCATGAACTCACGCTGCATGAGCTCGATCTGCCGTCGCTCGGAGATGTCGCGCAGCATGCCGATGGACACGCTGCCAGATGGCAGCGTCACGCGCTGGACGACTGATTCGACCGGCACGCTCGAACCGTCTTTGCGACGCAGCTCCCATTCCCCTCGCCATGAACTGTTCTGGCTGAGCTGCTCGGCGTCGATCTGTGTCCACTCCGGCCCCTCGGCCATGAGCGCGCCGCTGCCGATGCGCATCGCGAACAGCTCCTCGCGGGAGTACCCAGTGAGCTCGACGGCCGCCTCGTTCGCCTCGATATGCTGACCGTTGGCGGCGGTCACAATGATCGCGTCCGCTGCGCCGTCAAACAAGCCGCGGTAGCTCGCTTCGGCCGTCTGGACCTGTTCGAACAGGAGCGCGTTGTCGATCGCCAGCGCCGCGCGGCGGGCCAGCTCCTCGGCCAGCGTGAGGTCCGCCAACTCGAAGCCGCGACCCGAGCGGCCCATAGCCAGCGACAACACGCCAACCAGCCGGTCGCGCGCCAGCAGCGGGACGAACATCGTCGCGCTGGTGCGGAGTTGCTGCAGGAGCTCGGCGTGTGCATCGTCGCGTGCGTACAGGGGCAGCATTGCCTCTACCGGGGCGGCCTGGATGATCGGCCCTTCGCCCGTCAGCCGATCCAGCCAGGCGATGTTCGCGTCTGGGCCAGTCAGCTCAAATGGGTACCGTTCCCGGATCTCGTAGAGCAGCGCCTGAGTGCGCGGGTCATCGTGCGCCGCCGCCAGCACACGTGTTTCGCCGGAAACGACAATGTCCAGCAGACACATGTCAGACAGGCGCGGCACGGCCAGCTCGACAATCGTCGCCAGAGTCGTATCGATGTCGAGCGAGGTGGCCAACGCCGAGCTGGCATCGGTCAGGAAGCGTAACGCCTCACGGGTGCGGACAAGCTCACTGATGTCGTGTGCAATCAGGAAGACGCCGCGCACGTGGCCGCTGGCGTCACGGTCGGGCAGGAACGCGATCAGGAAGTGATGAACACCCTCACGTTCGCGACCAGCGAAGACGATCGATAATTCCTGAAGCGGATATGGCTCGCCCGTCGCGACGACGAGTTCGATCGTCTGCCAGAGTGTGGGATTCTCCGGCACGACCGTCCGCAGGTGTTGGCCGAGGATCTGTGCGAGTGGTCTGCCGAGAAAGGCCGCATTGGTCGCGTTGCAATAGCGGTAGATCAGCCGATCATCGAGGTAGGCGAGACCGGCTGGGACCGCTTCGTTCAGCCGCTCGAAGAAGCGCTGGTCGTCACGGAGCTGCTCGATGGTCGCGTCGGCCCGTTCCAGGCGTGCTTCAAGCTTGGCGACGCGATCACGCAGGGCTCCAAGCGCCGCGGCATCGCTGGTGTGTGCCGGTTCGTCGTGTCCGCGTTCCTGTTCGACCGCCATGTTCTCTCCCGCGCCAGCACAGGCTCAGCCACCAGCGCGCCGTCATCAGGTATTTCTCCACGTCATGATACGTGCCGACGCGAGAGTCGGAAAGGTTCGTTCGTCACTGGTTGGCTATGGGAGCAGGGACGTGTTTCATCGATCAACGTGGTCCGTGCGGCGCTGGGAAACCCGTCCCGACTCCGGGGTTGCATCGGTGGCATATCTACTGTGGCGCACGACTGAGGAGAGGACCACATTCAATGTGGTGAATTACTAAGGTGTGAACCGAAGATTTTTTCAACGCCGTTGTAGAGCCATCTCAGGGACATGTTTCGCTGTGGCTCAACATGACAAAGCTACCGTGACTGCTACTGGGGAAGCGACAGGATAGCTACTGGCAACTCGATAACCTCTAATGATTGCCAGCATTCCGCTCGCCTGTCTCGTGTGCCGTGAGCGGCAGGCTGAAGCCGAAGGTGCTGCCGTGGTCGGGCTGCGATGCGGCCCAGATGCGACCGCCATGTGCCTCGATGAGTGCATGCGAAATGAACAGGCCCAGACCAAGTCCTTGTGAGCTTGGTGTATCGACCGCTTCGGCGCGGAAGAAGCGATTGAACAGGTGGGGCAACGCATCCGGCGCGATGCCGATGCCCGTGTCCGCGACCGTCACGATCGTCTCGCGGGTGTGCTCGGTCAGGACAATGTCGACCGCACCACCGTTCGGTGCGTATTTGATCGCGTTCGACAACAGATTGTGGACGACCTGTGCGATGCGGCCTGCATCGCACCAGATAATGACTGGTTGATCTGGCAGGGCAAGCGTGATCTCGTGATTGTCCGTCGTTGTCTGGACCAGCCCGGCGGTCGAGCGGACGATCTCGCTGAGATCGGTTTCGGATGGATACAGCGTAAAGCGTCCGTCGTCGATGCTGGCGACGTCGAGCAGGTCGTCGATCAGGCGTTCGAGCAGCCTGGTGCGTCCGAGAATGACCTGGATGGAGTGCTCGTCGTACCGCGCGCGACGAAAGAGCAGTTGCGCGAAGCCCTTGAGCGAGGTCAGTGGCCCTTTGAGCTCGTGGGTGATGAGACGAGTGAACTCGCGCTGCATCTTCTCGACCTGGCGTCGCCCGGAGATGTCGCGCATGACCGAGGCAAACACGACCTGCTCCGGCAGCACGACCCGTGTCATTGAAACCTCGACCGGCACCGTCGTCCCGTTCGCGCGCATCAGGTCGATCTCTCCCTGCCAACGTCCGGTTTCAGCGGCTTCTGCCAGGGCCGGGGCGATTCGATCGGTCCCGCCCGGGACAACGCCGCCAATCGACATGGCCAGCAGTGCGGATCGCTCGTGCCCAAGCAGTGCGGCCGCGGCTGAGTTGACATCGATCAACCGTCCGCGCTCGTCGGCGACGACAATGACGTCGCCGAATCCCTCGAACAGGGATCGGTAGCGCGTCTGCTCTCCCTGAAGATCGCGGACGAGCCGGGCATTGTCGATAGCGATCGCAGCCTGCCCGGCCACACCGACGACGACCTGTTCGTCACGATCGCGAAAGACACCGGCGTCGGCGTGGCCGTAGAACAATCCTCCGAGGACACCACCGGCGCGGTCGATCACCGGCACCGCCAGGTAGCTGCGGACAGGCAGATGCCCCTCCGGCATGCCCGAGTGCGGCGAGTTCTGTCCGTACCGCAGATCGAGCGTGACATCATCCAGCCGGATGACGCCCTCGCCGCGAAAGGTTGGGCCGAAGATCAAGGTGTTGCGCGGCATCGGGAAGTTGGCGAACGCACTGAGGGGGACACCCGCCAGAGTGTAGAGCGTGAATGACTCGCCGTGCTCATCCAGGACGCTGTAGAAGAACGCGCCGAACTGCGCACCAATGAGAGTCGTGGTCTCATCAGTCACGATCTGGACCAGGCGCTGGAGGTCGAGCTCGGCGGCCAGTAGCCCGCCAATGCGGTTCAAGGTTTCAGTGACACGCGTCTCGTCACGTAGCTGCTGTTCGACCCGCTGGCGTTCGATATCGACCTGTTCAAGGATGGCAACGCGCGTGCGGAGCTGGTTCAGCTCCTGCAGGAGCGCCGTAATCTCGATTCGATCTTCCACCATAGACAATCTATCTGCTCGCTGCTTGATGTTGACGGCGGGATGTCATGCCCGCTGGGTCGTTCACTCCAGCTGCGGCCATGGAGTACCGCAAGACACAGGCCGTCTGTCGCGAACGCAACAAGGCAACGGCGCAGCGCGCGATCGTCTGGCATCGGGTATTCTGCGGCTGTTGCCGAGATCGCGCATCAGTCAGTCGGCGAACGGCTCAGCGTCACGCTGACACGCCCGTTGGTCAATATGACAGATATCCTTGATCCGTATACTTCGATAACGCTAACCTTTGATGACCAACAACGCCAGGGAGAAACGCCATGACCGGCTTCATCTGGAATGAGACAGCGGAGCTGATGCCGCGCGACGAGCTTCGCGAGTTGCAGTCGCGACGTTTGGTCGAGCTCGTCCAGCGCGTCTACGAACGCTCTCCGTTCTATCGCCGCCAGTTCGATGAATACGATGTCCAGCCAGCGTCGATCCAGTCGCTCGACGACCTTGTGCGTCTGCCGTTCACCGTCAAGGGCGATCTGCGCCAGCAGTATCCGTTCGGAATGCTGGCTGTCCCGCGTGAGGATGTCGTGCGCGTGCAGGCATCGTCCGGCACGCGCGGCAAGCTGACGGTCGTCGGCTATTCGCGGGCGGATATTGGTGTCTGGGCGGAGGTGTGCGCCCGTTCACTCGCGCTCGGTGGGACGCGGCCAGGGGACATCGTCCAGAATGCCTACGGCTACGGCCTGTTCACCGGCGGGCTGGGCGTTCATTACGGCGCGGAGCTGCTCGGAGCGACGGTTATTCCGATGAGCGGCGGCAATACCCTGCGTCAGGTGATGATGCTGCGCGATCTCGGCTCGAACGTCCTCACCTGCACCCCGTCGTACGCCCTTATCGTCGGCGAGATTCTGGAGCGTGAGGGGGTGACACTGGACGATCTCCAACTGCGCTGCGGCGTGTTCGGGGCGGAACCGTGGACGGAGGGGATGCGGCTCGACATCGAGGAGCGGCTGGGGATCACCGCCGTCGATATCTACGGATTATCTGAGATCGTCGGTCCCGGCGTCGCCTGTGAGTGCGCCGAGGCACGGGATGGCCTGCATATCATGGAAGACCACTTCCTGGCGGAGGTCATCGACCCAATGACCGGCGAGTCGCTGCCAGAAGGGCAGTGGGGTGAGCTTGTCTTCACGACGCTGACGAAGGAGGCGATGCCGGTCATCCGCTACCGCACCGGCGATATCTCGGCGCTCGTCTCCGAGCCGTGCAGCTGCGGGAGGACGACGCGGCGAATGGCGCGCCTGCGCGGTCGCTATGACGACATGATCATCCTGCACGGCGTCAACGTCTATCCATCCGAAATCGAGGCGACGCTGCTCGACTTCGACGAAATCGCTCCCTTCTACCAGATCATCATCGACTGGAACGGACGCACCGAAACGATCGAAGTGCAGGCCGAAATGACCCCACGCTACGTCAATGAGGTCACTGAACGCGACATCGAGCTACTGCGCGAGCAGATCGCCCGCCTGCTCAAGAGCCGCTTCGACCTGACGATGCAGGTCCGCCTGCTGCCCCCCGGCGACCTGGGCCGGATCGAGGTCGGCAAGGCGGTGCGGGTGGTGGATCGGCGGGGGGAGGGGTTCGTCGCTCCCGACCAACTCAACCCGGAGACGAC
>Ga0136611_10001725_pt1 | contig 15199 bp, 12 predicted proteins | sample AntDrymUQ2232306_2_FD_106645 | JGI IMG/M metagenome (GOLD analysis project Ga0136611, IMG submission 106645) | Polar desert sand microbial communities from Dry Valleys, Antarctica - metaG UQ223 (23.06) | ecosystem: Environmental > Terrestrial > Soil > Desert | place: Antarctica: Dry Valley...
ACGCTGAATTGGATGCGGTGATTGATGAAGCATTGGCCAAAGAAGGCACGACGCGTGCGCAAGAGATTGCGAAGCACGGCAGCCTGGAGGCGGCATTAGTTGCCATGCTTAAAGAGGTGCCCGCCACGGATAGAACCCACTAAGGCCTAGGGCATTCATTCCAAAGAGAGATTTTTCATGCAAAGTACTGAACGCAGGATTGCTGCTCTGGAAAGCAAGGCGTATGCCGCTGACGCCTCATTGAAGGTGGTCATAGCGCGCGTTGGCGAAATTAGAGCCGACGCCACGAAGCGGTCAGGCTATGCGCCCGATGACAAAAATATGATGTGTGTGGTTTTTGGCCAAGCCGACTATGCAAAGCCTTAGGAAACGAATAGCGGTACTGGAAGCTGCACAGGCCACTCGTGGGCTTTTTAGTGTTCCAGAATTGAACGCATTGTTGGACGACATATGGGCCAAGCTTGGCACCACGCATGCGCAGCAGGTTGCCCACTACGGTAGCGAGCACGCCCTGCTCAAAGCCCTGCGCGACGATATTCAAGCCATCCAGGGTAAGACCCACTCAAAGGTGAGCAAACACGACAACAACTAAGCGCCGCGTGGCTGCACATGAAACCCGCATCAAAAAGGCACCGCCGCCCGCCGCCGAACAGCGCCAGCAGATGGATGACTGGTATGTCCGGCATGATAAGAATCGGGCGCAAGTAATTGCCCAATACGCAAGTGAAGCTGATTATGCGTATCTCACAATGATTTCCACCGGCACAGAGCCAAAGCAGCCAGAGCCTGATGAGGGACTGACACTTGCCGAACGCTAGCTTGCGATGCTGGAGTGTAGGTAGAGCCAGCTAGAAGCAACTCGTAGACACGGTGTCGCCAACGGCTCTCGATGTGCAGTTAACGCTCGGACCAAAAAGCTTATTGTTGTTGGAATTATTTCCGCGGTTGCCTAGTGCCTGGCCTAAATTTGACATTCCGGCGCCAAGTGCGTCGCTGGAATCATTTTTCTGCTGTTGAAGATGCATGGCCCAGCGAATGTCTGAATCCAGACCGGCAACACCCTGGGGCCTGTTGAATGTAAAACTAGCTACTTGACCTGCTCTTAAATTCAGCGTAATCGTCTTCTTTGCTCCGCTAACCCAAGTCGCGGTTATGGGTACGGAAAGTCCAGCATTTACAGGCAAGTCCAGCTGGACAGGAGCTACCCCCCAGACTTGTGAACCCGTTGAAATTGTTGCGCCCGGTGGTTGAGTTAGGAATTCAACACGCGTCTGATTTGGCTTTAACGGTGACGCACATGCTCCAACTAGTAGTGCAGCCGTTGTAATGAGTGCAAGTTTCATATATGGCCAAAATTGTGTTGAAAATTGATGAAAATGTGCAAGACGCAAATTCCCAGTTGGGAATCAAACTTGACCAATGCTACGGGAATAGGGCAACTGGCGCAATCTTCAATTTGGGGGAATTTTCGAATTAATTGGAACAACTGAATGGCCGCCCTCAAGCCACCCCATTACACACAAGTCATGCGAGGGCCAGCCTTCAATCGGCAAACCATCCAGCCCGTTCCGTCGCGCGCGAGGAAGGGTTCACTCCGCAGAAAGCCTAAGGTTGTTGGGTAATGTTGGGGTTTAGGGAGCAGTACGTGCACGCGAGAACAATAAGATTGCAACAAGCCATCCCGGTACGTTCCGTGTGCGTGCGCGAGGAAAAAGGCGCTGCTGCTTGTCCTGGCAGCCTTGGTAAAGCGTTCCGCGCGCGCACGCGAGGCAAGGACACTAAGGTTGCACTATGGCAAGGTGCACATGCAAGGGAGTCTGTGGAGAACTACGCGAGACATTGCACCGACAACGCACCTGACCCGCTGGGTTTTTATTGTCTGGTTGGGTCTGACTACGTGGCGGCCACACGGTACAAAACCATACACTGCTGGCTACATCGTGGCTACATGAGCGGGAAACGGAAAAAGCCCACTACCAAATTGATAGCAGGCTTTCGTTTATCTATATGGGGTGGCTGATGGGGCTCGAACCCACGACAACAGGAATCACAATCCTGGACTCTACCAACTGAGCTACAGCCACCGCAGGCAAAATTATACCGACAAACTCCGCTCAATCAGCGTGTATTACCTGCCTCGGCCAACGCGCTGTCAGTGGCGGGTTTGGCGACCAGGATTTCAGCTTTGAAGCGGTCTTTGAGACCGTTGTAGTAGGCCATGGTTTCGGCGGCGCTTAACCACTGGGCAAACTGGCTGCGCTCCTGCTTGGCGGTCGCTTCCGGGGGCGCCTCGCGCGGAACGACCTTGTTGACCTTGACGACCGCATAGCCCTGGACTCCCAGGTCCACACTGGTAAACGCCGGCAAGCCGGCGGGATCGACCCGCAACGCTGCGTCAAGCAGAGGCGCCGGCAACTGCTGCGTCTGTTCCCTCGACACCAGCACCGGCGCAGGCAGCGTCGCCGTCGCCGGAGCAGCTTTCCACTCGGTCAGCTTGGCGATGCCGTCCTTTTTGGCTTCTTCAGCACCGCGCTGCGCCAGCCAGCCCTGGCGCACCAGGTTTTTCACATCTGCAAGCGGTTGCGTACGCGCCGGCGAATACTGAACGATACGGCCGGACACAAGCTGGTTCGGCCCGATTTCGACAGCCTCCGTGTTGCGCTTTTTCTCAATCGCATCGGGCGAGAAGAGCGCATTCAGAAATTTGGCGTTGGCCAGCGCGCCGGTAGCACTCGGAGCGGGCTGGCGCCTGATGTCGGCGACCGTTCGGATGTCGAGCTTGAGGCGCTCGGCGACCGGTTTCAAGCTGTCCGACTGCTCATACACGCCGTTGGAAAACGCCTCGGCCGTTTCGGAAAACTTCTTCTGCGCCTGCTGCTTTTTCAACTCCGCTTCCAGTTCGGGCCGCATTTCCTCGAAGCTGCGCTGCTTCGGCGCCCTGATGTCGGTCAGCTTGATAATGTGGTAGCCGAAATCGGACGCGACGACCTCACTGATGTCACCTTTTTTCAGCGTAAACGCGGCGTCTTCGAAGGGCTTGACCATCGCACCTCGGGCGAAGAAATCGAGATCGCCGCCATTCGGAGCCGATCCGGGATCCTGCGAGTTTTTTCGCGCAACCTCGGCGAACAATTCAGGCGATTTTTTGACCAGCGCCAGGAGTTCGACCGCCTTGGCCTTGCCCTTTTCGCGCTCGGCCCCCGGCGCGCTGGCGGGCGCGGCAATCAGGATGTGGCTGGCCCGGCGCTCCTCGGCGCTGGCAAGGCGCTGGACATTTTGCTCGTAGTAGGTCCTGAGGTCGGCTTCATTCACCGAGATGCCTTTCTTGACGGTGTCCAAATCGAGTACCGCATACTCGATGCTTGCCTGCTCGGACGCCTGAAACAGCTTTTCATTGGCCTTGTAAAACTGCTCCAAGTCGGCGTCCGTCGGGCTCAATTTTGCCGCATAGTCAGCCGCGTTGAAGCGCGCAACCTGAACCTCGCGCTTTTCGAAATACGCATTCAGCGCCATATCGGCCACTGCGCCGGCGGCGAGTCCGCTGGCGCCGATGCCGGCCAGCACCTGGCGGCCCGACAGGTCCGCGCGAATACCAGCTTCAAACATCTCCGGACTCATGCCCTGCGTGCCGAGCAACTGGCGGTAGCGTTCCATGTCCAGCGTGCCGTCGGGTCGGCGCAGCGACGCGATTTCCGGACTCGCGGCGAGTTCGCGCGCGAGCCGCTGGTCGCTGATAGCGAGCTTGAGCTTGTCGGCGGCAACCGCCATGACGCGGTCGCGCACCATGCGTTCCAGCGTCGAATAACGCGCTTCGGCCGAATCGAGCAGCTTGACGTCAAGCGCCGGCATCGATGCGCGCAGCCGCTCGACCTCCTTCAGATGCGCGCGGTCCCACTCCGGGCGCGTAATGACGACGCCATCGACTTTGGCCACCACCTCGCCCTTTTCCGTGCCGCGGTTGGCGCTGTCCATACCGACCAGGATGAAGGAAGGAACAATCAGCAAAAACAGCAGCGCCATCGTCCACTTGGTGTGCTTGCGAATGAAATCGAACATTTCCGTTTTTCCTGTGCGCCCAGCGCTCGGGCCAATAAAAAAGGCGAACTCCGGTCCGCCTTTGTGCTGTAAGTGGGTGGTGGGTGCTGACGGACTCGAACCGCCGACCTACGCCGTGTAAAGGCGCTGCTCTACCAACTGAGCTAAGCACCCACTCTAAAAAAACTTTTCGTCAGTTCAACGCGTCCTTCAGAGCCTTGCCCGGACGAAACTTCGGAACCTTGGCGGCCTTGATTTTAATCGCATCGCCAGTACGCGGATTGCGCCCGGTGCGGGCGGCGCGTTTACCGACGGCGAAGGTGCCGAAACCGACCAGCGACACCGAGCCGCCTTTTTTCAGCGTTGCCTTGACCGCGCCGATGGTCGACTCCAGCGCGCGGGTCGCTGCGGCCTTGGAAATGTCCGCGTTTTTTGCAATGTGCTCGATCAGTTCGGTCTTGTTCACAAGAAGCCTCTCTTTTTAGGGGTGTTAATCAGCTGGTCGCTCAAAAAGGCTGTCCCGTGACACTGAATCGGAGGGTGCCGGCGGAAGCGGGCTTTTTTGATTTTTCTGCCGCAATCAATTAAAGCCATGGACGTTGAACCTGTCAACAAAGTACAGGCCCTAAAGCGTTTGGTGAAGAATTCTAGTCTGTTTTTGGACTCATCCAGGGTGTGCGAGAGACTGTGCGAGCATTACTCGCACACTAGGATTCGCCTCGTCAAGCGGACAACGCCGCCGCTATCGCCCGGCCGACATCGCCGGTGGAAGCGGTTCCCCCAAGGTCCCCGGTCTTCGGCGCGCCGCTTGCCGGACTGAGTACCTGCTCGATGGCGCGAAGGATGCCGTCGTGCGCATCCTTGTGCCCCAGGTATTCGAGCATCATCGCGCCGCACCAGATCTGGCCGATAGGGTTGGCAATCTGGCGTCCTGCGATATCCGGCGCCGAACCGTGAACCGGCTCGAACAGCGACGGAAATTTACGCTCGGGATTCAGGTTCGCGCTGGGCGCGATGCCGATGGTGCCAGTGCAGGCGGGGCCCAAATCGCTCAGGATGTCGCCGAAGAGGTTGCTGGCGACGACGACGTCGAAGAAGTCCGGCCGCTGGACGAAATGCGCCGTCAGGATGTCGATGTGGAATTTGTCCAGCCGGATCGCCGGATAGTTTTTCGCCATTTCGGCGACGCGCTCGTCCCAATACGGCATCGAGATCGAAATGCCGTTCGACTTGGTGGCGCTAGTCAAATGTTTTTTGGGCCGCGACTGGGCCAGTTCAAAAGCGAATTTCAGCACGCGGTCGACGCCGTAACGGGTGAATACCGACTCCTGCAGCACGAACTCGCGCTCGGTGCCGGGAAACGCCCTGCCGCCGATGCTCGAATACTCGCCTTCCGTGTTTTCACGGACGATGTAGAAGTCGATCTCGCCCGGCTGGCGCGCACTGCCGTCGCGCCTGACCACCGGCGCGATGATGCCCGGCATCAGCCTTGCCGGGCGCAGGTTGATGTACTGGTCGAACTCCCGCCTGAATAGCAGCAGCGAACCCCAAAGCGACACATGGTCGGCAATCTTGTCGGGCCAGCCGACCGCGCCGAAGTAAATCGCGTCGTGGCTGCCGATCTGGTCTTTCCAGTCGTCGGGCAGCATCTTGCCGTGCTTTTCAAAGTAGTCCCAGCTCGAAAAATCGAAATGGTCGAATTGCAGGTCGATGCCGTATTTGACGGCTGCCGCTTCCATGACGCGGATGCCCTCGGGCATCACCTCCTTGCCGATGCCGTCACCAGCGACGACGGCGATTCTTTTTTTGCCAATGCTGTTCATGCTTGCTCCTTCGATTCGTGTTGAAAACTTGCGCGACCGGGTGATTTTGCTACGCCGCTTGCGGTTTCGCCGGCCGGACCACCATGCTGACGCCCAAGGCGGTCAGCATGGTGCCGACCACGGTGGCCAGTGTGATGGTTTCGTCGAAAAGCAGCCAGGCCATCAGCGCCGTCGTCGGCGGCACCAGGTAAAACAGGCTGGTGACGGCTGTCGCGGCGCCTCGCTGGATCAGCAGATACAGCAGCGAACTGCCGCCCAGCGTCAGCGCCAGCACCGACCAGGCCATTGCGCCGATGAATTCCGGCCGCCAGTCGATCGCTTCGGTTTCGAGCAGCGCCAGCGGCAGTGTCACCAGCAAGGCTGCGGCCAGCTGGATCGCGTTGGCGGTTCGAACGTCGGTGGGCGCAACGTAGCGCTTTTGGTAGAGCGTTCCCACCGTGATGCTGAAAAGGGCGAGCACGGCCGAGCCGAGCGTGAAGGCCGTGACTTCATGACCCACGCCGAGCTTTCGCGCCACGACCAGCAAAAGCCCGCCAAGTCCCAGCCCCAGGCCGATCCATTGCCGCCGGGTGACCCGGTTTTGCGAATCGCCGCCCTGCGCCCACGAGGCAGACCAGGAAATCCACAGTGCCGTGATCACCGGCTGCAGGCAGACGATCAGCGCCGCCAGTCCCGAGCCCATACCCGCCTTGACCGCGACCCAGACGCCGCCCAGGTAGCCGCCGTGCATCAGCACGCCGGTGGCGGCCAGGTGCAGCCACTGCGCGCGGCCCCGCGGCCAGGCCGCCCGGCTGAGCTTGATCCACGCCAGAAAACAGGCGATCGAGGACAGGTAGCGAATGCACAGAAACGTCAGTGGCGGCGCGTACGGCAGGCCGAATTTGGCGACGATGAAACCGGTGCTCCAGATCAGCACGAAAACGGCCGGCATGGCGCGGATAAGCGTACCGGGATCGCCGTGGTTGCCGGACGCCGGGGCGGTGCTCAAGAGCCGCTCACTTGGCCCGCGCGCGAATCTCGGGAATCGCTTTTCGCAGGTAGTAGACCATCGACCAGATCGTAAGAATGGCGGAAATCCAGATCAGCCAGGTGCCCCACAGCGGCGTGTCGATAACACCGAAAAGGCGGCCGTCGTAGAGCAGAAAGGGAATGGCGATCATCTGCACCGTCGTCTTGACCTTGCCGAGCATGTGAACCGCGACGCTGCGGGAAGCGCCAATTTGCGCCATCCATTCGCGCAGTGCCGAAATCGCGATTTCCCGGCCGATGATGATGAGCGCCACGAACACATCGGCGCGCTGCAAATGCACCAGCACCAGCAGCGACGCGACAATCAGAAACTTGTCGGCCACCGGATCGAGGAAGGCGCCGAACGACGACGCCTGGTTCAGCCTGCGGGCGAGATAACCGTCGAGCCAGTCGGTGGCGGCGAACACCACGAACATCACGGTGGCGATGAGGTTGCGCTGGCCAGGGTCGACGTCCAGGTAGAAAACCCCGACGATCAGCGGAATCGCAACAATGCGCGTCCAGGTCATCACGGTGGGGATGGTCAGAAACATTCAGGCGATTTTGGCACGCAGCCGGGGAATGCCGCCAGACCGCCGCCTTGCGCCGGCGCCGGCGTCAATGCAGCGCGCGGTAGATTTCCTCGGCCAGCTCCCTGGAAATGCCCTCTACCATCGCGATGTCTTCCATGCTGGCCGATGCGATGCCGCGAACGCCGCCGAAGCGCTGCAGCAGGCTGGCGCGCCGCTTCGGGCCGATGCCGGCGATGTCCTCGAGCCGACTGCCGCCGACGCGCACCTTCGCCCGCCGGGCGCGCATGCCGGTGATGGCGAAGCGGTGCGCCTCGTCTCGGATCTGGGCGATCAGCATCAGCGCGGCCGAATCGCGTCCCAGGTACACCTTGCCCCGGCCATCTGCGAAAACCAGCTCTTCCAGGCCGACCTTGCGGCCTTCGCCCTTTTCCACCCCGACGATCAGGCCGAGGTCGAGCCCCAGTTCGGCGAAGACCTCGCGCGCCATCGAGACCTGGCCTTTGCCGCCATCGACCAGCACTAGGTCGGGCAGCGTCGCTTCTCCGTTGCGCGCCGCCTCGGCCAGCCTGGAATAGCGGCGCATCAGCACCTGGCGCATCGCGGCGTAGTCGTCGCCCGGCGTGATGCCTTCGATGTTGTAGCGGCGGTATTCGCTGTTTTGCATCTTGTGGTGGTGAAAGACGACGCACGACGCCTGCGTCGATTCGCCCGCCGTGTGCGAGATGTCGAAGCATTCGATGCGCAGCGCGTCGAGATTGTCCAGCGGCAGCTCCAGCGCCTCGGCCAGGGCGCGCGTCCTCGCCTGCTGCGAGCCTTCCTCGGCAAGCAGCCGCGCCAGCTGCAGGCCGGCGTTTTTCTGCGCCATGTCCAGCCAGGCGCGGCGCTGTTCGCGCGGCTGATGCACAGCGGCGACGCGGCTGCCGGTCTGCGCCGCCAGCGCCGCGATCAGCCGTGGATCCACCGGCTCGCCGCAGACCAGCGTTGGCGGCACCGGCACGTCGATGTAATGCTGCGCGATGAAGGCCTCGAGCACCAGCAATTCGAGCGGCTTGGCGGCCGGCGCGGCCGCGGCTTCCAACTCGCTGTCGAGCGCCGCGATATCGGCCGCGTTCTCGACCTGCGCCGGGAAATAAGGCCGGTCGCCCAGATGCCGTCCGCCGCGCACCATTGCCAGGTTGACGCAGGCCTTGCCGCCCTGCACTTTCACCGCCAGGATGTCGACGTCCACGTCGCCGTTCTTGCCGCCGATGTCCATCGACTGCTGGTGCAGCACCTTGGACAGCGCGCCCATCTGGTTGCGCAGCTCGGCGGCCTGCTCGAACTCCAGCCGTTCGGCATGCGCCAGCATTTCTTTCTCCAGCTCGGTCAGAATTTGCCGCGTCTGGCCGTTCAGGAAGCGCACCGCGTTGGCCGTGTCGAGCGCATACGCCTCAGTCGAAATATTGCCGACGCACGGCGCCGAACAGCGCTTGATCTGGTACAGCAGGCAGGGCCGGGTGCGGTTGTTGAACACCGTGTCTTCGCAGGTACGCAGCCTGAACACCTTTTGCAGCAGCAGCATCGTGTCTTTCACCGCCCAGGCGCTCGGATAAGGACCGAAGTAATGGTGCCTTTTTTCTGTCGCGCCCCGGTAATAGGCGATGCGCGAATACGCCACCGCCGAGGGCGATTCTTTCGCGTTCTCGACCTCATGTATCTGCGCGGCGGTCAGCTTCAGGTAGGGGTAGCTCTTGTCGTCCCGGAACAGGATGTTGTACTTCGGGTTGAGCGTCTTGATGAGGTTGTTTTCAAGCAGTAACGCCTCGGCCTCGGAACGCACCACCGTCGTTTCGAGCCGGGCGATCTTGGTGATCATGTGGCCGATGCGCGTGCCGCCGTGATTCTTCTGGAAGTAACTGGAAACGCGCTTTTTCAAGTCGCGCGCCTTGCCGACGTACAGCACGCCACCGCCGTCGTCGAAGTAGCGGTACACCCCTGGGAGCGCGGGTAACGCTGCCACTTCAGCGAGCAGGTGGGGGTTGAATTCGTGGGACTGGGTCATCAAGTTTGGGGAGAAGCCGGTTGCGCCTATTGTGGACAATCGTTTCATGAATCGCGGCTGGCAGTGGGACCTATTTTGCAAAGTCATCGACAACTTCGGGGACATCGGCGTCTGCTGGCGCCTGGCCGCCGATCTGGCCTCGCGCGGCCAGCGGGTCCGACTGTGGGTTGACGATGCTTCGGCGCTGGCCTGGATGGCGCCTGCCGGCTGCAATGGTGTTCGCGTCTTGCCATGGAAAGTGCCGCTGGAGCTTGCGGACGCCGGGCTTGGCGAAAATCCGCCCGGCGTGCTGGTCGAAGCGTTCGGCTGCGAGATTGCTCCTGAATTCATAGCTGCCTGCGCACGCCAGTCCAGCGCCACAGGCATAAAACTCGTATGGATCAACCTTGAATACCTGAGCGCTGAGGCCTATGCCGGCCGCTGCCACGGCCTGCCGTCGCCGGTGCAAGACGGACCGGCCGCCGGCTGGACAAAGTGGTTTTTCTATCCGGGCTTCACCCCGGGCACTGGCGGGCTGCTACGCGAGCCTGGCTTGGCCGAGGCGCGGGAACATTTCGATCGAGCAGCCTGGCTCGCCGGGCTGGGCATCGCGTGGACGGGCGAATCGCTGGTTTCGCTCTTCTGCTACGAACCGCCAGCGCTGCCTGACCTGCTGGGCCGGATGGTCGCGCATGGGCTTGACGGCCGGCCCGTGCGCCTGCTGGTGGCGGCGGGCCGGGCGGAAAAGGCGGTGAAGGCATTTTTTGATGATGAAATAGCCTTGCGGCGCACAGCCGACGCGCGCGGGCAGCTATCAATTTCATATCTGCCGCCGCTGACGCAAGCCGATTTCGACCGGTTGCTGTGGGCCTGCGAGCTCAATTTCGTGCGCGGCGAAGACTCGCTTGTCCGCGCGCTGTGGGCCGGCAATCCCTTTGTATGGCAGCCCTATCCGCAGGACGACGGCGCGCACCTGGGCAAACTCGATGCCTTTCTGGACATGTTCGATGCACCGCCGTCGCTGCGGACCTTTCACGCTGGCTGGAACAGTGGCGATGCGACACCTTCGGCGACGGCGCTTCCGGCGTCCGAGGTGCCGGCGTGGCGCGCCTGGGTGCTGGCGGCGCGTTCGCGCCTGCTGGCGCAGGAGGACTTGAGCAGCCGGCTGCTCGAATTCGCAGCGAAAAAACGCTAAAATCAAGGGCTTTGCGGATTTGTCTGACGAAGCAAGGCGTTTCGGCCGTTAAACCTCGATAGCCGACGACAGACGACTACCAAAGCCAACAGGCGGGCCACTGATTCGGTGGTTTGCCCCGATGGCCAACTCCATTGCAGAAACCACCATGAAAATCGCTCAAGAAATCCGCGCCGGCAACGTCATCATGAACGGCAAGGACCCGATGGTCGTTCTGAAGACCGAATACAGCCGCGGCGGGCGCAACTCGGCCACGGTGCGGATGAAGCTCAAAAGCCTGATCGCCAACTTCAACACCGAGGTCGTGTTCAAGGCCGACGACAAGATCGACCAGGTCATCCTCGACAAGAAGGATTGCACCTACTCCTACTTCGCCGACCCGATGTACGTCTGCATGGACGCCGAGTACAACCAGTACGAGGTCGAGGCCGAGAACATGGGCGACTCGCTGAACTACCTTCAGGACGGCATGGACCTGGAAGTCGTTTTTTACGACGGCAAGGCGATTTCGGTCGAGGTGCCGACCAGCGTGCAGCGCGAGATCACCTGGACCGAGCCAGCCGTCAAAGGCGACACCTCCGGCAAGGTCCTGAAGCCGGCCAAGCTGGCGACCGGTTTCGAGATCGGCGTGCCGATTTTCGTCGCGCAGGGCGATGTCGTCGAGATCGACACGCGCACTGGCGAGTACCGCAAGCGCGTCTGATCACGCAGCCTTCCCGGCACCAGGCTCCCTTTTGAAAAAGGCTCCCAACGGAGCCTTTTTTGCATTGGATACTTCTTCCCACCTTGTATTGGCATATGGAACAAACACACGATTTATCGCAAGACCGCCTGGCGCATGCCTGGGCCGAGCTGCAGGCGTCTTCCAACGACGCCGCGCCGCTGCGGCCCGACGCGAACCGGCTGGCCTTCGCCGACCCGGAATTTTTGCTGCGGCGTGAAACGCGCAGCATTCGGATCCAGCTCGAAATGCTCAAGCCCGAGCTCGACCAGCAGGCGCAGGGCGTCGAAAACACCGTCGTCGTGTTCGGCAGCGCGCGCTTCCCGGCGCCCGAGCAGGCCAATGCGGCGTTGAAGCTGGCCGAGGAAAGCGGCGACGAAGCGGCGCTGGCGCTGGCCCGGCGCCATGTGCGCAATGCCTATTACTACGACCAGGCGCGGCTGTTTGCCCGGCTGGTTGCGGGCTACAGCAAGTTGCGCCAGCCGGCCGAACAGATGTTTGTCTGCACTGGCGGCGGCCCCGGCATCATGGAAGCGGCAAACCGCGGCGCGCAGGAAATGGGCGAGTTGACGGTCGGGCTCAATGTGGTGCTGCCGCATGAGCAGACGTCCAATCCCTACGTGTCGCCGTCGCTCAATTTCAAGTTCCACTATTTCGCCCTGCGCAAGATGCATTTCATGATGCGCGCCAAGGCGCTGGTGGTTTTTCCGGGCGGTTTCGGCACACTCGACGAGTTGTTCGAGATCATCACGCTGGTCCAGACGCGCAAGGCCAAGCCGGTGCCGATCATTTTGTTCGGCACCGAATACTGGAAGCGCCTGTTCAACTTCGACGTGATGATCGAAGAAGGCGCGATTTCGCCTGAAGACCTGAAGCTGATGCGTTACGTCGACGATCCGCAAGTCGCCTGGGACGCCATCAAGACTTTTTACGAGTTGTAGCGTCGGCCGGTCGGCGCAGCAACCAGGCCAGCCGCGAGCCCGCGCCGACCACCGCGCCCATGGCCCAGAACACGCCGGCAATGCCGACCAGCGCGCCCGCCGCGCCGAACAGCAACGGCATCGCGACGCTTGACGCGTTGATCGCCATCAGCCGCAGGCCCAGCGCCTCGCCGTGGCGCGCCTCGGGCGTGATCTGGTGCAGCATGCTCATGACCATCGGCTGCACCAGACCGAGTGAAAATCCCAGCAGCACCGAGCAGACGCCCATCGTCAGAGCCGAGCGCATGAACGGGTAAGCGCCGAACAGCGCGCCGGTCGTCAGCATGGCGAAGGCCAGCACCCGCCACTCCTTGAGATGCGCCGCCACCAGCGGCATCACCATTCGGATCAGCGCGGCGGCAACGGCGAAGGCGCCCAGGATCGAGCCGATGACCGAGGCGCTGATGCCGCGCTCGAAGCCCAGCACCGGCACGACGAAGGTATGGACGTCCCAGCACGACGACAAAAACCAGTTGACCATCATCAGGCTCCGGAACATCGGCTCGCGCAACAGGTCCCAGGCCCTGGGCCGCACGCCAGGCGCGGCCAGAATCGGTGGCAGCTCCCGCGTGCGCCTGACCAGAAACCAGCTCGCCAGCGGCAATGCCGCCATCAGGAAAAAAGCTGAGCGATAGCCCGTCAGGCTGCCCGGGACGGCGCCGGCATGGTCGATCAGCAGTCCGGCCGAAAATGGGCCGACGAAATTCGATACCGCCGGGCCGATCGACAGCCAGCTGAAGACCTGCCGCAGCTGGACCGCGCCGCTGGCCGCGCGGCCGACATGGCGCTGCAGCGCGATCACCGCCGCGCCGGTCGCGCCGCCGGTCAGCAGGGCCGCAAGGCACAACACCGGAAACACCGGAAAAGCCACGGCCGCGCCGGCGCCGGCGACGGCGGCCATGACGCTGTAGCCGATCGGACGCTTGAGGCCGTGGCGGTCGGTGAAGCGGCCCGACGGCAGCGCCAGAAAGACCTGCGTCAGCGCGAAAAGCGCCAGCAGCACGCCGACCGCCGCCGGGCTGAACCCTTCGCGCAGCGCCAGCAGGGGCGCGGCCATACGTGTGCCGGCCATGCAGGCATGCAAGCAGATTTGCGCCAGGATCAGGCGCGCCAGATCAGGCGTCATCAGGCGTCATCCGGCAGCCGTCAGACTTCGTCCATTTCCTTGTCCAGCGGCGTCACGGGAATCAGCCGGCGCGCGTCGGCGTCGGGCAGCGCCTCGACATTGCGCAAGGCCTTGCCCATGACGCGGCTGCGCTGTTCGGCGCTGCTGAGCGTGCTGAGCACGGTTTCGGTCTGCGACCTGACGCGGGCGAGCACGTCGCCGAACTTGGCGAATTCGGTTTTCACCGCGCCCAGCACCTGCCAGACCTCGCTGGAGCGTTTTTCCAGCGCCAGCGTGCGAAAGCCCATCTGCAGCGAATTGAGCATCGCCAGCAGCGTCGTCGGCCCGGCCAGCGTGATGCGGTGCTCGCGCTGCAGGCATTCGATCAACCCGGGCCGGCGCAGCACCTCGGCGTACAGGCCTTCGGTGGGCAGGAACAGGATGGCGAAATCGGTCGTGTACGGCGGCTCGATGTATTTCTCGCAGATCGATTTGGCCTCCAGCCGAATGCGCAGCTCCAGCGCCTTGCCAGCGAGTTCGGCGCCCGGCCCGTCTGCCCTGCCCTGCGCGTCGAGCAGGCGCTCATAGTCGTCGTTCGGGAATTTGGCGTCGATCGGCAGCCACAGCGGTTCGCCCGAGTCCGACCGGCCCGGCAGCCGGATGGCGAAATCGACCATGTTTTTGCCGCCACGACGCGTCACCATCTGGGCGGCGTACTGATCGACGGTAAACACCTGCTCAAGGAGCCCGGCAAGCTGCGCCTCGCCGAAGATGCCGCGCGTTTTCACATTGGTCAGTAGATGTTTCAGGTCGCCGACGCCCTGTGCCAGGGTTTGCATCTCGCCCAGCCCCTTGTGCACCTGTTCGAGCCGGTCGGCCACTTGCTTGAAGCTATGCCCCAGCCGTGTTTCGAGCGTGTTGTGCAGTTTTTCATCGACGGTGCGGCGCATTTCGTCGAGCTTGGCCGAATTGGTCTGCTGCAGCTGTGCGAGTTGCTGCTCGAGTGTTTCGCGTACCTCGACCATGCGCCTGGCGTTGGCTTCGCTGACACCCTGGAGCTGCGTCGTCAGGGTGTCCGACAGCGTTTTTTGCAGCAGGCCGAGCTGCTGCGCAAAGGCGTCGATCTGCGTGTTTTGGGTGCGGGTCGCCTCGGCGCTTTGCTGCACGAGCGTTTGCTGAAACGTCGCGAAGGTCGCCGCCAGCTCCTGCCGGCCGCTGCGCGACGTGTCGCTGATCTCGCGCCGCAACTCGCGCTCGAGTTTCTCGCCGCCCGCCGCGATACCCACCAGCAACTCGGCATTCGCACTGGCCGACCCATCGGCTGGCTTTTTCAGCAGCAGCCAGACCAGCAGCAGCAGGTTGGCCATCAGCAAGGCCATGATCGCCAAAAATTCCATCGTCACGGCAGCTATTTATTCCGTAGCTAAGACTTCAGGATTCAAGGGCGTGGGTGGTCTTTTTCCTGTAAAAAATGCGATCAGGTTGTCGGCCGCCAGATTCGCCATCGCCAGGCGCGTCGGCAGCGTCGCGCTGGCGATGTGCGGCGTCAGCACCACATTGGGCACAGTGAGCAGGTCGGGGTGGACGGCGGGCTCGCCTTCGAACACGTCCAGACCCGCAGCGGCGATGGTCCGGTTGCGCAAGGCCGCCGCCAGCGCGGCATCGTCGACGATGCCGCCGCGCGCGATGTTGACCAGCGTCGCCGTCGGCTTCATCAGCGCCAGTTCAGCGGCGCCGATGCTGTGGTGCGATTGCGGCGAATAAGGCAGCACCAGCACG
>Ga0136611_10001726_pt1 | contig 15187 bp, 12 predicted proteins | sample AntDrymUQ2232306_2_FD_106645 | JGI IMG/M metagenome (GOLD analysis project Ga0136611, IMG submission 106645) | Polar desert sand microbial communities from Dry Valleys, Antarctica - metaG UQ223 (23.06) | ecosystem: Environmental > Terrestrial > Soil > Desert | place: Antarctica: Dry Valley...
TCGACAACCGGCCGCGGCGATCGTGCACGATCATGATCTCGCTGGAGCGATCGAACAGATCGTCGAAGCGCGCCTTGAGCGTGATTTCACTCGCCAGCTGCCGGCGGATGGTCTCGTCGCGCGCGAGGCCGCGGGCGACGCCGATCGATACCACGGTAATCACGGCGATGAGCCACATCCACCAGGCGGCGTTACTCAGTTCGGTCAGCGGCACAACAAAAGCGGCGGTAAAGAAGCCGGTTGTATCATGAAACCGCAATGAGCACTACCTCTCCGCGCATCGTCAAGACCACGCTGCCGGCGCGCGCGTATACCGATGCGGAGTGGTTCGCGAGCGAGATGGATCGGGTGTTCGCGCGAATGTGGATCGCCGCCGGACGCGCCACGCAATTGACGCGGGAGGGCGCGTTTATCCGGCGCGATGTCGCCGGCGCAAGCGTGCTCATCGTCCGTGGCGCCGAGGGGGGCGATGCGCGCGTTTTACAACGTCTGCCGCCATCGCGGCACCCGGCTGTGCACTGAAAGTGACGGCGTGTTTCGCGGCAGCATTCAATGCCCCTATCACGCCTGGACCTACGCGCTTGACGGTCACCTCGTGGCGGCGCCGCAGATGGACGAGGTCGCGGGCTTCGATCGCGCCGACTATCCGCTGCGCGAGCTGGCCTGCGAAACCTGGGACGGCCACATCTTTATCAACCTCGCCGATTCTCCGACGCCGCTGGCGGCGCAACTCGGTGAACTGCCACAGCGGTTCGCGCCGTGGGCAATGCAGGACCTGCAACTGGTGAAACGGACCGAGTACGACGTCGCGGCGAACTGGAAACTGGTGGTGCAGAACTACAACGAATGCCTGCACTGTCCGGTGATCCATCCCCTGCTCAACCGGATGCATCACTACCTCGGCGCGGAGAACGTGCCCTCGTCTGAGCACTATTGCGGCGGCGCGATGGGCCTCAAGGACGGCATCGAGACACTCAGCACCGACGGCAGGCGCCGGCGGGATTTCCTGCCTGGCGTCACGGTACGCGACCGATCGCTGGTCCACTACTTCGCGATCTATCCGAACCTGTTGCTCACACTGCATCCCGACTACATGACGACGGTCACCATCTGGCCGCAGGACAGCGGCCGCACGAAACTGATCGCCGAGTGGCATTTCCATCCCGACGAAATCGCGAAGCCGGATTTCGTGTTCGAGGACGCGGTCGAATTCTGGGATCGAACCAATCGGGAGGACTAGGCGATCTCCGAGCAGTCCTATCTCGGGATTAGCTCACGCGGATATGTGCCCGGGCCGTACTCGGAACGCGAGAGACAGCTGTGGGAGTTCGATCAATTCATCCTGACACGTACGGGCTACGGAGACACGTCAGCACGGAGCTAGGAGTTGTCAATCCAACTGGCATAAAGCTCAGGACGCCGGTGCTTCATGAACAACCGGCGTGCGCTCGTCTCATCCAGTTTCGTGTAATCGATCTCGGCATAGACAATTTCATCCTGGCTCTTCGCGCCTCGGGCGATCACCTCACCATTCGCATCGCAGACGAACGACTCGCCCGCAAAATCCAGGCAATCTTCTTTGCCAACGCGATTGCACAGCGCCGTGAAGTAGCCATTCTGAAACGCGGCGACGCGCATCTCGGCTTCGTACAACCCCTCCGGCCATTCGTCGACCGCGCCGGCCTGCGGGATGATCACGAGGTCCGCGCCGCCGACGGCGAGCGCGCGCATGTATTCGGGAAAGTGACGGTCGTAGCAGATCGCCACGCCGAGCTTTCCGGCCTTGGTGCTGTAGACCGGCGCGCCCTTGTCGCCAGGCGTGTAGTAACCCTGCTCGTGAAAGCACGGGTACTCGGTGATGTGAATCATTCGAGTCACACCGAGTAGCGTTCCGTCGGCATCGATCACCGGCGAGCTGTCGTAGGTGTGCTGGCCTTGACGCTCGTAAAGATTGATCACGGTGACGATGCCAAGCTCTTTCGCTTTGCGTTGGAATGCCGCGACGGTCGGGCCGTCGAGCGGCTCGGCCAGCTCCCGACAATCCAGCGCCGCCGGACGCTGCGGATAGAACCATTCGAACGCCAGCTCCGCGAAACAGGCCAGCTGCGCGCCGTTGCGCGCCGCCGTTTCGATGGCCGCCAGGCCGCGGGCGACATTCGCAGACTTGTCTTTGGTGGCGTGTTGTTGAATCAGGGCGATCTTCATTGAGGGGTATTATGGCCCCGCCTACGCTGAAGCTACGGCGCGGCAGGCCCTGGAGGATGGGATGAGAAAACTGCACGGTGGGTTGATCGCGGCGGCCGCGATGGCGGCGATCGGTGGAATCGGCGGCGCCGGCGCGCAGAACGCCACGCCTTACAAGCTCGGCATGTTCGATCAAAATGGCCGGCAATTTGTCGGCCTGGTGATTCAAGACGCGCAGGTCGTGGACCTGTCGCGCGCGAACATTGGCGCGCCAGCCACGCTGAAGCAGCTGATCGCGGCGTCGGATGCAAGGATGACCGCACAGCTCGCGGGCCTCGCCGCCAAGCCAGGCACGACCATTCCGGTCGCGCAGCTCAAGACACTGCCGCCGATTCCCGATCCGACGGTCCTGCTCAATGCCGCGGTCAATTACAGCGAGCACGGTATCGAGATGACCGGGCAGGCGACCGTTGCCGCGAGCGCCGACAAGGTCGATCCGAAAGTCGCCATGGGGATTCCGTCGTACTGGAGCCGTAAGCCGGGCGACCCGCGGCAAAACCCGTACTACTTTCTGAAGGCAGCAAGCTCGATCAGCGGCCATGGCGACCCGATCGTGCTGCCGAAAGGCCGCACCCAGATCGATTGGGAATGCGAGCTCAACATCGTGATCGGCAAGACCGCCAAGTATGTCAAGGCGGAGAACGCCGCCGAGTACATCTTCGGCTACACGCTCGATAACGACGTCTCGGATCGCGGCGGCCGCGCCGATGGGCGTCACGGATCGGACTGGGTCCTGGGCAAGAGCCACGACACGTTCTTTCCAACCGGCCCTTACGTCGTGCCGAGGCAGTTCGTCGCGAATCCGCAGCAACTGCCGATCAAGTTCTCGCTGAGCGGCAAGCTGATGCAGGACTCGAATACCGACCGCATGACACACACCGTCTACGAGCTGGTCGAGTACGCGTCGCACCTGATGACGCTGCGCCCGGGCGACCTGATCTCGTCCGGCAGCCCCGCCGGCGTCGGCACGGCTCGAGGCACGCCGATCTACTTCAAGGACGGCGATGTCTCGTCGTGCACGATTGAAGGCATTGGCACGCTCGAGAATCCCGTCCGCGCGGAGAAGTAGGCCACAGAAGGCACAGCAGGCGCAGACAGGTAGAATCTGATCATGCCTAATACAACGAGACTCTTCGGTTTGCTCCTGATCGTATTCGGCGTCGCAACTTACGTCGTGACCGACCGCACCAGCGTCACGGCACTGATACCGGCGTTCTTTGGTGCGGTGCTGGTGGTGTGCGCCTTGATCGCGCGCAATGAAGCGTTGCGCAAACACGCGATGCATGCGGCGGTGGCGGTGGGTTTGCTCGGCGCGATCGCCGCGCTGGCTCGCGGCATCCCGGCGGCACTGGCCGGCGATGCGTCCAGGCCGGCGGTGATCTCGCAGCTGGCGATGGGCGTGTTGCTGGTGGTCTACGTCGTGCTCGGCGTGCAGTCCTTTATGACGGCCCGGCGGGCCAGGACGGGCCGCTGACGACCTCGGATTTCAGATCTCGGATTGCGGATCAATCGGGGAATTGGGTTTTTCGCCTTGGATTGAAGAATGGTGTGCGAACAATGGTGGCGGTGGCGCGGTGACGAACCGCTTCCACTGTCATTTCCATTTCCACGCGTGTTCCGACGGTGTAGTAGGGCGCATCGATCGTCGCCAGCGCAATCAGCTTCTTGAGGGTTGACGACCAGGTCGTCGAGGTGGCGCGGCCGATCTGTCGGCGCCCCTGGTAGACCGGCACCGCGACCCGCGACGTCGCCGCCGGCGCAGTGGGCGGCAGCCCGACTGCATCGTACAACTTCTCAACTTCGGTCCAGTCGACCTCGAGCCCGACGATCTGTCGCGCCACGCCCCGCTTCACTTCCTCGGCAATGGCCGCGCGACCGACGAAGGCCCCTTTCTTCGATGCGACCAGCCGTCCGAGACCAAGCTCGTGCGGCGTGTACTTCTGGGACTCGATCAGCGCCTTCCGGCTGCTGTGAAAGTCGACGTCGGTCAGCAGCAAGCCGGCCTCGATGCGGGCGATATCAAGGGCGAGCATGCCGGTCGGGTGCAGGTCGAATGCGCGTCCCGCCGACGCGATTGCATCCCAGACGCCCAGCGCGGAGTTCCACGGCATCCAGATCTCGTAGCCCAGGTCGCCCGTGTAACCGGTCCTCGACACGTCAACCGGGACACCTGCAATATGACCGCTGGTGGCGCGGAAATACTTCAGCGTCGACAAATTCGCGTCGCACACTTCGCGTAACAGGCGCGCGGACGTTGGCCCCTGCAGCGCGAGGGCGGCAACCGTTTCGGACGCGTCCTCGATCGCCACGTCCAGGCCCGATGAATTCTCGGTAAGCCACCGCAGGTTCGGGTCAGCCGCGGTCCAGCGAAATGTCTTCTCCGATAACCGCGTCACCGTGCCGTCGTCGATGACCTTGCCATCCTCGTCGCACCACGGCGTGTAGTAGACCTGCCCGGCCGACATCTTCGAGGCGTCGCGCGTGATCACGCGATTGACGAGCCGCATCGCGTCAGGGCCGGTCACCACGTACTTGTAGAGAGGCGAGATGTCGATCAGCGCGCAGGCGTTCCTGATCGCGTTGTATTCGTGCTCGTAATGGGTTTCGTAGGCGCTGACCGCATAGTAGCCGGCCCAGTCGCGGTAGTTGAGACTCTCGCAAAGATCAAGCGTTCGCGCGTGGAAAGCAGAACCGACGGGCACAACCGAATACTACTGCGGCTTGGGGCGTGGGACTCGCGCTGAGACATAATTCGGGCGGTGAAATACGACGCGATCGTTATCGGGGGCGGGCACAACGGACTGACCTGCGCCGCCTATCTCGCACGGGCGGGGCGCAAGGTCCTCGTGCTGGAGCGCCGGCACGTCCTGGGCGGCGCCGCCGTTACTGAAGAGGTGTTCCCGGGCTTCAAGTTTTCCGTCTGCTCGTACGTGGTGTCGCTGCTGCGGCCCGAAATCATCCGCGAGCTCGACCTGCCGCGTCACGGCATGGAGCTGCTGCCGCTCGACGGCACGCTGACGCCGATGCCCAACGGCGATCACCTGTGGCGCGTCAACGATCACGACAAGACGCGGCGCGAGATCGCCCGCCATTCGCGGCTCGATGCGGAGGCTTACGACGACTACGGCAAGGCGATGGTCGAAATGGGGCGGTTCGCGAAACCGATCATCGGGATGCTGCCGCCGGATCCGACGTCGCTCGATCCCCGGGGCTTGCTCGAGCTGCTCGGGATGGGCAAGCGCTTCCGCGGCATGCGCTCGCACGATCGCCTGAATCAGATGCAGCTGCTGACGATGAGCGCGGTGGATTTTCTCGATCAGTGGTTCGAGACCGACGTGCTAAAGGCGACGATGTCGGCGTCAGGGATCATCGGCACGTTTCTCGGCGTGCGATCGCCCGGCACCGCCTACGTGCTGCTGCATCACTACATGGGGGAGATCGACGGCGCCTTCCGATCATGGGGCCTGTCGCGCGGCGGCACGGGTGCGGTGTCGAATGCAATTGCGGCGGCGGCACGGGAGCTCGGCGTCGAGATTCGCACCGAAGCAGAGGTCTCGAGGATCCTCACCAAGAACGGCCGCGCCACCGGAGTCGTCCTCCACAACGGCGACGAGATCGCCGCGAACATCGTCGTATCGAGCGTCGATCCGAACCTCACGTTCCTCAAGTTCATGGACGAGCGTGAGCTGCCCGCGGACTTCGTCGAGGCGGTGCGCCGCTACAAGTACCGCGGCTCTTCGGGGAAAGTGAACCTCGCGCTCGATGCGCTGCCGAACTTCACCTGCATGCCGGGTTCGGGTCCGCACCTCCGCGGCGCCATCTCGATTTCACCCAGCGTCGATTACATGGAGCAGGCCTACGACGATGCCAAGTACGGGCAGTTTTCGCGACGGCCGTACATCGACATGGTGATTCCGTCGTTGACGGATCCGTCGGTCGCGCCGCCCGGCAAACACGTGATGTCGTGCTTCGTCCAGTACGCGCCGTATCACCTGAAGGACGGGGTGTGGGACGACCAGCGGCGTGAGGCGTTCGGCGATACGGTGGTGAACACCATCGCGGAATATGCGCCGAACATCAAGGACATCATCCTGCACCGCCAGGTGCTGACGCCGCTCGACATCGAACGCGACTTTGGCCTGACCGAAGGCAACATCTTCCAGGGCGAGCTGACGCTCGAGCAGCTGTTCTTCCTACGGCCGGTACCAGGTTGGGCACAGTATTCGACGCCGGTAGATTCGCTGTTCATGTGCGGCTCGGCGACGCATCCCGGCGGCGGCATCATGGGCGCGCCGGGACGCAACGCCGCTGAGCGAATTCTCAAGGTGTCGCGATGACCCATTCGACTCCATCGAGCTCGCAAGCGAGCTCGACGTCGCTCAGGGCAAGGCCGCGTTACGACGCGATCGTCATCGGCGGCGGCGTCAACGGCCTGACGTGCGCGACCTTGCTGGCGAAGAACGGCGTCCACACTCTGCTGCTCGAGCAGCGTGCCGAGTTGGGCGGATGCGCGACCGAAGGCGAGATCACGCCGGGGTTCAGGGTGCCGATGCTGGCCCACGCCACCGGGCCGGTGCGGCGTGATGTGGTCGAGGAACTGCAGCTGTATCTCCACGACCTCACATTCAACGATTCACCTCTCCACGTCAGCACGCTGTCCCCCGACGGACGGCCGCTGGTGGTCTACGGGGATTCAGCCCGGACCGTCGAGAGCCTGCGCGCCTGGTCGGAGAAGGACGCCGCGCGCTGGCCGCAGTTCCAGGGCGCCTTGCAGCGTCTTGGCGGGTTAATTGGTTCGCTGTTCATGACTACGCCGCCGTCGGTGGATTCGCCCTCGGCGCGCGATGTGTTTGCGCTGATGCATACGCTCAGCGACTTCCGCGCGCTGCCCAAGGAGGATCAGTGGCGCCTGCTCCGATGGGGACCGATGGCGGTCGCGGATCTGGTTTCCGAATCGATCGATACGGAGTTGCTGCGCGCGGCGGTGGCCGCGGACGGCATCTTTGGTGCGATGCTTGGTCCGTGGTCGGCCGGCAGCGGATTGCAGCTGCTGTTGACCACGGCCAATCGATCGCTGGCCTGGCCGGCCGGCCGCCTGATCAGCGGCGGCCCCGTAGCGCTGGCGCGTTCTCTCACCGCCGCGGCGTCTCGATTTGGTGTGACCATCCGAACCGGCGCACCGGTCACGCAAATCGAGGTCAAGGACGAGCGCGCGATCGGCGTGGCGCTTGATGGCGGCGAGTTCATCGAGGCACGCAGCGTGATTTCGGGAGTCGATCCAAAACGGACGTTCTTGAAACTGTGCGACGCCGATCACCTGCCGCCCGAGTTTCGGTGGCGCATGAAGCACTACCGCTCGCGCGGAACGCTCGCGAAGGTCAACCTGGCGCTGTCGGCGTTGCCGTCATTCACTGGTGCAACGCGCGCCATGCTCGCCGGCCGCGTGCGGCTCGCGCCCGATCTGGATTATCTGGAGCGCGCCTTCGATCACGCGAAGTACGGGCGCTTCTCCACCGATCCATGGATCGAGTTCACGATTCCCTCACTCGACGATCCCACCCTCGCGCCTCCTGGCGCGCACGTGCTCTCGGCGTACGCGCAGTTCGCGCCTTACACGCTTCGCGAGGGCGGCTGGGACGCATCGCGCGATGCGCTGGGTGACACGGTGATCAAGACGCTGTCGCACTACGCGCCGGGCCTCGCCTCGCTGATCGTCGCGCGCCAGGTCCTCACGCCGCTCGATCTCGAGCGTGGCTGGGGGCTGACCGGCGGGCACATCTTCCACGGCGAGCTATCGCTCGATCAGTTCTTCACGATGCGCCCGCTGCTCGGCTTCGGTCAGTATCGGACGCCGATCAAGGGGCTGTTTCTCTGCGGATCCGGCGCACACCCTGGGACGGGGCTCACCGGCGGGTCGGGGCTCAACGCCGCGCGCGAAGTTCTACGGTCGTTCTAAGGGGGTTCTACGGGCGTTCTACGAGGGTGCACACGCCACAACCGTATGCGCCAATTCGCGTCTAACTATCTCCTGTCGTACGTAGCACGTACGTAGAACCCTCGTCGGACGCAGGTGAAACATCGTTAGCGGAGGGCCTATGCGTTTCCTCGTCTCGTCGTTCGCTATCCTTCTCGTGTTGGGCCCTGCGGCTGGTGCCCAACCTCCTCAGCCCGGCCAGCCCTCGCCACCTGGTCAACCTTCCTCCACACCTCAACGGATGCCCGCGCGGCCGCTCCGTCCCGGTGAAGCGCCGCCGAAAGGCAGCGCGGCGCTGAGGGGCCAAGTGATGGCGGCGGGAACTGGATCGCCGGTCCGCCGCGCGCAAGTGAGTGCGCGCTCGACGGAAGGCCGCGGCGGTGGTGTGACCAGCACCGATGCGGAAGGCCGATACGAGATCAAGGAATTGCCTGCCGGACGCTACACCGTCAGCGCGAGCAAAGGCAGTTTCGTCCCCGCCACGTTCGGCCAACGACGTCCGGGCGAGCCCGGCTCGCCGATCGATCTCGGCGACGGACAAACCGCGGAAAAAGTCAACTTCGTGATGTCTCGCGGCAGCGTGATCGCCGGCCGCGTCGTCGACGACGGCGGCGAGCCGGTGTCGGGAACGCAGGTGTCGGCGATGCGGTTCGCGTTCGTGTCGGGCACGCGGCGCCTGGTGCCGGGCGGCGGGGAAGGCGGACAAGATCGCACCGACGATCAAGGCAACTTCCGGCTGTTCGGGTTGCCACCGGGCGATTACTACATCTCCGCGAACAACCGGAACAACAACATGATGATGCCCGGCATGAACAACACCGAGGCGGACGGTTTTGCGCCGACCTACTACCCCGGCACACCCAATATCGGCGAAGCGACGCGGATCACGGTGAAGGCGGCGCAGGAAATGACCGGCGCGAATTTCGCGCTGCTGGTGGCGCGCATGGCGCGCATCAAGGGGCGCGTGCTCAATTCGCGCGGCGAGCCAATGACCGCGGGAATGCTACTGCTCGCGCCGGCGGACCCGATGATGGGCATGAACTTTGGGATGAATATGAGTAACGCGATGGTCGCGGGCGACGGCACGTTCCAGTTCGCGAACGTCGCCCCTGGCCGCTACAACTTGAATGTCCGGCCCAACGGAATGCCCGGCCCGGGCACAGAGTTCGCCGTGATGCCCGTCACCGTCGGTAACGACGATCTCGACAACTTGTTCATCACCACCTCCGCCGGCGCCACCGCGCGCGGCGTAATCGTTACTGACGATGGTTCGGTGCCGCCGTTTCGCGCCGAGACCGTGCAGATATTCGGGCAACCCTTTGACAACAACATGAACATGGTCGGCGGCCCGACCAAAGTGAACGAGGACTTCACGTTCGAAATGACCAACCTGTTCGATCGCCGGATGATCCGCGTGAACATCGGCAACATGGGCCCGGCCGTCTCGGGCTGGTATCTCAAGTCGATCCTCCTTGACGGCGCAGACGTGACCGATGGCGGTATCGACTTCGCGCCGGGCCGCGCCTACGAGGGCATGCAGATCGTGTTCACTCAGAAGACCACCGAGCTCTCGGGCCTGGTGATGGACGATCGCAACAAGCCGGTCCTCGACGCCACCGTCGTGATCTTCCCAGCCGATCGCGAGAAGTGGACCTTCCTCTCGCGCTACGTTCGAACGCTTCGCCCCGATACCAACGGCCGCTACAGCATCAAGTCGCTGCCCCCGCTCGAAGACTACCTGGTCGTCGCCGTCCAGAACCTCGAGTCGGGACAACGCAGCGATCCGGACTTCCTCACGCGCGCGAAAGAGGAGGCGCAGTCGTTCTCCTTGAACGAAGGAGAAACCAAGGCAGTCGACATCAAACTGTCTAAACTGGTTCCATGAAACATTTCGTCATCGCGGCGCTGGTCGTTGCGTCGTGCGCCGTCGGCCTGGCGCAGGGCGGCGCGCCGGGCGGGCAGCCGGGTCAAGGCGCCGGCGCGGCGGGACGCGGCCAGCGCCCCGCCCGCGCGCAACCCGTACGAGCGGATGCGCCAAGGGGCACGGCGATTCTGCGTGGCCAGGTGATCGCCGCCGACAACGGGACGCCGATTCGCCGCGCGCAGGTCCGCGTCGCGTCTCCCGAGGGGCGCGAGTCGCGGGTCGCAGCCACCGATGCGCAGGGCCGCTTCGAAATCAAGGAACTGCCCGCCGGCCGCTACACGATGACCGCGAGCAAGGGCGGCTTCGTCGCGTTGCAGTACGGGCAACGCCGCCCGTCCGAGTCGGGCACTCCGATTGAGCTGGCCGACGGACAGACCCTCGACAAGATTGCGATCGCGCTGCCTCGCGGCAGCGTGCTCGGCGGCCGCATCACCGATGAATTCGGCGAACCGGTCGCGAATGCGAGCGTCACGGCCTGGCGCTACGGCTACGCGGGTGGCGCTCGGCGCATGACGCCCGCCGGTCAGAACGCGCGCGACACCACCGACGATCAGGGTCATTTCCGTTTGTTCGGCTTGTCCCCGGGTGATTACTACGTCAGCGCCACGCTGCGCGGCAACGGTCCCGAAGTCACGGATCCGACGGGCGAATTGTCCGGTTACGCATCGACGTATTTCCCGGGCACCACCAATGTTGCCGAGGCGGCGCGCATCACGCTGGCCGTTTCCCAGGAAAACACCGGCGTGAGTTTTGGATTGATCGCCACGCGGCTGGTTCGCATGACGGGCCAGGTGCTGATGTCCGATGGATCGCCGGCCACGAACGGAACGGTGATGCTGCTGCCGGCCAATGCCGGCGGCCGGTCGGGTGTGGCGATGCAGCAAGGCGGCAACGCCAACCGGATCGATCAAACCGGCACGTTCCGCATCTCGAACGTCGCGCCAGGCCGCTACCAGGTGCAGGCGCGGGCGGGCGGACGCGAGTTCGAGCTCGCGCGAATGGATCTCGCCGTCGGCACGGACGACGTTGCGGGACTGACGCTGGTGACCGGTGCAGGCGCGACCATCACCGGCACGATCGTCAGCGACACCGGCGAGCCGTTCGACTTCCGCCCGCAGCAATTGCAGATCGCCGCGCGGGCGGCCACGCCCGACGCCGGGCCCGCCGGCGCGAGCGGCGCGCGGGTTGGGGATGATTGGTCCTTCAGTATGCGCAACCTGACCGATGCAGTGGTCGTTCGCACCAGCGGTCCCCAAGGTTGGACGCTCAAGTCGGTGGTCGTGAATGGCCAGGACATCACCGATGCGCCGATGGAATTTCCGCCGGGACAAACCGTCAGCGGCATGCAGGTCGTGCTGACGAAGAAGATCAGCGCGCTGTCCGGACAGGTCACCGACGCGAAGGGCAATCCAGTGCTCGACGCCACGGTCGTGGTGTTCCCAGCCAATGAGAAACGGTGGACCTATCAATCGCGCTTCATCAAGGCGGCCCGGCCGGATCAGGATGGCCGCTATCGCATCACCGCGCTGCCGGCCGAAAGTTACCTGGTGGTGGCGCTGCAGGGACTCGAGGACGGCCAGGCCGGCGATCCGGACTTCCTCGCAACGGTCAAGGACTTTGCGACGACACTCGATCTCGGCGAGGGTGAAACCAAGGCGGTTGACGTCAAGCTCTCGGCACCGAAGTGAGCGATCAGAAATAGTCGGAGTGCCAGAACACCACTTCCGGCGCGGCGAGCGGCGGTAGCGGCAGGATCCGATCGCGCAATGGCCGAATCATCAGCACTTCCTGGGTCGGCGTCGCGGCCGCCAGCCTGACCTGCTGCGGCAGCAGCGACTGCGGCCACCAGGTTTTGATCTCGGGCAGCTTCTCACTCGGATATCGCGCCAGCATCACCTGGAACATCGCGCCGAGGCGGGCCCCGGCGGGATCGCGGTCGCCGCATTCCTCGATCATCCAACGGCCGTCCCGCTCCGTCATCACCAGATAGGCGACAGCCTGGGAGCCTTCTTCAACCACCAGGAATTCATTGTTGCAATGTCCCGCCGGCGCAAGTCCGGACTGCAGACGCTTGCGGGTGATCTGGAAACGGATCAGATCCTCGCTGCGCTCCATCGCCAGCCTCGCGCTCGAGGTGCGCGCGGAGCTCATCTCGGCGATTGACGGGATGTCGTGATCGTCCCCGCTCCGCACCAGCATCGCCGGCGCGCCGCCGCGCTTCTGATCGATCTCCAGCGTCGATTCGAGCAACGGCACCGGAACGAAATCGAGCCGTTCATAGAAGGCCGGCGCGATCTCCGAAAACAGCATCGCGAACTCCTGGCCCTCGGTCACCGCCGTATCGAGGACGCGCGCCACCAGCTCGCGCGCGCAGCCGCGGCCGCGATGCGCGGGCGCGGTGAACAATGCGCCGATGCCGAGCACGCGGCGAATCCGGCCATCGAAGCGCATCGAGAAGTCATAGCGCTTGGCGCTCGCCAGCACGTGCGGGCCGTCGACGAGCGCCACACGATCGAGATGCTGCTGTCCCCACGGCGTCTTGAGCTGCGCCGCCCAGGCCTTGCCATAGTTGGCGCGCGGCAGGCCGTCACCCCACAGCGGATGGGTATCGCTGAGGATCTGCTCGAGAACAAGCCCCGTAGCCGGGACAACCTGAAAAGACATCCGCCTATGCTCTTTGACCGTGTAGAGCTACGGCGCGACAGGTCTTAAACGTTCGGCGGGGCATGCAGGTCCAATGAACAGGTTAGAGGTTACCGTATGTTCACCCGTTCCTTCGCTGTTGCCGCTGTTTTGCTGGTCTGCGCCGTTGGCGGCCCGTCGGGGCTCATCGCCGACGCTGGACCTCCGGATCATGCGGCGATCACGCACGTCATCAACCGCCTGAGCTATGGACCGCGGCCGGGCGAGGTTGAACGCATCCGGACCCTCGGCATCGAGCGATGGATCGAGACCCAGCTGTCGCCCTCAAGGATCGATAACGGGCCACTCGATAGCAGGCTGCAGCGTCTGCAGACCCTGACGCTCGATTCACAAACAATTCAGCGCGATTACTCGGCGCCGGCCAAGGCGGAGCGGCGACAGAAGAAACTCGACAGCGGCGATGCCGACCCGCAAGCGCGGGCGATGCGGGCGCCGGCCAGTGAGGCGCAGCGCAAGAACCGCCAGGTGACCGCGGACCTGGAAGAAGCAAAGCTGCTGCGCGCGGTCTACAGCGAGCGCCAACTCGAAGAAGTGCTGGTCGATTTCTGGTTCAACCACTTCAACGTCTTCGCCGGAAAAGGCGCGACGAGAGACTATATCGGCGAGTACGAGCGAGACGCGATTCGGCCGCACGTGCTCGGCAACTTCCGCGATCTGCTCGGCGCCACGGCGAAGAGCCCGGCGATGCTCTTCTATCTCGATAACTGGCTGTCATCGGCCGAGGCAGGTGCGAAGGGTGGGAAGCGATCGAACGGCATCAACGAGAATTACGCTCGCGAGTTACTCGAACTGCACACGCTCGGTGTCGACGGCGGCTACACCCAGCAGGACATCGTCAGCATCGCTCGCGCGTTTACCGGCTGGACCATGCAGCCGCGCCAGGGATCGGGCTTCATGTTCGTTGCGGCTCGTCACGATCGCGATGAGAAGGTCGTCCTCGGACAGACGATTACAGCCGGCGGCGGACTGGACGATGGCAATCGCGTGCTCGACATCGTGGCCGCTCACCCTGCCACCGCACGGCATATCTCGACCAAGCTCGCGATCAGGTTTGTCAGCGACACCCCGTCTCCTCAGCTGATCGATCGCATCGCGTCGCGGTTTACGGCGACGAGCGGCGATCTGCGAGAGGTCCTGAAGGCGGTGTTCAGCTCGCCTGAATTCCTGTCGCCGGACGCGTATCGCGCAATGGTGAAGACACCCCTCGAGTTCGTTGCCAGCGCGATGCGCGCGACCGGCGCGGACCTGCGCACCGCGCTCCCGCTGTCGCGCACGCTGCGCGAGATGGGCATGCCGCTCTACTTCTGCCAGCCGCCAACCGGCTACGACGACGCCGCATCGTCGTGGGTATCCGCCGGCGCGCTCGTCAGCCGGATGAATTTTGCCGTCGAGTTATCGAACAACTCGATGCGCGGCGTCGGCGTGCCACTCACGGAACAACAGACGAGCGCGCTGGGAATCGGCGCGCCTGAGTTTCAACGCCGGTAGCAGGAGAGCCACCATGTCAGAAGCACTAGTCTCCCGACACGAATGCGCCTCCCGACATGAGGACAATTCCCGACCGGAATGTGCCTCCCGGCGGATCTTCTTGCGTCAAGGTGCCATGGCGCTGGTCACGCTCGGCTTCGCGCCGTCGTTCGTGTCGCGCATCGCCGCGGAATCCGCCGAGCGGCGGAAGCTTCTGATCGTGGTGTTCCAGCGCGGCGCGGTCGACGGCTTGAACATGGTCGTGCCGTACGGAGACGCTGATTACCAGCGCGCGCGGCCAAGCATCGCGATCGCGCAGCCTGGCAACACCGATGGGGCGATCGATTTGAACGGCTTCTTCGGATTGCATCCACGAATGTCGTCGTTCAAGCCGCTATGGGATCGCGGTGAGCTGGCGATCGTGCACGCCACCGGTTCGCATGACACGACGCGATCGCACTTCGATGCCCAGGACTACATGGAGTCCGCGACACCTGGCGTGAAGAGCACGAAGGACGGGTGGCTGAATCGGTATCTCCAGGCATCGGGGAGCAGGGCTCAGGGATCGGGGAATCCGCTGCGCGGCATTGCGGTGTCGAAGCAAATGCCGCGATCGATGCAAGGCGCGGCGCCGGCGCTGGCGATCGGCAACACCGACGACTTTACTGTTGCCGACACGAGTGCACGGTCGTCGTTTGAAGAGATCTACGCGGCCGCCCAACAGGACCAGGCGTTGCGCGGCGCTGCGGGCGAGGCCTTCGACGCCATGCGCACGCTTGCCAAAAAGACCGCTGGACGGTATCGGCCGGCTGACGGCGTGTCGTACCCGCGATCGCCTTTTGGCCATGCCCTGCAGGAAATTGCTCGGCTCGCGA